>Ga0307477_10003901_pt1 | contig 10951 bp, 18 predicted proteins | sample atmos_gasesECM2C_FD_203316 | JGI IMG/M metagenome (GOLD analysis project Ga0307477, IMG submission 203316) | Hardwood forest soil microbial communities from Morgan-Monroe State Forest, Indiana, United States - atmos_gasesECM2C_515 | ecosystem: Environmental > Terrestrial > Soil > Temperate... | reverse complement strand
GGTCGCCGGGGATGACGGCGTGAAGGACCGGCTGTTGAGCTGACAACTTTGGGCGCGCCTAACTTATAGTTCGCGCCCGGTGTTTGCGCAAAAGCCCTTGGGTACTGTCGGGCGTTTTTACGCAAACTATTTGCTTCAGGGGCCAAATTTGCAGTTCAGGCCCCCACGGATGATGCCACCAAGTCGTAGCTTAGCTGCATTTTTCAAATCCGCCCGCGAGCCATTACTCAAATAGCTCGCGGGGCTGCTTTGAATACGGCACGCGGGACGTTATACTTCTTCCCTCTGGTCGGACTGAGCGAGGACCGCTCCGGCATGGTCCGACGCCCATCGATGCCGTGTGTCCACGCGACGTCTCTGGGGACAACGCAAAACCGTTGGTTGGCTGCGTACCGCCGACGGCTTTGCTGTTTGACCGAGACACTCAATACAGGATCAGCAAAAGCAAATTCGCGATCAGCGCGATTGCCGTCACGCCCGCTACCGCGAGCACTAAGGCTTCTCTCGCTTCGTCGTGACCCGCAAACCGCTCGATCTTCATGACCAACGACCGATCAAAAAATTACCGGCTGCCGTGACCCCAAGCACATAGGGGGTTGAGAGGGATGAGGTGTGGGGCCACCGAGCCAAGACATAAACGCAGACCAATGAGTGTAGTTCCGGGGGTGAGGTACGCCTGCTGCCCGCACACACATAATTTGTGCAATGCACACGATGCAACTTCGTTGCTCGCGCGTCAGTTCTTTGAGCGCACCGCCGACACCAAATACAACGAGCCCGAGATCTCGCATGAATTCGCACGAGAGCTCAGTGCCGAACATCACGCGTTGCCTCAACGCACTATAATTTGCGCTTCAGGTGCTTATTTCTTCACGTCAGACATGAGTTTTTTTATTTTAAATATGAAAACTCATGTTTCTTACGGAATCACCGGTCGCATAAAATCGTCGCAGATAAAACTTATTGCGCGTATTATTTTTCATTGCAAGTCGGCAACAGACTTCGAGCGCAAGTGAGCGCGACGATGTCAATACCGCCACTTCACAAAACGGCTTTCGATCTCGAAGCAACCCAGAGATGGGCGCTCAACGCTATCGTTACTCAAACCTCAGCAGAACTTCCACCGCACCGTTCCAATGAATGCAGCGAAGCGTTGCGTGACGGTCGAGGATGACGCACGAGCTCCGCAACGCTCTAGGAACAATGATACGAGAAGGAGGTGACCACAGATGAACGCACAGACCAGCAACAGAGCCGGATTCGCCAACAATTTCTGGGTGCAGATGGCTGCAATGGTCATCGTGACAGTTGTCATAATTGCGCTCGCAGCAAAGTACATTTGGTAGACACACTAACGAGGCCGTTCTAATCAAGGCGGCCTCGTCATCGTGCAACTGACCGCAGCAAAGGAGCGCGTTCAATGTGTGACTTCAGTCTGGAATTCGTGGCATCTCGGCCAGCACGAGTGGGCGACAAACTAGTATCAACCCGATTTGATAACTCGTTCACGCGTGGCTTTGCCGCTGTCGGAGAACCAGGAGTAGCGGCGTGCCTACTGCCTGGGACGGAGCTCGCCTTCCAGAAGCCAGTTGAATGCAAACGTGGCTTTGGCGTGTTACCGAACTTAGTGATCGCGGACACCGTGGCGCGGTTTCGGCAGATCAACATGGATAAGCCGCGGGCGCATCACGATGCATTGGAGTTCCCGAATGGACAAGTCGTGTTGCTCCACAACCTTGTCGAAGGTCAACATACGAGCGTTTTGCAATTACCAGCTAAAAAGCACGACGTGCGCGCCGTCGACGAAGTAAGGATGCAGAACGCTGTGGCCTAATCGATCAACCGCGTCATGCGGGTCGCTGTAGGGCAAGCCTTCGATTTGACCAGAGACGAGATCTGGTTCCTGAAAGCACTACGAGCTGCGGGAGAGCGCGGTCGCATCGTGAGCGTGCCAGCCTCTCGTGCTGCGCTCGCTCGCCTGGTGGAAGTGCAATATGTAACGACATATCCGCAGAGCGAGCGGAGAACGCTCTACGTCATTACTGATCGCGGCCGACAGGCTCTAGCGAATGCACCGCGATTGATGACCTCATTTCCACAAGGAGTGACTCCTGGGAACTTCGGGTTGAGCGCCCGCACTCGCTTTGAGTCCGCAATCATCATGCAGGTGGTGTTTTAAGTCGTATGCCGCGGCCTCCGCTAGAACTCGTGGCATTGTCGGAAATTAGCTCAATCCCGCAAGCATCGAGCGCCGCCACTAGCTTCATGAGCGAATCTACATTGCCGCGAATGACACCTTCACTGGCTTCCATCCGCTGGATAGTCCATGTGGAGCATCGCACGTGCTGCCCGGAGTTGAGCGGCAGTTATCATGTTTTATGTATCAGTTGTTACGACAAAACCTTTAGTGTTTGAATTTATGACATGAAAACTAAGAGCTCAAGTGGGGCCGAAATTCCAAGTCGCATTAATGCCGATCCTAGGTACCGATGAGCTTCGACGATCCGAAAAACGATGGGCTCCTCCCTGATCCGACGATCCGTTGAGCGACGCTGGTCTCACCGCCGCGAATAGTGAAGCGCGCCGAAGCCAACTATCGTGCCTGTCTTGAGGATGACCAAATCCACGATGTCCGCTTTGGGTCCGCGACACCCACTGGGCATCCAGAATTGGCTTGCTGCGGCGAACGCCGATGCTCGCTCTTAGCTAAGGCCCTCCCCCGAACCTATGCGCGTCCGGCGCTCCGGAAGGCCTTTGCTGCCTTTGCGGCGGCTTCGAAAGTGGCGTGGGCATCCTTCGCCGTCATCGCCGGGGTGGTCTCGATATCAGATAAGCTGCCTCCCGCGGCAGCGGCGAGTATCGCAGAGGCGGCGGCCTTAGCATCCGGGAACTCGCCGATAGCCAACCAGTCACGAGGGCCGAAGGTCAAGTACCACCCGACGAGCCTGCCTCCGACACTCTCGAAGAGTTTGGAAACGACTTCCTCACGATTTTCCGGCTTAGCCACCATACCCTTGACGGCATCTGAAGTGAAACGACCACGCGAGATGTAGATTGGCATGGTATGTCTCCCGAATACTCCGTTTACTTGATCGAATGGAAAATGGCCGCCCTCGAGCAGAGCGGCCATTGTGTCGAAAATTCAACCTACGTAGGCAACCCGCCGCTGGGCTTCGGACTCAACGACAGTCGTTGGCTCCGCCGGTAATTGAAGAACCGTGGCTTGCTGACCTTCACTCAGCGATGTCAGCAGCACGAGCTGGCCGTCAGGAAATTCCAGCGCATCGTGATGAGCAGCGACCCTTTCTTTGTTGGTTTGCCGAAAAATCGCCGTCCTGTGTTTTATTACTTGGTCGTGCCACGCCCACAGTCTGACCGATAATCGGCTAACCTCATCAGCAAAGGCCAACTCGGTTCCTGGCCGAACGCAGACTGCCACGTTCGCATCTTCTGACGCAGCAAATCCTCGCGTGCCTGTACCAAAGTCGCGCGTCGTCAGCTTGTCGCCAACCTTCGCAGGGCGGGATTTGATGCTGTGGAGGCTGTAGTCGCACATTACGGAACTCTCCCATTGGAAAGCCCCTCAGCCACCTCAATCCTATCTTCTTTCTCTTCCTAACGCATCAATATGAGTCGACCGAGCGCGCCGCGAGGCTTCGCAGAAATTAACTTTTCTATGGAGACAACAATCACGTTGCGAGCAAACGTTGCCATTGCTCGTTGTGCCTCTCTAACCAGTATCCGCGCCCGGGCGCTACGTGGTCATGCCCACGTTTGTCCAGCCACTCGAAAGAAATCGAGAGGTGGTGTCCATGAACTTTTGTCCGTTGGACATCAGCAGACGTGCGTCTTCAGCGCGCGCGCTCATCTCCTCGTTCAGCCATTCCTGACAGGCCGCAACGGCGTCAGGGACTGAATCAGCGGCTGTTAGTTTTTTCGATAGTTTGAGGCTGAGTTCGATTTCGGCCGTTGCACGCGTCATCCAATCACGGCGCATTTCCTGAAGCGTATTGAAGAAGTCTGAGCTCGCCGGATTAGTCGATCGATCTGAGCGGGTCTCCTCCTTAGCCATGGTGATCCCCTATTTGCAGGTTGGGAACCCAGCCAAAGCTCACCCGCCAAAAGTGGTACCTCAATTCTTAGACCGAAATATGAAAGACAGACGAGAAACCTTTACATTTACCTTATGCACGCTGGAGGTGAGTTGAGAGCCGACAGCAATTTAATGAGTAGTGAATGTCCGCTTTGGGTCATAAGCGGACATTGAGGCTCGTCAGCGGACATCAACAGACGCATCGTCGAAGTCCGCTTTATGCCATAAGCGGAAGTCGCCACAATCAGATCGGAATTATGACTAGCCCCGACGCCCCCCTCGGTCTCCGAAAAGGTACACAGAATCCTTCTGCTGAACGTGCAACCGTTTGGTTTGCCCGAGACCGCCGTGGCGTTCAAACCCGGCTGGCGATCTCCGTAATCAATTTCTTTAAAATCGCATCGGCGAAGGTTTCATAATTCCTTGCTGGAACCATGAACGCACCTGGCCCGCCAATGACATTGTCGTAATAGTAGCGGTCTAGGTCCGGCTCGAGCGCAAGGATCGGCAGGCCGTTGATACTAATGCCATCGCGAACCGCTTCGTCGCGCGCCAGTGCTACCGCTCGTCCCCGATTGTTAGCGCCATCGCCCGAGATGTCGATGACGCGACGGATGCCGAGAAACGGGCTGGCGGTGAGGAGGATACGCGAATAAGCGCCGCTAATCGAGGTGCCGCCGCCGAATAGTTGCCGCGTCGATGCCTCTATCGCATCGGCGAGTGCATTCACGCTGGCTTCGTCTTTGACGAGTGTCCACTCGACAGTTTGCACATGCAGTTCCGGACCGGTCCACTGCGTCATGGTAACCGCGATCGATTGTGTGGCCAGCGAGCGGATTGAATTCAAGACCTGTCGATTTCGGAATGCCGCTGCGTAGCCCTGCTTCTGCAGTTCGAAGCGATCGTTGCTGACGCTACCGGAAGCATCCACCGCGAGCACGAGCGCGAGTGCAACCTCGGTTTGGGTCCGACGTGGCGCTTGCGGCTGCTTTTGTTCCTGGGCCCCGAGTGGCGTCGCGGCGACTACCAAGAGCGCGTACAGGGTAGCCCGAAGCATGGCAGAGGCCCGCCTACGGTCGCAGATAAATGAATCCCTGCGATTGCAACTCAGCGATACGCACCACGCCGCCTTTGTCGGCAACGACGAAGCCCGGCAGCAGATCTTTGAGCGTTAGATTCAGGGCCCTCATGGTATTGCCGCAGGCATGCATCTGCAGACCCGATTTCGACAGTTCGTCGGTCCGCTTCGACACGTCGCCTGCGGCGTCGGTGCTACGGAAGGCTTTTAACGCCGGGCCGTGCACGACGAGTGCAATTGTCACCTTGTTTGGCCCACCCGTGCCGTCGAAGTGATTGCGGATATTACCGAGCACGAAATCGACTTTATCGAGATCGGTAAGATGATAGACGACTTTGGACCCGTCCGTTGTGGCGGCACTGGCAGGCTTCGTCGCGGAGGTTATCGAAAAGATAGCACTAGCGCCGGTAAGCACGGCAGCCAAAATTTTGCGTCTATGCATCGTCTGTTCCCATCGAATATCATTTCGTAAAAATAGCACACGCTCAGGGGTTCATTCGATCAACTCCTCGGCTCGGGCGAGCAGCGTCCACACCCAATCATGTCGGGTGAGGGATCAGTTCAATCCCCGGCAGTGACGGCAGGCCTATGTTCACGACAAGTTTGAACGCGATCAGCTTCTTTAAGAGATGTGCGGCAAGTAGCGCGACAACGAACCCTAGGAAGGCCTCCGCCAAGTAACGCTCTTTTGACATAGAGATCGGCGTAACCCTCTCTGCTCGGACCTACATTAATTATGTCACACGTACAAACGTGGCATCCACGTCCGCAAGGATAAGGAAAATAGGACCATGAACGTCGAAAGCATCTTGAGGCGAAAGGGAACAGAGGTTGCGACAATAAGGCCCGAGGCTAACATCAAAAGAGCGGCAGACTGGTTACGCGCAAAGAACGTTGGCGCTTTAGTGGTTACGACTAATGACACCATTCTCGGGATTATCTCCGAACGTGATATCGTGCGCGCATTTTCTCAATACGGCGAGCCAGTTGCGTCTATGCAAGTAAAGGACATCATGACGCACGGCTTGATCACCGCGTCCCTCGGGGATGATCTCACCCAGCTGATGCACTTGATGACTCGCCATCGCGTGCGCCACATGCCTGTGGTTCGCAACGGCAAGCTGGCTGGCATTATCAGCATAGGCGACGTGGTTAAACACCGGTTGGATGATCTGGAACTTGAAGCGAGCGTCCTCCGCGACGTCTACATTGCTACACACTGACGGGCGGTGGCCTTGTGCATCATAGCAAAATGGGATGCTCGACTTCCGCTTTGGGTCAAAAGCAGACATTGGATTGTCGCCCGGTGATGTCCGCTTTACCCCCAAAAGCGGACATTGGTTCCACGTGTCAGGATGTCCGCTTTGTGCCAATAGCGGACATATGCGCCGCAGCGAAGCGCGACGGTTATTAATCGACGGAGGCCGCTCTCAAAGCGGCCTTCCTTACGCAAACGGACGCCCCGTCACCGCATCGTGAAGCGTCGCGTGGCTCGCCAGCACGCCCTGGCCAAAGTGAATGAACGGCTCAGTGCGTTCGTGCGTAGCTAAAGCCGCCGGTGAGGCCCAATGCTCCACGATATAGAACTCCAGATCGTCATCTATACCGCGGTAGATGTCGTAACTGAGATTGCCTGATTCCTGCCGGGCCGCAGACGCAAGTGCGCGAAACGCCGCCATGGCATCGTCGACGTTCTCCTTCGCGAAGCGAAAGATCGCGACATGATAGATATCGTCACCGCTGGCGGCACTCGCTTGTGAGGATGCGGCGGCTCCGGCAGCGAGTGTTATAAAACTCCTGCGAGGCATCATTCCGGAATCTCCCTTTCTGAACTCATAGCGCCCTATTCTCAGATGGGAGGCCGGTTTTGGATCGACGAGTGGCCGGTTCGGGCCGTCCCTAAAGGGCTTGGGTCATAAGCCGACATGACAGGCCGAATTTGCAATGTCTGCTTTATCCCCGAAAGCAGACATTGCTGAATGCGAATACGATGTCCGCTAAGTGCCAATAGCAGACATTGGGCAATGTCGCGTCGATGTCTCTTTCTACATCCAGAAGCAGACATCCCTGCCCAAAAAGAAAAGGGACCGGCACAATGGCCGGTCCCCCCAATCGCCCGCACTAGCCTTTGGTAACGACCGGCGGCGGCGGGGCCTTGCCCTTGCCGTAGTACCGTCCGTTTGTGCGGAGGCCGCGACGCTGAGGAGAGACAGCGCCGCTGCCGTCAGTAAAGCGAGTGCTTTCATTGCACCCTCCTTCTTTGTCATGACAACGAACGATTCAAACCATCAGGATGGTGCCGCAACTAGTGCTGCAAAGACACACTGAGAATTTGAATTAAGGCACAACATGGTTAATTGGAGATCAAACAAATGCACTGCCGCAAAGATCTGCGCTGTGAAGCACCAGCAACATGCGGCTGCCGCACGTAGAACAAGCGGGGAAAAAGCAAAACTTCTGACCAATATCCGAACGTATAGGTCACCAATATTTTTGTTTGGTCGAGCCAACAAAAAAGTTTGATCTCGATCAAATCAAATTCGCAAGATTTCTGCATCGTCAGCAATAAGGGAATGTGACAATGCGGAGAAAGATCATACTCTCGGTGGCCCTCACAGCCATTGCGGCATTTGCTTTCGCGCCTACGCCTGCACTGGCTCACGGCGATCGGGTGTCGGTGAACGACAGCTATATGCCTGGAACGATCGTCATCCGCACCGGCGAACGCCGTCTTTATTACTTTGTGGGTGCAGGCGAGGCGATCCGCTATCCGGTAGGCGTTGGCCGCGCCGGCATGCAATGGGCCGGCACGGCATCCATCAATGGCAAATACGTCGAGCCGGCGTGGTCGGCACCAGCATCGATCCGGCGCGACTACAGGTCGCTGCCGAGCGTCGTCCCAGGTGGCTCCTCGCATAACCCGATGGGAGCGGCGGCCATGACGCTGTCCGGGGGTGAATATGCCATCCACGGAACCAATGCGCCGGGCACGATCGGTGGATTCGTGTCGCATGGCTGCATCCGCATGTATAACGAAGACATTATGGACCTCTATGGTCGCGTCGGCGTCGGCACGCGCGTGGTGGTTACCAGGTGATCGGCAATCCGGAATTCAGGTATCGGGAAAAACTGTGAGCGGCGTCGGGCCGTCATGTCCGCTTTGGGTCAAAAGCAGACATGACGCTCTGAAACCGCGATGTCCGGTTTACCCCCGAAAGCGGACATTCGGCAGAGCCGTGGCGAATGGTGGTCAAGATCGCGAAGCTGCCCAAGCTATTGCAAAAGCCGCGTGCGGCAACTTGGTTTAAGCGGCGGGGTCAACTTCCCCGTCCTTAGTCATCGTGGCTTCGTCTAACTCCTCGGCCGCGTAGCGGAATAAGCCGGCAATTTCGTTATCCGCAAGACCCTCCACACGAATCTTCCGAATGCAGTCCACAATCGGCGCAATGCAGTTGGCGGCGGCCAGCTGCCTACGGAGTGAATCGTGAACTGCCGCATGATTATCGGACATCTTTACGCCTCAACGCGCTAACGCGTGCCCCAGCCCCTCTGAGGACAGACTCAACAGGAGGTATCAGCACTAGAGTTTCAATTGTCCTAACTGCTGTTTGCGGCCGCGCCCGGCATACATCCGACCTAGACCCGGCCACCACGCGGGTGATGATACCCCGTCGTGGTTTCGGTAGAGGGACATTGTGACCGCTTTGCCACACGAAAAGTGATTTATCCAGAGAACCGCTACTAGCTCTGGACACTACCGAGAAATGGTCCAGAATTGCTACGCGGCCTAATGAGGAAAGTCAGTCTGGCGGATTGGCGGACTTCAAGAAGGTCTTCCCTCCGCATCTGACCCGGAAACGGAAGCAGATCGGACGCCAAGGGAATCATTGTTGGCGCGCATGCACGTCAATCGTGAGCCGTCTAATCAAAGCTTTGAAATTGACAGGGAGGCGACGGTTTGCTTTGCGAGCCGTCGCTTCTTTTTGTTGGTCCCTGTGAACGCGAGGTCAAAGCGCTTTTGCAAACCGTCATGCCATTGATCGCGCTACGATCACTACCAAAAGCGGATGTCAGTGCTTGACGAAGATCTCGCCAATTTGCAAGCTTCAAACCGCCCGGACTGGTCCATGATAAAATCTGACCTCATACAACGCATTTCCTCACAGAACCCGCACCTATATCAGCGTGACATAGAGAAGATAGTCAGCGCGATATTGGACGAAATTGTCGAAGCTTTGGGTCGCGGAGATCGAGTCGAACTGCGGGGTTTCGGAGCCTTTTCAGCTAAGGTCCGAGGAGCACGTCAAGGGCGCAATCCCCGTACTGGTGCTGTCGTCGCGGTCGCAGAGAAAGCTGTTCCCTTCTTCAAGATGGGAAAGGAGATGCGCGCGCGGCTTAATCGGGAAACCGTACCGTCAGCCTGACTCACGCCACTCCAGTTGGGGTTCCCAAGGTTGCAGGTGTCACCACGGGACGCCCGCAAAAGGAGCACGCCTAGCCGCTGCGGTGCGTCGCAACGATGTCCGCTTTACCTCCGAAAACGGACATTGTCGGACATCACGGCATGTCCGCTAAGTGCCATAAACTGACATAGGCGGCGCAGCAAATTGCAGCCTATTCGATCACCTCATCGGCGCGTGTCAGTACGCTGGTAGGGATGACGAGATCAAGCGCTTTCGCCGTTGCCAAGTTGATCGTCAGTTCCAATTTGGTCGGAAACTCCAGCGGTAGATCACCGGGTCGTGCGCCCTTCAGGATTTTATCGACGAAATTGGCTGCATGACGCCAATTGTCGCGCAGATCAGTACCGTAGCTCAAAAGACCGCCGTCTTCGACGTTCTCACTGAAACCGAACAGGGTCGGCAGGTGTTGTGCCACCGCAAACAACGCGATGCGCTTCCGCTCATTAAGAAACATCGTATCCTGAGCGAGAATGACGATTTTGGCGTTTTCGCGCGCTAGGCGTTGAAGCGCTCCCAATAGTTCGTCACGGGAGCCGGCCTCGACTACGATCGCTTCAACTCCGCGCGCACGGGCAGCAGCCTCCAAGTCGCGGCGAAATAGCCGTCCTATTGGATTCCCGGGATTGACGAGAAGGCCGATCTTACGTGCATCGGGAACGACCTCGAGTCCAAGCTCAAGGAGCTTGGCTGGCATATCCTCCACTGTCACCAGCACGCCGGTCACATTCCCGCCAGGCCGGGCGTGGCTTGCAGCGACGCCAAAACCCACCGGGTCGGTGAGAACCTCCGAGACAATTGGTACGGCATTGGTGAGCTTACTCGCGGCGAGGACGCCCGCCGTCGTGCCCGACACGATGACATCCGGCTTAAGGCCCAGCAGTTCCTCTGTCAGCGACGGGACGCGGCCGATATCGCCGTCGGCGGCGGACTTCGATGTCGTAATCGCGGCCTTCTAGGTAACCGAGTTCCCTCAGACCTTGCCTGAAGCCGCTGAAGAATCTGTCGGTCGCCGTTTTCGATCCGCCAATCACACAAGCGATCAGAGGGTGCTTGCGTACCGTCTGCGCCAGCACAGGTCCCAGAAGTAGAAGTAGCTTCGCAGCCGCCGCGCCGCCAAGAAGCGTGATGAATTCCCGTCGCCTCATGGGTCTTGCCCTCAGGCCGAGATCACATTCTATGACATGGGACGACTACAGTGCAGTGCGGATTGGCAAGATGTCCGCTTTGGGTCAAAAGCGGACATTCTCTGAGGTTTGTGCAATGTGCGCTTTACCCCCAAAAGCGGACATTGATTGAGCCTGTCGCCATGTCCGCTTT
>Ga0307477_10003899_pt1 | contig 10955 bp, 7 predicted proteins | sample atmos_gasesECM2C_FD_203316 | JGI IMG/M metagenome (GOLD analysis project Ga0307477, IMG submission 203316) | Hardwood forest soil microbial communities from Morgan-Monroe State Forest, Indiana, United States - atmos_gasesECM2C_515 | ecosystem: Environmental > Terrestrial > Soil > Temperate... | reverse complement strand
CAGGGGTTGAGCGGTGTCTTTTCGCCCTTAAACATGCTCCACCAGAAGTTCACGAAGAAGATGATCTGCGTCGCGAACAGGAGGAACGCGCTGATCGAGATGAACACGTTCAACGGCTGGTAGGGTCGCAGGAAGGCGTACACCGTGGGGTCGTAGATCCGCCGCATGTGCCCCGCCATGCCGGTGATGTGCATCGGGAAGAAGGTGCAGTTGTAGAAGAGGAACGTCAGGTAGAAATGGACCTTCCCCCACCGATCGCTCATCAGGCGGCCGAACATCTTGGGATACCAGTAGGGGATCGCCCCGAAGATCGCGAACAGGCTGCCGCCGAACAGGACGTAATGCAGATGCGCGACGATGAAGTAGGTGTCGTGGATGAACATGTCCACGGGCGTCGCGGCCATGAAGATCCCCGACAACCCGCCGATCGTGAACATCGCCACGAACCCGACCGCGTTGAGCATCGGCGTGTGGAAGTTCAGGTTCCCGCGCCACATCGTGCCCATCCAGTTGAACACCTTGATCGCCGAGGGGACGGCGATGAGCAGCGTCGACACCATGAACGAGGAGCCCAGGGTCGGGTTCATGCCGCTCACGAACATGTGGTGGCCCCACACGATCCAGCCGAGGAACGCAATCCCGCAGATCGCGAACACCATCGAGTGGTAGCCGAAGATGGGCTTGCGGCTCCCGTTCGCGATGATGTCGGACACCATGCCCATGGCCGGCAGGATGAGGATGTAGACCTCCGGGTGCCCGAAGAACCAGAACAGGTGCTGCCACAGCAGAGCCTGTCCACCGGCGCCCGGATCGAAAAAGTGCGTCCCCAGAATCTGCTCGAACAAGAGCATGATCGCCGCGCCCGCGAGCACGGGGACCGCGAGCAACCCGAGGATCGCCGTAATGAACAGCGCCCAGACCGACAGCGGCATTCGGAACCAGGTCATGCCCGGGGCCCGGTTGTTGATCACCGTCGTGATGTAGTTCAGCGACCCGAGAACGGAGGAGAGCCCGAAGAAGACGATCGAGATCGACCACAGTTCCTGGCCGAGCGAGGCGCCCGAGAGGTCATGGCGCGCCGAGAGCGGCACGTACATGGTCCAGCCGGCGCGGGCCGCGCCGTCGGGCACGAACATGCTCGCGAGCATGAGGATTCCCGCCACGAAGGCCGACCAAAAGGAGGCCATGTTGATCCGCGGGAACGCCATGTCGTGGGCGCCGAGCTTGAGCGGGATCAGGAAGTTCGCATACACCCCCACGAGCAGCAGCATGATGGCGAAGAACACCATGAACGTGCCGTGCATCGTGACCAGCTGGATGTAGTACTCGGGCAGCAAGATGCCGCCGGGGGCCATGGTGTCGGGCAACAGTTTGCCGCCCGGCATCGGCTGGCCGGGGAAGGCTTGTTGCCAGCGGATCTGCATCGCCAGCACGCCGCCCATCAGCAAGAAGAACAGGCTCAGGAAGAGGAACTGAATCCCGATGATCTTGTGATCGGTCGAGAAGATGTACTTGCGAACGAAGCTCCGATCGTCGTGGTGCGCCTGAACGGCGTGCGCCGACGCGGCTGCGGTACTCATTGCGTGGCTACCCCTTTCGCCTGAGCCGCCTGCTGCTGCGCCCAGGCATCGTAATCGGCCTGCGTTTGGACAAAGACTTGCGCCCGCATCTTGTAGTGGCCCATCCCACACAGCTGGGAGCACGCGAGTTCATACGTGCCCGGAACGGTGGCCTGAAACCACACGTTGATCTCCATGCCCGGGACGGCGTCCTGCCGCACCCGGAATTGCGGCACGTAGAACGAGTGGATCGCGTCTTCCGAGGTGAGCTTGACCACGATCGGCCGGCCCACCGGGAGGTGCAGCTGGTTGCGCACCTTGAAATCGTCGCTGTCGCCGGGCGCCCCGAGCGTGCCGTCGGGTCCCGGGTAGGTGATCCACCACTCGAACTGCTTGGCGTGGACGCCGATCGGGTAGGCGTTCGGCGGCACGCTATGGCGCCCCTTGATCTCCACCCAGAGGCCGTTCGAGGCGATCCCGAGAATCACCATGGTGATGGCGGGGATCGCCGTCCAGATCACCTCGGCGCGCGTGTTGCCGTGCGTGTAATACGCCTTGCGCCCCGGGCGGCTCCGGTAGCGGATCACGAACCAGATCAACCCCGCCTCGACGAGCACGAACGTGATCCCGGTGATGATCAGGATCGTCGTGAACATGGCGTCGATCGTCGGTGCGAACGTCGAGGCTTGGGGCGGCAGCCACCATCTCATGGGGGCGTCTCCCTTATTTGGCCGTGAAGGTGAAGTCGGCGACCTTCGTCTCGCCGGCCTTGACGGTCACGGTGGCCGTTTGTGTCCCGTACTTCTCGTGCCACGCCTCGAGCGTGTAGGTCCCGGCCGGGAGCCCCTTAATACTGAAGGCGCCGTCGGTCCCCGTGGCCGCGTAGAAGGGGTGAGGCAGCACCCCTGCCCAGGCGTGCATCCAGCCGTGCACGTTGCATTCGAACGGCAGCATGACCTCCGACACCGTAAAGGTCCGGGTCGTCGTCATCGTGGTCGGCTGGCTGATGTTAAACGGCCGGTTCTTCTTCCCCATCGCCTTGATGTTATGGAGGATGCCGTCGCTGTTCTTGATGTCGAGGGGCTGGCCGACCATGATCCCGAATACGCGGGGATGGTACAGGCAGCCGCTTTGGTCGATCGTCACGGCCGTGGTGGGGGTCGGGTACTTGGCATCCGCCGGCAAGCCGGCTTGGACGTACACGAACACGTTGGCCAGGGCGCCGTTGGCGTTGACCTCGACGATGGGCTCGCGCGGCGTCGTCGTGTACTTCGCCGCGCACTTCTGCTCCTCGCTCATGTCAATCGTCGGGTTCGCCGGTGCCTTGCCGACGAACTTGACCTTCCCCGTGATGGTCGCGCCCTCGAGGGCGGTGCTCCGCGCCGCAGTCCCCGCACCTCGGGTGCTCCCCACCCACACGAGAAGCCCGGCCCCGACCGCTGCTAACGAACCCACTGTGCGCATCGTCCCTCCTCTAGAGAATTCCATGTCCGCAGAACCGCTCAGCTGCGCGCGCTCGCCCCGGCTCCGCCGCGCCGCTGCGCCCGTACCACTACCAACACGCCCAAGCCCAGGGTCACCACCATCGCGATCACCGGAGACACAAAGGTCGTGGGCCGCGTCGGCTGATCGAGCGCAAGGAAGTACCAAGTGCTCACGGCCATCCGCGTGCCACGCTCGGCGTTGGAGCCGTCCCATGCGAAGAACGCCACCGGGATCGCCCGGCCGACGGCGAACTGAAGTTCGTTCGCCGTATCCACCGTCGCAAGGGTGCGTTCGAAAACCACCCGCCACTGGCCGTGGTCCCACACGGCTTGTGCCGCCGGGGCGCTCGCCGCGGGCAGCGTGTCGAACCGATCAATCCCGTGGGCGACGCCCGCCGCGGCCCGCCGCGGCGCGCTGGTCCAGCGCCATTGGTACACGGGGCTCGAGGTCGACCCCATGAGGAAGTACGGCCGCTCCATGCCCTCGGGGATCTTCTGCGGGAATTGCACCGCCACCTGGTCGGGCCACAGGCCCGCCACCGTGGGCGTCGAATCGTCGTCCGCCATGGACTCGAGCAGCCGCGTCGTGTATTTGAGCCACGACGAGTCGGGGCTCTGCGAGCGGTCGTCCCACGTGAGCCGCACGGCGATGCTCGTGCCGTTGTGCAGGGCTTGGACCCAGATCCCCGTCACCGCGGGCGCGAACCATCGCGGCTTGCGGATGACCTGCCCGACGAGCGGAAAGTAGTAGCTGTCGACCCGGCTCCAGGCCGAGTCGTCAGGCGAGGTGGGAAGGGCTCCCACCACTTGGCGCGCGTGGATCACATCGCGCACTTCGGGCGCCTCAGCGGGCGATAGGCTGCGCACGTACTGGGCCAAGCGCCACAACTCTTCGTCGCTCAGAAACTTCTTGTCGATCAGGTCGGAGAACGACGGCATCGGGGTGCCGTCGAGCCCGGTCCGGAGCCGGCGGTAGATGTCCTCGGTACTCGGGCCGCCGCGGAAGCGCCAATTCTGGTGCAGGTTCGCGGCGAAAATCGGTTGCCCGGGGTCGTCCTTCAAGTCCGGGGCCGAGGGCCCGTCGCCCCGTCCCTGGTCGCCGTGACACTTGCGGCAGTGGATCGAATCGTAGAACTGCCGCCCGATCGTGAGGGCTTGCGCGTTGTTCCCGCCTCCGGGCGCGCTCGAGAAGGCGAGCGCTTTCGGGTGCTGGCTCGTGTCGGTGAAGAAGGACGAGAACGTCTTGAGGTACGCCATCACGTTGCGGCGCTCGCCCTCGGAGAGCCGCGTCTTCCAGGCAGGCATCGCGGTGCCCGGCAGGCCTTCGTCGATCGAGCGCATTAGGTCGGCGTCGGTGGGCAGCTCGCCGCTCGCCGTGGTGCGAATCTTGTACACCGCGCCGGTGAAATCGCGCGGCCGGGGGAGCATGTAGCGGGCCGCCACGCCCTTGCCGTCCCCGGTCTCTCCGTGGCACCCCAGGCACCACTTCACGTACACCTGCTTCCCCGCGGTCGCATCTTGCGCGGCGAGGCGGCCCGGCGCGTAGGTCACAAGCAGCGCCATCACCCCGAGCGCCCAGGCCCCGACTCGCCGCTCGGCCTGAGTCATTTCGCGCCTCCCGCCGCCGGGCTCTTCTCCCAGGTCCGGGGCGTCCACCCCGTCTGGGCGTAGAGGAAGAGGATCACCGTCCAGATCTGACGCTCGGTCAAGAAGTCTTCCCAGCGGGGCATCGCCGAGTTCCAGGGCGTGCCCTCCCGGGGGAGGCCGGGCCCACCTTCGGCGACGCGCCAGAACACGAAGCCTTCGGTGAGCTGGGCGATCGTCCCGTTGTCCTGGAAATTGGCGGGCAAGGGATTGAATCCCGTGGCGAAGTGCCCGAGGCCGTCCAAGTGATCCCCGTGACACGGCAGGCAGTTCTGGTAGTAGACGTCCTTACCCTGGGCCGTGTAGGCCGCGAGCGACTCGGCGTGCTGTCGTAAGGGGTTCTCGAGCCCGGTCAGGGTCAGCGGCTTCCCGCGAAACGTGATCTCGTCGGGCGGCGCCGGGTGGATCGAGCGCATGTTGGGGGGGGCGGCGACCGTGGTGCGCACCTGCCCGAAGGTGATCCAGCCCACGATCAGGGTCACCGCGACGAGCACGAGGCTGCGGACCACGCGGAGGCGCTGCTCGACGAGCATCGCGTGGAGCGGCTCCTTGAAGCGCGTCCACCGTTCCTCGTTGTCGCTTACATAAATCAGCACGCCCACGAGCACCGTCAGCATGTACTGCAGCACGACGCTCTTCGGGACGATCGAGCTGCCGGGGAGGAGCGGGATCCCGTAGTCGATGACAACGAAGGCCAGCACTAACAGCCCCACGGCTTGCCAGAAGGGGTGCTGGGTGTAGTAGCGGAGCCTGGGCGAACGGGTCATTTGTGACTCGCGAGGTACTGCACCAGTGCGTCGAGCTGCGCGGGGCTCATCATGGTCGCGAAGTTTTTCGGCATCACGCCGGCGAGGTTCTCGAAGCCCTTCGTGACCGATGACGCGGGATCGGTGATCTTCTGACGAAGGGACGGCGCATCGCGCCGCGACCCCACGTGCGTCAAGTCCGGCGCAATCGCGCCCCCCTGGCCGTCGAGTTTGTGGCAGTTCGTGCACCCAGCGGCCTTGATGATGGCCTTGGGCTCGGTCGAGCCATCGGCGAAGCCTCCCCCTCCCCCACCCGCTGCCGCCGCGGCGGTCGCCGCCGGTGCGCTCGCGGCGAAGTCCGCCGCCGTCACGTCCACCGTGCCCCCTTGCGACTCAAGGAAGGCGATCACGGCCCAGACCTGGTCGTGGGGGAGCAGCGTGGTGATCCGCGGCATGATCGGCTGGTAGCCCGGCAACAAGACCTTCGCCGGCTGATCGAGCCGCTCAAACAGGTACTCCTTGCACGTTTTGCCGGGCTCGCGCTTGCCGCAGCGCTGGCCGATCGGCCCGAGGCCCTTCTCGTCCGTGAGCAGGTTCGGGGCGCGGGTCCCCAGGCCGTGACACGCAACGCACCCGCCAATCCCGTTGTAGAGCTTCTCCCCAGCCGCCACGAGCTGCTCCGGCGTCGTATTCGGGCCGAGGGCGAGCTTTTGCGGGACGTCGGACTGCAGTTGCGGGATCTTGTTGCAAATCAGGGTATAGACGAACAGCGTCCCGAGCACGACGCCCACGATCTTGAGGTTAGTGGCCCACATGCTGCCCTCCGCGCTCGCTCCCCGGCACGAACGTCGATTTCTCGGCGAGCCCGCCGAGCCAGAACACGAACGCCACCAGGCTGAGGAAGATCAGGACGCACACGCTGATCATCCGCGACGCGTAGCCCAGGGCGGGCGTCACGGCGTAGGGACTCGTGTCTTCCATCACCTGCCAGACGTGCCAGTACTGCCGGATCCCGGATCGCGCGAAGCCCATCAACCCCATGAGCCACGTGAACGTCACGGCGAGGATGAAGAGGGCGTACTGGGAGCGCGCCGGCATCTTGCCCCATTGGATCTCGCCGACGGATTTCGCGCCCCTCCCCATCAGGACGTCGATCACGGTGACGAAGACGATGCAGCTCAGGACGGCCAGCACTTGGTACACGCTGAACCCGATCCGGACGATCGCCTCGACGAAGTAACCACGGATCCCGTAGAACAACACGATCCCCGCGGCGATGGCAAACATCGCCCCCTGAATTTTCGTCCCCGTCTGGGCCCAGGGGACGACGAACTCCTTGTTGCCGCGTCGGTACATCAGAAACGAGAGGAACGTCGTCAGAATCATCAGATTGACGGCGGTATTCTTCGCGCTCATCACGCCGAGGGCGCCGAGGAGCGGATGGTGTGAGCCGCCCATCGCCGCCAACTCCTTGGAATCCGCGATCATCGTGTGCGGCGTCCCCCAGACGATGGCGCCGAGCACCAGCACGATCAGTAAGTATTTGATGTAGGGACGGAACCGCTCGGCCCCCGGGATGCGGCCCATCCCGATCCACAGGTAGTAGTTGCCCGCGAGGAACAGGACCGCGATGAGAAACGCCTGGATCACCCAGAGCCAACTCATGAACCCGCCCATCATCGTGATGCCCATCGACTGGTCGTACTGGTAGATCTCGCGGCCGAGGTAGTAGCCTGCGAACGGCAGCACGATCAGGGCCGAAATGGCAATGAAGTTGCCGACGTAGCCCATCCAATCGTAGTGCGCGCGCTCTTCGTCCGTGGTCGCCGCCAAGAACCGGTAGCTCGCGTAGGCTGCCACGATCGCGCCACCGAACACGACATTCGCGATCAGCCGATGGATGTTGATCGGCATCCACGTGGCGTTGGCGATCGCGTGCCAAAGCTTGATGGTCGTCGGGTCCGTCGCGGACGTGATGTCGCGCGGCGGCGTCATCATGTAGGTGAGCCACGAGTTCGCGATCAGCATCACGATCGTGCCCCACACGTTGAGCAGGATGCCCAGTGTCCAATGCACCACCTTGGAGCGGCCGTACTTCCAGCGATCCCACCCGTAGTAATAGAGGTAAAGGGTGAACGATTCGAAGAAGAACAGCCCCGCATAGAGCCACATGGAGGGGGCGAAGACGGCCGTGAGGTACGCCCAGAAGCGGGAGTAACAGGTGGCAAGGAGGAAGACGAGGATCGCCCCCCAAATGGCGGTCGCGCTGTAGGCGACGAGCAAGAGGCGCGTGAACTCCTTCGCCAGGCGGTCGTAGCGAGGTTCCTTGCCGAAGATCCCGATCGCCTCCGCCACCACCGCGAACATCGGCACGCCGAGCACGAACGCGGCGAACATCAGGTGGATTTCGGCGGCGATCCACACCGCGGCCCGCTCCCCGATGAGCGGGAACTCGCGGTAGGCAGGGGCCGTGTCGGCCGCCGCTTGTAGGGCGAGTACCAGGTTGTGGGTCATCCCGCGTCCCTCGTCAGGGGTCGGTCGTCATCGGTCACGAAGAACGGCTGGCGGCGCGAAAAGTCGATCGGCAACGCGTGGCGCACCTCGGTGAGGAGCTCGGGCGTCACCTCCCAGCGGCCCTGGCGGCGCGCATACTCCTCGACGCGCTGCGTCACGACGCCGCGGACAAACGAGGGAATTCTGGCAAGGCGTGCTTCGGCCATCGGGCTCCAACGCAGCTTGGGCACGAAGTCCGCGCCGTAGGTGACGGCCCGTTCCGATGCCACGACCGGCGCTCCGGGCCGCGGCTCGTAGCTGCACGAGGGGTCGGCCGCCAGGACGTCACCCGTCATGGCGAAGGCGCGCGCCCGGCAGCCGCCGCACACCTCCCGGTACTCGCAGACGCCGCATTTGCCCCCGAGCGTCCCTTCCCGTAGCGCGCGGAACAACGGCGCCGCGCGCCAGATCTCCCCGAACGACTGCGCGGTGAGGTCGCCTGCGACCTCGGGGAGGTAGGGGCAGGGCGTGAGCTTGCCGTCGGGCGTGATACGGCAGTACTGGGTCCCGCACGGGCAGCGCGTCTCATAGTGGAGGACGGGGGAATCGGGATCCGCCGCGTGGACGTGCCGCATGAAGTGCGGAGCGCACTTCGCGCGCACGAGCATGGTCCCGCGGTAGTCGCGCTGCCAGCGCGCCAGATCGGCGAGCACCCCCTCGTATTCGGCGGGCGAGAGGTCGGAGAGCGCGGCGCCGCGTCCCGTGGGGACGAGGAAGTAGCAGTTGAAGGCCATGGCCCCCTGCTCGGCGGCCCACTCGACGAGGCGCGCGAGCTCGGCCCGATTCCCCTTGGTGACCGTGGTCTGGAGCACGAAGTCGAGCCGCTGCGCCCGCAGCCGGCTGAGGGCGGCTTGCGTATCGGCGAGCGAGCCGCGGCCGTGGCGGAAGTTGTCGTGGTAGGACGACCGGAGCGAATCGACGCTCACGGCGACGCCGCGGACGCCCGCGTCGAGCAGCGCCGCAATGCGCGGCTCGGTGAGGAGCGTGCCATTCGTGCCCACGACCACCGTCGCCCCCCCGTCGGCCGCGGCGCGCGCGATGACCGTGAGGTCGTCGCGCAACAGGGGCTCGCCGCCCGACAGGATCAAGAGCGGCGCGGGATTGACGGCGAGCACCTCGGCGACGATCCGCAGGCACGTCGCGGTGTCGAGCTCGGCGCTCGCGCCCTCGGTGGGTCCGGCGGCGATGTAGCAGTGCGCGCACTCGAGGTTGCACCGCCGCGTGAGGTTCCACGCTACGACGTGGGGCGCGAAGTCCACGTCAGTCGCCCGCCTGCTCCTGGAGGAGCTGCTCGACGGCCGCCTTGGCGTCCTTGGGCGTGACCCCCTTGAAGTCGACGGGGCATTTCGCCGCCTTCTCCTCGATGTCGCGAATCGGGCAGCGCGTGATGCCTTGGGCCTTCGCTTCCTCGATGAACGCCCGCATCTCCGGCGACAGCGCCTCTCCCCCCTCGGCCTCCGCGCGGATCTGCTTGGCCCGGAGCTCGGTGAACATGACCATCATCGTCTCGACATCGAACTCGTCCGCTTCGATCATCTGCTGCTTGTTGTCGTCCATGACCGCCGTCGTCACCCGCCAGATCTCGTGGCCGCGCGCGAACCGCTCCACGGTGTTGCGGGCCAGCGGCCGCGCTACGAGCGGGACGAGCTGCAGGCGCTGCCACGCCTCCTCGGTCCACACGATCGGGTCGGCCGCGGTCCGGGGCCGGCGGCTCACGGCGCCCGTCACCGGACACCGCGTCTCCACCTCCGCCACGAGCGACTCGGGATCGGCGTCGTGGCCCTGGACCTTGGTCGCCGTGAGCTGCTCGGTCGCCTTGATCTCCGCGAGCGCGAGTTCCTCTGCGGTGCCGATCCCCATGATCAACTGCATGTGCGTGGGGAGCAGCTTCTGGATCGCCTCGTCGAGCCACTTATTTGTGACGGTCGCCTCTGCGCCAGCCGTGCGCTCGAGCACGTATTCCTCGACCGCGCGGCGGGCGATCCCCTGGGCGAAGGGGGGCACGCGGAGAATCCGGACCTCCGCCTCGGGAGCCCACGGCATCCCCGCCTGGCCGTCCTCCTCAATCCAGGGAATGTCCTCGGGCCGGATCCCCACGGTGCCCACGAGCAACAGGTTGCTCGGCGCGATCCGCACCAGGTTTTCGACCTGCGACCCGAGCTCGGTCCCCTCGATGCGGTGCGCGCCGTGCCGTGCCGCGACCAAGAGCGACGGCTTGATCTCCTCGGCCCACTGCATGATGACCTGGAACGGCTTGCCCACGAGGATCTGGGTTTTGAGCGGAACGTCGGGGAACTCCTGGGCCATGACCTCAGCACGCTTGAGGTTCGCCTGGCACAGTTTCAGCAGCCCCTTGTCGATGATGTTGTTGTGCAGCTCTTCTTGCTCCTCGAACTTGAACACCTTGGACGCCTGGTAGGACAAGACGTCCTTGATGTTGTGGAACACCACGTGGTGATATTCCACGTCGAACGCGCTGCAGACGTAGAGGGAGCCGCCGAACGCCTGCGCCAGCTCCAGCGCGACGCGCATCGCCTTGTAGGCGTACGACGAGCCGTCGACGCACACGAGATAGCGGCCGCCGGCGAGCGGGCGCTCGTCCCGGACGATCAGGACGTCCTTCTCGACCTCGCGCAGGACTCGCCCCACCACCCCGCCGAGCTGGGACATCGGCTGCCGGCCCAGGCCGTGCGCGCCGATGGCGAGCAGGTCGTACTGCCGGCCCGACGAGCCCACCAAGCGCGCCGCCGTGTCCTCCTCCTCCGCCACCAGCCGGCCGTTCGCGCCCACCTGCACGTCGGTTCGCACCTTGTCGCCACCGTCGTAACCCGCGGCGCGGTTAGGATCGAACCCGATCAAGCCGGGCAGCCGGCCCGTGCCGCGGTTCACCTCATTGACGATTTCTTCGTAATTGATGCCTTCGAGGAGCTGCCGCGTGAGCGGCACCCCGGCCTGCTCGCACCGCTTCC
>Ga0307477_10003898_pt1 | contig 10955 bp, 11 predicted proteins | sample atmos_gasesECM2C_FD_203316 | JGI IMG/M metagenome (GOLD analysis project Ga0307477, IMG submission 203316) | Hardwood forest soil microbial communities from Morgan-Monroe State Forest, Indiana, United States - atmos_gasesECM2C_515 | ecosystem: Environmental > Terrestrial > Soil > Temperate... | reverse complement strand
GCTATTGCGGGGCGAGATTGAGACATTGCGCACCAGCGTTGCACAAACGACCCTCCCGCCGGAACTCGATGACATCCAGAGCCGGCTCGATTTCGCCGAGCGCCCGCTGGCCCAGATGAAGCCCGGCGACGCGCTCCCCGGCCGCGCGAAGCGCCCGGGCATCCGTTGCATTCAGGCTGGCCCGGTGCCGGGCTAATCGGTAACGAGCCTGGACCACTGCCGGGCTAATCGCGCCCCTTGCGTGGACTTACGACCCCATCTATAATTCGCGACTAGGCCGAAATTCTTTCCTCCGGAGAGCACCCATTTGAAGGTTCGCTCGAGCGTCAAGCCGATCTGTGAGCACTGCACAGTGATCAAGCGCCGGGGCGTCATCCGCGTGATTTGCAAACGGAATCCCAAGCACCGGCAGCGGCAAGGGTAGGGGATGGCACGCATCGCTGGCGTGGATCTCCCGCGCGAAAAGAAAATCCTGTACGCTCTCCCGTACATCTACGGTATCGGTCCGAGCAACGCGAAGAAGATCCTCGCCGAGACCGGCGTGAGTTCCGACGCTCGGGTGCGCGACTTGCGCGATGCCGAGGTGGCCCGACTGCGCCAGGTGATCGAGCGCGACTATAAGGTGGAGGGTGCCCTGCGGACGGAAGTCGCGATGAACATCAAGCGCTTGATGGACATCGGGACCTACCGCGGCTCCCGCCACCGCAAGAACCTGCCGGTGCGCGGCCAACGCACCCACACGAACGCACGCACGAAGAAGGGGCCGCGGCGCGCGATCGCCGGCAAGAAAAAGCCCCTGCTGAAAAAGTAAATGGCTCAAGCGAAGCCTGCTGCCGCGAGCGCCAAGCGCGCCAAGAAAGTCATCGAGGCCGAGGGCATTGCCCACGTCACGGCGACGTTCAACAACACGCTCATCACGATCACCGATCTGCAGGGCAACACCATCACCTGGGGGTCGTCGGGGAAGGCGGGGTTCCAGGGGTCGAAGAAGTCCACCCCGTTTGCCGCCACGGTGGCCGCCGAGCAGGCGGCGCGCGAGGCGATGAACCTGGGTGTGCGCCGCGTCCACGTGCGGGTGCAGGGCCCCGGGTCCGGGCGTGAGTCGGCGATCCAGGCCCTCGCCACCGCGGGCCTGCAAATCCGCTCGATCCGCGACGTGACCCCGATTCCGCATAACGGGTGCCGCCCGCCGAAGAAGCGACGGGTATAGGGCGATGGCACGCTACACGGGGCCGGCCTGTAAGCTGTGCCGTCGCGAAGGGACGAAGTTGTTCCTCAAGGGGACCCGGTGTCTGACCGAGAAGTGCGCGGTCGAACGCCGCGCGTATGCCCCCGGCCAGCACGGGCAGTCGACGGGCCGGCGGCGCAAGGCGTCCGAGTACGCGAAGCAGCTGCGCGAGAAGCAGAAGGTGAAGCGCATCTACGGGCTGTCGGAGCGCCAGTTTCGCAACATCTTCGACCGCGTGCTCAAGGAGCCCGGCGTGACGGGCGAGGCGCTCCTGGTCGCGCTCGAGAGCCGGCTCGATAACTTGGTCTACCGCATGGGCTTTGCGGTGTCGCGCAAGCAGGCGCGCCAACTCGTGTGCCACGGGCACATCACCGTGAACGGGCGCGCCGTGGATATCCCGTCCTACCGCGTCGGCCCGGGCGACGAGGTCAAGGTCACGGATGCGAGTCGCGAGCTCGTGCAGGTCAGGCTCGCGCTGGAGCAGTTCGGCCGGACCCAGCCGGTCTCCTGGATTCAGGTGGATACCGAGAAGGCGCTCGGTCGTATGACCGAGCGGCCGAGCCGCGACGCGATTCCGATCGCGGCGCAAGAACAGTTAATCGTCGAGCTCTATTCCAAGTGATCACGACTCTCGATTTGACGGGCCTGGTCCATCCGCACCTGGTCGAGATGACCAAGCGCGAGGACAACCCGAATGCTGCCGAATTCCGTCTCCAGCCGCTCGAGCGGGGTTACGGCTATACGTTAGGTAACTCGCTGCGCCGCATGCTGCTCTCGTCACTCCGCGGCGCCGCCGTGTGGGCGTTCCGCCTCGACGGCGTCGTGCACGAACATCAGACGATCCCCGGCGTGGTCGAGGACGTCCATCAGATCATCCAGCGGCTCAAGCTCCTCACGATCGTGCTCGCGCCGGACGCCGACGAAGCGGTCCTGCACATCAAGCGCGAGAAGGCGGGGCCGGTCTATGCGCGCGACATCGAGGCGCACGGCGCCGTGACCATCGTGAGCTCGGACCTCCTGCTGTTCACGCTGCAGGACGACCGCGACGTGGCGGGCGAGCTGTACGTGAATAAGGGGCGCGGGTACGTGGAGGCGGAGCAACATCCCCTCGACCGCTCGATGCCGGTGGACGTGGTGCGTATCGACTCGATCTACAATCCGGTGCGGCGCGCGAACTTCACGGTTGCCGAGACGCGCGTCGGGCAGCGCACCGACTACGACCGGCTGACCCTCACCGTCGAGACCAACGGGGCGATCTCCCCCGAGGACGCGGTGGCCTACGCGGCGGCGCTCGCGCAGGAGCACTTCCGCTTCTTCGTCGACTTCGGCAAGGTGCCGATGATCGCGGCCGCGCCCGCAGGGAACGGCGGGACCGCGGCGCCGCAGCTGAAGGACCTGCTGAATCGCAACATCGACGACGTGGGCCTCTCGGTGCGCTCGGTAAATTCGCTCAAGAACTCGAACATCCGCACCTTGGCCGACCTCGTGCAGTACCGCGAGGAAGACCTGCTGAAAGTGAAGAACGTGGGAGAGAAGGCGTTGGGCGAGATCGCCGAACTGTTGCGGCGGGAAGGCCTCAACTTCGGGATGAAGCTCGAGGAGGCGGAGGGCGAGCTCCGGGTGGTCGATCCGGGGACGGCCCCGCAGGCGCTCCCCACCGAAGGAGAGGAAGGGGAGTAGTGCGGCACCGCGCCAAGGCCCGCCAACTCTCGCGCACGGCGAGCCACCGCAAGGCGCTGCTCGCCAACATGGCCACGAGCTTGTTTCAGCACGAGCGCATCGTGACCACGGAGGCGAAGGCGAAGGAGCTGCGCCCCTATGCCGAGCGCCTGATCACGCTCGCGCGGCGCGGCGGGCTCCACGCCCGTCGCCTCGTCGAGGCGCGGCTCAAGGACCGCGACGTGACGCAGCGCCTCTTCAAGGAGGTGGGCCCGCGGTTCGCGACGCGCCCCGGGGGCTACACCCGCATCATCAAGTTAGGGCATCGCGCAGGGGATGGCGCCGACATTGCCCGGATCGAACTGCTGGCTGAGTGAGCGCACCGCGTGGGGCACGACCGGACCGGGGACCCTCGCGGGTCCCCTTTCTCGTTTTATTAGGCCTTCGTGACGCGGTTCGACTTGAGGCACTGGGTGCAGACGCGCATCCGTCGGACCACGCCACCCGACAGGGCGCGCACGCGCTGCAAGTTGGGGTACCAGCGCCGGTTGGTCTTGTTGTTCGCGTGGCTGACGTTGTGGCCCGTGATGGGGCCCTTGCCACAGATCTCACAGACTCGCGCCATAGGGTACAGTCCAACCGAGAATGAGCCCCAAACAGCCACGCCGCAGGAGCGCGAAACCTAAGGGGCCCCGCCGCCGGCAGCAACCCCGGCGGACCGCGATCATCACCGGCGTCACGGGCCAAGACGGCTCCTACCTCGCCGAGCTGCTCCTCGACAAGGGCTACGACGTCATCGGCGTCGTGCGCCGCACCTCGCACGACTCCTACGAGCGGATTGGCCACCTGCTCGACCACCTGCACATCGTGGCCGCCGACCTCCTCGACCAGCACTCGCTCACCTCCGTCGTGCGCGACGCCCGACCGGATGAGGTGTACAACCTCGCGGCCCAAAGCTTCGTGCCCACGTCGTGGAGCCAACCCGTACTCACAGGGGAATTCACGGCCCTCGGCGTCACCCGGCTCCTCGAGGCCGTCCGGCTCGCCCATCCCGCCGCCCGCTTCTATCAGGCGAGCTCGTCCGAGATGTTCGGGAAGGCGGTCGAAACGCCGCAGCGCGAGACGACGCCGTTCTACCCGCGCTCCCCCTACGGCGTGGCCAAGGTGTACGGGCACTGGATCACGGTGAACTACCGCGAATCCTATGGGCTCTACGCCGTGAGCGGCATTCTGTTCAATCACGAGTCGCCGCGTCGCGGCCTCGAGTTTGTCACGCGGAAGGTATCGCACGGCGTGGCACGGATCGCCAAGGGCCGCGCCACTGAGCTGCGGCTCGGCAACCTCGACGCCCGCCGCGACTGGGGATTCGCCGGCGACTACGTCGACGCCATGTGGCGCATGCTGCAGCGGCCCCAGCCGGGCGACTACGTGGTCGGCACCGGCGTCACCCACACGGTGCGCGAGCTGTGCGAGATCGCGTTCAAGCACGTGGGGCTCGACTGGCGGCGGTTCGTCAAGGTCGACCCCGCGATGGTGCGGCCTGCCGAGGTGGACGTCCTCCAGGCCGACGCGAGCGCGGCGCGACGCGACTTGGGCTGGGCGCCGCGCGTCGACTTCGCGACGCTGGTGGCCCGGATGGTGGACGCGGACCTGGAGCGGCTCGCGTGAAGGTCCTGGTGACGGGCGCGGACGGCTTTGTGGGGGGCTGGCTCGTGCGCCGCCTCCTCGCGGAGCGCCACGAGGTCCACGGGGCGATGCGGCCGGTCGCGGTCCCGGCTGGGGGCGCGGGCCCACTCGCCCTGCCCGAGGTGCCGAGTCTCGCGCTCGAGCTCGCCGACAGCGACTCGGTGCGGCGCGCGTTCGCCGAGCCCTTCGACGCGGTGGTGCACCTCGCGGCCGTGGCCTCGGGGGCCGAGGCCGCCGCGGATCCGGGCTACGCCTGGGAGGTCAACGCCGCGGGAACGGCGCGGGTGGTGGAGGCCCTGGCGGAGGGCAAGCGGGCGCGGCGCGCGGACCCCATGGTGCTCGTGGTGTCGACGAGCGAGGTCTATGGCCGGGGAGCCGCGACCCCGCGGCGCGAGACGGACCCCGTGGCCCCGTGCTCTCCCTATGCCGCGAGCAAGCTCGGCGGCGAGATCGCCGCGCTCGAAGCATGGCGCCGCACGGGCCTGCGGGTGGTGGTGGCCCGGGCGTTCGCGCACACGGGGCCCGGCCAAGACGCTCGGTTCGTCGCCCCGGCCTTCGCGCGCCGGCTCCGCCTCGCGAAACGCGCCGCGAGCCGCGCCGTGCGGGTCGGCGACCTGACGCCGGTGCGAGAGTTCCTGCACGTCGAGGACGTCGTGGACGCCTACGCGCGCTTGCTCGAGCGCGGTGAGCCGGGGGAGACCTATAACGTGGCCTCGGGCGTCGGGATTGCGCTGGCCGAGCTCTTGAGTCGGCTCGGGCAGTTGGTCGGCGTCGAGCCCCTTCCCGAGGTGGACCCCGCGCTCGTGCGGCCCGCCGCGATCCCGTATCTGGTCGGCGACGCCGCGAAGCTGCGGGCCCGGACGGGGTGGGCGCCGCGCCATTCGCTCGACGATACGCTGAAGGACCTGGTCGATGCCCAAGCGGACTGACCTGCACCGCATCCTGCTCCTCGGCTCCGGCCCGATCGTCATTGGGCAGGCGGCGGAGTTCGACTATTCGGGGACCCAAGCCGCGCGGGCGCTCAAGGAGGAGGGCTACACGGTCATCCTGGTGAACTCGAATCCGGCCACGATCATGACGGACCCCGAGTTCGCCGACCGGACCTATGTCGAGCCGCTGACCCCCGAGTGGGTCCGGCGCGTCATCGAGCGGGAGCGCCCCGACGCGCTCCTCCCAACGATGGGCGGCCAAACGGCGCTTAATGTGGCGATGGCGCTCGCGCGCGACGGCACGCTCGCCGAGTTCGGCGTCGAGCTCATCGGGGCGAACGCCCGCGCCATCCAGATGGCGGAGGACCGCGCGGAGTTCGCGGCCGCGATGCGACGGCTCGGCCTCGCGATTCCCCTCGGCCGCACGGTCAGCTCGCTCGCCGAGGGGCTCGCCGCGGTCGCGGAGGTAGGCTATCCCGCCGTCATCCGGCCGTCGTTCACGCTCGGCGGCTCGGGGGGCGGCGTGGCGTTCAACCGCGCCGAGTTCGAAGAGGCCGTGGCCCGCGCGCTCGAGCTGTCGCCGGTGCACACGACCCTCGTCGAGCGCAGCGTGCTCGGGTGGAAGGAGTTCGAGCTCGAGGTGATGCGCGACGGCCACGACAACGTCGTCATCGTGTGCTCGATCGAAAACCTCGATCCCATGGGTGTGCACACCGGGGACTCGATCACCGTGGCGCCCGCGATGACGCTAACCGACCGCGAGTACCAGCGCATGCGCGACGCGGCGATCGCCATCATCCGCGAGATTGGCGTCGAGGCGGGGGGCTGCAATATCCAGTTCGCGGTCAATCCCGCGGACGGCGAGATGCTCGTGATCGAGATGAATCCGCGGGTGTCGCGGAGCTCGGCCCTCGCGTCCAAGGCGACCGGGTTCCCGATCGCGCGCATCGGGACGAAGCTCGCCGTGGGCTATACGCTCGACGAGCTCCCCAACGATATCACGAAGACCACCCCCGCCTCCTTCGAGCCGGTGCTCGACTACGTGGTCGTCAAGGTGCCGCGGTTCGCCTTCGAGAAGTTTCCCACGGCGGACTTCCGGCTCACCACGCAGATGAAGTCCGTGGGTGAGGCGATGGCCATCGGGCGCACGTTCAAGGAGGCGTTCCAGAAGGGGTTGCGCGCACTCGAGGCGGGCCGCGCGGGGTGGGTGACGGGCACCACGCTCGCCGACGACCGGCTCACGAGCGACGCCCCCGAGGACCTGCGCGTCGCTCTGCGGACCCCCACGCCGGAGCGGGTCTTCCAGATCAAACGTGCCCTCGCGGCCGGCCTGTCGGTCGACGCGATCGCCGAAGCCTCGGGCATCGACCCGTGGTTCCTCTATCAGCTCACCGAGCTGCTCGCCGCGGAGCGTACCTTTACGTCTCTCGCGAGCGTCGGGGCCGCGGAGCTGCGGCAGATGAAGCGCCTGGGGTTCAGTGACGCGGAGCTCGCCCGCCTGCGCGGCACCAGCGAGACGGAGCTCCGGGCGCTCCGCTGGCGGCTCGGCGTTCATCCCGCCTACAAGACGGTAGACACCTGCGCGGGCGAGTTCCCTTCACGCACCCCTTACCTCTATTCGTCCTACGACGTCGAGAACGAATCGGAGCCATTGGGCAAGGACGGCATCGTCATCCTCGGGAGCGGGCCGAACCGCATCGGCCAGGGCGTGGAGTTCGACTACTGCTGCGTGCGCGCGGGCCTCGCATTTCGCGAGCTCGGATACCGCACCATCATGATCAACTCGAACCCCGAGACGGTATCGACCGACTTCGATATCTCCGACAAGCTCTACTTCGAGCCGCTCACCCTCGAGGACGTTCTCGAGATCGTGCGCCTCGAGCAGCCTAAGGGGATCGTCGTCCAGTTCGGGGGACAGACACCGCTGCGCCTCGCGAAGGCGCTCGAAGCCGCGGGGGTGGCGATTCTCGGCACCGGCTCGGACGCGATCGACGTCGCCGAAGACCGGGAGCGCTTCGAGGCGCTGGCGCGCCGCCTGGGCGTGACGCAGCCGGCCAACGGCACGGCGCGCTCGGTGGAGGAAGCGATCCAGGTCGCCGACCGCATCGGCTACCCGGTGCTCATTCGGCCCTCCTACGTGCTCGGCGGGCGCGCCATGCAGATCGTCTACGACCGGGGGTCACTGCGCGACTTCTTCGAGCGCGCGGCGCGCGTGGCCCCGGAGCACCCCGTGCTGATCGACCGCTTCCTCGAGGACGCCTTCGAGGGCGACGTGGACGCGATTTCCGACGGCGAGCGCTGCGTGGTGGGGGGCGTGATGCAGCACATTGAGAACGCCGGGGTGCACTCGGGCGACTCGGCGTGCGTGCTGCCGCCCTACCTCATCGGGGACCGCCAGATCGAGGAAATGCGCCGCTACACCAAGGCGTTTGCCAAGGCCCTAGGGGTCGTGGGGCTGTTGAACGTGCAGTACGCCATCAAGGACGGAGTGGTGTATGTGCTCGAGGTGAACCCGCGAGCCTCGCGCACGGTGCCGTTCGTGAGCAAGGCGACCGGGGTGCCCCTCGCCAAGCTCGCCGCGGCGGTCATCGTGGGGCACACCCTGGACGAATTGGGCGTCCCCGATGAGTTTCCGCTCCCGGGCGTGGCCGTCAAAGAGGCGGTGTTCCCGTTCACCAAGCTGCCGGGGGTGGACACGTTGCTCGGGCCCGAGATGCGCTCGACGGGCGAGGTCATGGGGTTCGCCGACAGCTTCGGCATGGCCTTCGCCAAGGCGCAGATCGCGGCCGACGGGGGGCTACCGCTCTCGGGGACCGTGTTCGTGACCGTCAACGATTCCGACAAGCCCACGGTGTTACCGATCGTGCGACGCTTCCACGAGCTGGGATTTAAGATTCGCGCGACCGAGGGAACCCAGAAGTACCTGCGCGCGGGCGGCATCCCCGCCGAGCGGGTCGCGAAGGTGCACGAGGGGCGTCCGAATGCGATCGATCTGATCGTCTCGGGCGAGGTGCAGCTGCTCATTAACACCCCCCTCGGCAAGTTCACCCAGGCAGACGATTATGCCCTCCGGCGCACGACGCTGGTGCACCGGGTGCCGTATACGACGACGATGTCCGCGGCGAGCGCCGCGTGCGACGCGATCATCGCGATGCGGAGCCGCGCCCTCAGCGTGAGGAGTCTCCAGGAATGGCACGAAAAACCCCCCCCCGCAAAGCCGTCCGCGCCCGAGACAAGGCCCCCGAGCGCAAGCCGGCAGCCGCCGCGCGCGGCGCGGGCCTAGCGAAGGCGAAGCCGAGCCCGAAAGCGACGCCGCCGGCGCCGCCCGTCCCCAAGCTCAAGTTCCGGGGCCGGATGCTCGAAAATGAGCTGCTCGCCCGCCACACCACGTATCGCATTGGCGGGCCGGCCCGCTATCTCCTGAACCCGGCCGAGGTCGAGGACGTGGAGAAGGCGCTGCAGTTCGCCCAGGACAAGGGCGTGCCGTGGCTCGTGCTCGGGCTTGGCTCGAACGTGCTTATTAAGGATGGCGGCTTCCCCGGCCTCGTGATCCGCATGGGGAAGGGGCTCGACCGCTTCGAGATGAAGGGCGCGTCCGCCATCGTGGGCGCCGGCATGCCCACGCCGCTCCTCGCCCGGCGGACCGCTGAGGCCGGATTCGCGGGCGTGGAGCGCTTCATCGGCATCCCCGGCACCGTCGGCGGGGGCGTCTACATGAACGCCGGCGCGCACGGCGCGCAGTTCGCTGACGTCGTCACCGATGTCACGGTCATGGATGCCAAAGGGAAACTGAAGGAGGTCACCCGCAAGCAGATTCCGTATAAGTACCGCATCAGCGGGCTCGGCCAAGTGATCGTGCTGGAGACGAAGCTCGCCTTGAGCGAGGAGGCCCCCGCCAAGCTGAAAGAGATCCAAGGCCGTCTGCTCCGGTGGCGCAAGGTCGGGACGCCGTTCGATCAGCCGTGTTGCGGCTCGGTCTTCAAGAATCCCACGGGGACCCGCACGGCGGGGATGGTGATCGAGGAAGCGGGGTTGAAGGGGTTCCGCATCGGCGGGGCGCACGTGTCGATCCTACACGCGAACTACATCGTCAATACGGGGAACGCGACGGCCGCCGACGTCCTCAAGGTGATCGACCACGTCCGCAAGACGGTGGCGAAGAAACTCAAGGTCGATCTCGAGCTCGAAGTGAAAGTGTTCGGCGTCTAGCGATGGCGGACTACTTCGTCCACGAGTCGAGCTACGTCGACGCGGGGGCGCAGATCGGGCCCGGCACGAAGATCTGGCATTTCTGCCATATCATGCCGGGCGCCGTGATCGGCGCGCGCTGCAACCTGGGCCAAAACGTCGTGGTGATGCCGGGGACGCGCCTCGGCAACAACGTCAAGGTGCAGAACAACGTGTCGATCTACGAGGGCGTGGAGCTCGAGGACGACGTGTTTTGCGGCCCGTCGTGTGTGTTTACGAACGTCTCGACGCCGCGCAGCCACGTATCGCGCAAGCACGAGTACCAGCGAACCCTGGTGCGCCGCGGCGCCACGATCGGGGCGAACGCCACGATCGTCTGTGGCGTGACACTCGGCGAATACGTCTTCATCGGGGCCGGAGCCGTCGTGACGTCGGACGTCCCGGCCTACGCCCTGATGGTGGGCGTCCCGGCTCGCCAGGTGGGCTGGATGTGCCAGTGCGGCGCGCGGCTCCGGCTCGGCACGGGGCAGGGGACCTGTGCCGCCTGCGGCACCCGCTACCAGGAGCAGGACGGGCTGTTGCGACCGATTGCCCAGCCGCGGCGCGCCGGGTAAATTGTTGCGGCCCTTGACGATACGGATCTCGTGAACGTCCCCCTGCTCGACCTCGGCGCCCAATATCGGGCGATCGAGAGCGAAGTCCTCCCGGCACTCCAGGCGGTCATCCGCTCGCAGCAGTTCATCATGGGCCCCGCCGTGGCGGAGCTCGAACGGGCGCTCGCGGCACTCGCCCACGCGCGACATGGGATCGCGTGCGCGAGCGGCACGGATGCGCTCCTCCTGCCGCTCCGGGCGCTCGATCTCCAGCCCGGAGACGAGGTCATCACCACGCCGTTCACCTTCTTCGCCACGGCGGGCGCGATTCACAACGCCGGTGGCACGCCGGTGTTTGCCGACATCGATCCCGACACCCTGAACCTCGACCCGCCGGCGGTCGAGGCCGCGCTCACGCCGCGGACCCGGGCGATCGTGCCGGTCCACTTGTACGGCCAGATGGCGGCGATGGAACGCTTCATGGCGATCGCGGGACGCCGCGGCATTCCCCTCGTCGAGGACGCGGCCCAGGCGATCGGCGCCCGGCGCTCGATCGATGGCGAGTGGCGCATGGCGGGCGAGCTCGGGTGGGCGGCCGGGTACTCGTTCTTCCCGAGCAAGAACCTGGGCGCGTGGGGCGACGGGGGCTTGATCGTGACGTCGGACGACGCG
>Ga0307477_10003896_pt1 | contig 10960 bp, 11 predicted proteins | sample atmos_gasesECM2C_FD_203316 | JGI IMG/M metagenome (GOLD analysis project Ga0307477, IMG submission 203316) | Hardwood forest soil microbial communities from Morgan-Monroe State Forest, Indiana, United States - atmos_gasesECM2C_515 | ecosystem: Environmental > Terrestrial > Soil > Temperate... | reverse complement strand
ACGGCGCCGTGGGATTTACTTTTATCACACCAAGCGATGTGGGTTGTCCGGTTTCGAACAACCTGAACCCTTCGGCTTGCGTACCGTTTGAAAAAATGGTGACGGCAATGCTCCAGAATCCCAGCAACCCCGTTCCATTGCAGGGGCAGACTCTTATCTATTGGCTCTCCGACGCTGGAGATTTTAATTCAGGATGGGACAAACTTAGCGGCATTGACTGGGCGGCCAGTTATGATCACGATTTCGGCAATTTCGGTGCGTGGGATACGGGCATAACAGGTACTTATTATTTGCACCATTTGCTTCTGGTTACTCCCGGAGCGGCTGGCGCCGCCGGCGTCCCCATCGACCGATTTAATACGAACTTGCTTACCCTTGGCGGGGTTGCCCAGAATGGGGTCGAGACCCAACCCAGGATGCATTATCGGGCCAGACTAGGTTGGAGTGATGGTGAATTTTCTGCAACCGGATACGTGAATTATGTATCGCATTTCTTTAATACCCAGGCCGCCCCGCCAAACGTAAACTTCCAGTGCACATCGGCTGGGGGCACGATTGGGGGCGGCACGTTCCCCTGTGCGATCAGTAACTATACGGATATTGAACCTTCGCAGTATATGTTCGATCTCAGCCTCGGCTACGACACCGGCGATCGCCCCGCGAACTCATATCTTCAGCGTCTGCATGTTCAAATTGTGGTTCAGGATCTTCTGGATACGGGCCCCGCTTTTGAGTATCGGATCAGCAAGGGAGGCGGCGGGGCTCCGGCTGCATACGACATAACAAAGAACGCCCAAGGACGGACCATATCAGTAACCGTAACCAAAACGTGGTAGCTTCAAACGTTTGGCGGATAGGTCCGGCCGGGGCACTGAGGAGTCACTTGCCGAGGCGGCCGCTACGAAGCCCGGCGCGGAAGCGGTCGTAACGCAGACGTCACCGATCCGGTGAGATTGACCCCTTACAGACATCTGCCACTGGCTTGCGGCGAGCCAGCGGCGAAGCGTAGATTTTGGCTACCTTGGCGAGCCAAGAGCATTTTCCGTCGAAGTGGCTGCCGGTTCGGCAAAAAGAGTTAGAGCCGTTTTGCGATTCACCCCGAATCCAAAACGGCTCTAAACGGCTTTCCTACCTTCCCACCATGATAATCGAAAACGATCCCGGCACCTGGGGACCGCGGGCAGCACGTCCCCCGGGGCCCGGCGGCGCGTTAGGCGGGGTCGGGCCGAACTCGAGCGCCATGGTGAACACGTGACCTGTTTTGGTATCGAGGGCCATCGTCCTGGCGCCTACCTTGGTTTGCAGTGTCTGTTCCACGGCAAAGCTCGTGGGGCTGCTTTCCTTGATGAATGTGACCGAGCCGGAACCACCCTCCGTGCTTATGGCTTCCATCGTGGCAGGATTGAAGACGACAGTATCCACACCCATACCAGTTGGAAGAGTCGTAATGATCTTGCCGCTCTCGGCGTTCACAATCACCACCGTAGGCGACGGCATACGGTAATACGCAAACAGGACATGATTCTTCGCGTCTAACGACAGCCCGGTTCCGCTGGAGGCCTTGGAGCTGATGTCGTAATGCGCCGTGACTTTCATGTTCTTGGCGTCGACCACGGCAATGTTGGCTTTGTCGGAAATGTTCACATAGACCGTGCCTTTGCCGTCGCTCACGGCTTGCTCCGGCTGTCCACCCAAGTCGAGGGTTCCGACGACAGTACCCTCTTTCGCATCGATGACCGTGGCGTGGGGCTGTTGATGACTCAGTATCCAGACACGCTCATTGTACGGATCAAACATGATCCCGTCTGGGCGGCCATCGACATCGATCGTCTTGATCACTTTCAACGCGTTGGAATCCCACATCGTGATAGGCTTTGTGGTGGAAAATCCATGGTGCGATTTGGGATCGACGGTCGCGCCACCCGACTTCACGCCGTCAATATCGCCGACGGGTTCGAGCGTATCGAGATTGAATACGCCCAGATGACCCATCGCGCCGTTGCGGGGGGTATAGAGACGGCGGCCTTCCACATCAGCGAAAATATAGTCAAACCCGCCTTCGCCGCCGACTTTAGCGATCTTCAGGACCTTGTACGGACCGGATGTTGAAGCGTTCTGAGCTGATCCCACACACGGCACCATCCCGATCGCTAACGCGAACAAGACTGCGACAGACGGACGTAGCATGACGGTTCTCCTATTGAGCCTGTTCCATTTGGCCCCAAAGCTGCAGCCCAACTATATACGAGATTCTGCGGCGGTACTGTCCGTATGAAAATATCGTTGAGTGTAGGCGTGGAGGCAACGGCAACATGTTTCCCGAAAAGGGCAATGTTTTTCCAAGGCGGAATGGCACGGGCAAATCGCCGATAGAATACGCCGAGGGTAACCGACATGGCTCGGCGGACGACCGTTCATGGCGAATCTGAGACGTGCGCGGCTCACAGGCCGATGTCTCGGTTTCCACGGATAGCGGCCATCGGTCAGTCACCCGTTATGAGTACACGCCTAGTCGCGGCGCGGTTTGCGGCCGGCGGCGCGCATGGCGGGGTAAGTTGCGCCGACATTGGCCCAGGCGCGTTCGAAGGCGCGCGTGGAAATGCGCGGCTTGTCCCAGCGCTTGTGCGCTTCGGCGAGCCAATCGGATTTCGTGCTCAGCTTGCCGGCTTGGCTGCGGCGAAACAGCTCGCCCGATTGCGCGAGCGCGCGAAGCCAGGCTTCGCATTCACGTTCGGCCTTGACGGTTTGCGCACCGGTGGGCGGAGCGAGCCAATCGGCGATGTCCTGCGCCGCAATGGTGACGTTGGTCAGCCAGATTTGGGCGGACGGCGTGTGGGCGAATTTGAGATCCATTACGCGCTCGCGCCTGCAAGCGGCGGCGAATTGGGATTCGGAAAGATGTTCTCGCCAGTCCTCCGGCAGCACAGGTTGATCGCGGGCGAGCCGCCTGCCCTCGCCGTCTTCGCGATCGCCGGCGGCGGCGAGATTGCCCTCGCACAATGCGCCATAAAGCGATCGCGCAACGCGAGCGTCGGCCGGCGCGGCGTCAACAGCCTCGGCAATCGCATCCAGTGCGGCGGCGAGCGAGAGGCGAGAGGGCGGCGGGAGGTGAGGCACCGATGGCGACTCTATTCGGCGCACGGACGTGCGCCGGCTGGATGGCCCTGTCAAGCAGGGCCATGACGACTAAAGGGGTGCTAAAGCAGACCGAGTTCAGTCAGTTCGGCGTGAAGTTCCTCGGGCAGCGCCGATTTGTCAGCCCGCCGGAGATCGCGCGGCGCGTCCTTGGGATCGAGATAGCGCCAGCCCTGGAATGCACGATGCCTGCGGCGGACTGTGGGCACAAGCTGCTTGTCCAGCACCAGAGCGCAATGCGGAACGCCTTCGCGCGTCACCGGCCGCAACGCGGTAAGCCGTTGGCGCACGGCGATCTGGCCCTTGATGACCCAATAAAGCGACCCGCCGGCAAGCAGTTCGTCCGCGCGCTTTGGCGTCATGCGCGTGATGTGCAGGACATCGCCGATGCCGCCTTTCTTTTTGCGCTCGGCCGCACGCTTCTTCTGCCAATGGGCGAGATCTTCAATTTTCTCCACGCCCACACATAATTTGATCAAATGCAACATGGTCTATGTCATTCAAACAAAAAGCCGCCGCTTCCCGGTTAAAGAAGCGGCGGCCTCAATCACACGCTCAGGGTTCGCGCGACGCCATATAGGCGACGAGATCGACCATGTCTTCATCCGATAGCTTCGCGACGACCGGTCCCATCAATGCGACGGCGTTTCCTTTGCGGGCGCCGGTCTTGATGTCGTTGAGTTGGCGAATGAGGTAATAGGCGCCGCGTCCGGAAAGCCGCGGCACGTCACCTAATCCGCGAAAATCGGCGCCGTGGCAGATCGAGCATTGGATGGTTTTCCCGTTGCCGCCGGTCGTCGCCAGAATCTCGCCCTTCCTGATGCTGCCTTCCGGCACGTAGTCGATGAAGCCGTAATGCTGATCGCGAAGCTCGGCGCCTTCGCCATTTTCGGCGACTTCGTAGATCATGTTGGCTGGTATCGGCACGGTCTCCTTGCCGCCTTCATCCAGGAAACGCATGCCGCCGGCGCCGACATGGTTCTTGGGCGCCGCCTTGGCCTCGACCACTTTGATCCATTTCTGCTGCGCCCTCGGGATGCCGGCAAAATAATCGGCGGCCTCTTTCAACTCCGGCTCGGAGATGTCCTTCGCCATTTCGATCATCACCGGCGCGCGATTGTTGGTGCGGTTGCCGTCGCGGAATTGGTGCATCTGCTCGACGATGTAATCCGCGGTGAGTCCGGAGACGCTCGCCGATTCCGGATGGCCATTGCCGTTCGGCAGATGGCAGAGCATGCAGGCGCGGACATGGGGCGCGCGCCCGTTCTTTACCATCGCCGGCATCGGCGGATGTTCGTTCGGGAACCAGTCCGGCGGGCCGAATTGGTTGTTGATCTGCGTCATGGTGAGGTGCATGCCGGTCGGCGTGCCCTTGGCCTGGAAGGTCTTGGCCGGATCGGGCTGCGGCAGGCCCTGAGGCGCCACCGGATAGGCCCATTGCAGCGCGGAATCGGCGCCGAGCGCGCCGGCAGACAACAGCGCAACCACGGATGCCAGAAGCAGCTTTTTCATGAATTTCCTCCCCTTAGCCGAGATTGAACATAGCCGGGGGACCCCCAGGCCATCAAGGTTGGGCGAAATGATTCACAGGGGAGACTGGTGCGGTCGAGAAGACTCGAACTTCCACAGGTTGCCCTACTAGCACCTCAAGCTAGCGCGTCTACCGTTCCGCCACGACCGCACGAGAATGGAGGCGCCGGGATGTAACAAACCCGGCCACGGATGGGAAGGGCGCGGTTACCCCCTCGCCCGGCGCGCCAGTGGCGCGCGCTAGCGCGCGCGGCGCGCCGCCCTCTCCCCCGTTGGGGAGAGGGCGGGAGGGTTAGATTCCTTCGCCGTCTATGCCGGCGTGAATACCGCATTCCTCTTTGCCAAAACCCGACCAACGGCCGTCGCGGTAGCCCTCGCCGGGGCTTAAGCGGCGCGTGCACGGAAGACAGCCGATGGAGGGATAGCCGTCCATCGCGAGGGGATGTTTGGGGAGCTTTTTCTCTTCGATATAGCGCGTCAAATCCGCAAGCGTCCAATCGGACAGGGGATTGAAACGGAAGCGTCCATCGGCGAGCTCAACCCGCTCCATTGCGGCGCGCACGGTTGTTTGGAAACGCTTGCGTCCGGTCACAATTGCAGCGAAACCGGCGATCGCGCGATTGAGCGGCACGGTCTTGCGGAAATGACAGCACGCGTCGGGATCGCGGCTCCACAGCGTTCCCTCGTCATCCAGTCTCTTGCGATCCTCGGGATGAGGACCAATGGCGCGGATGTCGGTCAGGCCGAGCACGTCCTGCAGCCGGTCGCGGTAACGCAAGGTCTCGCCGAATAATTTTCCCGTATTGAGAAACAGCACCGGAGTCGTGGGATCGATTTCGGCAACTTGACGCAGCAGCACAACCGATTCGGCGGCGAAAGAAGAAACGATTGCGGTCTCCTTCGGAAACGCCCGCTTCAAGACAAATTCAAGCAGAGCCCTGCTGTCCAGAGACGCGGTCTGTGCTCGAAGCTTGACAAGCTGATCGCGTAGCGGCCCAGCCGCGGGCGATGCTTTCTCATTGTGCAACGCAATGTTCACGTCACCCAGCCTTTATCCAGGACGAGCGCGCGAGTGCGTTGTGAAATCTCGTCGGGTTCAAGACCTGCGTCCCGCCATTTCGCACGGGCATCGGAGATCTCATCGAGATGCCGATCCCATTCCGGCCCGATATCAGCTTCGATGCGCTCGCGCACAATCCGCGAAAGCGCGGGCGAACGGCCACCCGTGGACACGGTAATGCAGAGATCGCCGCGCCTGACCTGAGCGGGCACATGGAAATCGCAAAGCGCCGGCCTATCCTCGACATTGACCAGCACGCGTGCAGCGCGAGCCATAGCGGCAAGCCGGGTCGATTCCTCGTCGCCTAGGCCGGCCACAAAGAGCACGGAAAAGGTTGCGATCTCATTTGGCTCCGGCAGGCGCTGAGTGAAAATCGCGGGTTTCGCCACCCCGGCCGCTGCAAGCATGCCAAGCCGCCGTGTCAAACCCTCGCCGGCCCCGGCAACCGCGACCCGCAGCCTGGAACTTTCTAAGATGATAGGCAGCATGACCCGAGCCTTGCAGATCGCCTTTTACAGCAAATTACGGCCAATCTCTTATATATGCAATCCTCATATGTATAATACTAAATTTCACATAAAATTGTCGTCTTTTCTTGAGTTGCTTCGCCGGAAATAATCACCCCACAGTGAGCCGGCTATGCTGTTGAACCGCGCGAACCTTGATTTGCAGCCAGCCGATTGGATGATCGAAGAAGGCCGGATTGCCTATCCCGATGCCGTTCGGCACATGGAAGGACGAGTCGAGGCGATTTCCCGTGGCGTGGCGCCGGAGCAGGTTTGGCTGCTCGAACACCCTCCTCTTTACACGGCCGGCACGAGCGCGAAGGAAGCCGACCTCATTGCAGCCCGCTTTCCGGTTTTCCAAAGCGGGCGCGGCGGTCAATACACCTATCATGGGCCGGGTCAGCGGGTTGCGTATGTGATGCTCGATCTTAAGCGGCGTAAGCCGGACGTGCGGCGCTTCGTGCGCGACCTCGAAGAGTGGCTGATCCGGGCACTGTCGCAATTCAACATCAAAGGCGAACGGCGGCAGGATCGGATTGGCATTTGGGTTTCACATGCTGACGGCAGCGAAGATAAAATAGCCGCCCTCGGCGTTCGGGTGCGCCACTGGGTGACCTTTCACGGCGTAAGCCTGAATGTCGATCCGGAACTTGAGCATTTTTCCGGGATCGTGCCGTGCGGCGTACGCGACGCGAGATTTGGCGTTACCAGTCTTGCGGCCCTTGGCGTTCCTGCAACCATGGCAGACGTCGACAGAGCCTTGAAACAGGCTTTCGAGGAGACATTTGGCGCGGTGAAAGGCTGAGAGCCAAGACTGCCCCCTCACCCGGCGCGCCCATGGCGCGCTGAACCGCGCGCGGCGCGCCGCCCTCTCCCCCGTTGGGGAACGTTGCGTAATTCGGCAGTTGTGATTCGCTTTTGTGGGATTTGAGGAGCGATTCGCGATGATTGACCGGCGTTCTCAGCTTGGTTTCCTTGGAGCATTTGCGGCTGCGAATTTGGGCCGGAATGATCGGTTGGACGCGATTGCTGCGATGGTGAAGTGGTACCGCTTCGAGAAGCTCCTGAAGCGGCTGGTGCCAGAGGGGCCCGGGCGACCGCCTTATGAACCGCTGGTGATGTTCAAGGCTCTGCTTTTGGCGCAGCTTTACGATCTCTCCGATGCAGCGCTGGAAGAAGCCTTGAATGATCGCGTGTCGTTCCGGCGTTTTCTGGGTCTTGTGCTTGAGGCCGATGCACCCGATCACACCACGCTGTGCCGTTTCCGGAACCGGCTGACCGGGGCCGGACTGATGGAGAAGCTGTTTGCCGAGTTCGATAAGCAGCTGGAACAGGGCGGGATGATCCTGAAGCGCGGCACGATGGTCGACGCGACGCTGGTGGAAGCAGCGGCGGCGCGTCCCCGCGACGGCGGCGAGAGCTCCGATCCCGACGCGCGTTTTGCAAAGAAGGAAGGCAAAAGCGGTTCGGTCTATGGTTACAAGGCTCACGTTGGCGTGGACGAGAAGAGCGAGCTCATTCGTACCGCCCTGATGACGCCCGCCAATGTCAACGAGACCACGGTCGCCGACCGGCTGATTTGCTTCGACGAGAGGGCGGTCTACGCCGATAAAGCTTATGCCAGCCGAGAACGCCGGCGGCTGCTTCGCGCGGCCGGCATCAAGGATCGCATCATGCACAAGAGCTGGGGCGGCGGACCGAAGCTCTCCCATTGGCAGCAGCTGCACAACCGGCTCATCACGCCGATCCGCTCGCGGGTGGAAACCGTCTTTGCCATCTTCAAGAAGCATATGCGCTACCGACGCGTTCGATATCGAGGCCTGATCAAGAACCAAACGCAGCTTCTCCTGCTGGCACTCGCCTACAATATGCGGCGTGCTGCCGTTCTCAGGGCCACATGACCACCACAGCCGCCAATATCCCCCCTACCAGCGCTCAAAGCGGGCGCCCAACAAAAACGGCGACCAAGCACTCACCCGCACCGTCCAAAACGGAATTACGCAACGTTCCCCCGTTGGGGAGAGGGCTTATAGCGTTGGGCGGCGGACAAATCCGAGGCTATCCGGCGGGTCTACAGGCTGAAGATTGAGCGCTGTGACGCGGGCGCCGCGCGGTCCTTGCATGCAGACTGCAATGAAGGCCTCGACCTCCTTGGCCGGCCCGTGGGCTACCGCTTCGAGCGAGCCGTCAGAACGATTGCGCACCCAGCCTTTCAGTTTCCGCGCATTGCCTTCGCGCACGGCGAAATCGCGGAATCCGCAACCTTGCACATCGCCCTCGATGCGAATGTTCATGGTCGTGATATCGCCGCTCATGCGCCAATTGATGGCACTGAACGTAATGCCGCGCTAGTCTTTAGCCCGCGCCGTTTGCGTGGCCGTTTGCTGCTTTTGGCAGCGCGGCAATGCCGCCCATAAAGAGGGCCGTGGCAAAGCGCGCGGCATCATCGCTATCGCCCAAATCGCGCTGCGGCAGGCTTTCGGCCAATTGAAAGGCAACCCCCAGCATCGCGGCCGCGAGCCAGCCGGCATTGATAGGCGGAAAAAACCCGCGCCCAATGGCCGCTTCGATGTCCTGCCGCAATTCGTCGATTCCCGCCACGATCTCCGGCGTATCGACCCGTCCATTGGCCTTATCCCACCCGATCGAGACGAATTCCGCCCGATTGGCGGCCACATATTCGAACAGGCTGCGAAAGATTGCGAAGACGAAAGATTCCGGCGTTTCCGCTGTGCTGCGTGCATCGCGCAGGATGGGCCGGGCGGCGAGCGCCGCCTCATCGCGCAGCGCCCCGAAGACTTCCTCTTTGGAGCGAAAATAGTTGTAGAACGTGCCGGTCGCGAGCGGCGTGGCGCGGATGATGTCCCGCACATTGGTGGCGTCGTAGCCCAATTCGGCAAAAACCCGCCGGGCGGCTTTCAGGATGATCCGGCGGTTCTGTTCCTTGGCTTGCGCTCGCTTGCCCGGCGCGATGGGCGCCAAAGACCTCGAAAGCTGAACATCCATGTAGGCCCCCTGGTTGGGCAGAATGTTATCTCAAGGGCGGGGCCGGTCAATTCGTGCCAAGCTTAGGACGTATTAGGTCGTAAGGACGTTGCAATAAGACGAAATATTTTTCAATTGCACCTAATTCTGAAGCTTTCTTTCGCGAGCCGACGAACGCTCACGGTTCAAACGGATCTTCCGTGCTCTCGGAATCGAACCCGAACAAGCGCCAGGCATGATCCATATGCGGCGGCAAGGGCGCCTTCACATGCAATCGGCCGCCTTCGGGATGAGCGATATCGATGGATCGCGCATGTAAATGCAATCGGTCCTCCAACTCGCCGCGTCCCCTGGCAGCAGTTCCGCCATATTTGAAATCCCCGACGATTGGCGTGCCGAGATGCGCAAGATGGGCGCGTATCTGATGGGTGCGCCCGCTTACCGGCTTGAGCGCAACCCAGGCATATTGATCGGCCGCTGCAGCCATCACGGCATAGTAAGTCGTCGCCGTCTTTCCGCTCGCATTGTTGGGCTCGGCCGCGACCATTTTTTCGTCACGGCCGCTGGGGCCAAAACCCGCTTCTTTGGCGAGCGCGAGCTTGACGATCCCCCGGTGAGGTTTCGGCACCCCTTTGGTCAGGGCCCAATAGATTTTCCGTGCGTCGCGCCGCCGCAAGGATTCCGACAGCGCCGCGGCGGCCGGAATGGTGCGCGCAACCAGCAGGACACCGGAAGTATCGCGGTCGAGCCGATGGACAAGGCGCGGCCTTTGGCGTTTTTTGCCCTGCAGCCCGTCCAGCATCGCGTCAATGTGGCGGCTTACGCCCGAGCCACCCTGGGTCGGGATTCCGCTCGGCTTATTGAGCACGATAACGGAACCGTCTTGGTGGATGACGATATCTTCGATGAATTTCAGGTCGTTTGCGTCGAGACGGGGCGTGCGGGTTGGCGCCGGCTCTCGAACCATCTGGGTCAGCCGAGGCGGAATGCGGATGGTTTGGCCCTGCTCCAGCCGGTCGCCGGCATGAGCGCGCTTGCCATCGATGCGAACCTGCCCGGTGCGGAGAAGCTTTTCCAATGGACCATGACCAAGCGCGGGATAATGACGTTTGAACCAGCGGTCGAGGCGCAATCCTTGCTCGTCTTCCTCGACTTGAACGCCGCCGCTCAACGCGCGCCATCCGAGGATTTGCGTTGGCGCAATTTCGCCCAATACTCGAGGCGTTTCGCGATTTCCTTTTCGAAACCGCGCTCGGAAGCGCGATAAAAACTCCGGCGCGGCATGCCGTCGGGAAAATAATTTTGACCAGAAAACCCCTGCTCGGTTGCGTGGTCATATTCATAGCCCGCGCCATAACCCAGGTCGCGCATCAGATTGGTTGGCGCGTTCAGGATGTGGGCGGGCGGCGTGAGCGAGCCTTGCTCGTCGGCCGCGCGCTTTGCGGCGCCAAAGGCGGCATAGGCTGCGTTGGATTTCGGCGCCGTGGCGAGATAGATCACGGCTTGCGCCAAAGCGAGATCGCCTTCGGGGGACCCGAGAAAATCGTAGACGTCTTTGGCAGCCAGGGCCTGCTGCACGGCCTGGGGATCGGCCAACCCGACATCTTCGATCGCGGCGCGTACCAGACGGCGCGCGATATAGAGCGGGTTTTCACCGCCCGCCAGCATACGCGCGAGCCAATAGAGCGCCGCGTCGGGATCGGAGCCGCGAATGGATTTATGCAAGGCCGAAATCAGATTGTAG
>Ga0307477_10003895_pt1 | contig 10962 bp, 11 predicted proteins | sample atmos_gasesECM2C_FD_203316 | JGI IMG/M metagenome (GOLD analysis project Ga0307477, IMG submission 203316) | Hardwood forest soil microbial communities from Morgan-Monroe State Forest, Indiana, United States - atmos_gasesECM2C_515 | ecosystem: Environmental > Terrestrial > Soil > Temperate... | reverse complement strand
GCGCGAGATCGCGCAGCTGGGCGGTCCGCTGCAGGGACTGGTGCCTCCGGTAGTGGAGGAACGGCTGCGAGCAAAAGTTTCGTGACGAATTGGACTGACGCACGCCAGCGAGTTGCTGGCGCCAGCGAGAGGAGAAAGCGTGCAACTGACTGAACGCATCAATCGCATCCAAATTTCGCCGACTGCGGCGGTCATCGCGGAAGCCGAAAAGCTGAAAGCGAAAGGGGTGGATATTGCCGACTTTGGCCCTGGCGAGCCGGACTTTCCTACTCCTGACCACATCAAGAAGGCCGCCATTCGCGCCATCGAGCAGAACTTCACGAAGTACACGGCCACCGGTGGCATTATGCCGCTGCGCGAAGCCATCTGCGCGTGGCACAAGCGCGAATTGAAATCGAACTACGAATCAAAGGAATGCGTCGTCAATGTCGGTGGCAAGCATTCCATCTTCAACGTGGTTAGCGTGTTGGTGCAGCAAGGAGATGAAGTCATCATTCCCGCGCCCTATTGGGTGAGCTATCCGGATATCGTGAAATACGCGGGCGGCACGCCGGTTCACGTAGAGACGCGGCCTGAAGACGGCTTCAGCGTGAAAGCGAGCGTGATCGAGAAAGCCATCGGCCCGAAGACGCGGATGGTCATTTTGAACTCGCCGAACAACCCCACGGGTGGTGTCGTCCCTCCTGATGAGTACCAGCGAATTCTCGCCGTCTGCAAGAAACATAAAGTGTGGCTGATGAGCGACGAGTGCTATTCACACTTCACCTACGATCCGCACAAGCCGTATTCCATTGCCAGCGTCGCGGACTCCAAAGAACGCGTCGTCATCATCGGTTCGATGTCGAAGACGTTTGCAATGACCGGCTGGCGCATCGGCTACACGCTCGCGCCCGAAGCGCTGGCGCAGGCTACCGTGAAGCTGCAGAGCCAATCGACCTCGAATCCCACTTCCATCGCGCAGTACGCGGCGCTCGAAGCTATGCGCGGCTCGATGGATTCCGTTCCTGTGATGCTCGCGGAATACGCCAGGCGGCGTCGCCGCATCGTCGACGGTTTGCGCGCCATTCCCGGCGTGACTTGCGAGGACCCGGGTGGAGCGTTTTACGCGTTCCCCAACGTTGCGGCGCATCTTGCCAACGGCGCGGCCGGCAGCGCGCTTGCCAAGAACACTACCGAACTCGCCAAGCTATTGCTCGACAAAGCGCGCGTCGCGCTTGTGCCTGGCGATGCCTTCGGCGCTCCGGGATACCTGCGGCTGTCGTATGCGACCTCCATCGAGCGCATCGAGGAAGGCTTGCGCCGGCTCGGACACTTCTTTAGCCGCGCTGAAGCCGCCGCCTGATTCGTCCCTGGATTCCGTGCGACCCGAGCCGACACGAATCGAGCCAATCTTCAGCCCACGCCTCTGGGGATCGCGCTGCCTTGCACCCCTTTACCCTGAAAAATCCAAGTTGGCCGAGCCGCTGGGTGAGGCCTGGCTCACCGGCGTTGATTGCAGAATCGCTTCCGGCCCTTTTGCCGGAAAAAGGCTGGGTGATGTGTGGAGTGCAATGCCCGTGGACTGGCGCGGTACTCGGTTGACCTCCTGTAAGGAATTCCCCATTCTCGTGAAATTCATCTTCCCGCAAGACAAACTCTCCATCCAGGTGCATCCGGACGACGCCTATGCCGCCGCTCACGAACAAGCTGCCGGAGGCAAAGGAAAAACGGAAATGTGGTACGCGGTTTCCTCTGAGCCGGGCGCGAGCCTCCTCTTGGGTCTGAAGCCAGGGACAGACAAGAAAAAGTTCATTGCTGCCATGAAGGAGAACAGGCTGGAGGATATTCTCCAGTCCCATCTCGTAGGCCCGGGCGACATTTTCTTTGTGGCCGCGGGAACGCCGCACACCATCGGGCCGCGCATGATCTTGTGCGAGGTCCAGGAATATTCCGACTTGACCTATCGCGTTTACGACTACGACCGAGTTGATGGCAAGGGAAAACCCCGCGAATTGCACATCGACAAAGCGCTGGATGTAATGAATTTTAACGCTGCAGCTCCAGCCAAAGTGGCGCCGCTGCAGTTGCCCGGCGATCGCGTCCACAAAACTTTGCTGGCGGCGTGTTCGTATTTCGCCGCGGAGCGCTGGGAATTTCGTGCCACCGTCCAAGCAGAATCCCCGCGCGACCGCTTCGAGCTATTCGTTGTCCTCGATGGTACTGGCCACATTCACTGGCAAGGGGCGCCGCTGCCTTACCAACGCGGGCAATGCTGGTTCATCCCGGCGTCGCTCGGGAAGTTTTCTTTACAGCCGGAGCAAAACACCTCTGTAATTCGCACCTACCTCCCGGATTTGCCTCGCCTTCGTGCGGAGCTCCGCCAAGCCGCCATTCCCGAAACCCAGCTTGCTCAAACGGTGTTTGCTTAGTACAAGAGACGCATGGCAACGGAAGCACTGACAGTGCACGCGGTAATCCTGGCTGGCGGTCGCGGCACGCGCTTCTGGCCGCGCAGTCGCGCGCGAACGCCCAAGCACTTACTCAATATCGTCGGCAAGCAAACTATGTTGGAGCAGACGGTCGCGCGCCTCCGGCCGTTAATTCCTGCTGAGCGCATCTGGACGGTCACGAACATCGAACAAGGTTCCGCGGTGAAAAAGCAGTTGCCTCCCGCCGCGCGCAAGCGCGTGTTGACCGAGCCTGTGGGGCGCAACACCGCCGCCGCGATTGCGCTGGCTGCCCTGCACGTCCGCCATGCCACGCGCGGCGACGCGCTGCTCGCCGTTCTCCCTGCCGATCATTACATCGCCAATCCCGAGCGCTATCGCATCATCGTGCGTGCCGCGCTGGAAGTCGCTCGCCGCAAGGGGCGCATGGTCGTCCTCGGGATTCCGCCAACGCGCCCGGAAACGGGTTTCGGCTACATCGAGCGCATGGGCGAAGCCCTCGATTCCAAGGGTTTTCCCGTTTATGCAGTGCGCCGCTTCACCGAGAAACCGGCGCTGTCCGTCGCCAAAGTTTACGCAGGTTCAGGCGACTATCATTGGAACGCCGGAATGTTTTTCTGGCGCGCGTCCACCTTTCTCGAAAACCTCGACAGACATCTGCCGAAAACCTTCGCGGCGCTGGAATCGCTCGAGGAAAGCATCGGAAAGAGCAGCTACAAGCGAAAACTTCGCGCCATCTATCCCAAGCTCCAAAACATTTCGGTGGATTATTCGATCCTCGAGCCTGCGACTCGCCAGCCAGGCGCGCCTTCCGTCTTCGTCATTCCCGCGGAAGTCGGCTGGAGCGACATCGGCTCGTGGGCCGCCGTTTACGAATTGCTCACGAAACATCCCGGCGACAATATCTTGCCGCGGGACGGATACGCCCTGGACTCCAGCGGCAATCTTTTCTGGAGCCCTTCGAAATTCGTCGCCGCCGTCGGCATCAACGATCTCGTCGTGGTTGAAACCTCCGACGCGCTGCTGATTTGCCCGCGAGAGCGCGCCCAGGATGTCGGGAAAGTCGTGAAATGGCTGGAAGAAAATCGCCGTAAAGATTTGCTCTAAACGAGCCAATCCGGCCTGTTTGCGAAACTTGCCCTTCGCGTATACTCAAAACCCATGCAATCGATTCAGTTCGGCACCGACGGCTGGCGCGGCATCATCGCGGAAGATTTCACATTCGCCAACGCACGAATCGTTGCACACGCCATCGCGCGCTATGTCGTGCGCGGCGAAGACGCACGAAAGGGCGTGCTCGTTGGCTACGACCACCGCTTTGCATCAGACACGATCGCCGCCGCGGTTGCCGACGTCATCAGCGCCACCGGCACTCCCGTCTGGTTGGCCGACAAGCCTTGCCCCACGCCGGCTGTTTCGCTGTTGGTTCGCCAGCGCAAAGCCGCCGGCGGCATCGTCATCACCGCGAGCCACAATCCCTACCTCTGGAACGGCATCAAGTACAAAGCCAGCTATGGAAGCAGCGCTCTGCCATCGATCGTTGCACAAATTGAAAGCGAGCTCGGAATCGTTCTGCGCGATGGCGCCCCGCGCCTTCCGCCTCGCAAGGATTTGGTTCAGCCGCTCGAGCCGCGCGCTCCCTACCTCGAAACCATCGAAAAATTGGTCGATTGGCAGCGCCTTCGCTCCGCGAAGTTCCGCTTCGTGTGCGATCCCATGTACGGGTCCGCCGCCGGCCTATTGCGCGAGCTGTTCACGCGCAACGGCGTCACCTGTGACGAGATTCGCGGAACTCGCGATCCGCGCTTCGCGGGAATTCATCCCGAGCCGATCGAGCCGCACATCGAAGCAGCCAGGCAAGCCGTGCGCGCCGGAAAGTACGACGCCGCGTTCTGCGCCGATGGCGATGGCGACCGCATCGGCGCCGTCGATCGCGACGGCGCGTTCATAAACCCGCACCAAATCTTTGCGCTGCTCGTTTGGCATCTGGCCGGCACGCGAAAACTCCCGGGCGACATTGCCAAAACTTTTTCGGTCACAAAGCTGATCGACAAACTCGCCACAAAGTTCAACCGCAAGCTGCACGAAGTCCCCATCGGCTTCAAATACATTTGCGAGCTGATGCTCCAACAAAATATTTTGATTGGCGGTGAGGAAAGCGGCGGAATCGGCACCAACCTCTATATCCCCGAGCGCGACGCTACCGTGGCCGCGCTGCTGCTCGCGGAATTGATGGCCTGGCATGGCAAATCGCTCGGCGAGTTGGTCGGCGCGCTGCATGCGGAATTTGGCGAATACCATTACGGCCGGGTCGATCTCGACGTGAAGCCCGGCCAAAAGGAAAAAGCCGTCGCGTATTTCTCCGAAGGCAAGCTGAAAAAGCTCCTCAATTGGCCGGTCACCCGCCGCGAAAATATGGACGGTATCAAACTCTATCTCGGTGAAATCGGCTGGGTAATGGTGCGCGCTTCCGGTACCGAGAATCTTCTGCGCGTGTACTCGGAAACGTCCAACCCGGAAACGACGCAGCGCGTTCTCGCCGCTGTAACCGACATTGTGCATAGTCTGTAGCAAATTCGAGGGTATGCGATGGAAACCATCAATCTGAAAGAAAAGTTCAGCGGCTTCTCTGACTACACCAATCCGCGGGTCATTGGCGAAATCAATGACATGCAGGTCAAAGCCGTCAAGCTTAAGGGTGAGTTCATCTGGCATCACCACGAGGTAGAAGACGAACTATTTCTTGTCGTCAAAGGCACGCTGCGCATGAAATTCCGCGACCATGAGGCGATCGTTCGCGAAGGCGAGTTCGTCATCGTCCCTAAGGGTGTCGAGCATTGCCCCGCTGCCGACGAAGAAGTCCACATCGTCCTAATCGAGCCCAAAACCACCCTGAATACAGGTAATATCGTTAACGAAAGGACCGTCGCCCAGCCCGAGCGGATTTGACTTGCCCAGCAATTCGCTCGCGTCGAAGACAAATCCCCATGGAACGCCGCTTCCACACCCTTGACGTGTTCACTACCACGCGCTTCGAAGGCAATCCGCTGGCGGTCATTACCGACGGCGACGGCCTCTCCAATGACGCCATGCTTGCCGTCGCGCGCGAGATGAATCTTTCCGAAACCGTTTTCGTTCAGAAACCCACCGAAGATCAAGCGCTGGCGCGCCTGCGCATCTTCACCACACGCGAAGAGCTGAAACTCGCGGGCCATCCGGTCATCGGCACTTGGTTTTTGCTGGCGGAGCTGGGCGTCGTGCCCGCGCAGGAAGGCGGCGTGCACGTTCTGCAGCAAACCGGCGCAGGAGTTCTTCCAGTCGAAATTCGCTTCAAGGATGGCCGGCCGCAGCGCGTCACCATGACCCAAAAGGACGCCGCGTTCCGACCCGCAAAGCTCAACAAAAAAGCGCTCGCATCGGCGCTCGGTTTGTCGCCAAAGGATTTCGATTCTAAGCTCGAGCCCGAATATGTCTCCACCGGTATTTTTAATCTGATGGTCCCGCTTCGCAACCGCTCTGCGCTTGCCAGGATCGTCATGAACATGGTCGAACTGCGCAAGTTGCTTGGGAAGAACGGCACCATGGCCTACTGCTTTGCCTGTGGCGATAACGGCAAAGCTTTCTCGCGCGGCATGCTTCCCTGGGAGCTTTACGAAGATGCCGCGACTGGTTCCGCCGCCGGCGCGCTGGGCGCTTATTTCGTTAAGCATGGCAGGCTTTCTCCCGCCCACACGCTCAACATCCTGCAAGGCGAAGAAATGGGTCGGCCCAGCCACATCGAAGTGGAAGTAACGCAAAACGGCAAAAAGCTGGTGCCCCGCGTCAGCGGCGCGGCCGTAAAAGTTTTCGAAGGCACCATCCATATTTAATCGCGCGGACAGCTATCGCTCCGCGAGCACGCTCGCCAGCGCCAAACTCAAATCACGGTGGGCGAATCGATGCCCAAGCTGTTCCAGTCGCGACGGAGCCACCCGCTGGCTCGCCAGCAGCAGCGCCCCCGCCATTTCACCGAGTGCAAACTTCAGCGCAAATGCTGGCGTTGGGAAAATCGCCGGCCGGTGCATAGCGTGTCCCAGCGCTCGCGCAAAATCCACGTTGCGCACCGCCTGCGGAGCCACCACATTGACAGCTCCGCCGACCGCCCTATTTTCCAGAACTTTGCGAATCACCATAACCGTGTCCTGCAGCGTAATCCACGACATCCATTGCTGCCCCGAGCCTATTCTTCCGCCAGCGCCAAACTTGAACAGCCGCATCATCTGCGGCAATGCGCCGCCGTGCTTCGCCAAAATAATCCCAAAGCGCAGGCGCGCCACTCGCATCCCCAGCGCCTCCGCCTTCACCGCTTCCGCTTCCCATTCCTGCGCCAGGCGCGCCAAAAAGTCGTCGCCCGGCTTGCTCGCCTCCGTCAACACTTCTTCGCCGCGATTGCCGTAGTATCCGATCGCCGATGCGGAGATCAGGGCCTTCGGTCCATCCTCGAGCTTTTCCAGCGCGCAGACCAGCTCGCGCGTAATGTGCACGCGGCTCGACCGCAAAACCGCCTTGCGCTCTTCGCTCCAACTTTCCCCCGCGATCGATGCGCCCGCCAAGTTCACCACTGCGTCTGCGCCTTCAATTTTCCTCCCGTCCGTGCCGAATGGCTCGCCTTCCAGGTCGCACGTATTCGGATTCCACGCGACGCTTATAATTTTCCCCTCGTCGCCTTTCGGCGCAGAGCTTCCGTTCTTCTTTTGGCGCTGCTCGCCGCTGCTCTTGCCGCCCTCTTTCTTCGCGCCGGAGCGCACCAGTCGGACCACGGTGTGCCCATCACGCAGCAGCGAATTCGTAAGCGCGGTGCCCACCAGCCCGCTCGATCCGGCAATCACGACTTTCATGCGCTCTCCGTTCTACCAACGACGCTACGCACTCCGCCCGGCGGGGTCAAGACGGGGTAGCCCGTCCCAAGGCGTGCTTGAACGCGGGCACCACTAGCGCTAGCCGCCCGCCGCGCCGCAGGTTACAATTTCCCCCGTGAGCAGCGTAACCCCGTCCATTCAGGTAAAAGTTCTCTTCTTCGGCCGCCTCAAGGAAGTGGCTGGCGGAGCGGAAGAATTTGTCGAACTCACTCCCGGTTCGCGTATCGAGGAGCTTTTCGCCAGCTTCGTTGCACGCCGGCCGGAACTCGCTCCCTTCCGCAGCTCCCTAGTGGCCTCGCGCAATCAGGAATTCGCCGCCTGGAGCACGCCGCTGCAACCCGGCGACGAGATCGCTTTTCTTCCGCCAGTAAGTGGCGGCTAACGCCAACTCGATGTCCATTCCCCCCAGCGGCGACCTTATCTTGCTCGTCCAGAACCCCATCGATGCGGAAGCGCTGATCAATCATGTCCGTACTGGCGCGGACGGTGCCATCGTCACTTTCGATGGCTGCGTGCGCAATCAATCCCACGGCCGCCGTACTCTGTACCTGGACTACGAAGCCTACGAGTCGATGGCCCTCGCCAAAATGCGCGAGATTGCCGCCGAACTTCACGCCAAGTTCCGCATTGACCGCGCAGCCATCGCCCACCGCCTCGGCCGCCTCGAAATCGGTGAGACCAGCGTGTTCATCGCGGTCAGCGCGCCCCACCGGGCCGCGGCATTCGACGCCTGCCGCTTTGCCATTGATACCCTCAAGCGCTCGGTGCCGATCTGGAAGAAGGAATATTTCGAAGACGGCGCCGTCTGGGCCGACGGCGAACTTCCTCCCGTCCCTCACGATACGCAGAGCCGGAAACGTGCATCTTAAATTACCGATGCGCGCGACATTTTATCCAGCCCGCTTGCTTGTACTCCTGCTCTGCTCGCCGTTGCTCGCCGCCAATTCGCCCGCGGCCGATACGAGCTTCGCGCAAGATAAACCCGACCGTCCTCCCTGGGCGCAGAAATCCAAGGGCGCGAGCACGGCGAAAACCCAACCTGCCGCCGAACCCGATGATTCGCAGGACAGCACCCCGCAGCGCGGCCGCATCCGCGTCAACGTCAATCTCGTCAACGTCCTCGTCAGCGTGCTCGACGAACACAATCGCCCCGCGCCCGATTTGCCGCGCGAGTCGTTCCAGCTTTTCGAAGAAGGCGTCGAGCAGAAGATTGAAATCTTCGAGTCCGAAACCAAGTTGCCCCTCGATCTCGTGCTAATGGTCGACGCCAGCCTCAGCGCCCATAAGGAAATCGTCTTTGAGGAAGAAGCTGCCGCGCACTTCATCCGTCAGATCTTACGGCCCGATGACCGTCTCGCCGTCTACGCCGTCGACGAGGACGTCCACCAACTCGCCGGTTTTTCGGACAATATCTCCATCCTGGAGGCGGCGGTACACCGAATCCCCAATGGCGCAGGTACCTCGATATATGACGCCATCCTGCTCGCCGCTCACTCCCTCGAGCACCGCGGCGAAGATCGCCGCCGCGTGATTATCCTGGTTACCGACGCCGGCGAAACCACCAGCAGCTCCGATTTCGACGCCGCTCGAAAGGCGGCCGTGCGTTCCGGCTCGCTGCTTTACACCATCGTCATTCGTCCCGTAAAAAATGAAAGCGGCCGCAATACCGCCGGCGAGCACGCCTTGGAGACCATCACGGACACCATGGGCGGCGCCATGTTCTTCCCCGACACTGCCAGCGAACTCGACGGCATCTTCGACCGCATCAATCGCGAGCTGCGCACCCAGTACCGTCTCGGCTACTACCCCAATCCCCGCGGCCCCGCAAACACCTATCGCCAAATCGAAGTAAAAGTCTCCGGCAAATACCAGGTCCGCCACCGCAAGTCCTACCTCACCGGTCCGCAATAGCGGCTGGGCCGCGTGCAGCGGGGGTTACGTAGCGACCATCTTCAGATGGGCGCTGCCCGCACTTTCCCCGGCTGCCGCGCCTTCCCTATCTTCTAAGGTAGAATTATCGCGTGGGGCTGTAGCTCAGATGGATAGAGCAGCAGTTTCCTAAACTGCGTGTCGCGAGTTCGACTCTCGCCAGCCCCACCAGCACATCGACTCTCCTGGAATTAAATTGTGAGCGTTCCCGTTATCGAGCCGATGACTCTCTCGCGGATTCGCGCCCTGTTCGATCATCCACCGCTGTTCGGGAAGTTGTCTGTGCTAATTACTTTTTCGGCTGTGCCGGCGGAGCCTGTTCGCTCGTCGGGGGAACAATGTTCTTGAGCCGCATGTAAGTGACGAGATTGCCGTAGTGTTCCATGTCGTGCGCGTTGTTAATGTTCAGCACGCCGAATTTGGGCATGTCCATGCCGAAGAGCTTCACGGTTTGTGTGCCGGACGCATCGGTCATGCCGTCATAGGCTTTGTCACAGTAGGCGAGCGCACCTTTGAGCGCGGCGATGAGATCGGCTTTGGTGGTCTTGGTCTGCTCGATTTTTAGGCCGGGATTGTTCTCTCCGAGCGCGAGGGAACAAAAGTTATATTGCGCGTCGGCGACGTGTCCCACAATCTGGCCGTAGCTGCGGACGGAGTCCGTGGGCTTGAAGTTGTAATTCTCTTCGGGCATTTTTTCGGCGGAACTGACGAGGATGGTCTTCATCCTTGCATAGAAGATTTTATTGTACGTGCTGTACGGACCGGCTGGTGAAGCCTGTTCTCCCTTGCTGTTCGAGGAACCCTGCGGAGTTTTGGAATCCTGTGCGAAAGCCGCCGTGGATACCAGGAACAGCACCACTGCTGACGCCATAGCGTGGAATTTCATTTCATTCTCCTGACCGTGCAGATTTGGCGCGCCGACACCTCGGGCGCTGCTTTTATATACGCGGTTGGGTCCCGGTTCATTTCAGGCGAAGATAAGAATCTGCAAGGGCGCCCCAGGCGTCGTTTTTACCCCTGGGTCCCTCCGCGCAAAGCCTTAAAGCCCGCTTGTGCAAAGTCCTGGTCATGCGTCAACGCCGCTTGAACGCCCTCCCGCTTGCGCGTCGGCTTCACGCGGGCACGAGGCGCGCTTGCGTAACGGGTTTCAAAAGTGTCCCTAATTGGACAGAATCCTAGCCTCCATAGGTTTATCCTTCTAAGAGCGAATAGCTGTGTTCAATGAGCCCCGTCTGGGAAACCAGGAGTGCAATCTTGGAAAAAGTTAGCGACGACCTGGCTGCGATTTTCGTCGGTGCATTTGCAGGAGCAAAACAAACGTGGCATTGAAGATGACGGACCGCGAAGTGGATGGCGCATCTGTAGTGGCGCTGGACGGGCGCATCGTGATGGGCGCTGAAGGCAATGCTCTACGTGAGAAATTGAAGAACCTAATCTCCGAGGGAAAGAAAAGAATCGTTCTGAATATGAGCCACATCGAGTATATCGATAGTTCAGGCTTAGGGACATTGGTTTCCGCGCATTTGAGCGCAAAAAACCACGGTGCGTCGCTCAAGCTCAGCAACCTGGGCAGAAAATTCCAGGAAGTCCTGCAACTCACCAAGCTGGTGACGGTATTCGAGGTCTGCAATACGGAAGCATCCGCTGTCGCCAGTTTCTCAAAACTGACGGACGAAGCCGCTGCGGAAAAACCAAGCGTCACTTTGCCA
>Ga0307477_10003893_pt1 | contig 10963 bp, 10 predicted proteins | sample atmos_gasesECM2C_FD_203316 | JGI IMG/M metagenome (GOLD analysis project Ga0307477, IMG submission 203316) | Hardwood forest soil microbial communities from Morgan-Monroe State Forest, Indiana, United States - atmos_gasesECM2C_515 | ecosystem: Environmental > Terrestrial > Soil > Temperate... | reverse complement strand
CTCGATTAATACAGTCACGCGCCAACGGCCGTCGAAGGCCAAGTTTGCACCAGACCCCGTGTAGGAGTCGTCGGGACTCGCTGCCAGTGCCAGAGACGTGGGTGGGAAATCAGGGTCGTCGAGCGGGGTGAAGCGAAGGCTGACACGCTCGGCACGGACGGCAGTTTTCGCGTCGTAGTCTACGATCTGGACGACAAACCGGTTGGGACCCGGCTGATCCGAGCCGGTGGTTAGCCGGACTCGCACCGTGGTGGCAAAATCGGCGCCGGAGAGGTCGACCACGGGCGGCGCGACCAGACGTGCCGCTGCGGGTGGTGGCAGGGTTCCGAGTGCTGCCGCCGCAGCCAGTGCGCCACACGCGAGCGCGAGCTCACCACTAGCGGTCCATCGCAGGCGGCGCAGGCTGGTCGGGACAGCGGGTACACTTCGCCAGCGGTTCATCGCGCCCAGGGCGGCGACGAGGACCAGTAAAGCGAACTTGGCGATTAGGACCCGGCCGTATCCGTTGTTGGTTAACTCGCCCCATGAGGAAACTTCAGTTAACCCTCGTAACGTACCAGTTGTCGCCACAACAAGGAGTCCGACCGCGGCTATTGCCGAAAAGCGGCGCACGGCAGCGGTCTTAGCCGTTGATGGTGCTCCCCTAGTACCAAGCAGGAGCGCGGCTAGGCCTCCGAGCCAAATACCGGCTGCTCCGAAATGTGCCCATTGGGCGGAGATAGTTACGAGCGGCCAGCGCCCCGCCGCCGCGTGCCCGGACGCGACGTGTACAACCACAGCCGCCAATGCACTCAAAGCAACAGCCGCCATCGCGACGCGGCGGGCTTGCGGTTGTGCTCTCCTCGCCACAAGGAGTGCGCCTCCTGCAATGAGGATGGCAAGAGCGCGCCAGATCAGCGCCTTGCCCACCGACGTTACTAGTAAGTGGGCGAAAGATGTAGCCGCGTTCCGCCTTTGTGCTTCGACCAGAAGGAGAAGGCCAGCGACTGCCAGAACCCATGCGCCGACAGCGAGCTTCAGGTCGCTCGCCCCTCCAAACTGCGCAACATTTGCCGCTGCGCCCCCCAGCATTGCGATCAGGCCGACCAAGAAGAGCCAACGCGCCAGCATCTCAAGCGGGAGAGTCCCCGCCGGAAACGTGACGGCCGCAATCGCTGCTCCTGTTGGTGTAGCACGGACCCCGAACGCGTATGAACCAGTGGTCGCGTGTCCGTCAAGAGCGGAGATGACGCGCCAGCTCACTATGTAGACGCCACGATCAAGAGGCCGGACCCGCACCACCAGCGATTGCGGGTCGCCAGCAACGCCCTCGGCTGGACCGATTTGGTAGGCGGCGCCGTGGATATCGAGGACGCGAATGATCGAAAGTGACACCTCGGGTGATTCCCAGAACGACAATCGCACGCGCGTCGGACTGTCGCCCAGCGTTGCACCAGACACGGGCTCGGAAGATCGCAGGCCTGCGTGCGCCCAAGCGTCGCGGTGGCTTAGCGCGCCGAGTAATATTACGAGCGTGACGATGGTGAGACCGCGCCGAGGCACCTCAGGAGTTCCTCCTGGCCCGGAGCAACCCGAAGCCAATCGCTGCGGCGAGAGCCAGCACGGCAATGCCAATCCCACTGAGGGCGACATTCTGCGCGGTCGCAGCCGCTTCGATGGCCCGCTCCGCCCGCGGAACCTCTCGGCTAATCCTCTCGGCAAGTTGTCCCACCGAAGGATCCTTTGTTGGGAACTCGATGTCCGCGATATCGCTCACGCACTCGAAAGTGCCGTCCGAGCAGGTCGACTTGGTATCAATCGTCTGGTCCCTTAGCTTCCCGGTGATGTGGAACGTGTAAGTGCCCGCTCGCGTAGGTACGAGCCAGGCGCGAAACTCACCCCTCCGCTCCCCGCCGGGCTGAAGCGGCAACACGAGCCGTTGGTCGCCGAAGGAAACTTCCACGGCAAGTGAGCCGCCTGAATCTGTCACGGGCGCGCCCGCAGCGTCGGACACAGCGACTACGACGAAATTCTTGGACCCGGTAAACGGGGGCTCCTCACCCCAGCCAATCGTCAGACGGAAACGCCCGACGACCTGCCTTTCGTGCCCCAACACAGGATCTGACAGCACCTGCAGGAGGGCCATCATGCTGAGCGCAACTGCTAGATAACTTCCCCGGTGTTGTCGCATCTGTCTTCTCCTGTGTCCAGACGCTGCCTGTCCAGCAGGTCCATGCCCGCGCCGGTCTGCTCAGTGATGTCTTTCGTCGGAGCGGCATGTCATGCGGGACACGTTCGCCGTGGTGATTCCTCTCCTGGTCGGCCGACCTAGGCTTGAAACGTTGACTGGGACCGTACATCTGCCGTCCCCAAGGCGTCAAGCGTGCCACCTTAGCGGTTGTTGGCGCGACACCGCGTGGCGCCTCTATCCCCTGTGGCCTCATTCAATTGTGCTTACTTCCCGTCACTACGGGTGTGTACCCCCATGCGGACCGGTTTCCCGCCTTACCTCTTTGCCTCCACTCGTCATCTCGAGGTGTTGACCCTCAGCCCCGCTTTCAGTAGCCTCCTCGGTACCAGCCGCAGGCAGGCCTGCCCGCCGCAGGCCACAAACGGAGATCTTATGGACGAAACTCCTAAACCCAGTTCTGCCAAATCCGGCGGCATCTCCCGCCGCGAATTCGCTCGCCGCGCCGCCCTGGCTTCGGCAGTCGCAGCGGTCGCTCCCGCCGCAATTGCCGCGCCCGCAGCACCATCGAATGAACACGCAAATGTAGCGGACGCCGACCGTTTATCCAGTGCCTCAAAGGATGGCGGGCGCCCTTCCGATCCGGCGAGCAGCACTCTGCAGCAGGCCGCGGATCTCCCCAAGCTTTCTCCGGAAGGTCACGCTGAAGTCGAAGCGCGCATTCAATCCATCCTCAGCCAATACGCCAGCCGCCTCTCCGATGCTCAGAAGGCAGACATCCGCAGGCTCTGCGCTCTGGCGCAGCCGCCCCTCGACCGTTTGCGCGCCTACGCGCTCGAGAATGGCGACGGCCCCGGTTTGTATCTCAAACCGCTGCTTGAGCGCGAAAAGAATCCGCTCGAGAATACGCGCGTCGGGAAAACCCCGGACGCTCCGGCGAAGCCCTGAGGACATCGATGCCCACGGAAGAACTGGCTTTCCTGCCCGTCACGGAACTCGCGAAGCGCATCGAAGCGAAGAAACTTTCGCCGGTGGAGCTGACGCAACATTTTCTCGACCGCAGCGAAAAGCTCGGCCCCCGCTACAGCGCCTACGCCCACCTGACTCAGGAAATCGCCATGGCGCAGGCCAAGACAGCGGAAAAAGAAATTCACAGTGGCCACTATCGCGGCCCACTCCACGGAATTCCGTACGCCGCAAAGGATTTGCTCGCCGTAAAAGGCGTGCCATGCACCTGGGGCGCGAAACCCTACGCCAATCAAGTCTTCGACTACGACGCCACCGTCATCGAACATCTCAATCGTGTTGGCGCCGTGCTGCTCGGCAAAGCCGCAATGATCGAACTCGCCGGAGGCATGGGCTACCGCTTTGCCTCCGCTTCCCTTCAAGGCGAAGCAAAAAATCCCTGGGACACGAAGTGTTGGACCTGCGGTTCGTCTTCCGGTTCCGGCGCAATTGTCGCGGCCGGGCTCGCGCCCTTTGCGATTGGGACGGAAACTTGGGGCTCAATTCTCTGCCCCTCGGCGTTTTGTGGTGTCAGCGGGCTGCGTCCCACCTACGGCCGCGTCAGCCGCTATGGGGCTATGGCACTCGCTCCGAGCATGGACAAAATCGGCCCGCTCGCCCGCTCCGCTGAAGATTGCGCCCGCATTTTTGCCGCCATTGCCGGGCATGATCCCAGAGACCGCAGCACACTCCCCTTGGACAAGGCGGCGTTCAGCTATTCGGCGTCTCTAGAGTTGAAGTCGCGCGCGCTGAAAATTGGCTGGTTGACCAATGCGTGGAAGAAAATGGAGCCAGGCGTGGCCAAAGCCGCGGATGCCGCCGAAAAAGTCGTAAAAAAGCATTTTTCCAACGTAAAAAAGGCGTCGCTCCCCGAAGGCCCGTTTGAAGATGCCGGAAACATCATCGTCGCCGTCGAAGGCGCTTCTTCCTTTCGCTCGTTGATTCGTTCCGGGCGCGTGAGCGGATTGGCCGATCCGCTCGGACAGATTGCCGGCTACGTAAACGAGCAATACTCGGGAGCGGACTATTTGCAGGCGCAGCGCCTCCGCGAAATCCTGCAGAAGAAAATGGAGGCGCTGTTCGATTCGTTTGACTTGCTGGCGACCGTAACGCAACCGGTCGCTGCCACGCCGCTGGAATTGAATCTGGAGACCGGGCTTTCCTACCCCGATCCGCTTGGCGGCATCGGAAATCTGTGCGGCCTTCCCGCGCTGTCCGTTCCCTGCGGCTTCACGGAAAAGAACCTTCCTGTGGGTTTGCAATTCATGGCTCGCGCTGGAGATGACGTCGCCGTGATTCAGGCCGCGCGCATCTATCAACTCCACACCGACTGGCATCGCAGGCACCCCAGAATTGCGTAACCCAGAATTGCGTAACCCAGAATTGCGTAACCCAGAATTGCGTAACAAGGTTACGTGATACCCTCTCGCTGGAGGTGCGCTCGCGATGCACGGAATTTGGAAGGATATGTTCGTTCTCGGTCTGCCGATTTTGGAGAAGATTCTCCGGCCGGTCATTGTCTACATCTTTCTGATTGTCGGCCTGCGCCTGTCCGGCAAACGCGAACTCGCGCAGCTCAATCCCTTTGACCTGATTGTGCTCTTAACGCTGTCCAACACGGTGCAGAACGCCATCATCGGCGATGACAACAGCGTCACCGGCGGAATCATCGGCGCGGCTTCCCTGCTGGCCATCAATTACCTCGTCGTGCGCTTTCTGTACGATCACCGCAAGATCGATCAACTCGTCGAGGGCAGGGCCGATGTTCTGATTGAGGATGGAAAAGTCTACGAGCACAGACTCAAGAAAGAATTAATTACGAAGGAAGAGCTTGCGGCTGCGGCCCGTAAACAGGGATTTGATTCGCTTTCGGAGGTTCGCCAGTGCGTTTTGGAGCCGGGAGGAACGTTGAGTTTCACCGCCAGGAAGCCGGACACCGAGGATGTTCGGCACCAGGAGTTGTTGAAGAAATTTGACGCGCTGACGGAAGAGTTGGCACGGTTGCGCAGACTGCAGCCGCCCGCGACGGCGTAGAAGTTTTCGCGGTTCACAGAGAGGGAAAAAGGGGAATGACTGAGATCCAAGAGGGCGTAGAACTTCCGGAAGTTCCTGAAGGCCGCCAAGAGTATCGGTATACGCTGCCGGTTTCGCTGACTATTTCGATTCTTGCCGTGCTGGTCGCAAGCGCGGCCCTGCTGAGCCATCGCGCGCACACGGAAGAGTTGCTGCGGCAATCGCAGGCCACGGATCAATGGGCTTACTACCAGGCGAAGAATATCCGCTGGCACGAAGTGCAAAGCGTCGCGGACTTGCTTGGCGCGTTGGCGCCGCAGGACAAGGAAAAGACCGCGGCGGTGCGCGAGAAATATTTGAAAGAAGTGGAGCGCTACGAGAGCGATAAGGATGTGATCAGCGACAAAGCAAAAGAATTGGAGAAAGAACGCGACCTGATTAGCCGGCGCGCGGACCGCTTTGACGGCGGCGAAGCGCTGCTGGAAGTGGGATTGGTGATTTGCTCGATCACGCTGCTGACGAGGCGCCGCGCATTCTGGATCGCCGGAATGTTTGTGGGCGCGCTCGGCGTAGTGATGGCGCTGACCGGTCTGTTCTTGCATTGATTCTCTCTGCTTTTGCCGTTACGTAGCGGCGGTCTTCAGACCGGCCAGCGAGCGCCTCGCGAGCGGCTCCTCGCTTTTGTCTTTTAGGGGGTCGGACCTTTAGGTCCGACGTAAAGCGCCACCCTGTCACCGCTGTCATCCCGAACCCGCTCGCGCCCTTCTAAACTTAAACTCGGCGCGAGCGGTGTGAGGGATCTGCTTTTCTCCTCGGACGCATTAACTGTCGGCTCCGATCAGCTTAAGCGAGTCGAGGGCGGCTTCGATGGTGCGATCGATGTCTTCGGCGGTGTGGGCGGCGGAGACGAAGGCGGCCTCGAATTGCGATGGCGCAAGAAAGATTCCGCGGTCGAGCATTTCGCGGAAGAAGCGCGCGTAGCGTTTGGTGTCGGAGCGTTTCGCCCCGGTGTAATCGCGAACGGCCAGGTCGGTGAAAAATATTGTGGCGAGTGAGTGGCTGGAATTCACTTGCGCCGCGATGTGAGTATCGGCGATGGCTTTGCGTAAGCCGGTTACGAGGCGCTCGGCATTTTGGTTGATGCGCTCGTACAAACCCGGCGCGGTCAACTGCTTCAGCGCGGCGATGCCGGCGCTCATGGCCAGCGGATTTCCGGCGAGCGTGCCCGCCTGATAGACCGGGCCGAGCGGCGCGATATTGTTCATGAGATCGGCGCGGCCGCCGTAGGCCGCGACGGGAAGGCCCCCGCCAATAATTTTGCCCAGCGTGGTGAGATCGGCTTCGACTCCCAGAAGTTGCTGCGCGGCACCGTTGTGCAGGCGGAAGCCTGTGATGACTTCGTCGATGATGAGCAGCGCGCCATTCTTTTTTGTGATGTCGCGAAGGCCGGCCAGGAAATTGGGCGCGGGCGGGACGACACCCATGTTGGCGGCGATGGGTTCGACGATGACCGCGGCGATTTTATTTTTGTGCTGCGCGAAGATTTTTTCCACGACATTCAGGTCGTTGTAAGGGGCATTGAGCGTCAGCTCGGCGAGTGCTTGGGGAACGCCGGGGCATTCCGCGATGCCAAGAGTGGCGAGGCCGGAGCCGGCTAGCGAGAGAAAACTGTCGGCGTGTCCGTGGTAGCCGCCTTCAAATTTTAGAAGGAAATCGCGCTTGGTGACGCCGCGCGCGAGGCGCACCGCGCTCATGGTCGCTTCGGTGCCACTGGAGACGAAGCGGATTTTTTCGATGTAGGGGATCGCACGGATAATCAGCGTGGCGAGTTCGAGTTCGAGTTCGGTGGTAACGCCGAAGCTCGTGCCGCGTTGGGCTTGCTCGGAGATGGCGGCGCTGATGGCGGGATTCGCGTGACCCAAGAAAATGGCGCCCCACGAGCAGACGTAATCGAGCAGTTGGTTGCCGTCCGCGTCATAGATGTAAGAACCTTCGCCGCGCTCGATGATGAGCGGCTCGCCGCCTACGGAGCGGAAGGCGCGCACGGGGCTGTTGACGCCGCCGACCAGAAGTTTCGTGGCGCGGTCAAAGATTTCGCGGGAGCGGCGGCGGTCGCGGCGCAGGGTTGGCTTCGGTGTGCTCATGGGTTAAGACTCACGATAGCACCGGGAAGTGGCGAGTGGCGAGTGGCCCGCTCGGGGTCAAACGAGTGGCGAGAAAAAAATGAAAAACTAGGGGGCAACGCAGATGTTTTTGAAAACACGCGAGTTGCGAAAAAAGCAATTTGTAAGTGCATGAAAACGAAGGGCATGCGAATCGATGGGGTCGAGGGGACAACTCATAAGTTCTTGAAAACAAAGGAGAGCAGAAAACGGGACCGCTACGCCCGGAACGATGGGTAGGAAGGGGCGAGCCATGGGGCCGGAGGACGCGCAAATTTTGTGCAGGTGAGGCAGGGAAAGGAGTTAGCGGGGCTGGCGGGTATTTCATGGGATATTATACCATCTGGTTAGCTCCTGTCAAGGAGTATTTTGTCCCGTTTTGGGAATTGAAAAAAAGACATCAAACTTTTAACAAAAATCGTAAACGGTAAACCATCAGCTATGCGGCGCAGCTCAATAAATCCCTCGCAAAAATTCTTATGGTGCCGACAGATACCCCAGAATGGACGTAAGGACGGTAGTATCTTGGCTGGGGGAGGGCAATCCAAAATGGGAACCTTGAGTGATTGGGAAAAGGTGACATCTGAGCGTTTGGGTGGTGGCGGCCAGAGCACGGTCTACCTCGCGCGCAAGCCCGAACGGAAGGCCGCTCGCGGAAGATCGTTCGATACACTCAGAGCCCTGTCAGCACAAGGATTAAATAACCAAACAGCTCTGGAATTTGCACATGCTAGCCTCAACGTCGCGCGTGAAGATCATCCCTCTGAGCTTGGCGCCCTTAAGGTTTTTAATCCTCGCGCGGCAGGAATTGCGGCGGAACAGCAGGCATTGGGCCGTCTAAGGAATGAAATAGCCGTGCTTAGCCAAAATCGCCCTGGCCTTCTGAAGCTCCTGGATCACAACGAATCTGAAAACTGGATCGTCACTGAATACCGCCACAGAGGTACGCTTGAACAGCATCTCCCTAAGTACAAAGGCAACGTAAAGCTCGTAATTAAGTCGTTCCTTTCGCTCGTGCGAACCGTCACGGAGCTTCACCAGGAAGGAATCGTTCATCGAGACATAAAACCACAGAATATTTTCATGGGAGATGATGACGAGCTAATTTTGGGAGATTTTGGAATCGTTTTCCTGCCAAACCAACCCGAGCGCCTGAGCGTTACTGGCGAATCGGTGGGACCTCATGATTTTATGCCACCGTGGGTATTTCTTGATGAGAAGCCTGAGATTAAGCGGAACTTTGACGTCTATATGATGGGGAAAGTCCTGTGGTGCATGGTAACTGGGCGTATGAAACTGCCCAGAGAAGAGTTTCGCGATCCTCGCTTCGACGTAACCGTCCTTTACCCGCATGACCCGGACATGTACATCATCAACAGAATTTTGGAAAAGTGCGTCGTCGCGCGCGAGCAAGACTGCCTATTTTCTGCCCTCGACTTGCTTCCGCGAATCTTGGCCTATGCCGAGATGTTGAAGCGCGGTGGCGAACTCGTGAAAGAGGACATTCCGAAGCCGTGCCGGGTTTGTGGATACGGCTACTATCAAAAGCTCAATGCCGGTGTTGCCCTTCACCTGACTAAGTTTGTAAATATGGTTGATCAGCACGTTGGTTCACTTAGGACTGAGTTATTGGCGTGCGATGAGTGCGGCCACGTCCAGTTCTTCAAGATCGGGTGACAGTTTCAGGGACGGGTCAGCTTCCGATGCGTTTATCAGGCATGTGGATTGCTTCCGAGTGGCGTAGCCAGTGGTCCGATGACGCAGAGCGGGGTAGGGTCACATTCAAAAGTGTCGAACGCCTGGTTGCAAGTTACAGTTGGGCGAGCGGCATGGTCTAGGTAGAGGTTGCAGTCGTTGAATGCTTTCTTCAGGGACCCTTCGTTGCCTCAGGACAAGCTGAAGTCCCCACCTCCTAAGTGATGATAGCGAAACCCTCAGCGCCTGAAGCCGATCCAGGTTGCGGCTTTTGCGACACAGTTCAAACCGTACCCTGACGTGAGGAGGAAGAGCCCACACGCAAAACCCGCGTATGGGGCACTTGGCGGTTCCCTTACAGAGGTGCACCTCGTTGATTGCCGCGACAGTAATGCTCATCCTACCTTGCCGTCGCTTCCACGGACTATAAGAATCTAGCCAAAGCTCACATGCTGACCTATACTGCGCGCACGCTGCGGGAGGGACAATGAATCGTCGCTCTTTCATTCATGCAACCATCGTGTCAGGAATCGCACCAAGTATCCCACCGAGAGTCTGGGCGCGAGAGAATACCAATAAGCTCAAAACAGCTAAAGTTTCCAGTGGCCAGGACCGCCTGAACGAGCCGCACAACATCGGAGTTAGCGACACCACCTTCAAAGTGTTGACCGACGAGACCGAGGGAAACCTTTTTGTGATGGAGCAGAGCAATCATAAAAAGGGCGGCCCGCCCAAACATCTGCATTACGGCGAAGAGGAGTACTTCTACGTCATCGAAGGCAACTATGTCGTCGAGGTAGGTGCGGAGCGTTTCGAACTCGCCCCCGGGGACTCCCTACTCGCGCCACGCAGGGTTCCGCATGCATGGGCATTCGTTGGCGACGACAAAGGGCGCCTTCTCATCTCTTTCGCGCCAGCCAATAAGATGGAGGCGTGGTTCCGCCTTATAAACCGGATACGCCCGCCTCACACCTACGCCGACCCCAAGGACAAGCAGCAAGCAGAACTGATGCGACAATACGGAATGGAGTTGATTGGGCCACCGCTCAAGGTCTAGCGGCTGACGCAACCGTTCGTCTCACATCCATTGCGTATGTCCTCGATAGAAATGGATGGGAATTAAGCACGCCGACAAAAGCGCCAGGCCCTTCGAGGCTCAGGATAAACTGAAGCCCGCCGCTACGTAAGTAACAGAAATGCCGCAGGGCTGCGCGGACTCCGCCCTGCGCTACATGGACGAGCGGCAAGAGAAGGCCTCAGGTTCAAACGGCGAACCTGAGCTACAGGGAATGCACATTACGGCTGAGCGCATCGATCGCTATGGCGCCCTTTGCATTTCGGTGAGGACGGCGACGTCGAATTTCGAGTAGTACTTCTTTACGTCGGTGGCACCGTACTTGGCGCGGAATTTTTCGACCACGGACGCCACCTGTTTGGAGTCAGTGACGGGAACCGCTCTGAGTTCGGCTGCGTCGCCGCCCGCATCGATTCGGATGGACGGATTCTTGAGCACGTTCTTGTACCACTGTGTATCCGACCCGTTCACGGGCAACAGATAAAGCTTACCGTCTTCCAAGACGAACCAGACTGGGACGGAAATGGTGCGTCCTGACTTTCTGCCAGTCACGGTGATGGTTATCTCGTTTAATCGGGAAAGGCGGTTTTTTAGAGCATCCTTCGATGGTGGCTTGCTGCTCATGTCGACGTCCTCTGCGTCGCGATCTACATCGCCCGTGCGGCGGGCGGTCGGTCGAAATCCGACCCCGAATAAAATCGTCAAATCACAGGGAATTCGGATCGGTGGGAGAAAATGAGAGAGGCGCTCGGTAAGCTCACAAGCGCCTCCTCTACTACTTCAACGTAAACCGTACCTCACTGGATCACCTCCTTCTCGGCGGGAACGCCGATGTCGACAAGAGTG
>Ga0307477_10003889_pt1 | contig 10969 bp, 10 predicted proteins | sample atmos_gasesECM2C_FD_203316 | JGI IMG/M metagenome (GOLD analysis project Ga0307477, IMG submission 203316) | Hardwood forest soil microbial communities from Morgan-Monroe State Forest, Indiana, United States - atmos_gasesECM2C_515 | ecosystem: Environmental > Terrestrial > Soil > Temperate... | reverse complement strand
ATATAAATACAATTTGCCGGGCACGCCGCCGCACACAGGAAGCACCCTACGCACTTTTCCAGGCCGCTTTCGTCGCGGTGCAGCACGTGAATCCCGCGATAGCGCGGCTGAAAATGCACCGGCTCGTGCGGATAATTCTCGGTGACCGTCTTCCGAAAGATATTTCGGAAGGTCACGCTGAATCCTTGCGCGAGCGTGCTGAACGTCTCGGCAACCTCACGGATGATGTTTGCCATGTCAGGAGTTTAACAAACCTAGCTGGAGCCCGGCAAACTGTGTGCCAACCCGTGAACAACCCTCAGTCAAATTGACGGAATCCTCTCGCGCTGCGAAAGTGAGCTATGCAAATCCGGCCCGCTGCGTTACCTGCCGACGCCGATTTCGTTTGGGCGATTCTGGAACCTACGATCCGCGCCGGCGAGACATACACGCTGCCGCGAGACATGCCCCGCGAGGAAGCCCTCGACTACTGGTTTGCTCCCCAGCACGAAGTCTTCGTCGCGGAAGATGAAGCCCGAATTCTCGGCACGTATTTTCTGCAGCCGAACCAGCAAGGCGGCGGCTCGCACGTAGCCAACTGCGGCTACGTAACCGCTCCCTGGGCCACCGGGCGAGGCGTGGCCCGCGCGATGTGCGCACATTCCCTCGATCGCGCGCGCGAACGCGGCTTCAAGGCCATGCAATTTAATTTTGTCGTGAGCACGAACGAACGCGCCGTGGCGCTCTGGCAAAGCTTCGGCTTCGAAATTGTCGGGCGTCTTCCCGGCGCGTTCCATCACCCGGCCGCGGGCTTTGTCGACGCTCTCGTGATGCATCGATCTTTGCTCTGAGCCTCAGTGCGACTCCGCCGTCATGCGCTTCGAGTACAGCGCCTCGATAATCTGTTTTCCGTGGAACCGGCCGTTCTCGATGAAAATCTCTCCCGTGTGCCGCCCGCCGATCACGACGCCCGCCAGGTGAATTCCCGGAACGTTGCTCTCCAGCGTATTGGGATCCAAGGCAGGCTTGCACGTAACGGGATCGAGATGCACTCCCAGGCTTTGAATGAACTGAAAGTCGGGGTGGTATCCGGTCAGGGCGAATACTTGCTTCGCGGAGAGCCGCTTTTCACCCCCGTTGTTGTTGACGATTACTTCCTGCGGAGTGATCTCCGTCACTCGCGTTTCAAACAACGCCTGAATCTGCCCGGCCTTGATCCTGTTTTCGATGTCGGGCTTCACCCAATACTTGATGCTCTGCCCGAGATGCGCGCCGCGGTGCACCAATGTCACCTTCGCCCCGTATCGATACAGGTCCAGCGCCGCTTCCGCCGCAGAGTTTTTGCCACCGACGACCACGACATCTTGGTTCCAGAACGCATGAGGCTCCGTGTAGTAATGCGAAACGTGCGGCAGATCTTCGCCTGGGACGTTCAGTCTGTTAGGCAAGTCGTAGTAGCCGGTGGCCACAACAATTTTCCGGCTTCGATAACTCTGCGGGGCACCTTCCTCGGCCCGCGTATGAACCGTGAAATTTCCGTCGCTTCCCTCGACCCGCAGCACCAACTCAAATAACCGCAGCTCTAGTTCGTAATGCTCCGCGGCCTTGCGGTAATACTTCAGCGCCTCGACGCGCCCAGGCTTTTCTGCGGGGCTGACCAGCGGCAAATCGCCGATTTCCAGCAACTCCGGGGTGGTGAAGAACACCATGTTGACGGGATAGTGGTAAATCGAATTGCACAAGCAGCCTTTGTCGATGACCAAGGCGTGCATCCCGGCGCGTTTCGCTTCGATGGCCGTCGCCAGGCCGGTTGGTCCTGCGCCGATGCAGATAACGTCGTAGTCCGCCATGCCATTTTCAGTTTGCCGGGAGCCTCGCCGAATTGCAAACCACTCACCACGGGCTTACTGAGGAACTGCCTCTTCCAAAATAGACGTAAGCTCTCGCCGGAAGGTATCCAGCTCTTTCAAGCGTTCCGGCGTTGCGTCGATTTCCCTTTTCTTCCACACGAAAACTTCGCCCTTTCCCCGCTTCAGTTTCACGCTGAGATTGCCCTCAACGATGTATGTGGGCGCAGCCAGTAAGCGCAGTCCGGCGTTAGCAACCGGCGTGAGCAACGCCGCACATTCCCCGCGCCTCACGCAAAGCGCGCTTTCGTAGGGAGGGATCGCGATCGGACGAAATCCCGCCGCGAACAGCCGCTCCAGCGTTTTCATTTGCTGCGGAGTTAACTCCGGCATGGAGTGCCAATCACTGCCGCAAGGCGGCACAGCCATTTTTGGCTGTGCACCTGCCAACGCAAGCGTCAAAGCCCCGGCAACTGAGACTACGCCGCAGTCGAATCCGCTTCCGAAGACGAGCCTTCCAGCTGCGCCAGAATTTCGCGCAACGTCCCAATCAGTTCGTCGCGCGAGACATGGCTCTTCTTAAACTGAATCCGGAACCGGAACGCCTCATTTTCCGGTTCAAATTGAAAGATGAACGGCTGCGGGCGCTGCGGTCCGGTCTGCTCTTCGCGTCTCTCACGGCGCGCTTCATCCCGCGTCAAGCCGCCCTGCAGGATGCGATGCAGCATCTCCACCATTTTCTTTTCGGTGGGCTGCCGCGCTATCTGCAGCAGCAGTGACTTCGACGAAATCCCCTGCTCGATGCACTTCTTCCGCAGCGAGTCCGGGATATTGCGCAGCGAAAGCGTCTCGGTCACCGAAGAGCGCGCTCGTCCAATTTTCCGCGCCACGTCTTCGTGCGTGTACTCAAAATGCGTTGCCAGCCGGTGCAGCCCGTCGGCCTCTTCAAAGGGCGTCAAATCTTTCCGCTGAATGTTCTCGATGAGTCCGATCTCAAGCGTCTCCGCATCATCGGCGGTCTTCTCGATGCACGGAATTTCGCGCAGCCCCGCGGCCCGCGCCGCGTGATAGCGCCGTTCTCCCGAAATGATGTAATAGCAATCTTCGCGCGGCACAAAGCGCACCAGCAGCGGCTCGAGCACGCCTTTCTCACGCACCGAATCGGTCAAGTCCCGCAAATCGCCAATGGCTTTGCGCGGCTGATCCGGATTCGGACGTATCTGCTCCACCGGAATCATCCGCCCGATGGCCGCTCCGCTATAACTTGTCAGTGACTCGACGTAGTGCGAGTCATGCCGCATCTTCAGCGTGACGGGTAACCCGGCTCTCTTCAACACGTTGGATAACCTCCGCAGCCAGCTTCTTGTATTCCGTTGCGCCGGGTGATTTCGGCGCGAACGTCAAAATCGTTTCTTTGTACGCGGGACTTTCTTCCAGCCGCACATTTTTGCTGATCTTGGTCTTGAACAGTACTTCGCCAAATACCGTGCGAATCTGCCCGTGCGTGTCTCGCGAAATATTCGTGCGCTTGTCGAACAGCGTGATGACCACGCCGAGCACTTTCAACCCCGGATTGGGGCGTGCGCGAATGCGCTCGTACGTCTCCAGCAAATCATCCGTGCCTTCAATCGCAAAATAGGCCGCCTGAATCGGCACCATCAAGTGCGTCGAGGCCACCAGCGCGTTCACCGTCAAAATTCCCAGTGACGGCGGCGTATCCAGAATCACGTACTCATAATCCTTCAGTATGGGAGCCAGCGCATCCTTCAATCGGTACGGCGCGTCGAACTGCCCTGCCAGCGCCTGTTCCAGTTTCGCCAACGCCAATCGTCCCGGCCCCAGAAACAGCATCGGATCTTTCGTCGGCTTCACCATCGCTGCCATCGACGCGCGGCTCTCGTTCAGCACCTCAAACATCGAGGTGGCAATCTCACCCATATCGTAAAACGCTATCGTCGAATTAGCCTGCGGATCGAGGTCAATGAGCAGCGTGCGCTTCCCACGATTGGCAATCGCGGCGGACAAATTAATTGCCGTGGTCGTCTTTCCCACGCCGCCTTTTTGATTCGCTATCGTGATGATGGCAGTCATAGGCTTCCGCCTCCGCCCAAGCCAGCGGGATAGTGCCCGCGCCGTCCGGCAACCCGATTGCTATATATAGGTGTCGCCCCCAGAAAACCCCCTAGAGCTAGGGACACTCTACGTTTCCAACCCATGGCAACGCAAGGAAAAAGTAGATCCCATCGATTCTCTATCAGTGGAAAACTCCGCCCGCACAGCGCGGTTCCCCGAGGCCACCCATCATAGGCGTCTGACTGCAGACCGGCGAGCGTGGTGTCCAAGCAATTAACCCTCCCCCACGCGATTGCTCCCGGCGATCGGATAGAGAGCGCATCATGCCAGCATCGGTGACTTCGTCGCGTTACACGGAGTAGTCCCCGTTTGGCCCGGACTAACGTGTGAGTCGCGTATGCTAAAATTCGGGTTGGGAGAAAATAGGTGCAAGCAGCTAGAAAGATTTCGCTATGGGTTGCGGGCGCAATGCTGTTCCTAATTGCGTCGAGCGGCGCCCCTACGCAATCGCGCGCAGTATCCTCGCAGCAGTCGGTCTCTCAGGAAAGCCAGAATCGTCGTTTGCGGCTTTACAACACGCACACTGCGGAGCGGATTGAACTTGTTTACCGCCAGGGTGACCAGTACGTTCCGGGCGCGCTCGCCAAGCTCGATTATTTCCTGCGCGATCATCGCACGGGTGACGTTCGTCATTTCGATCCGCGCTTGTACGATATCCTCTCCGATCTCACGTCGTCGATCGGACGTCCTGGCGGCGAGATCGACATCATCTGCGGCTACCGCACTTCGTCGACCAACGAATCTCTTCGCTCCCACACCACCGGAGTCGCCAAAAACAGCCTTCACATTCAAGCGGAAGCGATCGATCTGCGCATGCCCGGCATCGATACGTTGAAGCTGCGCCAGGCGGCTCTCGCCCTACGCCGCGGTGGGGTCGGCTACTATCCTCACTCTGACTTCATCCACGTTGACGTCGGCCGCGTACGCCAGTGGTGTTTCGACTGCCCCGCCAGCGTGATCGTCGGCGATTAACTCGGATACGGATAACCCTTCGCAAGAACTTTCTCGAGCGCGGCGTCGTGCCCGTAGATGTCGTCGTAAAAGTGAACGATGCCGTCCTCAGTCACGATCACGGTGGCATAAACGATTAATACTGGAATCGGGTGCGCAAGATTCACCTGCTGCGTCGTACTGCCATTCATGGCCGCACGGACGCGCTCTATGGTCCAACCTGGATTATTGCGCAGGACCCAGACAGCCAGGTCCGCTGGTTTTTCCAGACGAATGCAGCCATGGCTGAAATCCCGCCGCGACTTCGAGAAGAACACCTGCTCCGGCGTATCGTGAAAATATACATCGTAGTTATTGGGAAAGATAAATTTCACGAGTCCGAGTGAGTTCTTCGGCCCTGGCGTCTGACGGATGAAAAGCTTGCCTGCGCGGAGTCGCTCGAGCACTTCGCTCGTCACTGTTCCCGACGTGACGACCTCCTGGCGGTCGTTCACAACCTCAAATCCCTTCTTCGCCAAGTAGTCGGGATCGCGGGCGATGCGCGGAAGGAATTCACCTTTGGCGATGGAATAGGGAACACTCCAATAGGGCCGGAATATGACATATTCCATAGTGTCGCTAAAAACTGGCGTATCGTGGCCGTAGGCTTTGCCTACAACTACGTTCATCTGCAGAGCGATTTTGAAGTTTTCGTCGTAGGCGCGCAGGTGAAACTCGGGGATGTTCGCGACGATGGGTGACTTTTCATAAGAAAGCGGCAACCACCGCCAGCGCTCGAGGGTCAGTTGCATCTGCCGCACCCGGGCAGCGAGAGGCACGTTTAGATCGGCCAATGTTTGAGCGTTGATGTGTCCATCGGGGTCCCGGCCAAGCCGCCGCTGAAAATTCTTGACCGCGTCCACAAGCGGGCCTTGATACACCGTTCCATCGGCCGAAACATTCGGTTCGGCCGGAAGGTCACCCAGCAGCCGGAGCAACCGAATTAATTGAGCGACCCCCGGATAGGAGTCGCCCGGCACGATCGTTTTTTGTGTGGCCGGAAGCTGGTTTCCGTCATATTCCTTCGCAAGCCCCACGTAAGCATGCAGGGCTTGGATCGTACGCCGGTACCCGGGGTATGGAGGTTCCACCTGAGCCAGGACGCCAGCAACATCGGAGGCATCCACAACATGTTCCTTGAGGAATTCGGGCAAATCGTATTTCTTGGCCTCGACGTCGAGACCAAAGTCAAAATGCTTCGGATTCACTTTGCCGATGTGAAGGTCCGAGATATATCTCATCACGCAGACGGTGAGCGCGGCATCGAATCGCACCGCATCTGCTTCTGATGATTGCGGAGCCGCAGGTTTGAGTTTCGCCAGCCGGTCGCCCCAACGCGGCCCGTCGTAATCCTCGGCGGACAAACCCTTTTGGTCCGCTTGCAACAGAAGCGCGATGACTTGTTGCGCCTGCGTGGTTGGCTTCCCTTCCCTGACCCACGGCAGGGAATAGCCGTACGATTCGTAAAATTTCTGCACGTGCTTGTCGTAGTCACTAAAATCGGGCCAGCGTAGGTCCGGAAGATTTCCCGCGAGGATGATGGCACGCAACGAACCTTGGCCCTCAGCGCTGAGCTGTTGAGGCGCCACCGCGGATTTCGCGGAAGTTTCCGATTGCGCGCGCGCGCGTTTCGCCGAGCCGATCCCGTGCCCCCACAACAATGCAACCGCGGCAATCGGCAACACTAACAGGCCCTTGGAAATCCGCCATTGCTCCACTGGATTCCTCCCGCTCCATTTCAATTCTCAAGCGCTAACTATTCGCGGCATCGAGACGCGAAGAGCCACTATGCTGCACTCGAAGGTCCATGCCCCTTCGATGAGTGGGAACGCCGGAAGGTTCCGCTCTTGAAGATTTCTGTGGAGCGTGAAACGAATGGTGGGGAAATCGTTGCCGCCGGTCCCGTCACTTGATTGGCAAAAACGTGAAGAAATCGTCGGAACCGGCGGGGGCCGCTGACCAATTCGGCCGTCCCAGCTTCGAAAAAGTCCGAGGGCATTTCGACGGAATCGTTCGTCAATTCCGAGCTTTGCACTTCCGCTAGCCACTTTCCTCTGCCCCGCTTACACTTTCTAGGCTCGCCGCAAGTTTATGCTCCGACTGCAAACACTCCGCGCCGAAATGCGCCCGACGCTGCGCCTCGCGCTGCCGCTGGTCCTCGCCGAGATAGGCTGGATGACCATGGGCATCGTCGATACAGTCATGGTCGGCCATTTATCCGACAGCGCGAACTCTATCGGTGCGGTCAGCATCAGCTCCAGCATCTTCAACGTGGTCGCCTTCTTCGGCGGCGGCGTGTTGATTGGCCTGGACACCCTGGTCGCCCAGGCCTTCGGCGCCGGGAAGCGCGAAGATTGCCACCGCTCTTTGGTGAACGGCATTTATCTCAGCGTGGTTATGACGCCGCTTCTTATGGCCCCGGTATGGTTCTTCGGCCCGCTCCTGCAAGCGCTTCATATCGATCCGGTGGTCGCGCGCCTCGCGGTTCCGTACATGAAAGCGCTGGCCATCGGTCTATTTCCCCTGATGCTCTACTTCGCGGTGCGCCGCTGCATCCAGGCCATGAACATGGTCCGGCCCGTGGCCTTCGCGCTGGTCACCGCCAATCTCATCAACCTTCTTTTCAATTGGGTCCTGATCTACGGCAAGTGGGGCGCTCCGGCAATGGGCGTGGTCGGCTCCGGATGGTCCACTGCCCTCGCTCGCTTGTATATGGCGCTGGTTCTGGTCGGCTATCTGTTGTGGTATGACCGCCGCCATCGCACCGAACTGCTCAAGACGCCAGTCAATATCGACTTCACGCGCATCCGGCGCCTCATCATTCTCGGCCTGCCCGCCGCGACGCAAATCACTCTCGAGATCAGTGTCTTCGCATTAACCGCCGCGCTCATCGGCCGGCTCGGTGCCGTCCCGCTCGCCGCCCACCAGATCGCGCTCAACACCGTCGCTTTCACGTACATGGTTCCGCTCGGAATTTCTTCCGCCGCCGCCGTGCGCGTCGGCCAAGCCATCGGCCGCAAAGATCCCGCAGGCGCAGCCAATGCCGGCGACACCGCAATTTTTGTCGGCGCCGCTTTCATGCTCGCTGCTAGCGTCCTGTTGCTTGTTTTTCCCCGCGCTATCGCGCGAATGTACACTCCCGACGAAGTCGTCATTCGCACCACGATCTTGCTGCTCGCCGCTGGCGCAGCCTTTCAACTCTTCGATGGCTTGCAGACGGTCGCGACCGGCGCTCTTCGCGGCGCCGGCGACACCCGCACGCCAATGCTCTGCCACTTCACCGCGTACTGGATAATCGGATTGCCGCTCGGCGCCTGGCTCTGCTTCCGCCGCCACTGGGGCGCCTTCGGCCTCTGGGCCGGCCTGAGCCTCGCCCTAATCCTGATCGGAATCGTCTTGCTCTTCGCTTGGCGCCGCGCGGTGAAGAGGTTAATGGCAGGAAATGAGGTGTCTGATTTGCAAGTAGCGCGGCGTTAGGTCTGCTACATCTTGTAGCGGCCGAGGTCGTCGTCGGACAAGCCCTCGAGCCACGAGCGGAGCTGCTCGTTGGTGGTGCGTTCGGAAATGGCGCTGGAAATTTTGGAGTTCTTCAACACTTCATCTTCCACAAAAATCGGGCAGTCCACGCGCAACGCTAACGCCAAAGCATCGCTCGGCCGCGAATCGATGGTCATCATCTGGCCGTCGCGCTCCACCCAGATCAGCGCGTAAAACGTATCGTCCTTCAAATCGTTGACCACGACCTTCTGCACGCGCACTTCAAGCCCCAGCAAAACATTCTTCAGCAGGTCATGCGTCATCGGCCGAGGCGTCTGCACCTTCTCAATTTCCAGCGCAATCGCGTTCGCTTCGTAGACGCCCACCCAAATCGGCAGAATCGCCTGGCCCTGCACGTCCTTCAGCACCACAATGGGCATATTGGTGACAGGGTCCATCATCAGGCCGCGGATCTTCATCTCCACTTCCATCGAGGCCTCCCTTGGCTACGTCACCTGCTCGCCCACCAGGCTGTTCGGCCCGGCGCCTGTCACGAGAACCTGCACGTAGGTTCCCAGAAGCTCCCGCCGTTGTGAAGTGAAATTTACGACCCTGTGACATGAACTGTGCCCGCTCCACTGATTCTCGCGCCGCGACTTACTGCTGACGAGCACATCAAATGTCGTACCAAGCAGCGTCGCGTTGCGTTCGCCCTGTATCTCCCGCTGCTTTTCCTGCAAAACCGCCAGCCGCCGGCTCTTTTCGTCTTCCGAAATCGCATCCGGCATCTTAAGCGACGGCGTGTTCGGCCGCGGCGAATATTTAAACGAGAACAAGCTGTCGTAGCGGACTTCGTCCAGCAAGCTCAATGTCTCCGCGAAGTCCCCTTCCGTCTCGCCGGGAAAGCCCACGATAATGTCCGTGGTGATCGCAATCGGCCGCTTCGCTTCGCGCAACATCGCAACCTTCTCGAGGTATTCCGCGCGTGTGTAGGTGCGCACCATCTCCCGCAGCACCTTCGTCGAGCCAGACTGCACCGGCAAATGCACGTGATTGCACAATTTCGGCTGCGATTCGATGGCCGTAACAATGTCCGCGCCGAAATCCTGCGGATGCGATGTCGTAAACCGCACGCGTCGGATTCCCGGCACATCCGCCACTGCCAATAGCAGTTCCGAAAAACGCATCCGCCGCGCCGAAGGATCGCTGTACGAATTCACCGTCTGGCCGAGTAACTGCACTTCCGAATAGCCCAATTGCGCAAGGTCCCGCACTTCTTTCAACACCGAATCGCTTGCGCGGCTGCGCTCCGGACCGCGCGTGAACGGCACCACGCAATACGCGCACGCCTTGTCGCAGCCCTCAATAATGGTCAGATACGCGCGCCACGGATTGTCGCGCCGCGTCACCGGCGTCTCAAACGTTTCATCCGTGTCTGTATCCAGCCCAGTCACGCGTTGGTTCCCTGCTTCGATCCGCGCCAGCAGTTCCGGCAACTTCCGATAACTCGCCGACCCGCACACCAGGCTGACCCACGGCGCGCGCTCGAAAATTTCTTCGCCTTCCTGCTGCGCCACGCAACCCAGCACGCCGATGACCTGCCCCGCCGCCTGTTTGGTTCGATACTCGCCGAGCCGCGAAAAAACCTTCTGCGCCGCCTTTTCGCGGATGCTGCACGTGTTGTAAAGCACCAGCGAAGCCGCGTCCGGCGACTCCACTTGCCGATACCCCCGCGAAAGCAACACGCCCGCGACTTTTTCCGAGTCGTGGTCGTTCATCTGGCAGCCGAACGTTTCCAGGAAAAAAGTCGCGCCGCCCCGCGTGCTTGTAGCGCAGGGCGCAGTCCGCGGAGCCCTGCGGCTTTTTCTTTGCGATTGAGGTGACGCAGACGCGCCCTCGCTGCTCGCGTTCTCAGAAGCAACCGAACGCCCCGCCAGCGAGTCCAAACTAATGTCGAATGTCGCAGCCATTTCTAGTTCGCAGTCTAACACAGGTTACAACATCGTCTTTGTCGGCCGGAGCATCTAAATATCTGACGAAAAGCGTGGCGCGCGAGAGCTTGTCATTCTGAGGTCCCAGCGCATTTCAGTTCACCCAGAGGGCAGACCCGAAGGGCTGGGCCGAACAACGTCAACCGAGGTATTCGCACAACGCGATGTGTGAGCAGCATCGGCACCGCGTCTTCCCGGCCCCGCTCGGCGCGTTCAAAACGACAACACTTTTTCGCCGCTTTCCTTTGATTCCAGGATTCGCGTGTGCTACGGTGCTGAAGTTGGCAAAATTTTGTCAGAACTGAGGGGATGACGTATTTTTCTGCTTGCTAGCGTTTTTCTTATCGATTTAGGAAGCATCCTGGCCAACACCGGCTTGGTCGCGCGCGGCGTGCTCGCCCTGCTTCTTCTCTTCTCCATCATCTCCTGGGCTATGATCTTCCAGAAGCTCGGCATGTTCGGACGCGTTCGCCGCCAGAGCGATCAATTCCTGCGCATCTTTCGCGCCACGCGCGGCGTCGCCAATCCGCAAGCGCTCGCTTCTGCGGGCTC
>Ga0307477_10003888_pt1 | contig 10970 bp, 10 predicted proteins | sample atmos_gasesECM2C_FD_203316 | JGI IMG/M metagenome (GOLD analysis project Ga0307477, IMG submission 203316) | Hardwood forest soil microbial communities from Morgan-Monroe State Forest, Indiana, United States - atmos_gasesECM2C_515 | ecosystem: Environmental > Terrestrial > Soil > Temperate... | reverse complement strand
TGGGCACAGGAACTAGACACGCGACAGCCGGCCGCGCGGGAGGCTGTGGCACTCACTGAAGAGCTCGACGACCCCTCGTTGCGCGCCGCGGCGTACTTCGCCCAGGCAGACGCAGGCTTCGACCAGCGCGATTACCGCGAAGCGCTCGATTGGGCGAAGCGCGTGCGGGCTCTGATGCCCCGGCTGACCGATCCCGACCAGATACTCGACGTGTACGTCCACCAGGTGTATTCCCTCGCGGGGCTCGGCGAGTTCGCGGCGGCTCGCGGTTTGGTTGAGGAAGCGGATCGGTTGGCCGCGGCGCCGACGCCCCACCACCAGGTGCACATGGTCAACGTTCTGATGTCGCTGGACTATCTCGCCGGCAAATGGACGAACGTGCTGGACATGATGCCGGCAGCGGAGCTTGCTGTCGCGGCAAATCTGCAAACCCCGTGCGTGCTCAACGCACGTCTGTTGTTGAGCGGCGCGATAGCGAATGTCTATCTCGACCACCGCGACGAGGCGCGGCGCCTCGAGCGGGCTGCCGACAGGCTCGAGATGCACGGCTACTCCAGAGTGCTGAGCACAACTTTGCTGCAGCTGGCCATGGCACGTGGTGAGGTCGATCGCGTAGCCACGCTCGTCGAGGAAGTGGTCGACACCGGACTCGCCAACCACCTCCTGATTTGGCCTGCGCGACTGGCTGCGCTAGCTCTGCTCGACGACCGCGACCGGCTGGAAGCAGAGGCGCCCGCGCTGCTGGCGCCCGGTACGTATCTCGAGCCATTCGCCCTGCGCGCGCTCGGTCAGGTGCGTCGCGATAACTCGCTCATCGAGCAGGCGGCTGAGCGATTCACAGCGCTCGACATGCCGTGGCACGCAGCCGAAACGCAAAAGCTGTTCGACAGAGGTTCAACCGCAGAGCGTGCGATGCCGCGCTAGGGCATGCGGCTGCGCAGCGTGTCCACCCCGTCGCCGGTCAAATCACCGAGACCTGCGGAGCGACCGGTGACCGCCAGAATGATCGATGACGCTGGGCCCGCGACCTCCGGCCCTTCACCGGCGGTCCAGTCGACGTCGGTCGCGCGCAGCTTCAACCCAGCACTCCGCGCCTTCCCGTGCAGGAGCGGTTGCGTTCTGTGCGCGTAGTCCAGCGTCGCGATGAGCGTCGCGGGCGACGTGTCGATGCGCTTGCCCACCGGCCGCGCCATGTCCTCTCCGTGTATCACCACCTCGCCGAGCATCGCCATGAGCGGACCCGGCGGGGACGTGGACCGCTTCGCGGTCTCGCGAAACTGCACCAACAGCTCCGACGTAGGTTCCGTGCGGTGGCGGTCGACTCCTTTCTGGCTCATCGCGTCAAAACGGAAGCCGGACCCGAGGTACTGCGAGATGAATCGTCCTGGCGTCATCAGATGCGTCTCGATGTTGTGGGCGGCGACGTCGCGAACCCGCCACCCCGCACACAGTGAGGCGGTATCCCACTGCTGATCGTTGAGCGTGCTCAGCATGTCGCCAACCTTTTGGCGCTGTTCGTGGATCAACGACCACAGGTCGGTCTTCGTCGTCGCAGTCGTCGCGTCAGCCATCTCCGGCCCTCCTCGATTGTGGTCGCGCCACCGCGCCATTGTGCCGCTTCGCGCGGGTGTTCCGGGCCTGCCCCGTACCATGACGCCCCGTGCTGCCCGCAACCGCCGCCATCATCGGATACGGCCGATTCGGACGGCTCTGGGCGGCGATCCTCGCCTCCGACCTCGACGTCCTGGTACACGACGTCGACCCCGCAGCGCTGGCGATGGCCCGTACGGATGGCGTGCACACCGTCGGACTGGACGATGCGCTGAGCGCCGGCGCGATCTTCTACTGCGTCCCCATCTCCTCTCTCGAGCCGACGGTCATGGAGCACGCGACACGGTTGACGGGTCTCGCCGCCAGCGCACCGCTGTTCGCTGACGTGCTGTCGGTGAAGGTGCTGCCGCGGCGCGTGTTCGAGCACCATCTACCGCCCTCGTGCAGCGCCCTGCTCACGCACCCGCTGTTCGGCCCGGACAGCGCTGACGCGAGCCATCTGACTGGGCACCGCATCGTGCTCGACAGCCTGCGCATGGAAGCCGACGCCTTCGCGGCATGGAAAGACCTCTTCGAGCGCAAGGGACTCACCACGCTCGTCATGAGCTCCGACGAACACGACCGGCTCGCGGCGGTGAGCCAGGGCGTGACGCACTTCGTGGGGCGCACGCTGGAGCGGTTCGGTTTCGTACCGACCCAGGTCGACACGCTGGGCACGCGCAAGCTGCACGAGATCGCCGACCAGGTGTGCAACGACACGTGGCAGCTGTTCACCGACCTCGAGGCGCAGAACCCGCACACCGCCGCGATGCGCGTGCATCTCTCAGAAGCGCAGAACGCCGTGTTCGACGCTCTCTTGCCGGACCGCATCGTCACGGACCGGCTCGTCATCGGAATCCAGGGCGGCGCCGGCAGCTTCAACGATCAGGCTGCACGCCACTATCTAAGCCGCACGCCCGACGAGCCCTATGAGCTCGCGTATCTCCACACGACGGAGAACGTGCTGCGAGCGCTGGAGGCGGGAGACGTCGACCGGGGGCTCTTCGCCATCCACAGCTCACACGGCGGCGTGGTCACGGAGTCGATCCAGGCGATGGCCGAACGCCGCTTCGCCATCGTCGAGGAGTTCGAGATTCGCATCGCGCACGCGCTGATGGTCGCGCCCGGCGCCGATATAGACAAAGTTGACACGATCATGACGCACCCTCAGGTGTTGAGCCAGTGCCGGGTGACTCTCGAGCGTGAGTACCCGCACCTGCGGCTCACCAGCGGCGAGGGCGAGTTGATCGATCACGCGAAGGTTGCGGAGCTGCTCGGCCGAGGTGACCTGCCGCCTACCACCGCGACCATGGGCAGCAGCGTCCTCGCGGATCTGCACGGCCTGCGCATCGTTGCGCGCGACCTGCAGGACTTACGGGAAAACTTCACGAGCTTCCTCTGGGTGCGGCGTCCCGGTCCGCGCTGACGCCCAGCGCCCTCGCGGGGAGCGTCGCGAACACCGCCGGCAGGAGCAGAAGCGGCACGACGAGCTCGCGGATCAGATCCTTCGGATATAGCAGCGTCCACCAGTTCAGCAGCGCCGCAAGAAGGAAGAACAGCAGGTACACCACGTCGAGTGGCGAACGCACGCGCAGTGCGCGCACCGCTCCGGCGATGAGGGCTGCGGCCACGACGACGAGCAGCGGCACCACCACCGCGCTGAGCTGGGCGCCGTTGAAGTCGGTGGCCAACCCGACAGCGCGCTTCAGTGTGTCGACCCACCCGGCGACGGGAGGGCCGAAGAGACCAACGCTCGCGCGATACGGCCACAGACCGAAATCGACGCGCAGGTACGCGTACCAGGCGCCGAACGCCACCGGACCGGCGGCCAGCGCAAGCACGCGTGCCACCACATGGGACGGCCGCGTGCCGCGCAGCCACCGCACGCCATCCCACAGCGCAAGCGCCACAGGCACCAGCACGAAGGGCTCCTTGATGAGACAGGCGGCGACGAGGAATACCGCACTCCATCCGATGCGACCGCGCAGCCAGAAGAGAACGGCAAGCGCGACGACCGCGATGCCGACCGGCTCCGCGGTATCGGAGATGACCGAGCTCACGAGGCCTGGACTGAACGCAGCGAAAAGACCGGCCCACGGAGTCCACCCCAACTGTCGAGCGATCAGGCTCGTCGCGATGGCAGCGACCGTCACCCCCAGCAGGCCCAGAAATAGGAGCGCCCCCGGAATGAACGCCGGGTCTCGCAGGCTCACCAGCCACGCAAGCCAGCCATATCCGGCGTGGCCGTAGCGGTACGCAGACTCGTCGATCAGCGTGTGTGCCTCGTCGCGCGCCAGAGGATCTTCAGCGATCGCATAGAAGTACACGCCGTCGTAGTGCTCACTCGACGGAACGAACGCGAAGTTGGCATCCGACTCGGATGCGAGCCGCGCTATGGGATCTGTGCTTGCCATGCGGACGAGCGCGCTGACTCGCCAGTTCTGTTGCGAGATGACCACAAGCGTTGCCGTCACGCTCACGGTCAGGGCAATCACTCCACAAAGAAGAGGGATTGTCACCGCACGCTTCACGCGCGCAGCCTACCAAGGGCTTGCGCGCATCAGGGCACGGCGCTTTAATTGGCAGTCGGCTCGGCCACGAAGGCCAGCCGCAGGTTTGTTGTCCATCGCTCGATGAGGGGGCATCGCGTGCGCCGCTTGTCACTGATCGCTCGCATCGTGCTGCCCATCTCGGCGCTTGTCGCCGCAGAGGGGGTGATCGCGGTGTCGGCGAGCGCATCCGGCTTGCCCGCGACCGGTGCGAGCGGATACGACATATCGTGGCCGCAGTGCGGTGGTAGTTATCCCGCTGGTGGGTCATTCGGAATCGTCGGCATCACCAACGGGCGGCCCTGGGGGGCAAACCCCTGCTGGACCTCCCAGTACACGTGGGCATCGCAATACCCCGCGACACCGCAGCTGTACATGAACACCGCGAATCCGGCGCCGACCAGCAGCTATTACTGGCCCACGTCAGGGAGTCGCGACCCGGCGCTGTGTCAGAACGCCGGCTCCACCACCGACCCCGGCTGCGCGTACGACTACGGCTGGCACGCAGCGGCGAATGCGCTGGCGACGGCGAGCAGCCAGATTGTTGGCGCGACGCAGGACGTGTGGTGGCTCGATGTGGAGACCGGAAACTCGTGGAACGGCGACGGGTCCTCCAACGCCGCCGACCTTCAGGGATCGATCGACTTTCTCCGCTCGCAGGGTGTCACCACCATAGGCGTGTACTCGACCGGTTACCAGTGGAACGCGATCACCGGTGGCTACACCATGAGCACCGCCGCGTCGTACGCCGCCGCGTGGTCGGGTGAGTTCACGTCGCCCAACGGCATCGCGTCGTCACCGTCGTGGCTGGCCGGCGCGTCGAGCGGATCGTCGGCGCCGAGCTACTGCAGCTCGTCATTCAGCGGCACGTCGACGTGGCTGGTGCAGTTCCCGTCGGGAAGCTACGACGGCGACTACTGGTGCGGGAACTCGCCGCCACCGCCACCCACACCGAGCTATGCGATCAACGCGTCGCCGCAGGCGGTGACCGTCGGCTCCGGCGTCACCGCGACCGTGACGATCACGCTCACCGCATCGGGCGGATGGCAGGGCTCGGTGAGCCTGGCTGCAGCGGCATCGCGATACGTGACCACGTCGATATCACCCAGCTCCGTTGGCGTTCCGGGCCAGGCGACGTTGGGTCTCAGCAGCACGGTACCGGGGTCCTACACGGTGACGGTAACCGCGACGCCGGCGGCGAGCAGCTCGACCTCAACGGTGCACTCCACAACCGTGACGTTCACGGTTCGCCGGCATCGGGGCTAATCGCTCAGCCACGGCTCTCATCTATTGCTATCAGATATGATAGCAGCACATGGTCAACGCCCCACACCTCATCCGCAATCACCGCGTCGCCGCAGGTTTGAGCCAGCGAGAGCTGGCTCGGCGTGCTGGAACCTCGTCGGCGACCCTGCATCGTTACGAGGCGGGGTTGGTGGACCCGTCCACAGAGACAATCAACCGGATCTTGCGCGCGTGTGTTCCGCGGCGCCGCCGCTGGCCGACGATCGCGGAACTCGCCCAGGCTGTGGCACACGCACTCCGAGCCGACGCCGCTGGTGATGTATGGCGCTTGGTCGGTGAGTTCATCGACGATGACCGTGGTGCGGATGACCGCGAGCTCATGCTCGTCATCGCCGATCCGCCCACTTCCACGGGAGAGCCGCGAGCCGACGCACTCGCCGCTGCGCTCGCGGAGCACCTATGCACGCGTCGTGGTCTCGTGCCTCCTGCGTGGACGCAGTCCGCGCCGGAGGTCACGCCGTGGTGGTTCGTGGCCGGTGACGCTTACCGGGCGCTGGCCCTGCGGGACTCGCCGCCGAGCTTCGCGCGCCGCGGCATTTTTGTGACCGCCGGTGCATTGGAGCGCGTCTAGACATGTTCGATCGGAAGACCGCGTTGCGCGCGCTGGAAGAGCTCGCTACCGTGCTTGAATCGAGAGGAATCGCCGGACGCCTCTTCGTGGTGGGTGGCGTCGCGATGGCGATAGCGTTCGACGCGCGTCGCATCACACGCGACGTCGACGCCGTGTTCGAACCGAAATCGGACGTCTACAGCGCTGCTCGCGAGGTCGCAAGCCGGCTGAATCTGCCGGATGACTGGTTGAACGACGCGGTGAAAGGGTTCATCCCCGGAACGGATCCAGAAGCCCTTCCCGTCTTCATCCGCCCTGGGCTCACGGTGACATCTGCGTCCGCCCGATTCCTGCTCGCAATGAAACTGCGCGCGGCGCGTGCCGAGCAGGATGTCGAAGACATTCGGTTTCTAGCGAACCTCCTCGGGCTCGAATCGGCCGATGAGATCCTTAAGTTGGCGGCGGATCGATATGACGTGAACGAGCTGCCAGCTCGTGCCCGTTTTCTTGTCCAACAGCTCTTTGGCACGGGATCAGGGAACCACTGAGCTCAGGCGACCCGCTCGCCGGCAGGGATGGCGATCGTCAGCCAGTTCGGCCGCGGCGGCAGCGGGCACTCCCACGCCGGGTCGTACGCGCACGACGGTTGATACGCGAAGTTGAAGTCGAGCACCAGGCGACCGTCGTCCTCGGAGCCGAGGTCGGCGCCCTTAGCCGTGTCGAGCACGTAGCGTCCCGCGCCGTACGTCTGCTTGCCGGACGTCGCGTCGCGGAACATCACCAGCAAGCCGCCCGCGTAGTCGGTGAGCCAGTGGAGCTCAAGAGCGGCCGCGACGCCGCCGAGCGCGAAGCGCGCGGTGCCCGCGTGTACGACGGCGCTCGTGGTGTCGTGGCTTGTCGGGATCCCCACCTCATCGTCACTCGCGGCTGACACGGCGGCGTATACGCGAAACGCAGGGTCGTATTCGAAATAGCGCGGCACGTGATTCGCAGCTCGCTGACCAACTGGGAGCGGCGATTGCGGGTGCTCCAGAAACAACCGCTCGCGCGCGGCGCGCCACATGTGCCACGCCGCTTCCGCATCGCGCTCCGCGCGCACCATCGCGTACACCTCCGCGACGCGGCGGCGCCAGTCGAGCAGCTGCAGGCGCGCCTCCACCGGTGCGGTGCTCACGAGAAGTGCGTGCGGGGACGCTCCTCGAGCACACCGTTGACATAGATGTCGGCCTTTTCGTTGTAGAAGCAGGCAAGGCCGGCGATCTTCTGCGATTCCGGCAGCGGCGACCGGTACATCCAGACAATGTCGCGGTGCACGGCTGTTCCCGTGTCCACGGACCAGTAGCCGGCCGTGCCCTTGTACGGGCAGTGCGAGCTCGCGTCCGATGGCCGCAGCAGATCCATGCGCACGTCGGTCAGTGGCAGGTAATACCGCGCCGGGAGCCCGGTCTCGAAGAGGATCCGCGGCTGATGGCTGTCCGCCACGGTGACGCCATCCAGCTCCACGCGGATGTGGCGCGAGCTCGCGAGGATGTCGACGCGCGTGTGCGGATCGCGAGCGTGCGTGTACACGGGCTCATCCTCCTCGAACCACTCGCTCATCGCGTTCCATTCGAGCCGGACGGTGTCGCGCAACTCGTCGACAGGCGACTCAGGAAAGCGCAGCGCCGCACCCGATGCAGTCAGGCGCGCAACCCTCACGTCGTACACCTCACCGTCGCCGCGACGCGTCGAGTGCTCGACCTGTCCGGTGGGGATCAGCTCGGCCCGGATGTCCTCGAGCGGAATGTAATACGTCGGATACGGCCGCTCCCAGACGAGCAGCGCGTGCAGCGTGTCGGCAACCAGCTCTCCACCCAGGTACACGCGGACGCGCTTCGGACTCGACTCGACGCGCACCCTGGATGCAACCGCCGTCTCTGTCATGGCCCAGCCTCCATCCCACATTTGACCCATTCAAGTCTTTGAGCTATTATCCGCGGCCGTGCTGGCTCAGGAATCCGCCGACGCCGTCCACTACCTGCGGCGCGCCGGCCTCCGGGTGACCCCGGCCCGCTTGACGCTGCTCTCGCTGACGGCCAGGCCCGGTCACCACGACGTCGAGGATCTCACTCGGGCGGCGCGCGAGCGCCTGGGCGCGATCTCGGTGCAGGGTGTCTACAACGGGCTCCGGGCGCTGGAGGAGGCGGGCTTGGTGCGTCGGATCCAGCCGGCGGGAGGTCCGGGACGCTTCGAGGCGCGGGTCGGTGACAACCACCATCACGTCGTGTGCCGCAACTGCGGCGCCACCGATGACATCGACTGCGCCGTCGGACGGCGCCCGTGCCTGAAGCCCTCCGAGACCCGAGGCTACGTCCTCGACGAGGCCGAGGTCACCTTCTGGGGGATCTGCCCGAACTGCCAAGACGGCGCCGGCCAGTTTCGCGTGGGCTCGGCTGGTGACGTCATGACCCGAAAGAGGCTCTCGAGCAAAGGAGGAAGAGCATGACCAAGCCACGAACGAACCAGGACTGGTGGCCGAATCAGCTGAATCTGCAGGTGCTTCACCAACGCTCGGTCGTGTCCAATCCGATGGGCGGTGACTTCAACTATGCGGAAGAATTCAAGACCCTGGATCTCGACGCGCTGAGACGGGACATCGTCGAGGTGATGACGACGTCGCAGGACTGGTGGCCCGCCGACTACGGCAACTACGGCCCACTGTGGATCCGGATGTCGTGGCACGCGGCAGGCACGTATCGCATCGCCGACGGCCGGGGCGGTGGCGGCAGCGGCGCGCAGCGCTTCGCCCCGCTCGACAGTTGGCCGGACAACGCAAGCCTCGACAAGGCGCGCCGCTTGCTGTGGCCGATCAAGCAGAAGTACGGCCGGAAGATCTCCTGGGCCGACCTGATCATCTTCGCCGGCAACGTCGCGCTGGATTCGATGGGATTCCGAACATTCGGTTTCGGTTTCGGTCGCGAGGATATCTGGGAGCCAGATGAGATCTTCTGGGGCCCTGAACAGACGTGGCTGGGTGACGAGCGCTACAGCGGTGACCGTGAGCTCGCGTCGCCCTTTGCAGCAGTTCAGATGGGGCTGATCTATGTGAACCCTGAGGGCCCCAACGGCAACCCGGATCCACTCGCCGCTGCGCGCGACATCCGTGAGACGTTCCGGCGCATGGCGATGAACGATGAGGAGACGGTTGCGCTCATCGTCGGCGGCCACACATTTGGCAAGACCCACGGCGCCGTCGATCCCAAGTACATCGGTCCAGAGCCCGAAGCCGCGCCTCTCGAGCAGCAGGGCTTGGGGTGGAAGAACAGCTATGGCAGCGGCAACGGCGCCAGCGCGTTCACTAGCGGGCTAGAGGGTGCGTGGACCACCGAGCCGACGAAGTGGGACAACGGGTTCTTGGACAACCTCTACAAGTACGACTGGGAGCTCACGACGAGTCCGGCTGGCGCGAAGCAGTGGATTCCCACAGATCCCTCGGCCCAGGACACCGTGCGAGATGCCCATGATCTGACGCAGCGGCACGCTCCGGTGATGCTGACGACGGACCTCGCGCTGAAACTGGATCCGATCTATGGGCCGATCACGAAACGCTTCCACGAGAATCCGGATGAGTGCGCGGAGGCGTTCGCCAAGGCGTGGTACAAGCTGTTGCACCGCGACATGGGGCCCGTGTCGCGCTACCTGGGCCCGTGGGTTCCGGAGCCGCAGCCGTGGCAGGACCCCGTGCCCGCCGTCGACCACGAACTGATCGGAGACGGGGATGTCACCCGCCTCAAGGACAAGATCCTCGCATCGGGTATCTCGATACGCCAGCTGGTCTCCGCCGCGTGGGCGTCGGCCGCGAGCTTCCGCGGCACAGACAAGCGCGGCGGTGCGAACGGAGCACGAATTCGCCTTGCGCCGCAAAAGGATTGGGAGGTCAACAACCCCGCCGAACTGGGGCAGGTGCTGCGTACCTTGGAGGAGATCCAGCGGGACTTCAACAATTCGCAGTCAGGCAGAACGAGAGTCTCGCTCGCCGATGTGATCGTGCTGGGCGGGTGCGCGGCCGTCGAGCAAGCGGCGAAGAACGCCGGGCACGACGTGAGGCTCACCTTCGTGCCGGGGCGCACGGACGCGGGGCAAGAGCACACGGACGTCGAGTCGTTTGCCGTGCTCGAACCGACCGCCGATGGGTTCCGCAACTATGCGCGGGCCGGGCAGAAAGTCCCGGCGGAGCACGCCCTGGTCGAGCGGGCGCAGCTCTTGACGTTGACTGCACCCGAGATGACGGTTCTCGTCGGAGGCATGCGTGCCCTGAACGCCAACTTCGACCGGTCTGCACACGGCGTCCTCACCGAACGGCCGGAGACGCTGACCAACGACTTCTTCGTAAACCTGCTGGACATGGGCACGGAATGGAAGCCATCCGCGTCCGTCGCGAACGTCTACGAGGGTCGAGACCGCGCGACGGGCGCGGTCAAGTGGACGGCCACGGCTGTGGACCTGGTGTTCGGTTCGAACTCTCAGCTGCGAGCCATCTCGGAGGTCTACGCGTGTGAAGACTCGAAGGAGAAGTTCGTGCGTGACTTCGCGGCGGCGTGGGAGAAGGTCATGAACCTCGATCGCTTCGACCTCGCTACGATCGGCTCGGCGGTCGCATCCCCGGCGCTCTCCATATCGGGGTGACGGGGTCGCTGCCACCGTCGCGTCAACCGCGATCTCACATCACGGGCGCGTGAAGCGTTGACGTCGACGTGACGCGACGCGGCTGGGTGCTGTTCACGACGATGGCGATCGTGTGGGGGATCCCATACCTGCTCATCAAGGTCGCGGTGGGAGCGTTCACGCCGGCGACGCTCGTCTTCGTGCGCACCGCGCTCGCGGCGCTGATGCTCCTCCCGTTCACCGTCGCGCTCGGGCAGCTCGGCCCGGTGTTGCGCCGCTGGCGCATCGTGCTGATCTTCGCGGTGGTGGAGATCGCGGGCCCGTGGTTTCTG
>Ga0307477_10003887_pt1 | contig 10972 bp, 9 predicted proteins | sample atmos_gasesECM2C_FD_203316 | JGI IMG/M metagenome (GOLD analysis project Ga0307477, IMG submission 203316) | Hardwood forest soil microbial communities from Morgan-Monroe State Forest, Indiana, United States - atmos_gasesECM2C_515 | ecosystem: Environmental > Terrestrial > Soil > Temperate... | reverse complement strand
CTGGCGTCCCGCCGGCAATCAGCATGAAGCGGTCGCGCCCAACGGCGCGGTGCTGCTCGGCTTCTTTCTCAAGCCCAACCGGTTCGCTTACGGCGAAAGATTCTTCACGGCGCCGGGAGAGCGCGGGTAGGGGCGGCGTATCGCGTCACCACCGGGCACAAAGCCCGATGACCGTCATCCTGAGGTGGCCGCGAAGCGGCCCTCGAAGGATGCAGCCGAGGCGCAAGGCCGATTTACCTTTGCCGTTCATCCTTCGAGTCTCGCGTTGCTCGCACCTCAGGATGACGGAACAAGACCCTCCGCAACGATACTACGCCGTCGCTTTCGTCTGCTGGCCGGCGGCGCGGGCGATGGCAGTGGCGAGAAAATCCGGCGGCTGCGCGCCGGTGAGGAGGAGTGAGGAATCGAAAATGAAAGTCGGTACGCCGTCGATGCCGGCGTCTTTCGCCGTATTGGCTTCGCTGGTGACGCGCGCGACGTCGTCCTCGCTGGCGAGCAGACGCCGCACGAGGTCGTCGTCCATGCCGCAATCTTTTGCCGCCTGCACCAAGACTTCGCGGTCGGACAGATCGGCGCCCTCGGCGAAGTAGAGATCCATGAGCCGCTGTTTCACGCGGGCCGGATCGGCGCCATTGCGCGCCCACAGGATCAGGCGATGGCAATCGATGGTGTTCGGCTGCCGCGTCATCTTCTGCGGCGCGTAAGTCAGCCCTTCCGCGGCAGCGGCCGCGGCGACGCGCTCGGCGATCGCGTCGTAGCGCGCCACCGAGCCGAATTTGGTTTCGAGATAGGTCTTGCGGTCGATGCCCTCGCGCGGAATCCACGGATTGAGGAAATAGGGCCGATACTCGACCTCGGCCGCGGTATCGGGCGTCAGGGTGAGCGCGCGTTCGAGCCGGTGCTTGCCGATATAGCACCACGGGCAGACCACGTCGGAGACGACGTCGATATGCACGCGCGCGGGCGAATGCGATGCGGCCATGGGAGGGTCCCTCGGTGGGGATGTTATTAGTTTAGCTTATATAGGAAGCCTTTGCCGTCATGGCCGGACTTGTTCCGGCCATCTCGCTTATCAGCGCTTTGCCTTACCGATCGGGATGCCCGGGACAAGCCCGGGCATGACGCGGTGCGAACCCTCACGCCGGCTTGGGCGGCTCTTCGACGATGCGGGAGATCAGCGAGTCGGTCGTGTCGCTGGGCTTTAAGGTCGCGAGCGTCACCGCCGGCTCGACGCCGGCTTTGCCATCGGCGGCGAGCATGACCTTCTTGAGCACGCTCGCGATCCGCCGTGTCACCACATGCGCCGCGCGCAGATCGGTTTCGGTGAACACGGTGAAGATCGATTTGTCGGCCTCCTGGCAGGCGAAATCGATCCGGCGCATTAAGCGGCCGACGAGCCGGGCCGCTTCGAGGCTGGTGCGCCGATCGGCGGCGGGGAGGGAGAACCGTGCGATCGAGAGCGCGGCGCCGCGCTTGTCGGCATCGTCCACGGCGCGGTTGAGATCGCGCCAGAACACGGCATTGGCGAGAAGCCCGGTATCGGGATCGATCGCGCCCTTGGCGTCAAGCGAGGCGAGCATGCGTTTGAGCCGGCGGGCAAAGGCGTGGAGGCGAAGATACGGCAGGAGATAGTCGATCGCGCGCGCCGCCCCGCCGCCGACGCGTTCGAGATTGGGCAGCGCCGCGGCGAAAGTCTCGATCACCGGGGCATGATTGCCGACCACGGCAACGGGAAGATCGCGAAACCGCGGCTCCTCGGCGAGCACAGTCAACAGCGCCTCGACGACACGGGCGCCGAAACCGTCGCCGATGATCATGCCGTCGATCTCGCGGGCCTTGAGAGCGCGCGCCGCGCCCTCGACGGTGAGCGCGCCGATGACGCCGACGTGTTCGCCGGTGGCCGTGCACAGGCCCGGATAGGAGCGGCCGCGGCCGGCGACCAGCACGCTCGCTTCATCGAGCGGATCGGCGTCGGGCAGGTCCGGCAAATCCTTGCTGCGCGCGGCGAGCGTGCGCATGCGGCGGAGCACGGTGGCATGGAGCGTGCGCACGCGCAGCGCGGCATGAAGCCGGCCGATCAGGCGCTCGGGCGGCGCCTTGGCCGCAATCACGAGCGCGTCGGCGAAGCGTTGGGCGGCATCCTCGCGGACCCGCGCGATGACGGGCGTGAACAAGCCGGCCTCTTGCTCGGCCTGCAGTTCGAGTGCCTTTTCGAGGACCGCGGCGCGGGCGCGGTCGGTGCAGCCTTCGGCGAGGATGACGGCCTGCGGCGGGCGCGCCCGCAGCACGGCGGCGACGTCGGCCCAGCGTGCCTCGACGATCGGATAGGCGCCGACGGCGCGCAAAGCTTCGACGACATCGCGCGCCGGCTGATCGGCAATGACGGCGAAGGGACCTTGCAGCGCCATAGGGTCTGGGGCTCGGGGGCGAGCAGCGGAAATTACGGATTCGCGCGCCGATCCTGCCAAACTGCTGTTAACGGGTCGTCAACGAAACCGCGCGGGGGATGGGGCTTTTTATTGCCGCGCCTGACCGGGCTCGCGCCACCAGCTGTCGGGCAGGAAGCCGAACAGGGAGATGCGCGCCGGATGGTTGATCGCGGCGCGGCGCGCCACCCACTGCTCCGGCAAATAGAACAGCGGCACCACATAGGCGCCGGAAATGAGCACGCGGTCGAGCGCGCGTACCGCGGCGATGAAGTCGCTGCGCTCGCGGGCGCGCAACAGCGCCGCGATCATGGCGTCCGCCGCCGAGCTCTTGACGCCCATGTAATTGCGCGTGCCGTCCTGATCGGCCGCCGCCGAGCCCCAGTAAAAGGTCTGCTCGTTGCCAGGGGAGAGCGATTGCTCCCAACGATATTCGATCATGTCGAAATCGAAGGTCGACAGCCGCTGCTGATATTGGACAGCGTCGACGAGCCGCACCTGCGCGGTGATGCCGGCGCGCGCCAGACTGCCGGCGAAGGCGAGCGCCAGGCGTTCGTCGTCGCGGTTGGTCACCATGATTTCGAAGGTAACCAGCTTGCCAGTCGCGCGATTGCGCAGCAGCGTGCCCTTGAGTTCGTAGCCGGCATCGGCAAACAGCGCCAGCGCCTGGCGCAGCATGTTGCGATCGCGGCCGGAGCCGTCGCTCATCGGCGGCGACCAGGTGCCGTCGAGCACGTCGGCGCGTACGGCGTCAGGAAATGGCGCGAGCAATGCGCGCTCGCGCGCATCGGCCGGTCGATGATAAGCGGACAGTTCGGAATCGTCGAAGAAGCTCGCGCTGCGGCGATAGAGGTTGAAGAAGAAGTCGCGATTGATCCATTGGAAGTCGAACAGAAGCGCGATCGCCTGGCGCACCCTGATGTCGGCAAAGACCGCGTGCCGCGTATTGAAGACGTAATCCGAACTGAATTTCGGCAGGCCGTTGGTGAACGTCTCCTTGATCACGCGGCCATCGCGCACCGCGGGGAAATCGTAATTGGTCTGCCAGCGCGACGGATCGCTCTCGCTGCGCACGTCATAAAGGCCGGCCTTGAACGCTTCGAAATACGCGTTCTCGTCGCGATAGAAATCGAAGCGCAGCTCGTCGAAATTCCACAGGCCGCGATTGATCGGCAGATCGCGGCCCCAATAATTCGGATCGCGCTTGAAGGTGACGCTCTTGCCGGTGTCGACGGCGCTCACGACGTAAGGGCCGGTCCCGATCGGTTTCGCCAAAGTGGAATTCTCGAAGGTCGAGGGATCGACCGCGTGCTTGGGCAAAACCGGCATCAGTCCGAGGATCAGCGGCAATTCGCGATCGTCGGCATTGGGAAAATCGAACCGCACCGTGCGCGGGCCAAGGATCTCGGTCTTTTCGACCTTGGCGTAATACGTGCGGTGGTTCGGCCGGCCGTGGTCGCGCAGAAGCTGCCACGAGAACACGACGTCGTCGGCGGTGACCGGAACGCCGTCGGAAAAATGCGCGGCGGGATTGAGCGTGAAGGTCACGAAAGTGCGCGCGTCGTCGGTGTCGACGCTCTGCGCCAACAAGCCGTAAAGCGTGAATGGCTCGTCGTAGCCGCGCGCCATCAGGCTCTCGATGACATAGCCACGGATCGTCTGTACCGCGAGGCCCTGGACGATGAGCGGATTGAGGCTGTCGAAGGTGCCGAGCACGCCTTCGATCATCCGGCCGCCTTTCGTCGCGTCGGGATTGACGTAAGGCGCGGCGGTGAAATCGTCCGGCAGCGCCGGTGCGCCATGCATGGCGATCGCGGGCGCCGCTTGCGCGGTCTGTGGCGGCGCGAAAGCAACAGCAGCGAGCACGCCGCAGATCGCGGCGCGACAGGTCACCTGCGCCGGCGGCAAGCGTTGGAGAGTGTAAAAAGCGCTCGAAAAAATGCGATTCACTGCCCGCGACTGTATCACGGCCTGCATGACGGTGGCCGCCAGTACTGGCTTTGGCCGATCGCCTTGTGGTTTCGACCCCGTGGAAGCTGTGAAACCGGTCACGCCGCCGGGTTCCCGGCCTTTGATCTTGGGGCGCAATTGCGGGATTGGGCCGGGCCACGGTGTTGCCGTAATCTGCGCCGATTGACCGTCAGGTGGGGGCCCGCGCGACGCGGAAGACGGATCGGCTCAAGTCGCGACACTCGATCGACACGCCAGTCTGACCAGAGGCAAATCGATTTCGCTTTGAACGATTTGCAGCGGCAGCAGCAGAGAGGGACTGCATCGCATGACTTATTCGAACGCGCCGGCGCCGGCGCTGCCGACGAGCCGCGCGCTCGCCGCCATCGCTAAATTCGTGTTTGCCGCGGCGGTCGCGCTGACCGCTGGCTCGGCATTCGCTCAGCAACCGGCCGCGCCTGCGCCCGCTCCGGCAGCGAAGCCGGCCGCGCCGGCAAAAAAGCCGGCACCGGCGAAGCCTGCCGCGCCTGCTCCGGCCGCGCCCGCGCCCGAAGCGCAGCAGCAAGCGCCGGCGCAAGCGCAAGGCGAACAGCAGCAACAGGTGCAGCTGATCTATTCGCCGTGGACCAAGTTCTGCCTCAAGGGCCAGAACAACGACCCCAACGCCAAGCAGGTCTGCTTCACCGGCAAGGACGCGCGCATCGAGTCGGGCATGCCGGTGGTCGCCGCCGTGCTGATCGAGCCGGAGGGTGAGCCGAAAAAACTCCTCCGCGTCACGCTGCCGCTTGGCATGCAGCTCGTTCACGGCACGCGCGTGATCGTCGATCAGAACCAACCGATGACCGCGCCTTACGTTATCTGTTTCACCAATGGGTGCATGGCCGACTACGACGCCTCGGCCGACTTGATCGCCAAGATGAAGAAAGGGCAGGGGCTCGTCATTCAGGCGATCAACTCGACCGGTCAACCGATCAGCCTCGTTCTGCCGCTCGCCGATTTCGGCAAGGCCTATGACGGCCCGCCGACCGATCCGAAGGTGTTCGAGGAGCAGCAGAAGAAGCTGCAGGAGGAATTGCAGCGCCGCGCCGATGAAGCGCGCAAGAAGCTGGAAAGCCAGCAGGGCCAGCCGCAATCGTCCAATGCACCGCCGGCGTCGGCGCCGCAGGCCTCCGGCAAACCGTAAGCAGTCAGTGCGCCGGCCTGCGCAAAAGCCGGCGCGCATTCGCACATCGCGCTCAGATTTTTCGGAGCAGCGCCGCGTCGTTAATGCGGCGGCTTTAGTGTCGGAGCGCGGCGCGCGGGCGATAACCCCCTTTGCCGTCATTGACGAAAACTTCGGCAACTTGCGGATGGCGCAGCGGCTCGCCGCTGGTGTCCGGCAGTAGATTCTGTTCCGAGACGTACGCAACGTATTCGGTTTCATCGTTCTCGGCGAACAGATGGTAGAACGGCTGGTCCTTGTGCGGCCGCACCTCGGCGGGAATCGCCTGGTACCATTCCTCGGTATTGGCAAACACCGGATCGATATCGAACACCACGCCGCGGAACGGATAGATGCGGTGGCGGACGACCTGGCCGATCTGATACTTCGCGTTGCGAATCGTGCTCATAACGCGAACTTATTTACAGCCCGACTGGGGCGGCAATGCAACGCCGCGCTGAATGCCTGTTCATAGTCCATAACGCTTGCCCATTTCCGGGTCTTTTTGCGCGACCAGTTTCGCGAGGTCAACCAGGACCTTGGCCTGTTTCCAAGTGGCATCGTCCTGCATCTTGCCGTCGATCATGACCGCGCCGCTGCCATCGGGCATGGCGGCGAGGATCTTCTTGGCAAACGCCGCCTCGGCGGGATCGGGCGAGAATACCCGCTTGGCGATCGGCACCTGACTTGGATGCAGCGTCCAGGCTCCGACGCAGCCCATGAGGAAAGCGTTGCGAAATTGCGCTTCGCAGGCGGCGGCGTCGGCGAAATCGCCGAACGGACCGTAGAACGGTTTGATGCCGGCGGCTGCGCAGGCGTCGACTATTTTGGCGATCGTGTAGTGCCATAAATCTTGCTGGAAGGCCGCCCGCGGCGCGTCAGGCGCGCCGGCGTCGGCCAGCACCTTGTAGTCGGGATGACCGCCGCCGACTCGCGTCGTCTTCATCGCCCGCGATGCGGCGAGGTCGGCCGGACCGAGACTCATGCCGTGCATGCGCGGCGACGCAACGGCGATCGACTCGACGTTGTTGACGCCCTCGGCGGTTTCAATGAGGGCATGGATCAGGATCGGCTTGGCGACGTGGTGTTTGGCTTCGAGCTGGGCGAGTAATTGATCGAGGTAAAGAATGTCCCATGGGCCTTCGACCTTCGGCAGCATGATGACGTCGAGCTTGTCGCCGATGGCGGCGACGATCTCGATCACGTCGTCGAGCGCCCACGGCGAGTTGAGCGCGTTAACACGCGTCCACAAGCCGGTGGTGCCGAAATGGCAAAGGCCCGCCATGGCGATGAACCCGGCGCGCGCCGCCTCCTTGGCGTCAACGGGAATGGCGTCCTCGAGGTTGCCAAGGATGACGTCGACCTGAGAAACGAGCTCGGGCACCTTGGCGCGGACCTGCTCGATGTGCGGCGGAACGAAGTGGATCATCCGCTCCAGCCGTAGTGGCAGTTCACGCAGCGGTGCTGGCGCGCCAATCGCGAGCGGTTTAAAAAAATTGCGCGGCAGTTTCATCGCCAAATCCGGATTGAAACGCTCATGCTGCGTTACGGTGCAAAACTTATACCATTTCGCCCCGCGTCAGCTTCGGCTGCGAAGCGGCGGGCATGATGCCTTCGCGCATCATGGCGCGACGCAAGGGTCCGACGCGGTCGACGAGGTAAATCGACAATCCGCGGGCGCCATGCGTGGGGAGAAAATCCGAGAGCAAGCTGCGGTTTAGAAGATCGACCGCGAGCGTGCGGGTGACAATGTCGGCGCGGCGTTCCGCCTCATAGCGCGCGAGCAGTTCGGGGCTGCCGAGATCCTCGCCGTGCGCATGCGCATCGGCCACGATTTCGGCGACGGTGGCTGCGTCGCGAATCCCGAGATTGAGTCCTTGCGCGCCGATCGGCGGCACGACATGCGCGGCTTCGCCGACAAGCACAATCCGATTGCGGGCCAAACTGTCGGCGGTCTCCACCGCCAGCGGAAATACGCCGCGTCCAGCTTCAACCGTCATGGTTCCTAGGAGTGAATGAGCGCGGCGCTCGATTTCGGCGGACAGCGCCGCATCGTCCATGGCCGCAAGCTCTCCGCAGCGCTCCGGCGCGGCGACGCAGACCAGGCTCGAACGACGGCCGGGAAGCGGAACCAGGGTGAACGGACCTTCCTCGGTGTGAAACTCGGTCGATGTATCGTCGTGCGTCCGCGCATGCGCAAGATTAAGCGTAAGTGCGGCCTGCGGATAAGCGCGGTGCCGCGTGGTGATCCCGGCAGCCGTCCGGCACATCGAGCGCGCACCGTCGGCGCCAATCGCAAGCTGTACCCGCGCTTCGCCGTCAGCATGCCTGATGGTGACACCCAAGGTGTCGCTTTCGATTGTCAGCGCCGGCGCCGCGGACGATCTCAAACCAAGGGCTGCGGCGCGCGTCTGCAACGCCGCGATGAGGTGACGGTTCTCGATATTGTGGCCGAACGCATCGCGATCGATTTCGGCGGCGGTGAACAAAACCTCGGGCGCGCGAAAAAGCCGCCGCGTATCGTCGATGATGCGCAATTTCTTCAGCGGCGCGGCTTGCCGTGCGCAGCTTTGCCAGGCGCCCAAAGTGTCGAGTGCCGTCGCCGAGCCGGCCAGCAGCGCCGTGGTGCGATGATAGGCTCGCGCCAGCGGCGCAACGACCAGCGTATCGATGCCGGCGGCGGCAAGCGCGATCGCGCTGACCAACCCAGCCGGCCCGGCGCCGACAACCGCGACTTCAGCGGTGAAGGGGGAATTCATACCGATTCCGCTACCAGAGCTGCGCATCCGCACCCCAATCGAAAACGCATGATCGCAAACAACCTGGATGCGGTCTTCAACTTAACATGTAAACTCGCGACATGGATTCCGATACTCCCCACGAACCGGAAAATCCGGCGCGCAGCGCCGCCGCTTTCGCCGTGCATGTGTTTACCGCCTGCGGCGCCGGCTGCGCCTTGTTGGCGCTGACCGCCGCGGTGAGCGGTCAATGGGCGGCGATGTTCGCTTGGCTCGGGATTGCGCTGTGCATCGACGGTATCGACGGCACTTTTGCGCGGCGGCTGCAAGTCGCCAAGCTGTTGCCGCGCTGGTCGGGTGATGTTCTCGACCTCGTCGTCGACATTCTCAATTACGTTTTTGTTCCTGCTTATGCCTTGGCGGCGAGCGGATTGTTGCCGAAGCCGGCGGCAATTCCGCTCGGTCTCTTGATTGTCGTCACCGGCGCTCTCTATTTCGCCGACCGGATGATGAAAACGTCCGATTATTATTTTCGCGGCTTCCCGGCGCTTTGGAATGTCGCCGCGTTTTATTTGTTCATCCTCAAGCCCAACCCTTGGGCAGGAGCGGCTGCGATCATCGCGCTGGCGGTGCTGACATTCGTGCCGTTTCGCGTCGTTCATCCGCTGCGCATCGCGCATTTGCGCGGCGTTACCACCGTGGCGCTCGTGGCTTGGGCGGTGCTGGCCATCATGGCGGTTGTGCAAGATCTCAATCCGCCGCTGTGGATCGGCGCGGCGCTTTGCGCTTTGGCAGTTTATTTCGTTGCGATCGGATTCTTCCGGCGTCACCATCCATGAGGGTAATGGTCGCAATGGCCTTAGCTCACATGGCCTTGCGCGCGCCTGCCGACCACTTATGATCGCGCCCGATTTTCGGGCCATAAACCAGCAAGAAGTTACGACAGGAGAGAGCGATGGTTGCTGCAGTGCGCGTCCACAAGGTCGGCGGACCGGAGGTTCTGACATATGAGGAAATCGAGGTCGGCGCACCGGGCCAAGGCCAGATTCGCGTCAAGCAACACGCTTCTGGGGTCAATTTCATCGACACGTATTTTCGTATGGGCATGTATCCGTCGCCGGTCGGCTTGCCGTTCGTCGCCGGTAACGAGGCCGCCGGCGAGGTGACTGCGGTCGGCCCGGGCGTCACCGAGTTCAAGGTCGGCGATCGGGTCGCTTATGTGGTGGCGCTCGGCTGTTACGCGGCGGAGCGCCTGGTGCCGGCCGACCGCGCCGTCAAACTGCCGTCCGCTATCACCTACGAACAGGCCGCCGCGATGATGCTCAAAGGCATGACGGCGGAATACCTCCTGCGGCGCACCTTCAAGGTCGAGAAGGGCATGAACGTCTTGATGCACGCGGCTGCCGGCGGCGTCGGCCTGATCCTGTGTCAATGGGCCAATTACCTCGGCGCCAATGTCATCGGCACGGTGGGATCGAAGGATAAGGCCGCGCTCGCCAAGGCCAATGGCTGCCATCACACGATCCTCTATCGGGAGGAGGATTTCGTCGCACGCGTGAAGGACATCACCGGCGGTAAAATGTGCGAAGTGGTCTATGACGGCATCGGCAAGACGACGTTCCCAGCGTCGCTCGATTGTCTCAAGCCGCTGGGCATGTTCGTAAGTTTCGGCAGCGCTTCCGGACAGATCGACGCCTTCAACATCAATATTCTGCAAACCAAGGGATCGCTATACGCCACGCGACCGACGCTCAACACTTATGCCGCCAAGCGCCAGGACCTTTTGGCGATCGCCAATGATCTATTCGACGTTGTCGGCAAGGGCGCGGTGAAGGTCCCGGTCAACCAAAAATACCCATTGCGCGAGGCCATGAAAGCACACCGCGACCTCGAGAGCCGCGCCACGACCGGATCATCGATCCTGGTGCCGTAACCGATGTAATGCCCAGTCCTGCATGAAACTTCAGCTCGCATGAAGATTTGGGGCTATTGGGCGACGCTGGGCTGGAGCATCGTCGCCTTCCTCCTTGGACAGTTCGTCGGCTTCGGCGTTCTGCTCTGGCTGCGCGGCGGCGACTGGGATTCGATCCTGCAGACGCCGTTTGACGGCGTGCTCGTTACGATCTTTGTCGCGTTCTCCAATCCGGCTACGATCGTCGTACTGGCGGTTGCGGTTTGGCTGGCGCGGTCGGATTTGTCCGACTACTTCGCCTTGAAATGGCCGACAGCGTACGACCATGCGTTCGGCGTCGCCGCATTGGCGGTGCTGATCGCAGCGGGCGATGCCCTGCTTTACTTGACTGGCCGGGACCTGGTGACCGGGTTCCAACTGCAATCCTATACGACCGCCGCGGCGGCGGGTTGGCTTCCGGCGATGTTTGCGGCGACGATTGTGATCGCTCCCGCCGGCGAAGAGGCTATGTTTCGCGGCTTCCTGTTCCGCGGCTGGGTGCGTTCGCCGCGCTGGGTTTGGCCGGCCATCGTGGTGATCTCGATTCTCTGGGCGATGCTGCACATCCAGTATGACTGGGCCGGCGTGTTGCAGATCTTCATCGTCGGCCTCTTTCTCGGTTGGATGCGCTGGCGCAGCGGCTCGTTGGTGCTCACCTTCCTCCTCCACGCCTTGTTCAATCTCGAAGGCACTTTGGAAACGCTGG
>Ga0307477_10003886_pt1 | contig 10974 bp, 12 predicted proteins | sample atmos_gasesECM2C_FD_203316 | JGI IMG/M metagenome (GOLD analysis project Ga0307477, IMG submission 203316) | Hardwood forest soil microbial communities from Morgan-Monroe State Forest, Indiana, United States - atmos_gasesECM2C_515 | ecosystem: Environmental > Terrestrial > Soil > Temperate... | reverse complement strand
GCATTCATTGCAACTCGTTTCCGACCGATCCCACCGTGGGCGGCTCCCTCGTGCTCTATCCGAACGGTCAGAGCCAGGCCTTCGCCCAGACACTCGAAGACGCGCTGAGTCGCGACCTTGCTTCGTCGGGCATCGCCTATGACGGCATCGTGCTCCGCGACAACTGGTGGATCCACAACCCCGTACCGACCGGCACCGTCGAGATGGCGTACCTGAGCAACCCGCGCGAAGCGGCGCTCATGGCGACGGAGGATTTCCGCCAGCAGGTCGCCATCGCGGTTCGCGACGGCATCGAGCGCTACGACCCGCAAATCGCGCTGAGGCGAACGCAGATCCTCGCGTGGGAGCGGCAGCATCCCGGCGCCCAACCCCCCGCGCCGCGAGCGCACCATGTGACACCAACGGTCGCGCCGCAGAGCTCGGGCTCAGCGCTGCCCGCGGTGCTCATGTGGCTCACGTTCGTCGCCATCGTCGCCTCGTCGCTCCGCTGGCGCCGCCCGCTGATGCGGGCGTTTGCACCGGCGTTCCATCACGTGCATCGCGCGGCGGCTCGACGGCGACGCCAGCAGCTTCGTCTGCGCCGGCTCACCGTGAGCGCCGAGCGCCGATGGGCGCCGCACTCCGTCTACGACGACCTTTCGCTCTAGCCGCCTCCCTCGCCGGCTGCCGGCGGAGGCCGTGGTCGGGCCGTTGCTAGACTCCGCCTGACCGTCCGCCGCTCACCACAGGTACGAACACCATGCTCGATCAGCAGCTGCGCGTTCCCGGACCGACGCCACTTCCCGCCCGCGTGGTGCGTGCTGCATCGCAGCCGATGATCAACCACCGCGGACCGGAGTTCGCCGCGCTGCTCGAGGACGTGGTCTCGGGGCTGCGCTGGGCGCTTCGCACCGGCAACGACGTCCTGCTGTTTCCCGCCAGCGGCACGGGCGGCCTCGAGGCCGCTGTGGTCAACACGTTGAGCCCCGGAGAGAGCGCGCTGTTCTGCACCATGGGGTCGTTCGGCGACAGGTGGGCCGATCTCGCCGATGCGTACGGCGTCGATGTGGTGCGCCTCGCGGTTGAGCCCGGTGAACCGATCGACCCCGAGGACGTCGATCGCATTCTCGCGGAGCACCCGTCGATCCAGACCGTCTTCGTGACCCACAACGAGACCTCCACCGGTGTCAGCAATGACCTACCGTCGCTCGCCGCCGTCGTCAAGGGGCGCGGCAAGCTGCTGTGCGTCGACAGCGTCAGCGGCGCAGGGTGCCTGCCTCTCGACACCGATGCGCTCGCCATCGATGTTGTGGTCACCGGCTCGCAGAAGGGCTGGATGGCCCCGCCTGGTGTGGCCATGGTCGCGGTCAGCCCGGCGACATTCGAGCGCGCGAACACCGCCAAGCTGCCGCGGTTCTACCTTGATTTCGCGCGCGAGAAGAAGTACCAGGACCGCAATCAGACGTTCACCACGCCTCCCGTATCCATCCTCTACGCGCTGCAGGAGGGTCTTGCCATCATGCGTGAGGAAGGACTCGAGCACGTGTGGGAGCGGCACGCGCGCGCCGGCGCGATGATCCGCGCGGCCGTGGAGGCGATGGGGCTCAAGCTGCTCGCTGCGCCCGGTCACCGGAGTGACACCGTGACCGCGGTGCACAGCCCGACGGAGTCGGCGGAAGCGCTCAAGCAGTTTCTGTCGCACCTGCGCACGCGCTACGGGCTGGTCCTCGCCGGCGGTCAGGATTCCTTGAGCGGCAAGATCTTCCGCATCGGCCATCTCGGGATGATCGACGACTCCGACGTGTACAGCATCGTCTGCACCATCGAGCAGGGACTGGTCGACCTCGGCCTTCGCAGCCGCGAGGGGCTTGCGGCCGCAGCGGCGCAGTCTCGTGCACGCAGCCCGCAACCCGCGGCAGAACCGGCCGCCGTCGGGTGAGCGTCGCGACGGAGGCAGCGCCGGCACAGTCGACCGCGACCCGCATCCTGGTCGCCGATCCCATCGCCGACGATGGAGTCGAGCGCCTGCGCGCCGCGGGCCGCGTCGACGTTGCGGTAGGACTCGACGCCGCGCAGCTGCGCGACCGCATCGCCGGGTATGACGCGCTGGTGGTGCGCAGCGAGACAAAGGTCACGGCGGAACTGCTCGACGCGGCGACGCGGCTGCGTGTCGTCGGCCGCGCCGGCGTCGGCGTGGACAACATCGACATCGACGCGGCCACGCAGCGTGGAATCCTGGTCCTCAACGCGCCGACCGGCAACACCATCGCCGCGGCCGAGCACGCGATTGCCATGCTGTTCGCGCTCGTCCGCAACATCCCCAGCGCCGACCGCTCGTTGCACGCCGGCCTGTGGGAGCGTTCCCGGTTCATGGGCATGGAGCTGCGCGACAAGACACTCGGTGTGCTTGGGCTGGGCAAGATCGGCTTCGAGGTGGCGCACGCCGCCCGCGAGGGCTTGCAGATGCGCGTGCTGGCGCACGACCCTCTGGTCACCGCCGAGCGCGCCCATCAGGCAGGCGCCGAGCTCCGCGACTTCGAGACACTCCTGGCAGAATCTGACGTGCTCACGGTGCACGTGCCGCTGAACGACGCGACCCGTGGCGTCATCGGCGCCGCCGAGCTGGCCCGGATGAAGCCCGGCGCGCGGCTGATCAACGTCGCGCGGGGCGGCATCATCGACGAGCTGGCGCTCGCCGACGCGATCAGCAGCGGTCACATCGCCGGCGCCGCCATCGACGTCTTCGTGCAGGAGCCGCCGCCGAAGGACCATCCGCTGCTACAGCTTCCGCAGGTGGTGGTCACGCCGCACCTCGGTGCGAGCACGAGGGAGGCGCAGGTGAACGTCGCGTTCGACGTGGCCGACCAGATCGTCGAGTACCTGCAGGGCGGAACACCGCGGTATGCCGTCAACGCACCGACAGTGCTACCTGAGGAGCTCGCCCAGCTGCATCCCTATCTGGAGCTGGCTCAGAAGATCGGCTCGCTCGCGGCGCAGCTCGGTGGGCGCGGGATCCGCCGCGTCGTGTGCAGCTACGCCGGGGAGTTGGCGGAGCTCGACACGTCAATCGTCACGAGCCACGTGCTGCGCGGCCTCTTCGCGCACTTCACCGAGACCCGGGTGAACCCGGTGAACGCAAAGCTCGTCGCCCGATCGATGGGCGTCGACGTCGACGAGCGGCACACGACCCGCAGCCTGGACCCGGAGAGCCCGCTGCTGGTCGAGGTTGTGGGCGACGAACGGCTGCGGATCGCCGGAGCGCAGCTCGAGTCCGAGCCACGCATCACGCGCATCGACAGCTTCAGGGTGAACATGCAGCCGTCTGGCATCTTTCTCGTGGTGACGCACCAAGACCGGCCCGGCGTCATCGCAGCCGTCTCGACTCTTTTGGCCAAAAACGACATCAACATCGCGGGCATCGAGCTCGGCCGGGATCATCCCCGCGGCCACGCCGTCATGATCATGGGGGTCGACGACCCGGTACCGAGCGACCTGCTCGAGGAGATCCGCGTCACCGCGAAGCTGGATCGGCTTCGCCAGGTGCGGCTGTGAGGGTGCAGACAAGGGCAGGCTCGCTCGCCGCCTGACCCCGTGGCACACATCAGCCCCTTCCGCGGCATCCGGTACAACCCCGAGCTCGTCCGCCTCGGAGGCGTGCTCGCGCCTCCGTACGATGTCATCGACGACGCGCAACGTGACGCGCTGTACGGGCGCGATCTCCGCAACATCGTCCGTGTCGACTTCGGCGTGACCAACCCGGATGACGTCCCGGGATCGCGCGATCGCTACACCCGTGCCGCAGCGTTCCTCACGTCGTGGCTCGAACTCGGCATCCTGGTGCGCGAGGCGGAACCCGCCATCTACGTCGCCTCCCACGAGTTCACCCACCCCGATGGGGACATCCGGCGCCGGCGGGGCGTCCTCACCATCGTCCCGGCTGTGCCCTGGGAGCGGTCCGACCTCCGCCCGCACGAGCGCACGATGCGCGCGCCGAAGGAGGACCGGCTGGCGCTGCTGCGCACGACGCGCGTCCAGACCAGCCCGGTGTTCGCGCTGTGGTCGGGCGCTGCCGGCATCGATGCGCTGCTCGACCAGGTCACGTCCGAGCCGGCGCTGCTCGGCGGTCGCACCGACGGCGAGATGGGTTCGGAGAAGCACCTGCTGTGGAAGGCGCAGCGGGAGCAAGCCGCCGAGTTCGTCGAGGCCCTCACGCCGGCGACGCTGTACGTCGCCGACGGACACCATCGGTACGAGACCGCGGTCGCCTACGCGGTGGAGCGCGACGCGTCCGAGCCTGACACGCCTGGAGACGCACCCTTTCGCTGGTGCCTTGTATATCTCGCGGCGGCGGATGACCCCGCGCTCACCATCCTGCCCACCCACCGCCTCGTCCGGCCCGCGCACGGGGTCGCGTACAGCCTCGACGACCTCTGGGCTCGCCTGGACGACGTGTGGGACGAGGAACCGGCTGCCGACGTGGCGGAGGCGCTCGCCCGAGCAGCTGATCTCCGCCGCGATCACCACGCGTTCGCCGCGGTGGCAGCCGACGGCGTCGCGGTGCTGCGCCGGCCACGCCGTGCAGCGGCATCGCCGCGAGACGCGCTCGACGCCGTCGTCCTGGAGAACGAGGTGCTGGCGCCCGCGGGAGTCCCCCGTGAGGCGATCGCCGCGGGCGCCCTCGGGTACACGAGGGACCCGGTCGAGCTCGTCACCGCTGTGGAGCGGGGAGACGCCGCGCTGGGGTTCGGCGTGCAACCGGTGACCCCGGCCGAGGTCGTCGCGGTGGCCGACGCCGGCGACACCATGCCCCAGAAGTCGACGTACTTTTATCCCAAGGTCCCCACCGGGCTGGTGCTGCACCCCGTGTGACACTCATCGTGTCAATCGTTTGGCCGTGACCGCCGGAGGGTACGTACGTTTCGTACCCCCCACCCCAGGAGACTGACTTGCCCACCTACGGCTATCGCTGCCAGAGCTGCTCAGACGAGTTCGAGGTCTGGCAGAAGATGACGGACGAACCCGTAGCCTCCTGCCCCAGGTGCGGAGGCAGCGGCCGGCGGCTCATCTTCCCCGCCGGCATCGTCTTCAAGGGCAGCGGGTTCTACGCCACCGACAATCGCCGGGGATCGGGCGGCGGCGACACCAGCAAGGACGGCACCGCCGCGGCGTCTGCCAAGACCGACAAGAAGACCGAGAAGAAGACAGACACGAAATCAGATTCGACCTCGAGCCCGACGCCGTCCGGCGGTGGCTCGACGTCCAGCAGCAGTTGATGAGTAGCATCTGCGCAGGTTGCGCAACAACCGATAGGAGAACAGCATGGCCCACCCCGTGACCGTCACCGACACCACCTTCAAGGAGGAGGTGCTCGACTCGAACCTTCCGGTTCTGGTCGACTTCTGGGCGTCGTGGTGCTCGCCGTGCAAGATGATCGCCCCCATCGTGGAGGCGCTGGCCACCGAGTACGACGGTCAGCTCAAGGTGGCGAAGGTGGACGTCGACGCAAACCCGATCACACCGGGGATGTTCGGCATCATGAGCATTCCCACCCTGATGCTTTTCCGCGGCGGCAAGGCGGAAGAGCGGATCGTCGGCTATCAGCCGAAGCAGTCGTTGGAGGCCAAGGTACAGGCGGTGCTGGCGGCCTGACCCGGTTCGCTCATGCCTCGAGCAGGTTGAGCGCCTCGCCGGCGAGGTAGAGCGAGCCGGCGACAACCACGACGCCGTCGCGGCCGGCGAGCCTGCGCGCCTCAGCAAGCGCGCGCGACACGCTCGGCTCCGCGTGCGCCGCGTCGAACCGCAGCGCAAGGTCGGCGACATCGCTGGCGCGCTCCACCGCCGGCGACGTCACCACGACATCCGCGGCGCGCAGCCCTCGCAGCGCAGCAACCATCGCGTCCACGTCCTTGTTGCGCATCACCGCAAACACGAGGGCGATGCGACGGCCGCCGAGTATCTGCCGCGCCGCCTCCACCATCGCGGCTACGCCGGCGGGGTTATGCGCGCCGTCGACGAGCACCGGCGGTGACCCCGGAAACCACTGCATGCGTCCCGGCCATCGCGTTGTCGCGCAACCGCGGATCACGGCGTCGCTATCGACGCTCACGCCGCGCACTCGGAGCGCGTCGCACGCCGCCACCGCGGTGGCGACATTGGCTGCCTGAAACCAGCCGACGAGCGGCGCGTGCACGGAGACCGGCCGATCCGCGAATACGGTTTTGACGTCGATTCCTTCCAGCCCGCGATCGCGTCCGGAGACGGGCACGTCGTTTCCAATAACGCTAAGCGGCGCACCCACTTCGCGTGCGTGCCGGCGGATCACACCGAGCGCCGGCTCCGTCGCGGCGGTGATCGCCGCATCGCCGGGCTTGATGATGGCGGCCTTCTCGCGGGCGATCGCGACGACGGTGTCGCCCAGATGCTCACGATGATCGAGCGCGACGTTGGTGACGACGGCGACGCCGAGGTCGAGCACGTTCGTGCTGTCGAGGCGCCCGCCCAGCCCGACCTCGCATACGACGACATCCGGCGCGGCTCGTGCTGCGTGCAGCAGCCCGGCCGCCGTGAGCATCTCGAACCCAGTCGGATGCAGATCTTCCGGCAGGGTGGCCGCGGAGGTGTCCACCTCGCGCATCAGCGCGCCAAAGTCCTCCTCGGAGATGGGAACGCCGTCGATGACGATGCGCTCGGTGTACGAACGCAGGTGGGGCTTCGTCAGCATCACCGTGTGCAACCCCGCCGCGCGTGTGATCGAGTCGATCATGGCGCAGACGGACCCCTTGCCATTCGTGCCCGCCACGAGAACACCGCTCAAGCCGGTGTGCGGGTCGCCGAGCGCGTGTAGCAGCGCTCGGGTCCGCTCCAACCCGGGCTTGATGCCGCGCCACGACACCGCGTCGAGCATCGCGGTCGCGCGCGTGTACGCCGTGCTCAGCGCCACGGCCATGCCTCCGACATCGCGTCGGCGGAGTCCGGGCGGCGCACAAATGCCCGCAGCTCAGCCATCCACGCCAGATGACGCTGCAAAGGATCGTCGACGGCTTCGACATTCGGGCTGCGATAGAGGCGACCAGCCTGGTGCGCCACCACCGCCTGCAACTCCTGGTATTCGAGCAGCGTCGCGGCGTTCACGCGGACGGTGCGATCCGCGGCGACCGCAACGCCGAACTCGAACACGCGGCCGCTGTGCTCCTCGAAACTCGACACCGGCGTTACGTCGATGCGCGCCACAGCGGGCAACGTCGCGCCGATGACGTCGAGCCACGCCCGCTGTGGGTCGACGGCGCCGTCGACCGCTTCGTCGACGAAGAGTTCGCCGGCCAGGTGCAGCACAGCCGCCTGAAACTGGCGGTAGTAGAGGAGGTCGGCGCCGTTCACGGCCACGCTGCCCACGGACGCGCCGTTGTCGTCGAGGAACGTGACTCCGAAAGGCCGCGCGTATGGCTTGCGCGCCTCGTGTTCGGACCAGCGTATGTGCAGACCCGGCACGTGGTGTCAGACCACGACGGCGGGGCGGCGGCGTGCGTCCGCCAGCGCGAGGGTGTTGCGCAGCAGCATCGCGATGGTCATCGGGCCGACGCCGCCAGGTACCGGTGACAGCCACCCCGCCACGGGCTCGACGGACGCACGGTCGATGTCGCCGACGACGGTGCCGGCGCGTGGCGTGGTGCCGACATCGATGACGCACGCCCCCGGCTTGACGAAGGTCGCGTCGACGGCTCCCGGGCGGCCCATGGCGCTGATCAGGATGTCGGCATCGCGGCAGACGCCCGCGAGGTCGCGCGTCTTGGAGTGGCAGATGGTCACCGTGGCATCGGCGTTGGTGAGCAGGAGCGCAAGCGGACGGCCGACGAGCAGGCTGCGACCCACAACGACCGCGCGGCTTCCCGCGATGGCCACGCCGTAGCTGTGCAGCAGCTCCATGCAACCGAGCGGCGTCGCACCCACCGGGGCAGCCCGCCCCTCGGCCAGGCGGCCGAAGTTCGCGGGGTTGAATCCGTCGGCGTCCTTCTCTGCCGCGATGGCGTCCGCGACCGCAGCGGTGTCGACGTGCGCTGGCAGCGGGAGCTGCACGATCATCCCGTCGACGGCGTCGTCGTCGTTCAGCGCGGCGACCAGGCGCAGCACATCGGCGGTGGAGACGCTGGCTTCGCATTTGTGCAGCTGGAAGCGGATCCCCGCCCTCTCCGCAGCGCGGCCCTTGTTGCGGACATAGATGGCAGAAGCTGGATCGTCACCGCACAGCACGACGGCGAGGGTGGGAGCACGTAGTCCTTGTGCGGTCAAGGCGCCGACGGCGGCGGCGACGTCCTCCCGTATCGTCGCGGCGACTGCCTTGCCGTCGATGATGACGGCGCTCACGGCGTGCTCCTGCCGCGGCTCACCACAACGGCGCACCGCTCCAGCGTGCCCGGCATAGGCGGCTCCTTGGCGACACGCACGCGGACCGCGTCGGCCTTCGGTTCGGCGAGCAGCGCGCTTGCGATGCGCTCGGCTATGGCTTCGAGCAGATGGAACTGACCGTCCTCCACGATCTCGCGGATGACGGCGTAGCAACGCACGTAATCGATCGTGTCCGCGAGGTCGTCGCTGCGTCCCGCCGCAGAGAGATCCGCCTCCAACTCGACGTCGACGTACACACGCGACCCCAGGGCGCGCTCCGCTGCGACATCTCCGTGGTGCCCGAAAAACCGCATGCCTTCGAGCAGCAACCGATCCGCGCCCACGCGCCGGATTGTAGGCGGCGTACCCGCGCCCGACCGGCTACACCGCTCTAGCTTCGGGCTCCGGGTGCATGACCTGCTCGCGGTGGTCGACGGGGTTGACCATCACGACCTGGAAGAGATCCTCGAAGTCGCAGTCGAAGAGTTGCATCAGCGCCTGACGCAGCTTTGGACCCGGGTTTCGAGTGCCCGCCTCCAGGGCAGGGATGTAGTTCTGTGTGACGCCGAGCCGGCGCGCCAGCTCCCGCTGCGTCAAGTGGTTCTTCAGGCGCGCGGCGCGCAGTCCGGTGGCTCTGACCTCGACATTCATGGCGATAACAACTTATGACCCACGAGTTTGTTTGTCAATGCCAAGACGCGGAAATGACGTGTTGCGGTCTAGTCTGCTCCAACGATGTGTCGGGTCTGCTTGAAGCGGCCGGAGATCCCTGACGAGCGGTACGGCCGCTGCGAGACGTGCGCCAGGTCTGGACGGATCGCCTTTCGCTTTCGCCTCGGACCCGGCCGCCGCGGGGCGGCGTACGCGGTCAAGGCAGGTGAGCTGTCGCCCCGGGCGCTGCGCCAGAAGTGGCGAGAGCCGCTCGCCGCGTTCGCCGGGCATCCGTCGGTCCGCTCCCACCTTGGCCTGCACGAGGTCGAACTGGTCACCGCGAAGGACCGTGTGGAGAGCGTTCGGGTGGCGCCTGACCTCGGCGGCAAGGACGCCGACGTGCTGGGGGCGTTGCGCGATGCGGCGGACCGCACCGAGGCGAGCTGGTAGCCGCGCGCTGACACCCGGCGGCAGTGGTCACTGGTGGAGCAGGCGCCACCACCACGGCGGCGGGCTGATCGAGCCGGTTGTCGCAACCGACCACGAGACGACCGGCGCGTCCTCGGTCGTGGCGATCACGCGCCCGACGCGCACGCCCCGAGAAGGCGTGGGCCCGACCGGGTCCTGGATCAGGCGCGTGGTGACCGTCGTCCCGAGCCGGGCAACCACGACGCCGCGCGCCGCCTGCGCGGCCACGCTGGTGCTCAACCCCCATGGCACCGACACGGACCCCGTCACTCGTGGAGTCAGGGTCGCGAGGTCGACCGCCACGTAGCCCGCGAAGGCTTGCGTGGCGGCACGCCGCGCCGTCGCGAACGCCATGCCCAGCTCCGGGTGCGCTGCGTCTGCCGAGGCGGACGGCGGCTGCCCCAGCACCGCACCGTAGACCGTCACCGGTCGCGCGCCCGTCGCGTATGCGTGCCGGGCGGCAAAGAGGAGGCAGCCACCCGCCTGCGGCGTCCAGCCCGTCTTGATCCCGAGCCAGTCCGGCGTCCCCAGCAGGATGTCGAGATTCGCGAGCGCGGTCCCGTCGGGGAGCGTCGCGCTGCGCGTGGCCACGACGGCAGCCAGTGAGGGCACCGCAAGAGCGGTGCGCGCCAGCTTGACGAGGTCGGCCGCGCTCGACACCGTCTGAGGGCTGACTCCGCTCGGGTCGGCGAAGTGCGTGCTGTGCATGTCGAGGGCGGCTGCTTCAGCGTTCTCGCGCGCGACAAAAGCGTCCCGGCTGCCGGACACCCAGCGCGCGAGGGTCTCCGCGATGTTGTTGGCCGACGGCAACATCAGCGCGAGGAGCAGGTCGTGCTCACTGAGCCGCTCGCCCGCTTCCACGGCCACGGCTGAGCCCTGCCCGGCAATTGCCTGTCGATAGAGCTCGACGTCGGCCGCGGTCATGGTGACGACAGGACCCTCGTCGCCCGGCGCCAGCGGGTCAGCCTGGAGCACGACCAGCGCCGTCATCGTCTTGGCCACCGAGGCGATCGGCCGCGGCAGGTCAGACGACAGCGCAGCGAGGAGCCCCGTCTGGCTGCTGACCAGGGCGAGGCTCCCGGTTGCGGGGGACGTGATCGGCGGCGGGCTGCCCCCGGCGACGACGATGGAGCTGGGCGCGTGCACCGTGACGGTGGCGGCCGGAAGCGGTGCGCTCAGGCGGTGCGCCGCCACAACGCCACCCACGCCGAGCCCGGCGGCGACCGCGACGCCGAGCCCGGCTCCGAGCCCCACGCGCCAGCGCACGCTCAGGCCCCCGCCGAGCCGACTCCGGAGCGCGCTGCCGCCGGAGCCCGTACGATGCGGCCGTGAGCGAGGAGATGCTCGCGCACGCGCACGAGCACGCGAAAGCCGGGCACGTTCACGGCGCGGCGGCGCCGGGCAGCGGCGCGCTGCGCGTCGTCGGCGTCAGCTCGCTGGTCCTTGCGGCCGTGGCCGCGGTCGAGCTCGCGGCAGCCGCCGTCTCGTCCAGCG
>Ga0307477_10003884_pt1 | contig 10978 bp, 10 predicted proteins | sample atmos_gasesECM2C_FD_203316 | JGI IMG/M metagenome (GOLD analysis project Ga0307477, IMG submission 203316) | Hardwood forest soil microbial communities from Morgan-Monroe State Forest, Indiana, United States - atmos_gasesECM2C_515 | ecosystem: Environmental > Terrestrial > Soil > Temperate... | reverse complement strand
ATCGGCTTCGCGGTTCTGCTCGCGGTAGACGTGCTCGATGCGGAAAGACTCGAAAGCCTTCGACATTTTTAGGGCGTGCTCGAAGAGCGGACGCAAATCTTCACTCTTCACTTTGTACAGCCCGCGCATCTGTTTGACCAGGAGTTCGGAATCGCTCTCGATGCGAATCGCGCGCACGCCGTGCGATTCCGCGTAATCCAGCGCGGCGATCAGGCCGTAGTATTCGGCGACGTTGTTGGTCATCCGGCCAATGTATTTTTTCAGCTTGGCGACGATTTCGCCGCGGCCATCGCGGATGACGACGCCGTAGGCTGCCGGCCCCGGATTTCCGCGCGAACCTCCATCGATGTTCGCGCGAAAGGCGGCAGTGGCCGGCTTGGCGTCAGCGGGGGCATCGCCGAAGAGGCCTTTCCCGCGAGTAACTGTGGGGCGGCGCGGCATCAGGTGGTGGACGCCGGCGAAGAAGCCTTTGCGGAATGATTCGCGGCATTGGCAATGGGGATAGGTTCCAGCGAGTACAGGATGAGACCGCAGCTTTCGCAGCGGAAAACCTCTTCGCTGGTTTCCGTGCGAAGTTCCTGGAGAATGTGCGGGAGGACGCGCATGCCGCACCCGCGGCACTGTCCGTCGCGGGCTTCCGCCATGGCCGTGCCATTGTGGCGTTTGGCGATGCGCGCGTACAGCTCGCGCAATTCTTCCGGCACCGGTGCGATTATTTTCTCTCTCTCGGCGTCCGCAGCTTCGAGCCGCTTTTTCCTCTCGGCGCCCTGCACCTCAATCTCTTTTCGCTCTGCGGCGGCACTTTGCTCGGCTTCCTTCAGCCGCGACTCCGCGATTTTCGAGCGGCGCTCGATTCCTTCCGCATTCATCATCACATCCAGCTGTCGGTCTTCGGCCTTGGCCACTTCGGCTTCGGCATTGGCGATTTCGTGCTGCAGAGCGCGGTAGGCTTCGTTCGTTTTTACGGCGCCGCTTTGATCGCGGTACTTGCGCGCACGGTCTTTCCATTGCTGCACATCGAACTCAAACTTCTTGCGTTCCGCGACGATCTGGGCGTGGGCTTCTTTTGCGGCGGCCACTTCCGCGCGTGCGCCTCCCAGCTTCAAGTCGGTCTCGCGGATGCGTTTCGGGAAAGTGTCCAGCTCGGCGCGCAAGGCCGCAATCTGCTGATCAACGCGTTGCAGCTCAATAAGGTGAGGAATCGCCGGATGCATGGATATGCAATTCTATCACAGGCGCGAGGCAGCCTTTGCAGGAAGCGCCACGGCGGATAGAATGCCTTACATCTGGATGCAACGTTTTGGGCGCCGCTCGTTCCAAGGATTCCAAGGAGGAGTAAAAATGCCCCACGTACAAATTACCTGGGTCGAGGGACGGACCCCAGAGCAGAAAAGAAAAATTTCGGAGCGTGTTACCGCCGTGCTGATCGAAGATGGCCGGGCGAAGTGCGAGAACATCCACATATCGTTTCACGATGTTCCGGCGACAGATTATGCCGAGGCGGGAATCCTGGTCGTGGACCAGAAGCGCACGCCGTGAGCCGGGAGCGGAGTACAATGCGTTCGATTTCCTTCGATCGAAAGGCATCGGTTTGGTGCTGGCCGCGGCCGATCCGGCTGGCAGTGAAGCGCGGAGACACGTTTACGGCACCTGAAATCAAATGAAATGTGGACCGGCCCGTCACGGAAAAAACGTAAGGACCGATCCGCGTTGTTCTTTGAAACGCCGGCCAAATTTCTTGTTTGTTTACGCCCGAGCGTCGCGGCGGATCATGGACCAGTCAACGAAGTAACCGATTCCAACCGCAAGAGGAATGATGCCGAACGCGGCAGCCGTCCAGACATCGCGATCCGCCTGAATCTGCGCGACTAGTCCGAAGGTAAGAATGTAGCCGAGTGCGCCGCTCACCAGCAGAATGCCCGCCCGGCGAGAGCGCGCCACTTGGTTCAACTCCGGCTCCATTGGAATATTCACGCCGCGGGCAATCGCCGCGAGCCGCTCTTCGCTGCGCAGTTTGCACACCCGGTAATAGGTATACAGCGCGCCTAGGGGAACGCCCATCCCCAGGATTACAGCCACTAATCCAATCAGTTCTCCGCCCATGATGCACTCCTTCTTTCTTCATGCGCCGCCGAGGCGCGCTTGATTGTGGGAACCGCTTTCAATAGGAAGGTACGCGGAGCAAGTTATGAAAGTTCCCGCAGTTCTCGCACAAGATCCGCGCAGGGGGCGAATTGCTGGGAGCTTTTTTTGAGAATCCGGAGAATCGGTCTAAGAAGGCTGGCGACAGATGACCCGTCGCACGGGCTTTCCATTTCCCTTGGACCGATTCGAGTGGGAGAAGGCTTGATTTGCCATCAAGCGGAAATGCATTTCCCAAAGTTAGAAGAAAGCGGGAGGGAGTTGTATTGGAATAGGCGACACTTCGGGAGCACCCATCGAAAGTGCTGGACCAACAGTACTGTTTCACGTGGGCCCAATTTGGTACCGTCAAGCTATTCATTTCTCAGCACTTAAAGCCGAATATCACTGAAAGGTGGTAGTGAGCAGGGCGATGGCTTCGCTCATTTGAAGTGTCCACCGGACCCTTCCCAGGCTCGGCCACGCGGGTTGGAAGCTTACTCGCTGAGAAGAAGAAGGGGGACCCAGCCGAATTCAGCCTAGAGAGAGGTTCTCGCTATTATGTCAACCCTTCACTTTCGCCGCATCGAACGCCGCCGAACCGCTCGAGTCTCTGTTTTCGTGGATCTGACCGTCCAGGGCTTTACAGAAACCAATGAGAAATTCAAGGTCCAGACGCGCTCACTTGGCGTGAGTGGCCACGGCGGATTGACGATATTGGATGCCAACGTGGTTGTTGGCCAGACACTTCTGCTGATTAACGAAAATAGCCGGCAGAAAGCGGAATGCAAGATTGTTTCCCTGCGGCCCGGGGGCGATGGCAAGGCCATCGTGGCGTTCGAGTTCGTCTCCCCTAATGCAAACTTCTGGAAGATGACTTTTCCAGACGCTGGCGCAAAACCGCTGCGCCGGACGATACCTTCCACGGCGACTGCCTAGCCCGGCGGTTCGTCCAGCAATTGAACCAATCTCCAACCTTGTGTGTGAGGCCGACAGGCTATCGCGCCCTTACGCTACTGCCGGTCAAATCATCCATGGCCGATGTTTAATCCCCTAAACCTCCAACGAATCAAGTTCTGCCAGCAGGGAATACTCTGCGCAAGTTCGTATGCCGGAAACTGACCTGGCACGAAAATAACGCTCGAATCGCTCCACTCGTTTGGAAAGACTGACCGAGCCGGAATGTCAGTGGATTTCGCCGACCTGCATGTTGGCATCAATGGCGAGGTTGGGATAACGAATCGGCGAGCCCGCGGGCGCCGGCAGATGGCGGGCCGAGGCAGTGAAATCGCCGCCGGAACATTCGACGGAATAGGAATAGCCGTCGCGTCCGGTGCGGGGCACAGAGAGAGAATTGGAAGAGATGAGTTCGTCGAGCGAGGCGCAATGACCGTTCAACGCGATGTAGCTGCGTTCCGCTTGGGCGATTTGCAGAAGATCGCTGCGCACGCCGGTAAGGCTGATCGCCTGCGTCGGAGCCGTGCCTTCATCGGTACTCGGCATCTTCTTCAAATAAAAGTGGTACACGATGAAAAGAAGGGCGGCGCCAACCAGAAGTGCAGCAAGACCTCGCATAGAAAAACTGTGAACTGGTTAGAGGTGTTCCGCAAGTAAAGCACGTGGGGCTGTGCATTAGGAAACAACTGCGTATTTCTCACTCTGAACCGGACCTGCTCTGGTAAGCTTCTCGCAACCGCCGAATTCCCCTTCCCGGTGTAACGCTTCCCCTTCGGACAGACGAATGGATACGACTGCGCCGCTTTTGGAACTGCACGCCCTCGAGAAATTGAGAGAAGAAGAACTGGAAGAGGCACGCACGATTCAAAGTGCGATGTTGCCTGCGGAATCGCTGCACGCCGGTCCGGTGGCGGTCTCTCACGAATTTCAGCCCGTGGCGGAAGTGGGCGGCGATTTTTTGGATTATTTTGAGCTAACGGACGGGACCATTGGTCTCTACCTGGGAGATGTCTCCGGCAAGGGATTGCCGGCCGCGCTGTATGCTGGCCTGGCAGTAGGAACACTTCGAGGAGTGCATAAGACGGGCACGGTGCCGAGCGATGTGCTGGCGAGTTTGAACCGGCGGTTGATGATCCGCGGCCTGCCCCGGCGGCACGTCGCGATGCAGTACGCCCTGTTCGACCCGCACAGCTACCAGTTGCAAATCGCCAGCGCCGGCATCCCCGGGCCTTTTCATCTTTCGGCCGCCGGCTGCCGCATGCTGGGCCTCTCAGGAATTCCTCCGGGATTGTTTGCGGAGACCAGTTACGAAACGGTGACGGTACAATTAAGGCCGGGCGACTCCATGTTGTTTTGCACGGATGGCCTGACAGAAGCCTTCGATTGCGACGAAGAGACGTTTGGAATCGAACGGTTAAGGGTACTCTGCAGTGCTGAGCGGTTTGCGCCTCCGGAGGAAATACTCTGCAGAATCTTCGCCGCTGTAGCAGGATTTTCGCACGGGTGTGATCAGCATGACGATATGGCCGCGACGCTGTTCCATTTTGCCGGCTGAAAATGGTTCGCGGCGTGTGCTCGCGCAGTCATGTAGAGAGTAGGCAAGAGGTTCCAGGATGGCGATTGACAGGTCTGGGTCTCTCCAGTAACTACGATAGATACAGGCAACAAACACAGGAGAGTCCAAGATGAAGACGAAGTCCCCGTATGCCCTCGGTGTGACTGTAGTGCTGTCAGTCCTGATCGGCATACCGGCCGATAACTGGGCTGCCCCCCAAGCACCCGGACAGCGCGCCGGTGAAGTCTCCCGCGTGATTCCCGCGGTGAGCATCGCTCGCACCGGAAAGACCATTACCGCTTCGGCGAAGACCGTGGTGGACTGGGAAGATATGGTGAACACCCAGGTGAACGCACGCGCGCGCATCGCCCTGGACGACGGCTCGGTGCTGAATGTCGGTTCGGAGTCGTCCATGAAAGTGGTGAAACACGACGCGGGCGCGCAACAGACCGAGCTAGAACTGACCTACGGAAAACTTCGAACGCAGGCACAAAAGATCGCCAAGCCGGACGGAAAATTCGAGGTGCGCACACCGGCGGGCGTCGCCGGCGTGGTAGGAACCGATTTTTTTGTCGCGTATGACAACGCCACCAACACGATGAACGTGATCACGTTCGAAGGGTTGGTGAAGGTCTGCAATCTGGCAGGAGTTTGCGTGCTTGTCAAGGCCGGGCAGATGACCAGCGTGCGCAGCGGGGACAATTCCGGACCTCTGCCTCCGACCCAAGCAACTCTCGACCTGCTGGTGGCCACGAGCAAGGATACCGACGCAGGAGGGCAATTGGGTGCTGTTGCGGCGGGTCCGCACGGCGTCCCCTGGTGGACCGTTGTAGTCGTGGTTGCCGTTCCGGCGGTAGCTCTACCCATTGCCTTGCGACACGGCAGCTCCGGGTTCCCGATTACAACTGGATGCAATCCAAATAACCCGAAAGCTTGCTAATCGCTCTACCCGTTTGGGCGAGGTCTTAAGAAGCAGAGGAATTCAGCCCTGACTGTGCTGAACAGCCAGGGCTTCCTGTTTTATTAAGGCCCGCATGTCCTGGAGTGCATGCAACGGTTGGGAAGCGACAGCCGTCGAAGAACTGTTGCCTGAACGACAATGAGGTACCGGACGGGCGCTTGGTGTGCCCCCGCGCGGTAGCGTACACTGGATGTTTCGCAGTCGCGTCTAATTCCGAGTGAGGCATCCTTTGAGCACATCGATTCGTAGTCGCGTGATTTCTTTCCTCTGCGCACTAAGACTGCTTTCCACCATGGCGCAATTGGCCCACGCCGCGCCGCCGGCGCCGCCCGCGCCGGATGCCCAGGCAAAGCGCTCGCCCCTACTTGTGGCCCTGCAAACAGAGCTGGACCGGTCCATGAAGACTTTGAGTGCGCTGGATTCCCCCGCGTACTACATGGGCTATACCATCACGGACACGCAAAGAGTGGACGTGTCGGGTTCGAACGGAGCACTGCTCAACAGCAGTGAAGCCCGCAACCGCTGGTTGGAGGTTTCCGTTCGAACGGGAAGTTACGGCCTGGATAGCACGCACAAGGTCGGTGAACGGCAAATGCAGAGCGGCGGCCCAGGCGTATCCGTGCCGCTCGATGATGACGCGGAAGTTCTGCGCCGCGCGATCTGGCTGGAAACCGACAAACAGTACCGCGCTGCGGAAGAAGCGCTGATCAAGATCAAGACGGGAAAAGAAGTAAAGGTGGAAACAGCGGAAGGACGCGCGCCGGACTTCTCGCGCGAAGAGCCGCACACCTACATTGGTCCGCAGGTTTCCATCGCCGTGGACCGCCAACCCTGGGAAGGAAAAGTTCGCGCTTATACCAAGGCCTTCCGCGAATCGACGGCCATCATCAATTCCATCGTGACCTTCAGTGCGATGGCGCAAAACGCCTATCAGATAACCAGCGAGGGAACGCAACTGCAATTCGGACAAATTCGTTACCGGCTGGAGCTTTTTATTCAGGGCAAGGCGCCCGACGGGATGGACATCGACCGCTACTACAACTTCGATTGGGTGAATCCCGGAGAGGCCCCGGATGACAAAGCGGTCTATGCGGCGGAAGCGACCATGCGCAAGGAATTGGAAGGGCTCGTCGCGGCGCCCATCAACGATCCGACGGTTGGGCCAGCGCTGCTGACGGGACGCGCGGCCGCGGTGTTCTTCCATGAAGTTTTCGGCCACCGCGCCGAAGGACATCGCCAAAAGGATGTGACCGAGGGGCAAACGTTTTCGAAAAAAGTGGGTGAAGAGATCCTGCCGGATTTCCTGAGCATCACCGACGACACCACGATGAAGAAACTCGGCACGCAGGATTTGCTGGGCTACTACCAGTTTGATGACGAAGGCGTCCCCGCGCAGCGCGTCATGCTGGTGGACCACGGGGTGCTGAAGAATTTTGAGATGTCGCGCTCGCCGCTGGAACGTTTTCCGCGCTCGAATGGGCATGGACGGCGGCAGTTGGGGGCCACGCCCGTCTCCCGGCAGGGCAACTTGATCGTGCAGAGCAGCAAGACGGTAACCAACGCCGAACTCCGCGTCATGCTGATCGAGGAGATCAAAAAGCAGGGTAAGCCTTATGGATTGTTGATCGACGACATCGCCGGCGGTTTCACGTTCACGGGGCGCGGGCAACCACAAGCGTTTCAAGTGCTCCCCCTGGTGGTTTACAAGGTTTTTCCCGATGGGCGACCTGACGAACTGGTGCGCGGAGTCGACATCGTGGGGACACCGCTGGCAGCCTTGACAAAAATTGTGGCAACGGGCGACACGCCGGAGGTGTTCAACGGTTACTGCGGTGCCGAATCCGGGTCGGTTCCGGTTTCCGCGGCTTCACCCGCAATCCTGACCAAGGAACTGGAAGTGCAGAAAAAAGAAAGTTCCACGGACCGGCCGCCGATCCTGCCGCCGCCGGCCCACGACGTCCTTAAAACCGGAGGCCAGCAGTGAGGCGCGCACTAAGGATGGTGGAGGCAGCTTTTCTTTTGGCTACGCTGGGATGTGCACTGGCGGGACGCGCGCAGGCGCAACAGGCGAGCACTGCTGTTTCTCCGCGAGCTGACAACGACCACACACTGCAAGCGATGCGCGACGAAATGGCGCGTTCCAAGACGCGGCTGGAATTGAAAATTCCCAACATCGATCAACCGGTGCGGCCGTATTACGTGGAATACCGCCTGCTGGACTTCGACGTCCGCGAGGTCGTCGCGGGATTCGGCACGCTGCTCTCCAGCACGCACACGCGCAACCGTTTCATGGCCGTGGAAGCACGCGTGGGCAGCTACAAGCTGGACAGTTCGAATTTCGTCAGTGACGACGCCTTTCGCGGCTTCATCGGGCCGACAGGCTCGGTGGGCATCGACCGTGATTACGATTCGCTCCGGCAGGACCTGTGGATCGCCTCGGATCAGGCTTTCAAAGAAGCCGTCGAGACGTACTCACGAAAGCAAGCTTATCTGAGCAGCCTGGCGCGACAATCGGACATTGACGATCTCTCCAAAGCGGAACCGGTGCAGCTGATCGAGCCGCTGGAGACGCCGGACTGGACCAATCGCAACTGGGAGCAGGAAGCCCGCGATACCTCCGCGGCGCTTCGGGCGTTTTCCGAGATTCATGAATCCCGCGTGACCTACTACATGGTTTACGCCACGCAGTATCTGCTGACCAGCGAAGGCACGGAGATCCGGCAGAATCGCCGCTTTGCCGGCATCGAAGCCGGTATGAGCGCCCTTGCCGACGATGGCGTGCCCCTGAATCATTTTTACGCGACATACGTGGGACGTCCGGCCGAATTGCCCACCGTCGAGACCGTGCGCAAGGGATTAAACGTTGCCGGCACCGAATTGATGGCCCTGCGCGCCGCACCACCGGCGCAGGACTACACCGGCCCCGTGCTTTTCGAAGCGCGGGCAGCTGCGCCGCTCCTTGCCCAGGTGCTGGGCCCGGCGCTGAATGGCGCACGGCCACCGGTCTCGTTCACACCGGTCATGGAACAACTTCTGAGCGGCTTGGGTGGAAAGAGCGACTGGGTGGGGCGGCTCGGCGCCCGCGTTTTGCCGTCGAGCGTGACGCTGGTGGATGATCCGGGCGCAAAAGAATTCAACGGCACGCAGTTAATCGGTGGTTACGGCGTGGACAATGAGGGCGTGCGCGCGCAGAAAGTTACGCTGGTGGAAAGCGGGAACCTCAAGAACGAGCTGATGTCTCGCCGCCCCGGACCGGATTTCGAACAGTCGAACGGGCACGGGCGTTCGGCATTTCTGAACGATGCCAAGCCGACCATGACCAATCTGGTTTTCGCGTCGACGGAAACTCTTTCCCCGGCCGAGATGAAAAAAAAGTTTCTCGACACCTGCCGGAGGGAGAAGCTGAATTACTGCCTGATTGTCCGCGAGATGGACAATCCCGTTTTGAGCCTGCTGCACCAGGAAGATGTCTCCGAACTGCTGGCCAGCTTTGCCGGCGGCGCGGGAACGGGCGATCGGCTGCCTCTGGTGGTTTATCGGGTTTATCCGGAAAGCGGCCGGGAAGAAATGGTACGCGGCTCGCGCATCATCGGATTAAACACGCGCGCGCTGCGAAACCTTGCCGGAATCGGAAACGACAGTTTCGTTTTCAATTACATGCAGAGCCAGATCAACGGATTTGCCGGCACGGCGCTGGGGGCGTTTGGCTCGGCACAGGGCGGTTTGCCCGCTTCGGTCGTCTCGCCCTCGCTTTTGTTCGACGAGTTGGAAGTGCGTGGCGCCCGCGGAGAAGCGAAGCGGCTGCCGCTACTGCCCCCGCCGCCCATGAGCGCATCTAAGTAAGAGCATCACTGGATCGTTCGCCATGAACGAGATCACTCGACGGGCTCTTATCTTTGGCACGGCAACAGTCGCCGCCGGCGGTTTGCTCGTCGGCGTCGAACGCCTCTGCCTCGCCGCTTTTGCCGACAACGAAGAGCCGGAAGACAATCCCGGGCCGGTCAAGATTGTGAAATTCGCGGACGACGGGAAAAGTCTCGGCGCCGTTACGCTGGCAAAAATCTACAAGAGGAAACTCGAATGGAAGAAACAGCTTACGCCTTTGCAATACGATGTCACCCGGCGCGCGGCAACGGAATTCCCGTTTTCCGGCTCGCTCTATGATCAACATGCTGCGGGGCTCTACCGCTGCATCGATTGCGCAAACGCTCTTTTCGATTCCAAATCCAAATTCGAATCGGGCACGGGCTGGCCGAGCTTCTGGGAGCCGATCGCCGAAGAAAATGTACGCGAGAAAAAAGATTTCAGCATCGGCGTGCTGCGCACCGAAGTGAAGTGCACGCTATGCGCCGCCCATCTGGGCCACGTCTTCCCGGACGGGCCCGAGCCTACCGGCCTGCGCTACTGCATGAACTCCGCGGCGCTACGCTTCATTCCCAAAAATACCGTCATTGGCTAACAATCCAGAAGACTCCTGGCCGCGTAGGAGGAAACCGAAAGAGCAACTGCGCCCGAAGAATTCTTTTACTGTTTCACGTCTCCCAGGATTTCTTCGTGGTCATTGATCGTAATTCGGTCGATCTTACCCGCAATGGTTGCGTCGACCGTCTCGGTTGGGTGTTTCGCGGTGAGATTGCCCATTTTGACAGTCTTATCTCCGATGTGTGCATACAGGGGGATGACGTCCTTCCACGTTTCTGTAACCCCAGTTCGCGTCAGCTCGGCCTTGAAATGAGTCTTGCCGTCCGCGGTGTAATCCACCGAGGCGTGGAAGTTATACTGCGGCTCGCCCATTCCATAGACATACTGGTTGAAGAACCAATCCATTTTGTGGTTTCCATCCGCATCCATGGAGCGTGACATGTGTTTCTCCACGATGGCCTTGAAGTCTTCGGTGGAAGCAGCCTTGTTGTCGAACGTCTTGCAATAGTCTTGCATCATGTCCTTGAAGTTGTGATCCGGATCCTGGCTTTGCCCATCCCACAACTGCATCTGCAGCATGTGCAGCACGTACGCGCCTTTGGAGTAGATCAAATCCTGATAAGCCCCACCATCGGACTGTGATGATCGAATCCTGATCCCCATCCAGATCGGCCCGAGCGCTGAGCGCGTGTGCCCCAGCTGATCCTTCCTGCGGAGCTTCTCTTTTTCCTGACGCCACTGGTTCAACTCTTCTTTCGCGTTCTCCCGGTAACGCACATAAAGGATTCCTGAAAAATCCGCAAAACCTTCCGATAGCCACTGATCGTGATAGCTTTTCCATCCGACCCGCTGGCCCCACCATTGATGCGAACTTTCATGCGCGCGAAAGAAATCCGTCAGCTCCGGCCCGTCTTTGAGCCCAATTTCATGGCGTTGCGTGGCATCGAGAAACGAGGCCGACC
>Ga0307477_10003882_pt1 | contig 10980 bp, 12 predicted proteins | sample atmos_gasesECM2C_FD_203316 | JGI IMG/M metagenome (GOLD analysis project Ga0307477, IMG submission 203316) | Hardwood forest soil microbial communities from Morgan-Monroe State Forest, Indiana, United States - atmos_gasesECM2C_515 | ecosystem: Environmental > Terrestrial > Soil > Temperate... | reverse complement strand
GATTTCGGGCAGATTGAACCTAGGGTGCTGGCACATCTCTCCAAAGACCCGGTTATGTGTCAGATGTTTAACGATGGAATCGATTTTCACAGTTTTACTGCCGAACGACTAGGAATCAATAGAGATAAAGCAAAAGTATTGAATCTAAGTGTAGGATATAGAGCTACATTTAAGAGTGTAGGACAACAATTAAAATGTAGTGATAGAGAGGCTCAAAATGAAATTGACAAATGGTGGTCCGTTTTCCCTGTTCTACGAAGATGGCAAGATACACTTCTTTATGAGGCAAAAAGATCAGGATTCATTACTACACTTCTTGGACGGCGAATCAAAGTCCTTGACCTTGACCACGGTAACTCATGGCGTAGGGAAGGGGCAGAAAGGCAATGTATCAATAATATTACGCAAGGTAGTGCGGCAGAGATAATGAAGTTGGCTATGATTAAGATTGATAAATATTCTAAAACTACACCAATAGGTCTTTTGGTTCAAATATATGACGAATTACTTTTTGAATCAGAGATTAAATTTATTGAGCAGGATTTAAACTTCGTTGTACATAGCATGAAAAATGCGATTAAACTTGAAGTTCCTCTAAGCGTTGATTGTAAGACCGGGCCTTCGTGGGGCGAAGTTAATTGAAGAAACCTAAAACATTAGAAACTAAACTACGCTCTGCGATACGACTCATTTGGAGCAGAAGTAAGGAACGGCGAGAAATTCTTAAACTTTATTTAGACCCGCAAGATAAGAATTATTTTCTTTGCCCTTTATGTCCTTCAAAACAATGTCGTTGGCCTATTCAAATGGCAACTATAGATCATGACCCTCCAATAGGTAAATTTGATAATTGGAAAGACATTAAATCTTTTGTAGAAAAGATGTTTTTTGGGCCTCAAAGGGCTCTTTGTTATCCGTGTCACAAAAAAGTAACTGCTTTACAACGGAGAAAATGTGGAAAATAATGAGTATCAATGGTTTGTTCATCCATTAACTTATTTAAAACTTTCTCGTCAATGTGAACCGACCTATTGTCCAATTGCAAATATTCGTTTAGTAGCTTATTGGAAAGAGTTAGGAGAACAGACAGAAGCAGATTATTATGGTTGGGGTATTAATTAATGGAACCTAGAGTCTTAGTTTTAGACGTGGAAACTTCCCCCTTATTGGTTTATGTCTGGGAACTTAAAGAGCAGTATGTAGGATTGAATCAGATGGTACAGGACTGGCACATCATGGCGTGGAGTGCTAAATGGTTAGGAGAACCTGCGAATGCTATTAAATATTATGACATGCGGAGGGATAAAGACGATAAGCGTATTCTTTATCCTCTATGGGTTTTGCTTAACGAAGCTGATATTGTCATTACACAAAACGGTAAAGCCTTTGACGCGAAGAAAATAAATGCTCGGTTCATGCTTCATGGAATGCAACCGCCTAAGCCTTATAAGCATTTAGATACATATCTTATAGCTAAAAATGCAGCGGCTTTTACATCGCACTCATTGGAATATTTAACAGAACGATTTTGTACAAAATACAAGAAGTTGTCTCACGCTAAATTTCCCGGCCTGTCCCTGTGGAAAGAATGCCTTAATGGTAATATTAAGGCGTGGAACGAACTGAAGAAGTATAACATCCATGACGTACTTTCGACGGAGGAGTTTTATAACAAAATAAAGGCTTGGGCTCCTCAGAACGCCCCCAAGCTCTATAATTTAGACTACTTATCCCGACAATGCCGGGTATGCGGTGTTAAAGGTAAGATCGAGTTTAGAGGATATGAAGGCACTAAGAGAAAAGTACATTGCCTTAGTTGCGGTAAATGGGACACATGGAATAAGGAAAAGAAGTAATGGAAGGGTATTATACATCCCTAAGAATGGCAGGAGTATTCTTCAGGTATTGCCTTAGATATAAGATCACGTCTCAAGAAGAGAAGTTAAAGGTATGGGAGAGATTGGCAGCAAAACAGAAGGCTATGTATTCAACCTCGGTTGAAAATCTACATAAATCACTAAAGGATAAACTAAATTGAAACATAAACTATTTAAAGTCGGATTGTTAGTTCTTTTATTTGGAGTATTGATGCAGATTCATCAATATACACGTAAAGTACCTATGAATCCGGGATATCCAGTCGTTCAAGTTAATCCTAAATCGTTGAATAATGTTAAACGCTTTATTGTGTTGATAAGTAATGAGGGATTAATGGGAGTAAGCCGGGGAACGGGATTGATTATTGATAAAGACCATGTTTTGACTTGTGGACACTTAATGCCTCAGGAAGATCAGATTATGATGATTTATACCTACCCTATGGGCCAAGTATTGACAGGAAAAGTACAATATGCTGAAAATGGGACGGATTTGGCTTTGATTAAATTGTCTCGTCCTGTTAAACTTCCTTTCTATCCCAGATTTCAGAATCATGTGGAGGAAGGAGAGCCTTTGGTAGTTATTGGCAATATTCTAGGTAGTATGCGATGGTTTGTATCCTATGGAACAGAATGTGGTACAGATTTTGGATACATTCTTACAGATGCTTTGATTCATGGGGGAAATAGCGGAGGGCCGTGGTTTAATTATCGGGGGGAAGTAGTGGCTATTACTGATTGGGGATTAGAAATAGGCGGGAAAGAAGCGGGGATTAGTGGCGGGGTGTCAGCTCTAACAATACAGAAGTTTTTACAACATTCTAAGCACCCTAATTTATTACAAATGCTCTTCGGAGGGCTGAATTGAGACGACTTGAATATTTCTTATTGGCCTGTGTTGTTGCTTGGGTTACAGCTATTGTAATCCTAATTTATGTGGTGAGTCAATGATTGCCTATAAAACAAAAAAAGACACGCCTTCTAGAATGACTAGAAAACGTGCCCGAAGAGACGTATTTATAAAGAATAAAAAAGCAACGAAGATAAGACGAAAGAAGCAGTTGTTAGCTAATCGTGAGTTGGCAATTCTCAATACCGATGGAGTTAATTAATGCGAACAAAGTCTTACAGGCCGTTTGTGTGGAGTCTATTGCGTCGCCATCTCTCATCGTTCCTACTAAAATGCACCCGTCCGAGCAGGTTTGGGTGTTGCCCCAGTGGATTAGGATGTAACTCCGGTTGGGTACATCAAGTAGCATTGGCACTGTGGCTCCGTTTAAATGGGGCGAAACGTGCCAAGCGAGCCGGTAAGTTCCCGTAGGAATCTCAACAGCCATTCTTTCCAGACTAACCCCGTTCCAACTATCCCAGTCTAATTCAACCTTCCCAAATACTCCCGCATCGCTGGAATCTAACCTAGTCAAATAGATATTATTCATGGCTTAGAAATCTTTTACGTTTATCCACAAGATATTCTTCATATGTCATAGGATTCTTGTCCCATCCCGCATAGGAGCAATTAGGACATCTTTCAATCACCCAGTTTTTGCCCTTTTTAAGCTCAAATGTATAAATATGTTCTTGATGATAGAAACATTTGGGACATTGGGGAGTATACACCGTCCATACCTATTTAACCGCTGCTTTTAACGCAGCCAAAAAGATCAATGCTAATAGACCCATTTGCCATTTCTGAAATGTCATAACACTTTCAACCCTAGTTTCTAATTTGATAAGTCGTTCCCAAAATTTATTGTTGGTTGGCATTGTTCGCTCCATATTTTGACGTAAGATAATCGATCAACGCCTGATTTCCGCCTTGCACAGCTTTTCCTGCCAATGGGGCTATTGCTCTTGCCCCTGTAGATACTGCGCCGGGATTTGTTGCTAATCCTGATAATACTCCGATAGCTCCAAAAGGGTGTGTCGGGGCTAATGCCGCTCCCAATCCGACTGTCGCAGGGACATTTCCTCCGGTTACTAAAGACCCCAATTTACCAAACATGCCATAACCTTTCGCCGGAACCCCTCCCGCATTAATTCTGCCCCTCATTTTACTTAAAGCATTATTGATATCTAGAAGATCACTATAACGTCGCATTAAATCTTTATATTCCCCCGAATTATCAACAATAGAACCCATGGCGTCTTTATATACTCCATAGACATTGGCTAAAGCATCATTTTTAACGCCATGTGTGGCATCAAACGCTCTTGAACCGACACTTGATTTTAAATTTTGTAGTTTATCAAATGTCATTCCGGCAGGGTCTTGAAGATTAGCAATGGCCTGTCTATATGCTCCCATTTCGGCATTTTGACCCGGTTCATAAATGGAAGAGGATTCCTTCATTAAATCATCAAGTCGTTTAACATAAGGGGTCACATCTTCTAATGGGGCGGCATTAAGCCCCTTTGTTCCAATTTGTTGTCCAACGGCCTGCAGATGTTGTGTGGCTAAATTGACTTTATCATCAATTGATCCTTTATCTAATCCTAGATCATGTAGGGTTTGTCCAAAAGCCTCTATTTCAGATTTCGGTTTATCAAGTAATTCGGTTGGAAATCCCATACTTTCAACTAATTTTCTATTAGAGAGGGATTTAAGCCCTTCTTCTGCTGCTTGACCTGTAGGGAGGATTTTGCCTAAAGCACCGCCCATTACAGAGCCCGCTAAGCCCTGTTTTAGGGCCTGCTGTGGGTTTTGGAGTAAATCAGTGTCAGACACCGCATTTGCCGCTCCTAGGGCTGCATTGCCTAGGACAGGCGCAGCTTTAAGAGCCTGTCCAATGCCGGGGATAAAGGCGGGGGCAACAGCCCCAACTACAGAGCCTGTTTTATAGCTATATGGATTAACTGCTTTAGATATAGCAGCAGACTGTGTTAAATCGGCCAGTTCGTCCGAATAGTTTGCTTTATTAGATAGAGGATTAATGGGGGCTATCGCTGCTGCTGCTTGTTTAGCCATAGGGAAGTTATTTAAAGCCCCTCTTCCAGCAGATTCAAGCATAGATGGAGGTTGAACCAGATTATATCCCTCTGGAACATTGCTATGGTCAACAACAGAATAGCCTTCTGGTAAATTTACTGAATCGGAGTCCATGTTTTACCACCATCGGCAGACGTAATCATGTGTCCTTGAGCGTTTTGAGCAAATAACGGTTGTGTCTCATTAAGTCCGGCTTCTTCTTTTAATGCTGTATTAGCTTTTGTATTAAACATTGTTGCAATAGGGTGTTCCGCTATTGTTTTTAAAGCCCCAGATTGTATCTCTTTATTTTTCATATTCTGTTCTACAGCCAAACGCGCCTGTTGCCAGAGTCTTTCCATCTCTTTACCACCAAACTCAGCGGCCACTTTAGCTACTGTCTCAATCTGAGCGGCAGACATACCGGAGAGGTCGTGATATCCTAATCGAGACATTAATGGCTTATAAGAGGATTGGGTTAATTGAGATAAAGGGGATTTGGGATTCTGAGCATCCAATTTCTCTCCCATTTCAACATTCTGTATATTGGCTTCTCTAGCTTTCTGCATTGCTTCTGTCTGTCTAGCAATATCGGCCTGTTGAGCTCCCATAATTCTCTGCTGGAAACCGGGATTACCTGCTCTTGCTACACCTTGCATCAAAGCATCCGCTAGTCCACCTAAAGCAGAGGCCCCTTTGCCCTGTAATCCACCGTACTTGGCTGCCAATTGTTGTTGTAATTCTAATTGCTGTTGAGGACCGAATTGATTTACTAATTCTTTCTGTTGGTTGATATAATCCGAAGCTTGTCCGATAGCCGGATTGGGAATAGGATTAAAGCCTTGGGGCGTAGGGGGATTAACAACCGGAGATACTTGCGGAGCAGGGGAAGTTGGAGGTAGCCCCGCTTTAGGATTAAAAACTGGTGTAGGAATGTCTGAGGAATTAGCTCCCGCTAATTTTACTGTATCTGTAGGGCCTGTATTCACATCAAAATTTGAAGCAGGCACTTCCGGTAAATCCTCATCCCCCGTGGCGTATCCCCCGTCTGCATATTTATGCTCTGGTGTAGTATTCAAAGAAGGGCCAGATTTTTCTTTATGACCAAATGTAATTCCCCCACCCGCCATTTTCTGTGGCTCAGAGGATGTTTGCACCTCGTACTGATTCTTAATGGCATCTTCAAATCCCTTAAGATTCCCATATCCTTCATCCTGAGACTTGGAGTAGTTTTTGTGTATCTGTTCGGCAGTGTTTTTTATTTTATCAACAATTCCGCCCTCCGCATATCCCGTCGCTGTGCCAGAAGAGACAGAGGGGGGCGGAGTATCGTCCAAATGGAGAGCGGCATCTGCATCAGATTTATCAGAGGCTAATGCGCCGTGTTTTGATTCAAGGTAATCCCCCAGTTTCTCCATCCATGTCTTTTCTTCCACTGGACCGCCCTCTGCATAATTAGCATTATGTAAGGCAGCAGCAACCGCTTGGTCATGAGGATGACCGGCTTTGACCATTTCATGAATATTATGCGAGATAACTTCTTTGGATTTACCGGGCTTGAGGGGCATTAGATTTTCCTCGTAAATGTTGCATAGCTTGTAATAAAGTAGCAATATCTTCTGGATGACTTTGTACGACTGAGCGAGGTACAACAAATTCTCCGGGGGAAAGTTTAGCATGAACCGTGTCATTTACTTCCGAGTCTCCCGGTACTTTTGCTTGTCCGGGAACAGAGCCACCCCGTTTCATACTCATACCACCCTCACAGGCCATTTGACTGTAAGAAGCGTGCTGTCGTCCATCAGCCCCTTTATAAATCTCAGGAATGGCATTAGGACCCGGAACAGGTGTACTGGGAGGAGAAGTATATTTACCGCTTCTCATTAAAGCCATGGCTTTCATAAGATCATCAGGGTTGTGAGCAATTCCACCTTGGGCCATAGGGATATCTTGTGTCACAGCCCCACCATAGGCATAAGGCATAGCAGTAGAGGCGGGACGATATTGTTCTGTATTAGCTGAAGCCGGGGGGCCATTTCCATATCCCGTTGCTTGCATTGCAGTACCCATAGCCGGATTTAAAGCAGTTGCTCCCGCACCTACTAATCCGCTGAGTAGACCCGCTTGTTGCTGTCCTTGCTGCTGATACATATTAGCTAATTGATTATTCTGATTGGCTACGCCCGTAGCTTTCTGCATTTGGTTATTAAAGACAGTTTCAGGAACTTGAGCATTGTACATTGTCCGCTGATTAGCAAGTCCGGTATTCTGTTGTCCCACCTGATTAGCCATGCCGGTATTGTATTGATTAGCTTGTTGCTGATAACCAGCATTTTGAGCCGCAGCATTCTGCTGATTAGCCGCATTAAACTGTTGCATAGCGTTCTGAGCTTGGGCGATTGTATTAGCCTGTGTATTTTGCTGGCCCTGTAAAGCCTGTCCTACATTAGCCTGTCCTGTCATGGCATTTAAAGCCGTTTGATAAGCCTGTGATTGGGCTTGTAGGGCTGCTTGATTCGCATTCTGGGCATCTTGTCCGGCATTTTGTTGAGACAAAGCCGCTTGAAGTAATCCTAGCGGTACTCCACGAGCTTGGGCTGCTTGATCTATAGCCCCCCTTTGTCCCGCTAAATTTTGATTGCTCTGTTGTAATGCTTGGGCGATCTGGGCCTGCTCAACCGGCGTACCTTGAGCCCCGGCATTAGCCACATTAGCCAATTGAGATAAGGCCTGTTGTTGTGCTGCTGTCCCCTGTTGCCCAATATTTTCAGTATTAAAAGCATTGTTCTGTTGAAGGAATGCTTGCATCTGGGCCGGAGTCATTCCCATAGCAACAGCATACTGTTGCAATTGAGGAAGAGTTAAGGCTTGTGCTGTAGGTGTAGCAACCCCCTGTAATGCCGCTAATGCCTGTTTCTCTGCATCAGTAGCATTGCTAGAATCTCCGCCAGTTATTAAATCTAATAAACCTGCCATAATTTATTCCTTTTATTGAAAATACTGGGTATTATTCCCCTGTTGATTTTCTAAATTCACCAAATATTGAGCCAGATTATTCCAAGCCGCTTGCTGTACAGGGGCTTGGGCTTCCGTATTACTAGGGGTACTATTAAATCCATTATTTAACCAATTCATACTGTTTTGAAAAGCATTTCCTAATTGCGCATAATAACCCTGTGGAGTTGAACCCAGTAATGTACTTATCGAGGATAATTGTGGATTTTGAGGAACCGAGGGGGCAGTTCCAGCTAAATTCGCTGTGCTTGCATTAATTGGAAGCGTAATCGGATTATTCGTTCCTGCTAATTGTTGTAAAGCAGCTGCTTCGGCATACTGTTGTGGTGTAGCATAATTCTGAGCAGTAATAGCATTAGTTATAAGAGGGTTTTGAGAAATAGCTTGCCCAAACACGTTCGGAACATTTGCTCCCACATTTCCCGGTAATTGCCCTAACCATCCTTCTACTTGTTGTTCAACAGGAGTTATATTATTGTAATAGTTATTTAATTCGTTATTATAAGCCGTTCTTTGAGCCTCTGCCTGTGCAGCATTCTGGGTAAGTTGATTTCCAAAATTCTGTACTCCGGTATTAAATTGTCCCTGTGTTTGAGCAGCAATATTAGCTGCGTTCTGCTGTGCTTGAGGTACTAAGGCATCTGCTGTAGCAACATTTTGATTAAATTGCCCCGGAAGTTGCTGAAATTGTCCTACAGCCCTTTGAAGGGTAGGATTGTTGCCTAAAAGAAGGGCATCCAAGGTAGAACTGGCTTGAGTATTGTTATTTCCTCCACCATTAGCATTATATTGCTGTTGAAAATAATTCTGAAGCCCTGCTTGAGTACCTAGAAGCCCGCCGTTTTGTACTGCTGTATTAACTTCATTCTGAATGTTAGAATAAGGTGTAGTAGACTCGAAATTCTGTGGTCCGGTATAAGTATCATTCAATTGCCCTTGAAAAGCAGAGACATTGTTGGGAGTTGCTGCAAACTGGGTAGGATTGGCTAGTGCTTGAGAAGTTAGATCAGGGTTAGCGGCATTATATCCGGCATTAACCTGATTGCCAAATTGAGAAGTGGCATTATTAATATCCGTCCCAACTTGACCATATTGAGTATTAAGTCCTCCTGCGATATTAGACGCTGTATTCTGAATTTGAGGGGCATTGGCAGAGAGATAATCGCCTAACTTGGAAGCAGAACTGCCAAATTGGGTAGGTGTACCTGTCATTGAGCCTTTAGCAGCCCCTCCACCGGCCCCCGCACCAGCAGACCCGCCCGTTTGAGCAGGAACATTGCCCTGAGAGGTAGGGGCATTCGTTGTCTGCCCTTGCGGGGCCATTTGATTCTGTTCGTTAATAGGTAAAAAAGACATTAGGATACCTGTACCGTAATTTGATACGTCACGCCATTAGTTAAACCTAGGATTGAATCCACAAAAATCTGTCCTTGAGAGAAATGCCAATAAAGTTGAGTAACTGACGTTGGATGCTTAGTCAAATCATTTCCAATATACACATTTCCAATTACCACATTCTGCGGAACCCCGGTAATAGGATTAGAAAAAGAAAAATTCAGAGTAGTTCCCGGAGTGAAAGAGAATGAGAAAGGTTGTATAACTCCAAGATTGGCATAAGTAATACCATGATTGATAATGTTATAAACAGAGTTAACAAAGAGATTCAACGTCATCAAAAACTGAGAGAACCAGTTGGGAGCATCCTTATAATCCTCATACTTGAACCGCTGGACTGTCGGCAAGTTGCTATTATTAACAATAGCCATTAATGACCTCTTGTACTTATGATGTCAAAGGTTGCCGAAACACCATCAAGCCCAATAGAAGTAAATGCCTGTGTCAATTGTAATGACAAAATAATCCAATGACTATAGCAGGTATTTTTAGTGGGCCATATAGGGATTAACTGAGGAGCAATTGTGGATACTCCCCAAGGAAACGCTCCCCACGGAAGTGTTCCCCATCCGCCGGATATAACGGGCACTAATGTTTGTATTTCGGCCCCTACGCTCCAATCACTTTGCATCGTAACTGTTAAAGCATTAAAATTGGCATTAGAAAACATCATTTGCCACGAAGTCCATTTCTTTATATATTCAGCAAAACCGCCATGAATAGGTGAGAATGTAATAGCTGTAGGAATAGACCTATAATTAATGGCAGACCCAGTTACAAAATTGGCCGTGGTAGTTACAGTGATAACGTGAGTCGTAGAATTAACATCTGTCACTTGTGTACTATAAAGAATTCCGCCATTAGTCTGTTGAATCACATCGCCAACCAATACATTAGCGACAGAGGTTAAAGTAAAGGTATTTGTACCGATTAATGTAATCGTAACTGCGTAGGATTGGTCAGCATAGTCTAATTCCGTAAAAGACTTGCGTTCTTTATAGACGTGCCCATCAGAGTCAGCATAAAACATACGATCAATGCTTTTATTGACAATAGCTGCGGTAAAAGCCCTTGTCCAAAGCGTATAAGTTTGGGTTATCCAATTATAACGATATTCTTGAACAGCCTTGGAAGTCGTTGCATCATTATTAGTGAATAAAAAGAAAGCCCTATCAGATTCGTAGGCTGCGCTATAGACTAATGAGGAGAAATTAGGAAGTTCTGAAATTTCCAACACATCTCTTTCAATATTACGACTCATTATCTGATTTCCGCCAGAGGAAACACTGCAAATCCCTTGAACTGAGAAATAGTAGATTGAATTATTGAGAATATCCGGGGTATTAAGTCCCTCAATCAATGCAGAAGAGTCAAAAAGGAGGGTTTGTAGGGCTGTAGGGTCTGTTCCTGTTACCCGGAATATCCCGCCAGATGTAAACATATATACAGCATCCTGTAAGGCTAAGGCACGATATATAATAATATTTGTATTACCAGCTTGAAGCAGATATTCAAAAGATAATGGTACAGCCTCCGGTTGATTAACCTTGGATACCAAGAACCCGTTGGGTGTAGAGGTATTAGAACTAATATATGCGCTTCCTGCCAATGGGATTGCCGGAGTCCAGCAGGTTTGTCGACTTGAATTGATATAGAATTGAACCTGTTGAAGATTACGTGCCTTTAAAGTAATTGCGCCGGGAAGAATATTCTCGCCGGTGATAT
>Ga0307477_10003881_pt1 | contig 10982 bp, 8 predicted proteins | sample atmos_gasesECM2C_FD_203316 | JGI IMG/M metagenome (GOLD analysis project Ga0307477, IMG submission 203316) | Hardwood forest soil microbial communities from Morgan-Monroe State Forest, Indiana, United States - atmos_gasesECM2C_515 | ecosystem: Environmental > Terrestrial > Soil > Temperate... | reverse complement strand
GACGTTGGTTCCTTCCATGCGCACGACAACAGGCATTTTCAGTTTCAATTCTTTGGCAGCGTTTACGACGCCGCTGGCGAGAACGTCGCAGCGCAAGATGCCGCCGAAAATGTTGACGAACACGGCGCGGACGCTGGGATCGCTGAGAAGAATGCGAAATGCATTCTTTACCTGGTCTTCGGAGGCGCCACCGCCCACGTCGAGGAAATTCGCGGGGCTGCCGCCGCTGAGCTTAATGATGTCCATGGTAGCCATGGCCAGGCCAGCGCCATTGACCATGCATCCGACGGTGCCGTCGAGGTTGATGTAATTCAATTTATATTTCGAGGCTTCGACTTCGAGCGGCGTCTCTTCGTCGAGGTCGCGCAGGTCTTTGAACTCGGGATGGCGATAGAGCGCGTTGTCGTCGAAATTGACTTTGGCATCGAGCGCCACAAGGTGGCCGTCGCCGGTGACGACGCAGGGATTGATTTCGAGCATGGAGGCGTCGGTCTCCGTGAAGGCACGGTAAAGAGATTGAAAAAACCGGACGGCGGCGTTCACGATTTCAGGCCCTAGTCCGAGGCCGAAGGCAAGCTTGCGCGCTTGAAAAGGCAGGAATCCCGCGGCCGGGTGAATGGTTTCGCGCAAAATTGCTTCGGGATGATCTTTGGCGACCTCTTCAATTTCCATTCCGCCTGCTGCGCTGGCCATAAAAACGGGCGCGCCCGATGCGCGATCAACAAGGACACCCAGATAGAGTTCGCGCTTGATGTCGAGTCCCTCTTCGATCAAGAGGCGGTGAACGATGCGGCCTTCGGGGCCCGTTTGCGGGGTGACAAGTTTCATGCCGAGAATCTGGTCGGCAAGTTTCGCCGCTTCGTCGGGAGATTTTGCGAGCTTCACGCCACCGGCCTTGCCGCGCCCGCCTGCGTGGATTTGCGCTTTCACGACGACCACGGGCGTGCCGAGGCGCTGAGCCGCGGCGCGCGCTTCGTCTTTTTTGAAGACAACTTCGCCGCGCGGAATGGGGACGCCAAATTTGGCGAGGATGGCCTTGGCCTGATATTCGTGGATCTTCATTCCAGCTCCGCGGGCTTTCTGAAGCGCGCCTAGATAGTGCTAGTATTTACGGACGCAAAAAGCGATTTAGTTTACTTGGAACACGGAGGACGAGCAAGGAGCGGCATGCGAAACGCCGTTATTGTGCTCCGTGAAGTTGGGATTTTGGGACGCTGGTCCACAGCGCTCTTCACGAAAATTCAATGATCCACGAAGCGACTGAAAAAATTGTAGGGGAAGCAGACCTGACGCGGGCGGAAGCCGAAGGCGTGATGGAGCAGATTCTTTCCGGCCACGCAACCGATGCGCAGATTGGTGGGTTTCTGACGGCGCTGCGAATCAAGGGCGAAACGGTAGATGAGGTGGTGGGGTTTGCGACAGTGATGCGGCGGCACGCGTCACCTGTATTCAGCAATTTGCGGCTAGCGCCGAATGCCGCGCTGGTGGATACGGCCGGGACGGGCGGGGACGCGCGCGGTACTTTTAATATTTCCACAGCGGCGGCGTTCGTGACGGCGGGCGCGGGCGTGCTGGTGGCCAAGCATGGGAATCGCGCATTTACCTCGAGATGCGGATCGGCGGACGTGCTGGAAGAACTGGGAGTACGGATGGAAATGCCGATGGAGCGCGTGGCGCGCGCGATCGAGGAAATCGGGATCGGATTTCTGTACGCTCCGGCGGCGCACACGGCGATGCGACATGCCATGAATGCGCGGCGAGAGCTCAAAGTGCGGACAGTGTTTAATCTGCTGGGACCGCTGACGAATCCGGCAGGTGCTTCGGCGCAAGTTGTTGGCGTTTATGACGCGAGCTTGACGGATTTGCTGGCACGGGCGCTGGGTGAGCTGAGGGTGCGCCGGGTGTTTGTGGTTCACGGCGCGGACGGGTTGGACGAGATTTCAATTTCGGGGGAGACGTTTATTGCAGAGCTGCGCGACGGGGCAGTGCATAGTTACACAGTCGCGCCGGAGGATTTCGGGTTGAGCAGAGCGCCACTGGAGAGCATTCAGGGCGGAGACGCAAAACACAACGCGCAGATCATCAAGCACGTGCTGGGACATCGGGATGCGCCGCATGAGCATGGGCCGCACCGCGACATTGTGCTGGCGAATTCTTCGGCGGCACTGGTAGCTTCCGGGCGCGCGACAGATTTTCTGGACGGAGTGCGGCTGGCGGCGGAGTCGATTGACTCGGGGGCGGCGCGGGCGAGGCTCGATGCCTTGGTGGCATTTTCGCAAGAAGAACAATTCCGCGGACAGAGTGCAATTTAGAAGCGGGCATCGAAAAGTCCGGGGCTAAAGCCCTTTTTGACATCGAACGCATTTCCGCTGGACTAGACTCCAGCTCCCCCTGCTGATGCAGGGGGCTCCCGCGAGGGCTTCCAGAGTAATCTCCAGCAGGACTTCTTAGGCCAATCCGGACAAGTTCAGCAATGCACTTGCGAAAAATATTTGGGAATACCCTCAGATGGCCAGGAAATTTTGGAGGAGGCGGAAGCCGGAGCCTGTGAGGACAGATTCGGGGTGGAACTGGACACCTTCGACGCGGAGTTTGCGGTGGCGAAGGCCCATGATGGTGCCGTCGGCGGTTTCGGCGGAAATTTCGAGCGCGCGCGGGAGAGATTTGCGCTCGACGATCAGCGAGTGGTAACGCGTGGCCTGAAAATCTTGCGGGAGGCCACGAAAGACGGTCTTGCCATCGTGGTGAATTTCACTCGTTTTCCCGTGCATGATCTTCGGCGCGCGGATTACGCGGCCGCCAAACGCGGCGCCAATTGCCTGGTGGCCCAGGCAGACGCCCAGAATCGGAATTTTTCCTGCGAAGCGCTGGACGAGCGGGACGCTGATGCCTGCTTCTTTGGGGGTGCAGGGGCCGGGCGAGATTACGATGCGTTCGGGGGCGAGCTCCTCGACTTCTTTAAGCGTGATTTGATCGTTACGGCGGACTTCGAGTTGCTGACCCATCTGGCCGAGATACTGCGCCAGGTTGTAGGTGAAGGAGTCGTAGTTGTCGAGGAGCAAAATCATTTCACGACTTCCATTTTAGCTCTGCGCATCATTCGGTGCGACTACCGTCGGCACCATGATGCGCGATTTCGAGCGCTTTCACGAGGGCGCGAGCTTTGTTGACTGTTTCCTGATATTCGCGCTCGGGAACGGAATCGGCGACAATTCCGCCGCCAGCCTGAATGTAGGCGCGGCCGTTTTTGGCGACCAGAGTGCGGAGGGCGATGCAGGAATCGAGGTTGCCGGAGAAATCGAGATACAGGACGGCGCCCGCGTAAAGGCCGCGGCGGGTGGGCTCGAGTTCGTCAATAATTTCCATGGCGCGAATTTTGGGCGCGCCGGAAAGAGTCCCTGCGGGAAAGCAGGCCATCAGCGCGTCGAGGCAATCCACATCGGGACGCAAGCGGCCGCGCAAACTAGAGACGAGATGCATCACGTGCGAATAGCGCTCGACAAACATGAGCCGTTCAACCTGCACGGACCCGTACTCGCAGACGCGGCCCAGATCGTTGCGGCCCAGATCCACAAGCATGATGTGCTCGGCGCGCTCCTTGGGATCAGCGAGGAGCTTGGATTCGAGCGCGCGATCTTCCGTCTCGGTGCGGCCGCGGGGAAGCGTTCCGGCGATAGGACGATAGAAGGCATCGCGGCCCTGGACTTTGATGAGCATTTCAGGCGAGCTGCCGACGACGGAGAGGTCGTCGAGTCTAAGAAAGTAGAGATGCGGCGAGGGATTCACGGCGCGGAGGGCACGATAGATTTCGAATGGGTCGGTGTTGGTGTCCGTCGAGAAGCGCTGGCTGGGGACAACCTGAAAAATGTCGCCGGCGCGGATATAGGATTTTGCTTTGCGGACCGCGGCAAGATATTGCGACTTGGAAAAATTGGAGCGGATATGCAGCGGGCGGGCGCGGCGTGAGCGGCGCTGCGGGGGGAGTGGGCCTTCGAGGAGCCGGCGAATGCGTCGGATCTCGCGCACGGCGGCGTCGTATTTCGCGCGGAGGGTGCCCGGGCCTTCGGTGAATACATTGCGGATTACCCAGACGCTGTGCTTGACGTGATCGAAAGCGACCAGGCCGAGGTAAAACATCATGACGCAATCGTCGTGGCCTAGATCGTCCGCCCCGGTGGATGGAATGCGTTCTACGAGGCGCACCATATCGTAGGCGAAATAACCGATCGCACCGGCGATGAGAGGCGGGAGGCCGGGAACCCGGACGGGACGATAGCGCGCAGTGAGGCGGCGCAATTGTTCGATGGGATTTTCATCGAACTGGACGCTGCGGCCCCCGGATTCAAGGGTGCAGACGCGGCCACGCGCGCGGAATACCTCGTTCGGGTTAGCGCCAGTGAAAGTGTAGCGGGCAATTCTTTCACCACCCTCGACGCTTTCGAGAAGAAAAGAATATTTGGCGTTGTGCGCAAGGCGGAGATGAGCGCCGACGGGGGTGAGGAGATCGGCGGTGAACTGCTCATATACAGGGACGAGGTTTCCCTGGCGTGCGAGGCGGCGGAAAGAATTGAAGTCGGGTTGAATCATGTGGCGATCTAGTCTTTCTTGGGGCCCTGACAAAAGCTATCCGCTTTTCGCGGCTGCGACCGCGAGGCTTGCGCTCACTCCGACTTTCGCAGCGCACGTAGAACCGCACGGCGCATGGGGACGATGGGAGCGCGTTCGCCGGTCCAGATTTCCCATTGTGCAGTTCCCTGTGCGATGAACATTTCGATTCCGGATACCACTTCGATGCTGCGGCGGGCGGCAAGTTGCATCAACCTGGTGCGCTTGGGACGGTAGATTGTGTCGAAGAGAAGGCGGCAGTTCAGCTCGCGGGATTCGAGCGGGGAGCGGTGAACATCGGGATACATGCCGACCGGGGTGGCATTGACGATGGCGTCAAAGAATTCGTGAGCCAGGCGAGGCCGGGCAATGGCTTCGCCATGAACTGCCCGTGCAAGTGACTCCGCTCTGCGATTCCTGCGAGCGTAAATGCAAACGGAGGCCCCGGCCTGGACGAGGGCGAAAGCCACGGCGCGAGCAACTCCGCCAGCGCCAACGATCAGGACGCGGCTGGCGCGAAGAGGCATGCGCTGCTCGAGCGCGCGCAACACTCCGACATAGTCGGTATTGTAGCCGTAGAGTTTTCCACCTCCACGGACTACAACAGTGTTGACGGCACCGATGGCAGATGCGAGAGGATCGCAGCCGTGGAGGTGGCGGAGGATAGTTTCCTTGTGAGGGAGAGTGACGCTGAAACCCGCGATGTTGAGCGGGGCGATAGCGCCGAGAAAGTCGCGAAGATCGTGCACGAGGAAGGGGATGTACACGGCGTCCATTTTGCGAGAATGGAACCCGGCGTTGTGAAGTTGAGGCGAGAGCGAGTGGGCGACGGGATCGCCAATAATGCCATAAACGCGCGTGCGGCGCGTGATGCGGTTGGCGCGATACAGACCGATCATTTCCGCTAGTGACACCTGACCTGCTGCCGTGGGCTGTTCGACTGGCGCGTAGGAAAATGCGCTCCCCAGCCGATGTGCGAGGATTCGAAGAGGCATCGCGACTTCACCCATGGGCACAGCGATGACGTCCTGCCGGCGGCGAGCGAGCGCTAAGAGACGCAGCCCCGAGGCGAGCGAGTCACACTGGGCCGCGATTTTAAGAGCCTCGGGGCGGGTGGAGCGGAGCTGGCGAACCGTGCGCCACAGGCTGCGTGGCATCCCGTGGAAGAAGTGTGCGGAGGTAATCTGGCGGCCTTCACCGAGAAGAACGTCGAGCAGCTCGACCGGACACTTGGAGGCGGATTCGATTTCAAGATCGTACCAGGTGCAGCCGGCGCGGAGAGCTTCGGCGAGATGCAGGAGTTGGCGCGCGATAGTTCCGCGGTAATTTCCACCTGCTTCACGGCGGCGGCAAGTCGCGAGGAGAGTAGCGCGGGGAGGTTTTGCGGCGAGGTGGCGCAGGAATCGCGCGATTTCAGGGTCGGTGGCGAGCCAATCGAGGCGCAATTCGATGGTTCGCGTGGAAAGCAGGGCCTGGGCAAGCTGGCGCGCCATAGATTTAGAATCGCTGGCAGCGACTACGGCGCAGATTTTGTCTCTACTGAGCATCGTTAGGAGGGCTCCAGGAGACGCGAAATATGCACAAAATTTAGGCGAAAATGAACCCTGGCTCCAAGGGCTAAAGCTCCATTCCCAAGACTATTGCAAGGTGGGTTAAGACCCCGGCCCTCCGGAGGTTCCGAGAAATACCTGTCCCACCGGACAGGGAGTTCTGGCTTCTATCATGCGGTACCCAATGTGTAAAGTGAGGGCGACCATTGTCTTGACGGGTTCCAGTACGGATGTTACGTTCGGCTCATCGGGTAGCGCCCGCTCGAAGGCGCCAAGAATTCAAAGGAGCACGCATTATGCACGGGAAAATTGCCTTTGCTGGATTGATTTTGGCCCTTTCGGCAACCTGCGCTTCGGCCCAAGGTGGGGGGCAAACGACGACTCAGGACGACATTTACTGCTCGGGCGTGGTGACGACCGAAAGTATGCCGCGAGAAACCTACTTGATCACTGGTGAAGGGTCGAACGTGAAAAACACCTTCCAGGAAGGCGACTACGTTTACTTCAACAAAGGCGCTAACCAGGGCGTGAAGGTGGGAGATCAATTCTCCGTGGTAAGGAAAATCAAGGATCCGACCGATGTACAGTGGACCAAGTGGCAAATTTCGATCTTAAAGAAGCTTGGAACGATGTGGGCGGACGAGGGACGATTGAGAGTGGTGGTGGCGCAGCCGGACGTGTCGATCGCACAAGTGCAGAATTCCTGCAGCTACCTGCAGCGTGGGGACATTGTGCTGCCATTCACGGAGCGGCCATCGCCACCTTTGAAATCGGAAAGCAATTTTGACCGGTTTGCACCGCCGAGCGGCAAGCCAACCGCGATGATTATCACCGGAAGATACTGGGCGCAGCAGAGCGGAACGAACAGCACGGTCTATGTGAACCTGGGGACCAATCAGGGCGTGAAAATTGGTGACTACTTCCGGATCTTCCGATATCAGGGTACGGAGCACGAGACGGCGTATCAGATCAAGCGCATCGCATTCGAGATCGAGCCCGAATTCGGATTGGCCGGATACGGCAGCGTTCCGAAAAAGTGGAATTGGAGCAACGTGCCGCGGGAGATTCTGGGAGAGGGCGTGGTAGTCCGGACGGCACCGAACTCCGCGACGATGCTGATTACGTTCAGCCTGCGCGAAGTGGATGCGGGCGACTACGTGGAACTGGAGTAACTCGTCTACCCCGGCGCCTTGGCCGGACGCGAGAAATCCGATTCGCTGAAAATTTCCGCAGTAAAGGCTTCCACCCGGGCGTCCGGGTGTTTCCAGGCATCCCGCTCCAAACCGGCTTTCGCGCAGGTTTCTTCCAGGAAACGTGCTGCCGGCCAACCAAACTCGCTGGCCACCTGGGGCAAAAGCACACCGCGCTGCCAACCTCGTGTAATCAGCAAGCCATGCTTCCCAATTACGATCTGATCCGGAGCGATTTCGAAAAGCGGCGATAGAACCGAGAGTTCGATGGTCAAATCGGGCAGTTCCTGCGGGCGGACGGGTTCAAATCGCGGATCCTCCAGTGCCGCGGCTTTCGCGCAATGCACGACAACTTGGATCAGAGGGTCTGCGGTGGGGAGTTGACCAATGCAGCCGCGCAAGCGGCCCCGGCAGTGCAGAGTAACAAACGCGCCAGCGGGGCGTTGCAAGATTTCATTCGCCGGGAGATTTTCGATGAATTCACGCTGCTCCACCGCCGCCGTCAAGGCCCGCCGGGCGATTTGGAGAAGCGTTTGCCGCTCGCGATCAACGAGTGAGGACATCCTGCGGCTTTTCTTCCTGCTTGACTATCAAAACGCCGCTGCGCCGCTGTTGCACGCGGGAATTAACCTGGCTCCAGAACATCTGAAAATAATGCACAGCCGAAGCTACGGCACTGAGCACCACCAGCCAGAGCAGAGTCGTTCCCAGCGGCTTCAGGGCCGAATATTTTGCGGTGAGAATCACGGCGCAACCAGCGAGCACCTGCAGAACCATCTTCGTCTTTCCGAGGGCTGAAGCAGGAATTACGAGTCCTTCGGCAGAAGCAATCTCGCGCAACCCGGTGACAATGAATTCACGGCCGATGATGATGACCACCATCCAAGCAGGTACCAGATCCATCTGCACCAAAGAAATGAAGGCTGCGGAAATCAGAAGCTTGTCTGCGATGGGATCGAGGAGGATTCCGAGCGTGGTGACTTCGCGACGCTTGCGCGCGATGTATCCGTCCATCACGTCCGTCACTGCGGCCATCAACAAAATCAGCACACCCAAAACTTCAAAATGGACCGGAAAACCCCAGAATTCCCAGTTGGGCTGGCGAGTCAAGAGGACGACAACCAAGAGGGGGACAAAAAAGATGCGCAGAATCGTCAGACTATTCGGAAGGTTCATGTCGATCTCGGAACGGACGGCAATTCGCCCTTCAACGCCTCCAGCGACCGGCCCATTCACTATAGTCCTGCGATGAAGGTGAGTCAACGGGAGGGGAGTTCGAGGGCTTGCTTGAAGCGAAATTAGGACAATTGGTGGATATGACGAGAAAGACAAATAACTTACCCAGTGACTCTTAGGCCATGAAGTGCTGCAAACCTGTGCAAATTCAAAATGTTGAAAAATGGGCAGGGATCACCGATGAGAATCAGGTGAAATGGGTCGCGATTCATTGTAAATGTATAAAAATAAAAGACTTAAAACAAGGTGAGCGGATTTCAATGTTGAATCGAAACGGGGCAAGGGCAACGGATTACACGACTTAGAGGTGGCTTTTTCCACAGCGTTTTCAACAGGCAATTGAAAATGCTTGAATTGTCGTTTGTCCTGAAGTCACCAGCAGGTAAGAAGTCCGCGTCCTAAATGGCACAATTCGACGGTCATTTAGGATTTTGCAACATCCGCGGAGCGCGCCACTTGCTCCGTGGCCACAACGAATTCTTCCATCCGGCGGGCAAGAGATTGAGGCAATTCCGCGTCGAGATGGAGGTGATTTTCGATGACTTCGGAATGAAGAACACGACCGCAGGCATAGACTAATGAGAGATGGCGGCCATCGGAGAGCGGCACACGCAGTCGTAGGTGGATAAGAGGGTCCACGGGCAGAGCGGCGTCAATCTTTGCGAGGAGATCTTCAAGGCCCGCACCTGTGGCAGCGGAAACAAAGGTTTTTTGGTCGTGATGACCGTTGGAGCGAACCATCGCTGAGAGATCTTCGGGGGAAAGCAGGTCCGTTTTATTCAGGACGTGCAAGCGTGGGCGGTCCTGGACGCCAAGATCGGCGAGGACTTTCGTCACTTCGGCATCCTGCTCCGCATGATGAGGATTGGAAATATCTGTGACGTGAAGGATGAGTGCGGCCTCCTGCACTTCCTCGAGAGTGGCGCGGAAAGCGGCGATCAAATCCGGGGGAAGGTCGCGAAGAAATCCCACGGTGTCGGAGAGCAAAGCGCGGCGGCGCGAGGGCAAGCGGACGGCGCGGATGGTGGGATCGAGAGTGGCAAACATTTGCGAAGAGGTGAGGACCTCGGCGTGCGTGAGCGCATTGAAGAGAGTAGATTTTCCGGCGTTGGTATATCCAACCAGTGCGATCATGCCGAGAGGAACGGCCTGGCGGGCACTGCGACGAGTGGCGCGCTGGCGACGAACCGTCTCGATGGCCTGCTGAATCTTTCGCACGCGATCGCGAATGCGCCGGCGATCGGTTTCCAGTTTTTGTTCGCCGGGTCCGCGCGTGCCGATTCCGCCGCCGAGGCGCGAGAGCGCTTCGCCTCTGCCGGTAAGGCGCGGGAGAAGATAATTGAGTTGCGCCAATTCCACCTGAAGCTGGCCTTCGCGAGAGCGCGCGTGGCAAGCGAAAATATCGAGAATGAGCTGGGTGCGATCGATGACGCGGCAGCCTACGCCCTTTTCAAAATTGCGTAGCTGACCGGGAGTCAGATCGTGATCAACAATTACCAGCGGCGCGCGCTGAATTTGTGCTTCGACGCGAATTTCTTCGAGTTTGCCGCGGCCGACGAGGGTGGCTGGGTCGAGCGATTCGCGGACCTGGAGCAAACTACCGGCGATGCTTGCTCCTGCGCTCTGGGCCAGCTCCTGAAGCTCTTCCAGCGAATCCCGCCCCGCGGCTGTGGGATCGCCCGCACGGCCACGGGGGGATTTTTTCAGACCAATACCGACCAGCAGAACACGCTCTCGATTGTCCAGGGATTGCGCAGTTTTCATTCGATTGCAGAGTAGAGGGCCGGCCGGGGCCTGGAGGAATTCGCGCTCATCTGAGCATAATTATACGCTGATTTATTCCTGGGTGTGAATCTCCACGGGACGCGCGCCGAAATGCAAACACAGATGAGCGAGACGGAAATCAGCGATCTGAGGCGGGGAGGTGCGCAGAAGCCGCGAGGATCAACTCAGAAAGAAATTCACCGAGACCGTGGCCGGCGAGCCTGAATTCCGCGTCGCGGGTGGAACGATCGAGCCAACCGAGATACACGAGCTGCGCCAACTCGGCCCAAGAATTTGACGCGGGCGGTGCGAATCCGACATCCTGAAGGACATTGGCAATAAATTCACGGCGGGCTTTTTCGGCTGCAGCAACCCGGACAGCCACGCGGTCGTCGCGGCGAGCCCAAGCGTGTAAGGCGGCTTCGAACCGGCATCGGTGCGCACTGGCCAAGTGCTCAACCAACGTAGCCCAGCGAGCAGCAGCGCTCCTTTCACTGTCGGCTGCTTCGTGGAGCCATGCAGTTTCCGCTTCCTCCCATTTCAACAGCATGGAATTCAGCAGATCTTCGCGGTCGCGAAAATGCCAATAGAAGCTGCCCTTGCTAACGTGAAGATCGCGAGCAAGAACTTCCACGCG
>Ga0307477_10003878_pt1 | contig 10989 bp, 8 predicted proteins | sample atmos_gasesECM2C_FD_203316 | JGI IMG/M metagenome (GOLD analysis project Ga0307477, IMG submission 203316) | Hardwood forest soil microbial communities from Morgan-Monroe State Forest, Indiana, United States - atmos_gasesECM2C_515 | ecosystem: Environmental > Terrestrial > Soil > Temperate... | reverse complement strand
GTGGACCGTAGGGTTGGCCATCACCACCGAATCCACGACGGGATCCTTTCCCGAGAGTTGCGAGGAAAACTTCAGAGGGTCTCCCGGAATGCGCGGCGCCAAAAACGGCAGACCGTATTCGTGAGCGACCTTCACATACACGGCGAAAAGATTGGGCCTCGCGAAAAGCACGCCCATGTGACTGTCCAAATGTGTCGGGCGGATTCCCGCCGCCACCGCGCGTTCCACTTGCGCGCGAATCTCGCGCTCCGCCTCGTCAGGTTTGATATTTTGCGCCGCGGGCGCCGTTTCCGGCCAGAGAGAGCCCGAAGAATCGAGAAGGCTTGGCACTTTATCCTTCGATTCCACCGGTCCCCAGCGGTAGATCTTCCATTCGCTTGTCAGCGTGAGGTGCAAACCCAGATCCGCACTGGCATGACCTCTGGCGTAGGCCGCAACTTCATTCAGCCAGGGACACGGCACCATCACGCTTGCGGAAGTCACCGCGTTTTTGTCCAGGGCGTCAAAACTTGCGGCATCCACCGAATGTGCAACCGCGAGATCGTCCGCGTGCACAATCAGAAGTTTCGCATCCGGTGGATAGCCCAAGCGCTCCGCCACCGTCTTGGTTTGTGCGCGCCCAAGGGCGCCCGTGACCAGCAGGAAAGTTGCAACCGCCGCGGCTCGACGCATGTGCATGAGACCCTCCCTTGTCGTGCGCACCGCTCCAAAGTATCACGGAGCGGGACGCGAACGGTTCGCGAATCGAGCGAAGCAACGCGCACTTGCGCTATCGGGAGGAGGCTTCCTCCGGTCGTCTGAACAAGGGAGGACGATGTTTTGAAATATTTTTTCTTCCCACCCTGGCGATGGTGTATACAGGAACTTTCTTTTGACGGAGGGTTCACCCGGATGAAACGGTACTGTCTCTTGGTGGCGCTCGAGGCCTTGGCGGTCTTTCCGGCCATGGCACAGGACTCCTACGTCGCACCCCCGGAAAGCTTGATAATTGACGGGGTTCCCAAAATTCCTAGTGCGCTGGCGGAAACAGCGGGACGTTATGCGGCGTTTCGCGGCGCGAGCCTTTCCGACTGGCATCCCACCAGGCACGAAATCCTGATCTCGACGCGCTTCGCCGAGACGCCGCAGCTGCACCTCGTGGCCATTCCCGGCGGCGCGCGCCAGCAACTGACTTTTTTCGCGGATTCCGTTGCGAACGGCCGCTTTCATCCGAACGCCGGCGACTACATTGTGTTCACGAAGGACGTAGGCGGCGGCGAATGGTATCAACTCTATCGCTACGACACGAAGAGCGGCGAGGTCACGCTGCTGACCGACGGAAAATCGCGCAATCTAATGGGCCCGTGGTCCTCCGATGGCGACCGCATCGCGTACATGTCCACGCGGCGCACCGGCAAGGACACCGATTTATGGGTGATGAATCCCGCCGACCCCAAGACGGATCATTTGTTGACGCCATTGAGCGGCGGCGGCTGGCGCCCCGAGGACTGGTCTCCCGACGACAAAAAGATTCTGCTTCTCGAAGAGTTTTCGATCAACGAGTCGTATTTGTGGCTCGTGGACGCGGTGACCGGACAGAGATCGGAACTGACGCCCCGCCACGCCACGGAGAAGGTCTCGTACGGCGAAGCGCGATTCAGCAAAGACGGCAAGGGAATTTACGTCACCACGGACAAAGACTCCGAGTTTCACCGCCTCGCGTACATCGATCTGGAAACCAAGCAGCCGACCTATCTCACCACGCCGATTCACTGGGACGTGGAATCTTTCGATCTGGCGCACGACGGCAAGCTGCTCGCTTTTGTGACCGACGAAGAAGGCTTGAGCGTCGTGCACGTCCGCGACACGACGAACGGCAAAGAGATGCCCCTGCCACACATCCCTACCGGAGTCGTGGGCGGGTTGCGCTGGCACCGCAACGGACACGACCTCGGTTTCTCGCTGAACAATTCCCGCAGCCCGGGAGACTGCTACTCGATTGACGTTGCCAATGAAAAGCTTGAGCGCTGGACCAACAGCGAGAGTGCAGTGAAAACCGAATCGTTTCCCGCCGCGGAGCTCATTCACTGGAAAAGCTTCGACGGGAAAATGATTTCGGGGGTCTTGTACAAGCCGCCTGCAAAATTCGGCGGCAAGCGGCCGGTGCTGGTGATCATTCACGGCGGCCCGGAAGGGCAATCGGTTCCCACATTTCTTGGGCGGAATCATTACCTCCTGAACGAATTGGGGATTGCGCTCATTTATCCCAACGTGCGCGGCTCGACGGGCTACGGGAAAACCTTTTCTCTGCTCGACAACGGAATGAAACGCGAGGACACCTACAAAGATATCAACGCGCTGTTTGACTGGATCGCTGCGCAGCCCGAACTCGACAGCGATCGCATCGCCGTGACCGGCGGAAGCTACGGCGGACACATGACCCTTGCGGTCTCGACATTTTACAGCGATCGCATTCGCTGCTCCGTCGATATCGTGGGCATGTCCAATCTGGTGACCTTTCTTGAGCACACCGAAGCCTACCGGCGCGATCTGCGGCGCGTTGAATACGGCGACGAGCGCGATCCCCAAATGCGCGCGTATCTTGAGAAAATCGCGCCGATGAACAACATCGAGAAAATCAAAAAGCCGATGTTGGTCATCGCCGGGAAAAACGATCCGCGCGTGCCGGTGAGCGAGTCTCAGCAAATCGCCGAAGCTCTGAAACAAGCCGGCACACCGGTGTGGTTGATGATCGCCAATGACGAAGGCCACGGCTACCGCAAGAAGCCCAATCAGGACTTCCAGTTCTACGCCACCGTCGAGTTCTTACAGGAATACCTGCTGAAGTAAATCCTTCCCGTTTAGGGCACGGGGATTCCCAAATCGTGAAAGATTTTTTCGAGCGAAAACCTCCCCGCTCCGGCCGCGAAGTTCGCGCCTCTTACGCCGTCTTGCGAGCGGCCCTTCACCAATTCACGATTCGCCGCAACTTTCTCAACGACGGGATCGCTTGGCGTTCGATGACCGCTCTTGAACCGGGCGCAACGCGACTCCTTCCTCAGAGCGGGATGTTGCCGTGTTTTTTGCGCGGGTTGGTGTCGCGCTTGTTTTCGAGGGCGCGAAGCGCGGTGATGACCCGTCGGCGAGTGTCGGCGGGTTCGATCACCGCGTCGATGTAGCCGCGCTCGGCGGCGACAAAAGGATTGGCGAAGCGGTCGCGGAATTCCGCGATTTTCTCCTGGCGCAGTTTCTCGCGCCCGGACTCCACGGCTTTTGCCAGTTCGCGTTTGTATACGATGTCCACCGCGCCTTCCGGACCCATGACCGCGATCTCCGCGGTGGGCCAGGCGAAATTGGCGTCGGTGCGAATGTGCTTGGAAGCCATGACGCAGTAGGCGCCGCCATAGGCCTTGCGCGTGATAACCGTAATCTTCGGAACTGTGGCTTCGGCAAAAGCGAAAAGCAGCTTCGCGCCATGCTTGATGATCCCGCCAAATTCCTGCTGCGTTCCGGGAAGAAAGCCGGGAACGTCTTCAAAGGTCAGCAGCGGAATGTTGAACGCATCGCAGAAGCGCACGAAGCGCGCGCCTTTCACCGAAGCGTTGATATCGAGAACCCCGGCGAGGTAGGCCGGCTGATTGCCGACGATACCGACGGGGCGGCCGTCGAGCCGGGCAAAACCAACGACAAGATTTCTCGCATAGTGTTCGTGGACCTCGAAGAAATAGCCTTCGTCCACGATGGAATGAATCACTTCCTTGATGTCGTACGGTTTTTGTGGGTCCGGCGGAACAAGCCTGTTGAGGGCCTCATCGCGGCGCATGGGCGGATCAGACGTGGCCCGGCGCGGCGGATCCTCGAGATTGTTCGACGGCAGAAAACTCATCAGCTCGCGGATCATCGCCAGGCAATCGGCGTCATCGCGAGCGACGAAGTGGGCCACGCCGCTTTTTTCGTTATGCGTCATCGCACCGCCCAGCTCCTGCTTGGTCACTTCCTCGTGCGTAACGGTCTTGATGACGTCAGGGCCGGTCACGAACATGTACGAAGTCTCGCGCGTCATGAAAATAAAATCAGTGATTGCCGGCGAATACACCGCGCCTCCGGCGCAGGGTCCCATGATCGCGCTGATTTGCGGGATGACGCCGCTCGAAAGCGTGTTGCGCAAAAAAATGTCGGCGTAGCCCGCGAGCGAGGCTACGCCTTCCTGGATACGCGCGCCGCCGGAATCATTTAAGCCGATGACCGGCGCTCCCACGCGCGCGGCGAGGTCCATGATTTTGCAAATTTTCTGCGCGTTGGCTTCGGAGAGCGAGCCGCCGAAAACAGTGAAGTCCTGCGCGAAAACGTAGACCAGACGCCCGTCTATGCGCCCGAAGCCGGTCACGAATCCGTCGCCGGCCGGTCGCTGCTCCTCGATCCCGAAATCCACGCAGCGGTGACGGACGAATTTGTCGAGCTCTTCAAACGTGCCTTCGTCGAGGAGCAGGTGGATGCGCTCGCGCGCCGTCAACTTGCCGGTCTGGTGTTCGCGCTCGCGGCGCTCGGAACCGCCTCCGGCTTCGGCTTCCGCGTCCAAGCGGCGCAATTCCGCGGTAGGGTCAGTAGCCTGCGGGGCTTTCTGGGCTTCGGAGACCTTGGACGTGGGGAGCAGGCCGCGTTTGGTCTCAGACAACGGAACCTCCCTTGAATGGGTCGCCCGACACGGCGCTGGTTCGGGCGCCAGACGGGGCGTTGGTTCGGGCCCCTATGGGAGAAGATGACTCGTCGAAGCCGGTTTTGGAAAGTTCGGAAAAGTCCGCAGACGGCGGCTCTTTCCGGCTGAAGATGCGAACGGCCAAATGCGTGGCCAGCCAAGTGGTGCCGAGGAGCAGCACGATGCCAAGGAGCAGTTCCAAGCCCATGCCGACCGCGCGTTCGAGGGGCGTTGGGAGCGAAGTCACCTTCACCGTGGCCCACACCAGGGCAAACATGGCGGCAAGCGTCATCGCCACGATGAGCACGGTGGTGATAATCGAAGCAAGGATCGTTTTCATTGGACCGGACTAGATCGCTTCCTCTGGCCAGAGCCAAGGATAGCGCATTAGGGGTGGCGTCGTCAGTCGCAGTCCGCCTTTCCGCACCTTTCCGTGTAAAGACTGGCACTTCAAAAGACCAGCAGGCCCGGGGAATTCCTCCCTCCAATCGAGCCCGAGCTGCCGCTCGAAACGACCGCTCTCGGGAAAGCGGCGCCACCGCACCGCGCGTATTCGCAAGATACCAGGCTCAGTACAGGAAGTGATTGGGCGATCCCTGACTCGGTGTGCAGTGCAAACCTGACCGCCAATGCCTCGTTCTTCAGCGCAAGCCGGACCAGTCGTCGGCCACGAGGATGGAGTCGACGGGATTGGAAGGATCGTATTTTACGCTGGCGGGCAGGCCGGGAACGAGGCGGTCGAGGCGCACCTGGCTTTCAAGGCCGGTGATGTCTTGCGCGGTGTGATAGGTCACGCCGGAAATCGAGTAGCTGTAAGAGACCAGATGGCGAGGGCGCAGGTCCGCCAGCGGACGGGCACCAAAACCAAACAGTTTCTTGCGCGGCTTCTTCGGTTCGGGCGGCTGCTCGGCAAGATCCACGACCTGGCCTTCGGCGATGCGGCCGATCTGGTTCAGGTGCAGGCGGCGCCTGCGTTCTTGGTCTTCCGGGTCACCCTCCGGGCGGAGAAACGCGTAGACAATCATGGCGACGGCGGCGATTGCCGCTCCACCCATGACGAGCACGAGTTTCCAATCAGCAAGCATTGCTCTCACTCCGTTTGCTAGATCTAGGGGATTCGCGGGAACGGAAGACTCGGGCGATACCGACGCGACCGACCGACGGCAACCGTCAAACAAGCCCCGCTAGAGCGCATGCAAGAACTGTAGCAAGCAGTTCCCGGGGGCTAAAGCCCGATGCTCGTGCTCGCGTTCCTGTCGGATTTGCAGGGTGCGATCCCCAGTCGCCGCACAGGCCCCACTCCCGCGTATTCTAGCGAAATTAGCGCTTCAGGTGAATCGTTCCGGGGGTGCGTGCACCGGATTACGCAACACGCCGATTCCGGAGATGGCGACTTCGACCGTATCGCCAGAGACCAGCGGGCCGACGCCCGCGGGCGTGCCGGTGGCGATGAGGTCGCCGGGGAGCAGCGTCATCATGCGCGAAATCCAGCGGATCAAAACGGGCACGGGATAAATCATGAGTGAGGTCTTGCCGGACTGGCGGAGCGCGCCGTTCACGAGCGTCTCAACCTGGAGGCTCGCAGGATCGAGATCGGTCTCAATGTGCGGGCCAACGGGACAGAACGTGTCGAAGCCTTTTGCGCGGGAGAATTGCACGTCGGACTTCTGCAAGTCACGGGCGGTGACGTCGTTCAGGCAGGTGAAACCGAGAAGATAAGAAAGCGCATCGTCGGTATCGCGCAAGTGCGAACAGTGGCGCCCGATGACCAGGGCGAGTTCACCTTCGTGCTCTACTTGGTGAGAGAATTTTGTCAGGATGACCGGTTCGTCAGGGCCTATGACCGACGTAGAGGGCTTAAGAAAAATTAAGGGTTCTTTGGGCAGCTCGTTGCCGAGTTCGGCGGCGTGCGCGGCGTAATTGCGGCCGACACAGACAATCTTGGAGGGCTCGGCGGGAGCCAGGAGGCGAATGTCCGACAGAGGCGAGGCGTGCGCGCTTCGCGTCCATTCCGCCCAGGGCAGGCCGTTGATTTCGATGACGCTTTGGCCTTCGATGAGCCCATAGCGGGGTGTCGGAGTCCGAGCGGGGTCACGCGGGAGATAACGGCAAATTTTCATGGGTCTTCAGCTCGCCCGCCGCTTGGGATGAGAAGTCTCGGCGGCGCGCGCCGTCCTTATAATCGCGGCAATCCAGGATAGCGTTGTGAACATCATGTAACTCACCGCGCCTACCATGAAGACCTGAAAGGCGCTGTGCCAATCGCCGAGCCCGTGGTAAATCAGGCAAAGAACACGGTAGACCAGGCTGAAGATCACCCAGGCGATCATGCTGGCAGCCAGAAGATTCCCGGGCCAGCGAAGAAACCGAAGAACGGGGACGGCAGCAAGAAAAACAAAAACCCCCGCGGCGGCGACGTTGCGCTCGAAGGCAAAGCGCTCCAGAAACGGAACCTGGTTGGCGATGACCAGCCAAGTGGTAAAAACCAGACTAAGGCAAATTCCCGTGTACAGACCCGTGCGAATTGCGGCGTTGTGAAGAAACCCGAGCCGGCGGGAACCCGGCAAGTTTGTGCGAAGTTGCATGCGAAGCTGGGCTCCAAGACGCCCGTAGCGAAATCCGAATCTACGAGGGCCGTTCGACGATGTCAACTGCAACAGGACGGCTGGGCCCGCTTTCGTTGCCCGCGCGATCCACGGCCGTCACGGTGTACCAGTAACGATGCCCGAGCGCAACCGAGCTGTCACGAACGGCGGGCACGGGCAACAAATCCGTGGTAATCAACTGTCCCCGCGCACCTTCCTGTTCACTTCGATAGACGTGATAGCCGGCCAGGTCCGTTTCAAGATTGCTGGACCAGGACAGGTCTACGACGAACGCAGACGGATTTGCGGCGGGAAGCACGGCGGCGACGAGGTCTTGCGGAGGGGCAGGAGGGAAGGTATCGAGGGTCGTGATCGTACGAGGCTCCGAGTTGTCCGACTCGATTTCGCTTCCATCTGCGCGGACGACCGTGCGCACGGCGTACACGTAGGTCTTCCCAAACTCAAATTGTGCGTCGCTGTAGCTGTTTGTCGTGGAAGGCCCAAGAAGCGCCAGCGGAGAAATCCAATGAGTGGCTGAAAGGTCGTTGCTTGTGGGCTCGGGTGCGTGCGGATCGATTTCTCCGCGATACACGCGGTAACCAGAGATGCCAGCAAGCGGCTCGCCCGCGGAAGTTTGCGTGGGGACAGGCCAGGTGAGATTCACGGCGGTCTCGGTGACCTGGGACCGCACCGAAGAGACAGGCTGCGGGACGGGAAACACCCGCGCCGTGACCACATTCGAATCGGCCGAGGCGCGCCTGGTCGAGAGCCGCGTTCGCACGAGATAAGCATACGTTGCACCGGGATGCGCTTTCGTTTCGAGAGGCGAAATCGGATCGCTGAAGCGCACATGGCCGGCGGCAAGGTAGTTGCCGACCACCGCCCCGGGGATGGTGTAGACCACGCGAAAGGATTTCGGATCGCGTGCGCCATCCGGTTTCAGAGAACCGCGAACGATTTCCACGGCCGGAGCGGTCCCGAGTTTTTCTCCCAAAACGGATCTTGCAGGAAGTGAGAAAAACAGTTCAACGCCGTCACCGGCCTGCCGCGCGACGAGGTCGGAAACAGCAACGGGGACGGTCGGAGAAGGCGGAACGGGATCACCCGGAGCGCCGCAGCCAGAAAAGAAAGGGGCGAATAGATAACAGAAAACCGCTAGGAACCCTGACCAGTGACCGGTGACCCGTGCCTTACGAAGAAGAGCCATCTCCCGCCAAGCGCGTCGCGTGGCTCGCGAAGGCGAGATGGAAAATGGACATGGCAAAATGCCGAGCCATCGCGCCGCGCGTACGGCAATGTGAGGAAGCGCTTTCCTTACAGGAAAAATGGAAACCGCAAGTGGGATGACGGGAGCGGACCCATCCGGGCTTTCCAGGGAGCGGTGATACTTCCCTTCGCGATCTTGCATTTTCCAGTTTCCATTTTCGACACTCACAAAATGTAGCGGCTGAGGTCCTGGTTCTTGACAATGTCCAACAGCTGTTTGTTGACGTAAGCGGCGTCGATTTTAACGTTCTTTTTCTTGAGGTCGGGCGCCTCGAAGGAAATTTCATCAAGAACTTTTTCGAGGATGGTGTGCAGGCGACGCGCGCCAATGTTTTCGGTTTGCTCGTTGACGCTGGTGGCCAAGCGGGCGACGGCGGCAACCGCGTCTTCGGTGAAATTCAGCTTCACGCCCTCGGTTTCGAGGAGCGCGGCATACTGCTTGATAAGCGCGTTCTTCGGCTCGGTTAGAATTCGAATGAAATCCTCTTCCTTGAGGGATTGCAGCTCCACGCGAATGGGCAAGCGTCCCTGAAGTTCGGGGATCAGGTCGGAAGGCTTGGTTACGTGAAAAGCCCCGGCCGCGATGAACAGGATGTGGTCGGTGCGAATCATGCCGTAGCGCGTGTTGACGGTGGTTCCTTCGATGATGGGGAGAATATCGCGCTGCACGCCTTCGCGCGAAACGTCGGGGCCATGGCCGGTTTCGCGCCCCGCGACTTTGTCGATTTCGTCGATGAAGATGATGCCCATTTGTTCCGCGCGCTCCACGGCCATGCGCGTGACCAGGTCCATGTCCAGCAGCTTGTTTTCTTCTTCCTGGATTAGGTATTCGAACGCGTCGGCCACGGTCATTTTGCGCTTTTTTTTCTGCTGGCCGAAGATGTTGGAAAACATCTCCTTGATGTTGTTGTCCATTTCCTCGACGCCCTGATTGGAAATGATTTCGAACGCGGGCATCAAGCGTTCGCGCACCTCCAGGTCGACCATGCGCTGGTCGAGCTTGCCTTCGCGAAGCTGGACGCGAAGCTTTTCGCGCGTGCGCAGGTTTTGTTCGCGCTGTGCGGTGACCTCGCTTTCGGGCGTGCCTGGAGCGGGAGAAGGCAGCGGCGGCAACAGAACATCGAGCACGCGCTCTTCCGCGGCTTGTTCGGCGCGGTCGGCGACTTCATCGAGCTTTTCCTCGCGGATCATGTCGATGGAAGTCTCGACGAGGTCGCGCACCATGGACTCGACGTCGCGGCCGACGTAGCCCACTTCTGTGTATTTCGAAGCTTCCACCTTGATGAACGGGCATCCGGCCAGCCGCGCCAGACGCCGGGCAATCTCGGTTTTCCCCACGCCCGTCGGTCCGATCATCAGAATGTTTTTCGGCAGGACATCGTCTGCGAGTTCGGGAGGCAGCTTCTGCCGGCGAACTCGATTGCGCAGGGCCACGGCGACAGCGCGCTTCGCGGCCGCTTGCCCCACGATGTATTTGTCGAGCTCGAGGACGATCTCGCGCGGCGTCATGTCGTCGAGCGCCGGAAGAAGCTCCTCTGCTTCTCCGGTGACGGCGCCGTTACCACCCGGCGCGAGAATTATTTCCTTTTCGGACTTAGTGGTCATCCGCGTTCTCAGTCCCAGGCCGAGATATCAGTCTCAGGTTTTCAATGAATAGAGGCACAAGCAAGACTAACACCCCCTCATTAAGAGATGCTACAGGCCCGGAGATGGTTTACAAATGAAATCGAGTAGGGCCAACGCGCCCCGAACTTTGCCGCTGGTTGCGACCGTTTCGCGGAATCCCTTTCCGGCAAAGGCCAGGCAAAACAGGGATTGCTCGTCGCTTCGCGGGTGTGGCCGCGGTCTTCAACCACCCGTTACAGCTCTTCGACCGTGAAATTTGCATTGGTATAAATGCAGATTTCGCTGGCGATGCGCATCGCTTCCATAGCCAGGTCTTTGGCGGACAGCTTGGAATGTTTCAACATCGCGCGCGAGGCGGCCAAAGCATAGCTGCCGCCGGAACCAATCGCCACAATCCCGTCGTCCGGCTCGATGACATCGCCGTTGCCGGAAACAATGAAGGTACTCTTGCTGTCGGCCACAATAAGCATGGCTTCCAGGTGACGCAGCGCGCGGTCCTTGCGCCAATCTTTGGCCAGTTCCACGGCAGCCTTCTGCAGATTGCCTGAAGTTTCCTGCAGTTTTCCTTCGAAGCGTTCAAACAGGGTGATGGCGTCGGCGGTCGAGCCGGCAAATCCCGCCAGAACCTTGTCGTTGTACAGCCGGCGGGTTTTGCGCGCGGTGTGCTTCATGACGTGATCGCCCATGGTGACCTGACCATCGCCAACGAGCACCACTTTGTTGTCTTTGCGCACACACAAAACCGTGGTGCCGTGCGTCGGCGCACTTCCCGGGTTGTTTCGCATCAGAAGATTATAGCGCCCCGAACGGTTGCACGCCAAAAAGCTCGAACCGCTC
>Ga0307477_10003877_pt1 | contig 10990 bp, 14 predicted proteins | sample atmos_gasesECM2C_FD_203316 | JGI IMG/M metagenome (GOLD analysis project Ga0307477, IMG submission 203316) | Hardwood forest soil microbial communities from Morgan-Monroe State Forest, Indiana, United States - atmos_gasesECM2C_515 | ecosystem: Environmental > Terrestrial > Soil > Temperate... | reverse complement strand
CGGCGCGCCCCCGTTCCAGGTCGCCACGTACTACACGCGCACGGGAGACCTCGATCTCGAGGCGGTGGACGCAGGCGTCCTCACCGACGTGCTGGCGCGCGTCCTCGAGGGCGCCGTCCGCTTGACGCGGCTGGCCGTGGGCGTGGCCCCGTCACCTACGCCCAACCCGTTGTGCGCATGGTGCGTCGGCCTGCCGCGCTGCGAGCCGGGCCAGGGGCGGGCCGGTTCCTCCATCCCCCGCCGGGGCGGAAGGTGGGACGGCGACGACGTGGATTGCGCCGCCGGCGACGACCGGGCCCCGCATGTGGTGGTGCGGTGATCCGACCCTCGTCGCGTCAGGCTTCGACCGAGGGCGCGGCGGTGGCGATGGGCCTGCCGCGGCCATCTGCGCTCACGGCGGCCCTGCTCGCTCCACCCACCGACGCGCTCGCCCCCGGGGTCGCGCGGGCCCTCAGGGACCGGGTGGCGCGCGAGCTGGGAGCACTGGCCGACGGGGTCCCGTGTGGCGAGCAGCTGCGCGTCGACGTGGCGAAGGTGATGCTCGCGCTCCGCCACCCTGATCGGTGCCTGTCCGACGACTCGCGTCCGTTCGCGCCCTCGGCGCGCGCCTGTCGCCGTGCCGTCGGCCTCGCCGCGGTGGCGCGCTGCGCACGCGGGCTGGCGCGCACCCCCGGGGTCGCGGTGAACGAGGTGCTGGACGCGGGCGTCGAGGACGTGGCGCGCCACGACCCAGCCGGCGCGATCCGGTCTCCATGGTGGGCGACGTGGTACGCGCAACTCCCCGTGGGCGGACGCGCCGCCGTCAAGGCCGAGGCCGTGACGTGGGCGACGCAGCTGCTCACCGCGTTCGAGTGGCGGCGGTTCGACCGTCCACCGGCGATCGCCGGGCGAGACGACTGGTGGCAGGCTCCCGGCGGTCGGCTCGCCCTGCGCGGCCGGGCCGACGTGCGGGCCCAGTTGGGAGAGCGTGCCGCGCTTGTGGTCGTCGGAGGCAGGTCGTGCGACGGAGACTGGAAGATCCGCCTCGGCTTCCCTGCGTTGGTGTGCTTGCTGGCACGGGGGGAGCGGGCCCTGCCCTGCCGAGTGGTCGGGGTCTGGCCTGCGAGCGGACAGACCCGCGTGCTCGACGTGGACAGTCCCGCCCTCGAGGCCGTGGCGAAGGCGGTGGTGTCCGCCACCGAGACGTGGATCGGCGCGTCGGCCCGGGAGACACGCGCGGCACGCGCCGGCTGAGCCAGTTCGCATCCCGTTCGGACGTCCTCGGCCGGTCGCACCCGATCACGAAACCCCCCCACGGGACGCGCAAAATTTTCGGTTCTCCCGTCGACGGTTGAACACATCACCGCGGTGATCCGTAGGACACGGCGGACGACGGCAGGCGCCGTCCACGACGAAGATCTGGCCGGCGGACCACTTGGCCGGACAACCCAACGGGCACTCGTAGTTGGCGCGCCCGTGTTCCTGCGAAATCGACGACTCGACGAGGTGTCCCATGCACATCGGCCCGACCATCCTGCAGAATCGCACCGCTGTCGCCCCGGTCGTCCGGACGGCGCACGATCCCCGCCCGGTGTTGAGCAACGTGACCGTGTTCGGGCTGCTGGGAGTCGCCTTGATCCACCTGTTGGACCTGCCCGGGACGATCGGACCGTCACCGGTCCAGGGAACGCTGTATCTGATGCTCATCGCCGCGTGCTTGGTCACCGCTTTTCTGTTCCTTCACGCCACGTCGTGGATGCGGTGGCTGCTGGTCGCCCTGATCGGCGCGGCGCCGCTGGCCACCTACATCCTGACGAGGACGGTGGGGCTCCCCTTCGACCGGGGGGACATCGGCAACTGGGGTGATCGCCTGGGGGTGGCCGCGCTGTTCGTCGAGACCGTGCTCGTGCTCACCGCGGCGTACGCGCTCTGGCTGGGAAGGCCCCTGTCGACGGGGCGACGCCAGACCTGAGTCATCCCGAGCTGTCCGAGCCGGCCACCACAACGCGGTCGTTGCTGGTCCCGGGACCGGATCGGCGCTCCGCCCCCTTAGAGCTGTGCACACGCGGCGACGGCCGCGTCCGCAGCGCGCCGGGCCGCGAGGGTCGAGTCACGCCCCAGGCGGACCAGACGAGGGATCCTCCACGGGTGCGTCACGACAAAGCGCGCCGCCGCCCCGGCGTCTGCCTGGCCGTCGGGCTTGAGCATGGCGAACACGGTGTCGTCCACCAGACCGTCGCTCGGGCGGTCGCTGATTGCTCGGAACGCGGACCACGCGCAACCCCGGGCCGAACACACCTCGGCCACCGCCGCGGTCTCCATGTCGACGGCGATGACGCCGTCGGACCTCATCTGCGCGAGCCGCTCGTCATCGAGGATCAGCTCGTCGGAGGTCGCGATCGTCCCTGAGGCAGTCACGTTCGACAACGCGGTGGGATGAAATCGCTTCCCGGTGGACCGGTCCACGACGGTGTCGGGGACGATGACCGTGCCGATGCCGAGAGTGGGGTCGAGCCCGCCCGCGATGCCGCTCACGAGCACGAGGTCGGCCGGCCACGCGTCGAGCAACCGCGCCGTGGCGCGGGCGGCCGCGGCGGGGCCGACCCCGATGACGGCCGCACCGACGTCGGCGCGCCCCACCGTGGCCCGGTGCAGATGTTCGTTTCCCACGACGACGCGCTCGGAGCGCAGGGCGCGCGCCACCGGGCGAAGCTCCATGCGCATCGGGGCGAGGATGAGCGCCCTCGGCACCCCACCGCCACCGGTCACGACGATCAGCCCCGGGCGGTGGACGCGCGGTGACACGCGGCCGGCGGCGGCACGTCGAGGGCGGGGTTGCGGTCGAAGAACCCGACCGGCACGAGGGTGAACCCCGAGTACTCGACCGGCATCACCGGCCAATCCTCCGGACGCGGCACGTGCGTCACGCCGAACGTGTACCACACGACCACGTCGGTCTCGACCAGCGGGCGGTCCCGAGCCGTCCACCGGGGCAGGCCGTCCCCGCCGGCGTGTTGATTGGGATAGTCACCCGCGGCGCGCCGTTCGTCCGGTTCGAAGCGGGTGACCCACAGATTCCGGGTTCCGAACGCTGCTCGTCGTCCCACACTCGACGTGGCGTCGGCGAGCAGCGTCGGTGTCGGGCCTGGGACGAGCTTGTAGCCCACCGGCTCGCCGAGCCGGTTGGTCGACGAGGGGTTCACGATCCTCCAGGTGCGACTCCTGGCGGGGTCGGCGACACGGCTCGCCTCGGCCTCCGAACGAAGCGGCGTCTGCACCGACTCGAACGCATTTCCCCACGGGTTCTCCGGTCCGAGAGGAGACGGGACGACGTCGGCCTCGTACACGGTGTTCGTGTCCCCGTCGATCTCCACGTCGAGGCGGACGTTGAACAGGTGCTGGTGGAGCGGGGCGGCGAGCTGGGGAGCAACCACCGTCGAGAACCGAGGCCGTTCACCGGGGGAGATCGCCATGGTGGACAGGATGCCGGTGAGCTTCACCTCGAACTGGATCGTGCCGTCGAGGTAGAAGTACCAGTAGAAGCCGTAGTCGTAGTTGCCCACCGTTGCGATCGAGCTCACGACCAGACGGCGCGACCGTCGAACCTCCCCACGCCCCGAGCGCCCGTCGTGGTGCTTCCACAGGATTCCGTAGTCCTCTTCATGGATGCAGATGGCGTTCTTGACCCTGTACGGCGCGCCCCGTTCGGTTGCGAACACCGCATCGAGGTAGGAGATGACGCCGAGGCAGTCGCAACCCAGCTCCAGCGAGTTCGCCAAGCGCCCGAGGCCCCACTCGCCCACGTCGAAGGCGTTCTTCCATCCGTGCATCGGGCCGGGGTCGCCATAAGGGACGACCATCTCGCTGACCGAGGCCCGGTAGAGGATCGGTCGGGTCCGTCCGGCGTCGTCGTAACCGACCTGGCGCAGGACGATGCCTTCGATCGGGTCCAGTGAGACCCGCATCGACCACCGTTGCCACCGCACGAGATCGCCCTCCACCGTGAAGCTGGGCCCGTCGGGCTGGACGATGTCGAGCGCCTTGAGGTCGGCGCGCAGCGCGCCCACGTCCTCCGGGTAGTAGCTGCCGGGTTCGGGGGGAAGAGGCACCACCCCGGTGTCGAGCACCTCGAGCACCTCACCCCGCCCCATGTCGACGAAGGCGATGACCCCTTCCACCGGTCGGGCATATCCGTTGTCGGCGGGGTCGGAGCGCACATACGACAGACACCGGCAGATACGACGCTCCCGCTCGTGGTCGAGCCCGAAGTTGCCCGCCGGCCAGGGGTCGATCTGGACGCTGTCGAGGTCCTCGATGCCGCGGCGGCGCATGGCGGCCTGCCACGCGGGGTCGGCTTTGAGCGCCAGGATGGCGCCGAGCGATTCTTCGAACAGCAGACCGGGCCGGACCTCCGGCACCTCCGTGACGGAGCGGACTTCCCCCGCGGTGAGCGAGACCTCCACCTCGAACACCCTGGCCTCGGGTCCCGGCACGGCGACGACCCGCACCCGGCGTTCGGTGGGCCGGCCCGGGGCAAAAGACCGGGCCTCGTCCTTGGGTGGCTCCGCCAGGCCCACGTAGGCGAAACGGGGGTCGTCGCCGCAGGCCCCGAGCGCCTTGACGAGAGCGACGGCCGCCACGATCTCCTCCGCCGACAGAGGCGCAAGGGGATGCGGGGCGGAAGCGGGCGCCGGTGCCGATTCGGTTGTCGTCTGTGCCACCACGTCCCCCGTCTGCCGGCCCCGGCATCGCCCACGCGATGGTGGTTCCGAACGCAGTCACGGTACGGCGACGTCGCCGCGTCCGGCAACCGCCTCGCCCGGGCCGTCGGCGCCGACCCGTGCCCGGACACCTCCGTCAGCACGACGAACCGAGGTCGGAGGCCCGGGCGGGAGCGTCAGGTGAGTTGTCGGCGGTACACGAAGAACACCCGGCCTACCGAGGCCCCCACCCCGGCGTACGGTCGGATCGGGCCCACCCAGGCGACCTCGATATGACGTCTGCCGGATGCCCGCATGCGATGCAGCGCACTGAGGAGGAGCGGCCGACCGACACCGTGTCCCCACAGATCGCCCCGCACGGCGATCGGCCCGAGGAACCCGGTTCGGTTCACGTCGTAGGCGCAGATGGCGGCGATGCCCGCATCGTCGCGGCTGAGCACCAGGGTCGAGTGGTCCAGGGCGCGCAGCGCTTCGGGGGTCCAGTTCGGCCAGTGCCGCTCCATCCAGGCGGTGACCTCGTCTCGGTCCCGCTCGGTCGCGACGTCGGATCCACCCGGGTCGGGCGGGAGTGCGTCCAGGTCGACGCGCATGTTGAAGTTGGCGTCATTGCGTTGGTACCGCTCGCGTTCGAGGAGACACAGCATGGCCGTGGCGGTGGTCTCGACGCCCGGATAGAGGTAGTAGGGCGGATCGGCGCCGACCTGTACCGCCGTAGCTCCACCTGCCCGGACGTCGGCTTCGGCGGCGCGTAGCAGTGCCGTCCCGTGGTGGCGACGGCGAGCCAAGGGATCCACACCCAGCAGGCGGATGTAGCCCTGTGCTCCCGAACACACCGTCGCGACGAGCCCGATGTCGGGGTGACCGCGCACGATGGCCGGCTGATCGGGACTGAACAAGCTCTCGGCGAGCTCGGACCTCGACGGCGGATCGTCGAGGCATCGACGGGCCAGATCGGCCACCACGTCGATCTGACGTGCGTCGAAAACTTCGAAGGTGGGCGGGGTCGTGGCGCCGGTCTCGATGCGGGGAAGTCTACGGAGACTGGGTGTAGGGAGAACGGGCCAGTGATCCTCGAGGTGGGCGAGCGACGAAAGGAACGGAGGTGGACCGGCGCTGCGCTTCGCTCTTCAGTTGAGGAGTACGTCCGTCAGTGGAGTCCCCGAGTTGCCCGACCAATCGCCACTCGTTCGGGGCCTCGAGTACTGCTCGGGCCGCCTACGGCTTGCCGTCGAGGCGCACGTCGGCCGGTCCGAAGACATCCGGAAGGACTTCTTGCGACCCGCGCCGAAAGACGCGGTAACCACCTTCCAGGGCCTCGGCGACTTCGTACCCGTGGGCCCACTGTCCGGCCTGATACCGGGTACGAACCTCGACATGGTCTCCCTCGAGCACCCCTTCGGAACCCGGTGACGCCGATTCCATCATCCCGCCTCCTGTCATCGATCTATGGCGTAGATGCCTGTTGCTGCGGGTCAAGCAACAAAGAGCATCTTGCGTTGGTGCTGCAAGCTGCGTAGGCCGCGGACAATCTCCTCCACGCTGAGGTCATCGCGCCATCGGAGGCGCGAAGCCGAGGCATCCAGTCGCGCCACCTCGCGGCTGCGTAGCCATGCCCGTTCGGCGTTGGGTCGCCCCCTGAGGGCCCGATTGAACGCGGCGGTCGCCTCCCGGGCGCTCTCGACCTCGAGGATCCGCGCTATTTCGACGAAGGACTGGCCGTGGTCACGCCCCTTGCGGACCCGCTCGTCACGGTTGATATCTGTCGTCATGGTCTTTCTCGATTCCTCTCCTCGTTCACGGGGCCGACCGAACAGTGCCGCTGTCGAGACCCGGTGACCGCTCCTCGAGCGGCCGGACCCGCGTCGCGTGCGGACCTTTGGGTCCTGGTTCGGCGTCGAAGGTGACGCGCTGTCCCCCGGTCAGCTCGCGATAGCCGGAGCCCTCGATGGAAGAGAAATGCGCGAAGACTAAGGCGCTCAGGTCATCAGGAATGATGAGCCCGAATCCTCTCGTCGTGTTGAACCACTTGACAGTGCCGTCGGCCATGACGTTGCCCCCTACTCCACGCTTGAACACTTGCTGGAGACCACTGGCAACCGGCAACGACGCACGACATGCGTGACTTGAGCCGCGCTCTACTGAGATGCTACTCGCTTCCTACCGAGGGAGGGCCAACGCGCGAACGTAAACAGAACGGTGGGTTGCAGCAGTTGTGCTTCTCGCTGAGAGGCGGCACCCGAATCCTCATGGTGACGTCTCGCACCCCGACAGGCGCGGTTCTTTCGCCGTAGACCTATCACTGGCGACCCAAAGGGTCCATAGTGGGGGAAGAAGGTTGCTGTCCCGAAGGAGGTGAGGCCTCTGGTTGGTTGGATCGATACGGAGCGCCTCTCCGGGACTGGATCATCGGGTGACCTTGTATTGCCCGAGTCGGGCTCAACCTCGGGACACGCATGACATTTGACCTGGCAAGATTCCTTGTTGGGTCCAGTTGTGAAGATCACGGCTTCTTGAGTCGTACCGAGGGCCCCGTCCACCCCTTCCGAGGCGCGACAACCGAGGAACAGCGTCCGCTTTCCGACTCGGAATGCGGACGCTGTCGCGTGAGGAAGCGAAGCCGTACCACGCGTTGGTCGAGCTGATCCCGATGGCGGCCGCCATGGTGATCGGTCAGGCGAGATTGCAAGGCTCGGCGAGTGCTCGGCGTCCTGTCATGGAGTCACCATGGGCGACAGCGCGTGTTTCGAGGCCGATGGTCTGTCGCCTACACCTCGCGGGAGAGTTGGCGTGTGACGACCTGGGAGTACCTCATCGTCGCACTCCCACGCTTCGAGGCGCCCACATCGCTGCCGGAGCACTCGTTGGCGGTGCGTGCCCTCAACGACGAGGGCGCGGTTGGTTGGGAAGCGGTTGGCATGTCGGTGCTCGCCGACGGGAGCGTGGCTGTGCTGCTCAAACGGCCATTGGACGCCGTCGAGCATGTGAACAATGGCGGCGCACCCTCGGCACGAGGTGATACCGGCCCGACCCAATCTGAGGCCTCCGACGCTTGAACGTCACCAGACGCGGCCACGCAGGGCGGCCGTCAACCGTCGAGCCCACGTCGTGGAAGAAGGGCGCGCCGTTTCTGCAGGGGACACAGAGGTGACTCGTAGCGAGGGATCCAGAAACGAGCCCGGCGGTTGCATGCGACCTTTGCCGTCCTGCCACCAACCCGTGGGGTACTGCAGATATCCGTATCTCGTCATCGGCTTCCGATCTTCTTGGGCATCCGGTTCTTGGGCCTCCGACGGTCAGGGCTGGCGTCGACCAGGAGCTCCAGCACTTCACCGATGGTCCGTGCTCGACCGATAGCCCCTCGCAGAGGCAGATCGGTTTGAATCTCGTAGCGGCTGCGACGGCCGTCCCTGTCCTTGACCACGTAGCCGTCTGCGGTGAGGTCGGTGACGATGCCATAGGCGCTGCGCTCGGTGATGCCCACCATGGCCGCGATATCGCGCAGTCGAATCCCGGGGTCGTGGGCGATGCAGACGAGGACCCGCGCATGGTTGGTGAGAAAGCCCCATTCCGCCATGAGATGAGTATAGTTGACGTTTTCTAGAAGTCTATTGCTAGTTATGTGGAACTAGAGTATGGTGGGTCACAGACATCGAGGCTCGGCCGTCGCCGACCGCCGGGTGCTCGAGGGTCAGCGAAAGGACCCAGTCATGTTGTTGCGATACGAGCCATTTCAAGCGTTCGACCGGCTCACCCAGGAACTGGCGAATGAAACCCGGGCGCGGCAGATCCCCGTGGACGCCTACCGTCGCGGCAACGAGTTCAAGGTCCATCTCGACTTACCCGGTGTCGAACCGGCTTCCATCGAGTTGACCGTCGAGAACGACGTCCTGAGCGTCCGGGCGACACGCACGTGGGTCCGAGCCGAGGGCGACGAGATTCAGATGACAGAACGAGCCCAGGGCGAATTCAAGCGCCAGCTGTTCCTCGGCGAGAGCCTGGACCGCGATCACATCACCGCCGCCTACGAGGACGGCGTGCTCACGGTCACCATTCCGGTGGCCGAGCAGGCCAAACCTCAGAAGGTTGAGATCACCCACGTCGGAAGCGTGGCGCAGGCTGTCGAGACAGTCTCCACTGGGGCCTGAGAAAGGATCCCCGCATCACCGAAGCGACTCCATTCCTGAGCCGCTTCGGTGACTTCGGCGCTTGGGTTTGACGATTCTTCCGTTCTTCCGAGGCTCTGCGAAGGGAAAGGCATGTCTTCTGGTCCCAGTGCCCAGTCTGTGCCCGAGGGTTCGGTGTCGTCGCCAGGTGGCGCACGGCCAAGCGCGGACCTACTCGTAGGCGCTACGCACAAATGTGGGCGTTGCCGACTTGAATTCCCGTTGGACAAGAGTCCGGAAAACATGGCCACAGCCCACTGGTGGCTATGCGCGACGTGCCATACAAGGCTGCTCGGCGTGAAAGCGTCGGTCGATGCCCGGTGGGCGTGATACCCGGACCGTGGATCTGACCTGACCCCCAAAACTTGGACCACCTGTATGGCAACTTGGCCCTGTCTGACAGGAGCCAGCCATGCCCAGGCATCACCCGGCAGCCCTTCGACGTGAGGCATGCGAACGCATGCTCGCGGGCGAGCCCGTGAAGGAGGTCGCCGAGAGACTTGCGGTCTCCCCCGACACCCTCTACAAGTGGCGCCGACAGGCTCTCATCGATGCCGGTCGTCGACCGGGCGTGAAGAGCTATGAGTCCGATCCGCTCCAGCGGGCGCGTCGGCGCATCAAGGAGCTCGAGGAGGAGCTGAAGATCGTCAAGGCGGCCAGCGCGATCTTCGAGGAGGGCGCCGTCGACCCAAAAGGAAGTACCAGGTTGTCCGACGACTGAACAACCTGGGCTATTCCGAGCGTCGGGGGTGTGCGGTCGTGGGGCTCGACCGCTCGACCTACTACGACATCAAGTTCCACAAGCCGACCGACCGAGAGATCCGCCACCTTCTTCTGACCGACGCCATCGCCGACATCCACGCCCGGTCCCGTGGCACGTACGGCAGGCTGCGGATCCGGGCCGCCCTCGAGATCGAACAGGGACTCATCGTCAACAAGAAGCTGATCGCCAGGATCATGGGCGAGCTGGGCATTCACGGCTTGCCCGGGCCGAAGAAGGGGGTGAAGAACCTGAAGAACATCGCCACCTGTGAGGACCTGGTCCAGCGAAATTTCACCGCCAACGCGCCCAACGAGCTGTGGCTCACTGATATCACCGAGCACCCCACGGCCGAGGGCAAGCTCTACTGCTGCGTCGTCTTGGACATCTACTCACGCAAGGTGGTCGGCTGGTCCATCGATCGCCACTGCGACGCCGATCTGGTCAACGACGCACTGAGGAGGGCGGGCGCGTCTCGGACGACGTCGCCTGTGACGATCATCCATTCTGATCACGGCAGCCAGTTCACCTCCTGGGCCTTCACCGAGAACGTGCGTCGACGAGAGCTGATCGGCTCGATGGGCACCACCGGAGACTGCTACGACAACGCCCCCATGGAGTCGTTCTGGGGGACGTTGCAGGTCGAGCTCCTGAACCGGCAGAGGTGGCCAACGATCATCGAGCTCGCCCAGGCCATCGCCGACTACATCGAGAGCTTCTACAACCCGGTCCGGCGCCACAGCGCCCTCGACTACCTAACCCCAAACGAATTCGAGGATCTACACTCACCCCGAACCCAGGCCACGTTGCCATAAGACGTGGTCCACCGAACGGGGGCAACGCCTATCTGCGGAGGGAGGGGGATTCGAACCCCCGGGCCCTTGCAGGCCAAGGCTTTTCAAGAGCCTCGCATTCGTCCGCTCTGCCACCCCTCCAAGGGACCTTAACCAGGACTAATCTCTGATCGAGCCCCTACCTCCCCCTCCTTGTCCTACAGCGTGTCCTACAATGTGCGACGTTCTCCAACAACGGGTCGATGACTCTGCACGAGGAGGAAGGTCAATGGCCAAGGGCACCATGCGGGAGCGTACTCCCGGTGTCTGGTTGCTCCGAGCCTACGCAGGCAGAGATCGGACCGGCCGACCAGTCCAGATAGCGAGAACAATCCGCGGTGGTAAGCGCGCCGCTCAGACCGCCCTTGCCGCTCTCGTCACCGAGGTGGAGGAGCGGGGTATGAGCGGCTCCTTCGACGGCAGAATGACCGTCGGGCAGCTTCTCGACCGCTGGCTCGAGTACCTGACGCCCATCCGCCAACCGACAACGATCCAGGGTTACCGGGTGAACGTACGCCGCGTGAAGTCGGCGCT
>Ga0307477_10003876_pt1 | contig 10993 bp, 15 predicted proteins | sample atmos_gasesECM2C_FD_203316 | JGI IMG/M metagenome (GOLD analysis project Ga0307477, IMG submission 203316) | Hardwood forest soil microbial communities from Morgan-Monroe State Forest, Indiana, United States - atmos_gasesECM2C_515 | ecosystem: Environmental > Terrestrial > Soil > Temperate... | reverse complement strand
GCCGACGACCTGACGCCGCTTCGGAGCCTGCGCGGATCCCTGCAAGATCAACTCGGAGCCGGACTAGTTGGCGGCGAGTCACCCGCGGCACGGTCCGATCTCCCGCGTCACCTTGCGAACCTGCGCTGGAGACTGAAGCTAGACGAGGGCGAGTACGTTCTTGTCGCCGAGGGCGTTGCCTGGCAACAGGTCGCTGGCACGCTAATGACCGACATTTTGCTCGCGCAGCAGCACGGCCTCTGGCCACGCCTGAAGGCGTGCCGGAATCCCCGCTGCTCGGTGGTCTTCTACGACAGCTCGAAGAACCAGTCCCGCGTCTGGTGCAACACGTCGGTCTGCGGCAACATCCACAATCTCCGCGCCTCTCGAGCTCGCCGACGTGAACAGACTCCTTAGGCCCATGCGTACACCGCCGAGTCCAGCGTGCTGCACGTCCCTCAGTCGCAGGGGCCTCGCCTTGCGCGAGAGTCCATGCAAGCGGGCAACCGTGCTAGGACCGCCGGGCGAGAACTCGCCAGGTAGTGGCGGCGCGATTTCGGCCCGGGCCGGCGACGAACTCGGCCTCGCTGACCGGCACCGTTTCGGAGCCCTTCGGTACGAGCGCCGCGATAAGCCTCTTGTGGTCGCGTTTGCGCCGGGCCAGGGTCGGCGGTTTGTCGCACACGTAGCGGTCGCCCCATTGCCGCAACCCGATCAGGGCGACGTGGAGGTCGAGGCCCTTCTTGGTTAATTGGTAGTCGTACCGATCGGACCGGGTGCCGTAAGCCACTCGCTCGAAGATTCCTTCGTCGACAAGCTTGTTGAGCCGGTCCGTCAGAATGTTGCGGGAGATCCCGAGGCTCTCCTGGAACTCGTCGAAACGGGCAAGCCCCAAGAACGCGTCTCGGATGATCAGCAATGTCCAACGTTCGCCGACGATCTCGAGCGCACGAGCGATCGAGCAGTTCTGCCCTGTGTAGTCGCGGTTCAGCACCATCACAACGGTACCGGACGCGCTTCGTGTCGCCGTTGCAGCGCGCCGTTGCCGCACTCTGAGTTGTGTGATACAACTCAGCCTTGACCCCGCGAGGCGAGATCGCCTGCATCTGGTTCCGGCGCCGCCGGGCCAGGCTGAAAGGAGCGACCACATGAGCAGATTGCCGAACATCGTCCTGGTGCACGGCGCGTGGGCTGACGGCTCGTGCTGGAGCGCAGTCATCGAGCGACTGCAGGACCAGGGTTACCACGTCACCGCGCCGCAGTTCCCCCTTACCTCGCTGGCAGACGATGTCGCTCGGCTCCGCCAGGTCCTCGCTCTCCAAGAAGGGCCCACCGTTGTCGCCGGTCACTCCTACGGTGGCCAGGTCATCACCGCGCTCGGCGACGACGCGCCCAATGTGACCGCACTGGTGTATATCGCCGCCTTCGGTCTGGAGAAGGGCGAGTCGCTCGGTGCCTTGCTGTCGCAAGGACCCGTCACTCCGGCGCTCGTGCACCAAGTCGTCGACGACAAGGGTTTCGTCTGGCTCTCCGAGGACGACTTCACCAACCACTTCGCGGCGGATGTTGGGCCGACAAAGGCAAAGGTCATGTTCGCCGTTCAGCAGCCGCTGGCTGCCAGCACGTTCAACGATGTGATGGACACGCCGGCCTGGCGCTCGCTGCCGAGCTGGTACCTGGTCGCCACTGAAGACGAGGCGATCCCGCCGGACGTGGAGCGTCTGTTCGGCCAACGCATGGGCGCGACCACCACCGAGGTAGCCGCGAGCCATGTGGCGATGGTGTCCCACCCCCAGGAGGTGGCCGACGTCATCGCCGACGCTGCCAACGCGGCGACGTAAGGCGAGGGCTCCTGGGCCAGCGCTAGCTGCCACACGACCTGCGCCACCGACGCTTACGACTCCTCGAGGAGGCTGCCTCATGCCGATGATCGACGTATACGCCCTCAGCGGCACCTTCGCCGACCCTCATCAGCTCGCCTCCAGTCTCGCCGGGGCACTGATGACCATCGAGCAGGTTCCCGACATCCCGATGTTCCGCCAGAACACGGCCGCGTTCGTGCATGACCTTCCTGGCGAGGCGATCTCCAACGTCGAGGGCCAGACCAACTACGTCAGGGTCCAGGTGCTTACGAACGCCGGCGCCCTGGATCGCGACAAGCAACTGGCCGTGGTCCGGCAGTTCACCGACCTCGTGGCAGATGCTGCCGGTGACCCCTCGCTGTCGGAGCGGACCTGGGTGCTGCTGACCGAAGCCGTCGATGGCGGTTGGGGCCTCAGCGGTCATGCCCATACCAATGCTGAACTCGTCGACGCGGCGCGCGCCCAGATCAACCAGCTACGCGACCAAGCGTCGCCGAGACCCTGACGGGCCGTCCCTGACAGCAACAGTCGAGCCGTTCCCCAAGCACTGACGCCACCGAGATGGTGACGACGCCTACGTGGTGGACCCCCGCAGATGTCATGCGGGATGCGGCCCCTCCTCACGGAGGACGGAGGCCATGGTGAGGCTGAAGTAGCCCACGAGCCGGGCTCGGTCGAAAATGACGAATGTCCGGGCCGAGTCCATGGCCTGGGCGGCGAGTGCATGGCGGTGCAGCCAATCGTCGAGTTCGTCGCTGCCCGAGGTGAATCGGGCGAGGTCGTGGTGTTCGGCGAGTCGCTTGAGGCGGCGAGGAGGTGGCCGATCTCACGTCAGCGAGGCACGCGTGAGCTACGCGAGCCGTGACGGCGGCGCGACCCTCTGCTCTGCCGTCAGCCTGCCGTGGGCGGGCCCAGCGGTCGCGTCTCGCTCCACCTGAGGATGATCTGGCGCTCCGCGATATACCAGGTGTTGTCGACCTTGGTGAACGTGTCGAGGTAGCGCAGCCACGCGACCATCATCAGTCGACTCGTGTCGTCGGTGTAGACGTGGTGGGCAATGGTGTAGCTGTCGCCGGTCGCCTGATTCCCATCAAGGATGACGGTGCTTTGGCCGTTGAAGTGCATCGTCGCCTCGTAGCGGTTCAAGTCATCGAAGACCGGCGACAGCGCCTCTCGACCTTCGAGCATGTAGCTCGGTTCGGTGCCCGGGCCGTCCATGTACACCGCAAAGCTGGTGTCCTCCGTGAACAGCGCCTTCTGTCCTTCCGCGTCTCGGATGTCGGCGCAGTGGGCATAGGCGTCGAACAGCTCGCGAATGGCCAAGCGGTCCGCAGCCTCTTGCGGTGAAAGCGTTGAGTGTGGCGCCACGACGGCATCTCCCTCTGTTTGACAGCTGTATAACATTGACAGGTGTATAGAACCAGCTACCGTGCGTTTGTGCAAGGGGCGTTGATCCGGAGCTGTACCGAGCTGTTCAGGCCCGGACGCAAGCTCAGGTGCCGCTTCGGGGCGGCGTCAGGTGGCTGAGCGCAGCGACCCCCGCATCATGCGCACAACCAAAGCTTGTGGAGAGGCGATCGTCCAGCTCGCCTCGGAGCAGCCCATCTCACAGGTCACCGTCGCCCACCTGGCCGAATGCGCCAAGGTGACCAGGGCGACCTTCTACCACCACTTCGCCAGCCCGCTCGAGCTGCTCATTCAGGTCCTTCTGGCCGACCTCGAGGACTCCCATCGACTCGAGGAGCAGCGACGCTCCGACGGTGGCCTCTCGGCGCCGGAGATGCTGCGCCTCTCGATCATCGATGTGGCAGATCACATCGAACGCTTCAAGGACGTCTACCGACAAGCCGTGCACGACCCAGCCGACGGAGGGGTGTTCGAGGCGCTCGTGCGGCATTTCGCCGACTATGCCGTGGTCTTCATCGCTCGGTCCACCCACCCGGACCTCCCGGTCGCCGACCACCGTATCGTCGCCCAGTTCCTTGCCCACGGGTTCGCCGGGGCTATCAAGGCATGGGTGAGCGGCGAGTCAGTAGCGAAAGGGGATCTGGTTGATGCCGCCGTCGCCTGTGCGCCGGCGTGGTGGAGCTGAACGGACTGAGGCCAGTGGTCGCACAGAGCCACGAGCGTCTTTCTCTCAGTCAGATGGTTCTCGATCCCGGGGCCCACCAAACACGGAACGACTGAAGTCCGAGCCCGACGAATTCCCCCAGCTTTCCCCGAGACGGAACCATTCCGCCTACTCGGAGGCCCGAGTGTCCAGGTCAGCACTCGCGCTGGGGGCGCGTCGTGGCGGGTTGTAGACGGCGCTGCCGCCATCGCCCTCTTGTGGCACTGGCACAATGGCAATCGTCGTCGCCTCAGAAGTCGGCAGCTGTCCGGACAGAGTTACGTGCTCGGCGAAGATGCCGTCCCGACGATCGAATCGCCGTAACCACCGACGCTGCATCGGTTCGTGAGATGTGTCGGACCGCGACAGCTTGTCGCAGAATGTCAACCGTATCCACCACGCGCCCCGCGCCGAGGCTGCGTTCGGCGAAGCTGAAGGCGGTGTTGTCGTCGGTCGCGAACGTTCCGCCGAAGATGCCCGCGAAATAGATGCTCTGAGCCTCGCCCAAATCGCCCGAAGCTCCGCCATTGAGCCTGATTTGCAGGCGACGAATGGCGAGCTGCTCGGTCGTACCGGTCGGGGCCATTGGGCTTCCGAGCCATGGGGCGGCGAGGATCGCCGAGCACTCAGGGAATCGGCTGTTCGCCCTACGGATCTCCCGCTCGACCTCTTCGACCCATCGCGGGGTCGGAAGCGCCGCATGGAGTTGCTCGCAGATGTCGAGCCGTCCGCAGCTGGAGAAGTGCCTCAGCGTGACGGCGTCATAGAGAAGGGGGGAGGGGGGCATGGACATGGAGGGAGTTGGATACCAGTGGCCACCTAGTTGGGGTTCCCGCCGAACGCCTCTTCGTCGGTCAGATCGCTCACGCCTTCTGTGTATAACTGCGCTTCAACCACCTCGCGGGCGTCCTTCTCCATGATGGAGATCCGCTCCAACAGGTCGTCCGCGTCCACGCCGAGGAGACCTGCGAGCGGCCTGACGCTGATGACGCCCTTGGCGTACCCCTCCGCGGCTCGGCTGGTGAGCCAGCGGGGTGGCTTGTACTCCGGTCGAGCGCCGAGGCGCGTCAGCAGAGCTGCCTTGACGTCGGGATCACCGTCGATGACGACGCTTCGCCAGCCGCGGGCTTGGAGCTGATCCCGACCGTGCGCGTTGATCTGTCGGAGGTTGTGCAGCCGGTAGATGAGGGACTCGTAGCTCACGCCGAACCGCAGCATCATCTGTGCCAAGCACTCCGCCGTCCGACCGTATTTCGCCATCAGGTCGAGCACATCGTCGCGCGCCATCAGGAATGTCGCCGCGAAGGCGTTGGCGAATCGCTCCCGATCATCGTGGGCGGTTAAGTCGAGGTCCAGCGTCATCACGTCGCCGTCGGCCGCCAGCACGTGCGCCAGCTCGTGTGCCAGCGTGAACAGGGCTCGAGTGGTCGGCTGCTTCGCGTTCACAAAGATGAACGGGAACTCCCGATCGGTGATCGACGCACCCCACAGCGGATCGTCTGGATACTCCTCAACCAGGACGTCGACCCCGAGCTTCTCTTCGATTGCCTTCGCCAGCGACCAGAAGCGATCATCGCCCTCGACGAGCGGGCCGAGGACTGTGTGTGCCCAGGCTGCCAGATTCTCCGCCGCCTGCAGCCACACCGTCTCGTCGACCTCCGGCACCTTGTCCAGGTGCGGACCGGTGGGGATACCCTCCTCGACCAACGCCTCGTGAAGCTCGGTCAGCGCGGTGAGCCGCAAGAAGGCTGGGCTGTCGATAGGCGTGCCGACGTCCGCTCGGGGCGCAACTGGCAGCCTCGCTACGAGGGAGTGGTCGTCCAGTATCGCCATCGGCGACACCCTCAGAGCAGCTGCGATGCGTGTCAGTTCGTCGGTCTTTACGCCCCTCTTGCCCCGCTCGATGTTCGACATCGCGCTCGGATCGAGGCCGACCGCTTCCGCGAGGTCCTGAGACCGGATGCCCGCGCGCTCTCGGAGCGCGCGGATCTGCGCGCCGACAGCCGGAGGCTCCATCGGCGGAAGAGTACCACACGCTTGCGATTTCCGCAAGAACCCGGTTGCGATAAGCACAAGCTCATGGTACTATAGAGTTGCGATTATCGCAATGGATAGCGAGCCCCTGGAAGGAGGCCCCACGATGACCCAGCCCGCAGTACCCACGACGGCTCAGGCTACAGAGCGCGACGTCCACGTCGTCATCGATGAAAAGCCCTATGTGTTCGAGACACACGACGTCACCGGCTTGCAGATCAAGGCGACGGCTGGCATCCCGGAGAACTACTCGTTGTATCGGCGCGAACACGGCGCCAACGAGCCGATCAGCAATGACGAAAGCGTCGAGTTGAAGCAGGGCGACCACTTCTTTTCGCGACCGCCCTCGAACGTCTCATGACCGAAGACGAGTTCGAACGCGGTCTCGCTGCGGTCATAGAGATCTATCCCGAGACCCGAGTCCTACCGGGCGCCGGCACGCAGCGCCCCCTGCGTGTCGGGCCCGTAGCGATCCCAACTGAGTTCTGGGGTGGCGGAGTTACCCGACTGTTAGTTGTCTTCGACTTGGCCACCCACGAGGCCGCACGCCCACGAGGGCTGCTCGGGGACGAGTGGAAGCTGCCCAACGGCCGTGGAGCCCCTCAGAACGCCTCGCCGGTATATGAGTTCGGCGAGGCGTGGCAGCAGTATTCGTGGTCGTTCCCGTGGCCGCCGGCCCTCGGAGTGGTCCAGACCGTTGAGGCATACCTCGGACGATTCGATGCCCACCATTGATCTACGTGTTCCCGGCGATGTGCACGCAACGCTCATGGCCGACATCACGCAGGTCCATGAGTGGGCCGGCTACCTCCTATGCGGGGTACTACGCGAACCCGACCGGACCCTCCTTCTCGGGCGTGAGTGGCATGCCGTGCCGGCGTCGATGGCGCTCCACGGTACCGGCCATGGGTTCAGTTGGAGCCCTGACTTCGATGTCGAGATGCTCAACCAGGCACAGCGCGAGAACCTTGCCTGCGTCGTCCTCCACTACCACGGCGGATCACAGCCGGACCTCGGTCACAAGAGCGACCGCCCGACCGCCGACTCCCTCATGCCCTTCTTGTCCAGCGAGGCGGGCGGTCGCCCCCACCTGTTCGGCGTCGTCGGCGACCACGCGATCAACGCGGTGGCCTTCGCCGATGGCGCCGAGGTCGGCGCGCTCCACAGCTATACGGTCACATCCGGCGCCATGGACGTGTGGCGAACGAGGCTCAATGGCCACGGTGCGACACGAGCAGAGGAACGCCACGATCGACTCGTCCGCGGCTTCGGCATCGAGGCACACGCTCGGCTCAGACGGACGACCGTCGGCGTCGTGGGCTGCGGTGGGGGCGGATCCCACGTCGTCCAGCAACTCGCCTACCTCGGCGTAGGCCAGCTCATTCTTGTTGATGCCGACAACGTGGAGGAGACCAACCTCAACCGGCTCGTCGGGGCCTTCCCCCCTCCGCCGTCTCGGTCCGGGCTGGACCGCCTCCTTGGTCGGCGAAAGGGTGACGTCGGCAAACCCAAGGTCGCGGTCATGGAACGGATGGCTCGGGCGGTTGACCCCACGATCGTCGTCAATACGCTTGCGGAGGGGTTCCCGTCGACCAAGACCGTTGACGCTCTGCGCAGAGCCGACGTTCTGGTGGCGTGCGTCGACCGCCTCCAGGTGAGAGACGACCTCAACCGACTCGCGAAGCGATACCTGATCCCCATGGTTGACATCGGCATCGAGATCGCCCTCGACAAGGGAGGACCGGGCGAGATTGTCGCGCTGCCTGGTCGTGTGACCAAGGTGCTAGCAGATGGTCCGTGCCTTCGATGTCAGGGCGTAGTCAGCGACGCGCTCCTGGAGGCAGAGCGAGGCGGTCGCCCTCCCGGGTACGCAGGGGACCCGACAGTTCCGGATCCGGCGGTGGTCACCTTGAACGGAGTCGTCGCATCGCTGGCGGCCACAGAGGTCCTCCAGCTCGTGACCGGGTTTGCCGGCGCCTATGCCCCCAACTGCGGCTGGATCTACGACGGTCTGGCGGGGTCCGTCGAGCAGGCTGCAAAGCGCTACTCGTCCGGACGTCCGTGCGAGCACGATCGCGGTCGGGGGGACCCCTGACGAATTGGCCGACGTCTGGCTACGGATCACGGTGCCGGTGCACCGGACTTTCGGTTAGATGGTCGAAGCAACCGTGCTCAAGCCAAAAAGCGCCAGCACCGCCATGCCGGTCGCCCCAGCAAGTACCGCTCGTCATTTCGCCTATCGAACGCCAGTTCGTCGAGGCCAGTCATCAGGGCTACCCTCGATGAACGCATGGTCACGAGCCAATACACGCACCGCTTTCGCACGCCCGTCGAGCAAGCGTTCGCGCAGGCACACCTTGCCCGCCTCGCCGGCTACGGCCTGACGCCGGAGATCATCCGATGGGAGCCCGGCGCGGTCGTCATCCGAGCCGGCGTCTGGCTCCCCGACTGGCTTAGGACGGCCAACCCCGACACGGTCGCGGCGATGCGGCCGAAGGGGCTGGAGCTGGTTCACGGCATGCACGCGCAAGGCGTTTGCCACCGCGACCTACACGTCGAGAACGTGGTCATCGTCGACGGGCAGCCAATGGCGATCGATTACGAGCACGCCTGCCAGGTCGACCCGGCGGGCCCGTGCTACGACCTCACCGGCCCGTCGGATCAGGTGCCCCTGCTCGCCGTCCACAGGCAGTGGGGCGGTGTGCTCGGCACGTTCGGCATTTGGTGGGACGCACCGCTCGAACCCCGCTTCAACGGCCGGTACATCCCGCTGGGGATCATCTTCGGGCCGGCGCACGGTTCGCTCTAAAGACGATGATCCTCCGGGACAACAAGTCAGCGCCATCCCCGTAGCCCGTTACCGGGCACCTGCGGCGACGCCCGCGTAGCGTCCTGACTCCATGGCGTCCCCGCAGAACGAGAAGCTCCTCCTCGCCGAGGCCGCCGAGCACCTCGTGCTCGCCCGGCTCCTCCGGCTTGGCTATCCGGCGAGCCAAGCGCCGCGGACGTGGAAGGCCGACGACATCCTCATCGACCAAGGGCCATCGATTCAGGTCAAGTCCACCGACAAGGGGCTGAACTGGATGGTCGGGCTCGTTGCGCGCAGCGACCGCCAGTTCTACGCGTTCGTCGACTACCGCGACCGCCTCGCGCCCGTTGTGTATGTGATGAGCAACGCCGACGTCCGCAAGGTGATCGATGACTCCCACGAGGCGTACAAACTTGCGCGGCCTCACTGGCGGACCGACACTGGTATCCGCAACATCAAGAACAAGTGGTCGCCGGGCTGCGAGCCCGCCGCCTTTCCGAATGGCTGGCTCGACCATTACCGAGAGAGATGGGACCAACTCCCAGCGCCGACGAAGGCCGTCGCGCCAACCACCACGTAACCGAGGGAGCCGGAGACGACGTCGATATCGCTCCGGCGGATGCATCCTGTGGGCACTGGAGCTCGCGTAGCCACCACGTCGACCCGGCTCCGCGCCCCAGGTCAGGCAGACATGAAGTTGGCAGCTCCGCGCAACCCCTCGGCTGAGGACATCGAGCTGCTGAGGCCTTCCGTCTTGTACGTGTGCGGGACTCTCATCAGCCAGGCCTGTTGTACCTACGGGAACGTACGGCGCTCGCCGCAGAGGAGGACCACCTCTACCCTGCAGGCGTTGTTCGGCGCGCTCCTGACAAAGCTCGGCGCCGTCGACGGGTTCTTCCAGAACTTCAGCTCAAAGGCGACCGATGCGGTGGCCAGCGATCTCACACCCTGGACGGCCGCCGAGATTGCAACTCTCGTTCGTTTACCTGCCGCCTGGAACACTGGCCTGCGTGGAGATGATCGACCCGGGTGACCCGGAAAGCTGGCCAGAGGACGTGCGGTCTGCGGTCGAGGATCTTGTCCGCCGGTGCCGGAACGTGAAGGACAACGAGGCCGACACCGCCTCGTACGACCTCCGGTTGGAGTACGTGGACGCGGTTTTCGATGTGGAGCGCGAGTTCCGGGAGCTGGTCGGCTCTCGCCGCGTGGCCCTCTACCATGCCACCCGCTTGCTCGCCCACGAACAGGACGCCGTCCGGATGGAAGGGCTAGTCGTCCTGGACGAGGACCACCGCAGTCGGCGGCTGGACCGAGTGATCGACCTCTATGGCGATGAGATCGGAGCCGAGCGCCTTGAGGGGCTCCGGCGCGCTGGCCCCCTCAGCTGGGACCGGGCCCACCGTCAGGGGAGGCTGGGCCGGCTGTTCGCTGTTACACCGCTGCAGGAGACCTTTGACGATGCGGGCAGCGGCATGACGGTCTTCCTGGAGAACTGGGGCGGCGAATCGTTCTACTGGGCGGCGCGCGATTCCGAGGAGCTGGCAGAGATCATCCGCCTCCTCACGGCTCGAAGCACGCCGATCATCGTCGAGCTTGCCGTCGAGCCGGCGTGGCTTGACCGGCTGACCGGCTTGTGGCAGGTCTTCGTCGGCCGGCTCGGCGAGTGGCCACGAGCCTGCCAGGTCTTCTCGTTGGCCTGCTCCGTGCCACCCGACCGCATCGTGCGATTGCTCGACCCTTCGTCCGAGGGTTGGCCGAACCTGCGCGACTCGGGCGGCGGCTGAGCCTCTTAAGATTGGGGCCCCTACGCCTCTCAATGGGGCTCCACCGGCGCGTCGCCAGTGGTTACGTATAGCCATTGCCGGTGCGCGCACGCTTCACTACGTCGCTGCCTTGCCGGGACTTGCCCTCATGAACTGGGTGTGTCCGACGATGACCCGCCAGCCCTGTCTTCGTCCTGGGGAGTGATCACGGTGACGCTGCTCCTCGTGCCGGCCTTTGCGGGCTTCCGTGTGTCGATGCCTTTGGACACCAGGTGTCCGTGCGCTGCTGGGTTGTGGGCCCACAGCCAATTGAGAATGGCGCCCCGCGAGAGGACGCGAGCGTCGTCCATCGCCTGTCGGTCGATGGCGGAGCCTTGATCGAGGGCCATACGAAACGGTGCCTGGTCGTAGTGCATCAAGCGTTCGCCGTGAGTGA
>Ga0307477_10003875_pt1 | contig 10996 bp, 15 predicted proteins | sample atmos_gasesECM2C_FD_203316 | JGI IMG/M metagenome (GOLD analysis project Ga0307477, IMG submission 203316) | Hardwood forest soil microbial communities from Morgan-Monroe State Forest, Indiana, United States - atmos_gasesECM2C_515 | ecosystem: Environmental > Terrestrial > Soil > Temperate... | reverse complement strand
AGGACGGCGGCTTGGTGCGGCTTCAGCGAGCGCGCCACAACATGGATCAAGGACTATCTCTGAACGGCCATCGGGCAACCGGGCAGGTGATTGAATCCAAGCTAAGGTGCCTCAGGAGGTCAGATGCGGCTTGGCTCAGGACTGTCGAGAGCACCGATGCCCCAAGGGTCTGAGCGGCATCGGGGAGCGCCTGCAGTCTGGTGCGCTTGACGGGATCGTTCTCGCTCTCTACGAGGGGCTCTACGGCCCGTAGAAAACGTTCGCCTGCCGCGGCCTCTGACGGCCAAGCGCCGACAGCGACTTTGCCCCGCTCCGTCAACCGGCTGTTGCCAACCCGGACCGGGTAGTCGGTCTGATCAGGCTCGACAAGTGTCGCCTCGATGTACTCAGCGCGCGCTAGGCTGCGAAGCACACGCATGAGCGATTCGTGCTCCAGCCCTTCGACGGTCTCGGCGAGTTCCTCAGCATCGACGGGTACGTCGTCTGCCGCAGCGATTGCCTGTAGCAGCAGCAGTTCCCGGGTGTCCCATGTGAATTGAGTCAAAACGTCATCCTCCGTTCGAGGAACGGCAGCGCTCCCAGCAAGAGCGACTGAGCGGCTCAGCGCCCGTCGATGATCCTGTCAATTGGTGCTTCCATGTATGTCGTCGCGATGTGACTCGATCAGACGGGGGAGATGGGCTGGCGAAAGCTGCGTGCTCGCCGCGCAGCGGATGCAGGTGGTGTACGTGCGACAGCGATGCAGGCTGTGCTCGAGTCACGCAGTGACAACCTCGATATAGGACTTGAACGCGAAGCTTTGGAGGAATTTGACCCGTGCTATGTCCAGTCTGCGGCGAGTGGATCGCCGATGAAATCATCAGCAGAGAGCTGACCCTAGTCATCCATCGCATCTTGCGCCATGAGCCGGTGCTAGCCGGGGCGCTCAGCCTTGGAGCCAGCGTGCTCGTGGGCTGGGGCGTCCAGAGGTTCCTGCGATAGCGACTCGATCCGTTTCTCGCGCGCCATCCACGACCACACCAGAGGTCCCATGACATGTCCGCTCCAGACGGCGTCCTCCCAACCCCAGCCATCCGCGATCCGCGTTCCACCGGGCTCTTCATCTTCGGGCAGCTCGATCCGGCGCTGACCCTCACCGAAGTCCAAGGATGGCTCCAGTTGATCACCGGATACCTTCGGAGCCTTAAAGATCCGCGGTCGGAGCAGTTCGATGCCGCATTCGGCTTCGGGGCCACGTTCTTCACGGCAGGTGGCGCGGCTCGGTTCGGGATGCCGACCGCGCCGCCGGCCGGCTTCACCGCGCCGGTGACACTGCCTGCACAGTTTCCGTTCACGCCGGATTTCGTGATCTACGCGATGTCGCCGGAAGAGGAGAACCTGGTACAGCTCGTGCGCTGGATGACCGTCTGCTTGCCCACCCCGGTGGTCCAACTTCACGTTGAGCGAGGATTCCAGCGCGCGAACAAGCGCGAGAACTTCGGGTTTCTCGACGGTCTGCGCAATCCCGGCCTCGGCAACCGTGCCGAGGTTGCGCAGATCGGTCTCGATCAGACCGGTGACGAGCCGGCGTGGGTCCAGGGGGGAGCCTATCTCACCTACATGAAGATCAGTCAGGCGATCGGGCAGACAACGGTCAGCGACGACGACGCCATGGAACAGGTGATGGGGCGCCGCAAGAGCGACGGTTCGCGGCTCGATCTCCAACCGGGGATTGCGGCCATGGACGAGCCCGACTTCACCAACGCGAACCTGCCGAGCGTTGCCGCGCATATTCGCAAGGCGGGGCCGCGCGGTGACGAGCAGGGCACGACCATCGGCATGTTTCGTCGGGGCTTGCCGTACATGCACATCGCCGACAACGGAAGCGTTGACTTCGGCCTCCATTTCGCCTCGTTTGGGGATCCCGATGAGTTCAACACGATTCTCACCCGGTGGATGAGCAACCCCACGTTCCCGACGACGGGGGCGGGCCAGGACACGCTGCTAGCGTCGACGCCCGCGCTGATCACTTTCGAGCTGGCAGCGATCTTCATCGTGCCGCCTTTTGACCCGCGCTACATTGGCGCGCAGATCTTCGACCGTGAACCGACGCCGACGTTGCCGGCTCTCGGACGGGTTGTGGTGAAGAAGCGGGTCGCAGACGCCAGCGGGAACCCGCTCCCGCAATTGAGCCTGCGAGGCGCGGTGTTCCAGGTGCTCCAGAATGCAAATCCTGTCGGCGCACCCTTTACGACGGACGCCGCTGGGCACGCGGTCTCCGGTGACCTGAGCACGAACGTTGCATATGTGCTCCATGAGGTAACACCGCTTCCAGGAGCGAACGCTGCTGCGGATCAGCCATTTACGCTCGCAAAGGAGCGCCAGGTGCTGACTGTAGTCAACACCTTCGGGCAAACGCCAAGTGGGTACAACACCTAGTCGAGGGTGCCCTGCGTCACACCTCGATGTAGAGTCCGCCTGACCGATCATCCCGACTGATCGGACGTCGGCGGGTCTGTTTAGGCGTTGACCAGCTCCTGTGTGGGAGGTTTCGGATGCCTCAGAGCCGAAGGTCATGCCCCCGCGCGATCGGCTGGTCCGCCGGGGTCCCCGCGGCCCTGGTCGTGGACCCGTCTGGATCGCTCACCCCGACGTCGTGCGGGGAAGTTGGGCATGTCATCGCCGCCGCTCGCCACTGTCGGCGCCTCCACTTTCAGAACCGACGTGAGACCGCAGCGGCGCGCCTACAGCAACTGCGTCAGGCGCGCCTCGCTTAGAGCGCAAGCTCAGGGTGCGCGGTAGTCACTTCCGTGTAGGTGGCTGGCGGGAGCAGCCCTGCAAAGGCAGTCGCCTTCTTCGTCTGCGCGTCTGCTTGTTGCTTGAAGAAATACGCTGGTATGGCCCCGGTCAGGACCCCGATTACGGTGCCAACGCCAGCCCAGATTGTGGAGAAATTGGTTCCGTTGTTGCTCGTCGCGGCCACGTAAACGGCGAGTCCTGCGAAAGCGATGAATCCCAATGCGACCACTGTGGACTGCCAACTCGGCTTCATGGTCATTCTCCCCGATGCGAAGATCATCCGACGGGTCCGGATGTTGCCGGACCATCCGGGCTGCCGGATAAAGCAGTCGCCGAATCATCTTTTACAGGCCGCTGCGATGTCAATCGATCAGCCTTCTTGGTTGACTCGGTCCTTATGACTGAACCCGCCGAGGGGCGGATCACAGCCGTCTCGGTCAGTCAGAACGTCCCTTTCCCCGATTTTGCCTCACATCGTAACCCGAGCGGCTGGCTCCTTCGCCTAAACGAGATCGTGACCGAGCGCGGCGATTCGCTTAGCGAGATCAATTCCCTCATTGAGCCACCTGATGGCCTCGAGATCGTTACCGATTGATGCCGGCGGGTCACTCATCAAGGTGTCCCGAGCGAGCAGGGCGTCGAAGTCGATGCGTGTCCTGGGCGGTGCCGGAAGCGGGGCTCCCGGAAAGGTCACGCCGGCCGCCCCTGCCATGACCTTGATGAACTCCTCGGCGAGAATTCCGTACCCGACCGTCGTTGGGTGGATCCCGTCGAGGGCAAAGAGCCCACCCTGAGTGCGGCCGGCCGGCCCTGAGGCATAGAACTGCGAATCCACTGGCGGAGCCAATGCGGCGATCGTTGGAGGCAGCGGATAGGGTGTCCACCAGGGTGGCTTCGCGGGTTCGTCCTGGCCGTATCGGCGCGTAGCAAGCCGGTCGAGCATGCCGCAGGTGTCGAGCACCAGCCAATCGAGTCCATCTCGCCGCGCCGACCCGACCTGGCTAACGATCGTCTGATTGTACTGGTCGACCGCGCTGTCGATTTGGCGTGCCTGGTTGGCGGTGAGATGCGCATCGCGGGCTTGATCAAACGTTGCGTCAGTAAGCCACGGTCGCGTGTAGTACGTGAAATAGCGCGACCCAGGGTGTGACTTGCCCATGATCCCGTGTGCGATTGGAACGATGGTGACGTGGGGAACGGTGGCCCAGATCACATGGCGCGCGCCGATGGCTCGTACCGCTGTTGCGACTCGGACGAACTCTGACGCGAAATGGCTTGGTCTCCAAACGTTGTACGCATCCTTGCCGGGATCGCCTAGCGTGGGCAATCTGTCGAACCCTGGACCACTCCAGCGCACATTCAGGTCGAGCACGGTGCCAAGCGCGTTGTTCGCGCCGATGAACACAATCAAGGTCTCGATCCCGCCCTGGTCGGCCAGTGCGCGCGCGGCATCGAGGACCGTGCGTCCGGCGCCGCTGGCATCGCGTGCGGAGTCAAGCACGTACAGACCCGCGAGCCGCGAACACAATGCGATGTAGTATTCAAAGTGCTTGGCGATCCGTAGAGGATCGATACCAAATCCAACCAGCCCACGATTGAGTGATCCTGTGAGCGCCGCCTGCTCCGTCTCCGCGGTGCGTGACAAGACGTCCCGGAGGTCCCAACCGTAGACCGCGAGATTGTTGTTGATCCCCGTTTGCCGCGGCACCGTCGCCCCAGGGCCGGTCTCCCAAAACCGTTCAATCTCGTCGACGATGCGGCGGACGTCGAAGATGGCGAAGCCGGCGTCCCACCACGTCGGAGTTCCTACTTGCCGTTCCATACTTCGAACGATGTACTCGAGATTGAGTGGCATCCCACCGAACGCGGGATACTCAGGGTGAACAAACGAGTCGTAACACCCCAACTCGCGCGCAATCAGGGCTGGATATGATAGATCGGTATTGAAGATTGCGAAGCTTTGGAAGCCGTGAGTGAGTGAGTCGCCGATGCTCACCAGCCGATGCGCAGACTCGCGTATGGGGAGCGGCGGGATCGCGATACCGAGGGTGGGATCCGTAATCGGCACCGGAGCCGATGTGGTGATGACGAGCTCGTCGGGTGTGTCGGCATCGCGCAAGCTATCAGTGATTGGTGGGTTCGATTCCATCGCTTCGATCCTCCCGCCGTCTTAAATGCATCACCTCCGGCCTCGTGGCCCGTAGTATGAAGGTGCGCAAACCTCCCCGCAATCGGCGCGGGTCGGGTGCTAGCCACCCATCGATGCGTAGGGTGCGCATGACGGCGTTAGTTCGTTGATGCCAGCATCGGCGCCCAGTTGCCACTGTCCCCGAGGGCGGCCTGGCGGAAAAGGAAGAAGTTCAATGCCTACGGAAGCGACGCTACATCCCAATATGCAGCCGAACTCGGAACGAATGTTCTCGGGAACGGTGCAAGCGGAGACCCCGAAGGTCTCGCAAAGCGTCGCACCTCGCATGCTGAGCAGCGCGTACCAGGTCGCCGAGATCAGCCGGAAGTGCGAAGAAGTCAGAGTCGGTGCGCGCGATCCGGAGTCTGGTGATTAACTCGGTCATCTCGTCGGCCGATCGGCGCTTTCTCTCGTCGTCGAGCGGTCGCACGCGCTGCTCGCTGTCGCTGGCAAGAGGCACCGGCGTGAGGCGCGGCGGAAGCCCCGACTGATCAGCCACGCTCTAGCGTTGTGGCAGGGGCAAGCGGCACTAACGCAGAACCAGGGTTCGAAGGCTAGCGACTACCAATCGGCCTTCTTCTGTCTGGGCTACCCTCGTGTGCTAGCCGCTGGGAAACTGAAGGGCGAGTCGCGAACTCCTCTCAATACGTGGGTAAGGCGAGGAGGTTGTCAGTCCAAATCCCGTCCTTCCAAGTCTGCAGATACGGTGGTGTGGCGTTGACGACGTGCACCCAGGCCTTGTCGCCGCTCGCATCGACCACGTAACCCTTCCCTCCTTTGTCCCGAATCCAAGCGACCAGTGTTTCGCGAGTGCTTTCACTCTCCTTGGTGGTGCCCTCCTCAATCCATCGCAGGCTGGCGATGTGTTGATGCTGGCTACCCCCTGACATGTGACGTGCCGTGAATCTAACAGTCATGTTCTTCCTTTGATCTTGGTGTGCTTACTTGCTGCCACTCTTCGCTATCGCCACCCCAACGACGACCGCTCCGAGCGCCAAGAGCAGCCTGCTCAGTGTCTCATCGCGCTTTGCGGCTTGTTGGAGCGACCGCTCCTGATTCAGCTTGTCGAGCTCTTGAAACACAAAGCGAATCGCGGCGGTGGCGCCTAACCGAAAATTAAGGTCGACCCAGCTGAGGTCGGATGGTGGCATGGCGTATGCGAGTGCAGCGTCACGGATGAGTATGGGATGCTTTCCCGACGCTTGGGCTCGCTGCACGTGTTGGTGAACGGTGGGAATTGAGGCTAGATCACTGACGATGGCGGCGAAATACGTCGCTCGGTCTATCTGAGCTGCCGCGAGGTCAGCATCGCCAGCGATGATGGTGGCGATTCCGTAGTCGTCGAGGGTGCTCTCCAGCTGCGAGATCACCGACATACTCGCGACTGAGGCTGAAATGAATACGGAATCGCCGTTCAACGCGTGTTGCACGAACAGTGGGAGAGGTCCCGTCCACATCAACTCGCTCGTCGGTGCGCCTGCATGTGGTCCGACCCACTGTCCCTGAATGCCGAAGAAAAGATCCTTTTCCCCCAATGAGAGATCGTCAGGCATGGGTACACACAGGCGGACTATTAGCGCATCTCCCGACCCTACTAACCTTCGTTGAGTGTCGGGGATCCAGTCGGATGGCGGCAGCCATTCCGGCCGCACGCCCGCCTGGAAAACGTACAGGTCGGCGGGGGCATAGTTGGCGATGGAGAAGGAGAGAAGGGCATTTTGACCTGGGAGATATCGGTCGCGATCGGTCGTGAGCGTTGCGGAAACTAGCGCCTTGGGTGCGGGCGATTGGCGCGACTTGAGCGCGTCGGCCACCTTATAGATAGTGCTCTTGCGAAACCCTTCGGCAAGGAGCTGGCGCGGAGTGGCGCCTTGCTGGAGACGTACCGCGATCTCATCCTCGGTGCCCATGGTTAGCCGGTCATAGGTCAGCCGCCGAACAGGCGGCCTAGGAGGCCCTTTGACTTCGGTTTCCGAGGCTTACCGGCATCTGAGCGCTTCTTCCGCCATTTGGCGTCGAGGTTGCGAGAACGAGGCTCGCGTCCCACGTGTGGGATCTTGCGTCCGGCTCGGCGGTCAGTCATCGGGAATTGTCCAGTTCCAAAATGGTCCACTCCAACCGAAGTTCGGGCTTGCCGACGCCGAAGGTTAGAAGGTGCGCCGGCGAGATTCGAGCTTCCGCGGGTGCGCCGCTCTTGCGCGCTGCTACGAGTGCTCCTTCCAAGTCGGAAACGGTGAGGTCCTGCAATTGCAGACCGAGTGTGTGGTGTCTGTCCATTGATGCTGTCCATCGGCCGTCGAACTCAAAGCGGTCGCCGAATACCCGACTCGGAGCTCGCCTCTTCAGCGATGGAGCGAGTATACATGGACGCCTACTGGTAGTCTAGAGTGGACGTGATACGGCGAACCGTATAGGCCCTGACCCCGGTGCGGAGTGGGCCTCGCTCTTCGAGCATGGGGATCCCGTGAACTACTCGTCTGCGCGCCGCCGACGCGTGTTGGCCTCGGTCCGTCGAGCCCGCCGGGAGGCGCCCATCACCCTTGACGCCCTCTCGAGCGCCGTGGGACCGCCAGCCACACGCTCCACGTCACGACCATGACGCCAACCTGGGTGGGCGGCTTTTGTGAAGCCGCGCGCTGAGTTCACGTCAGACGGGCCAGCAGCGCCCTCGGAAACGTTGATCCTCGACCGTCAGCGCCTCTTCCTGCCACGTGCTCCGCTGATCGCGCAACTCGATCGAGTCACGAATGATCCCGTGTCCATTAAGGTGGCCACCGATGCTCCGCCAGGCTAGAAACGGACAGAATTTGCACGCTCCCAGGGCGGCTTCGGCTTCGGCCATAGACGCAGCTGGATCCAGGATCCGGACACGCCGCGCCGGGCTAACAGCGCATGGGTGAACGTCACGTAATTCAACGAGTCGAGGAACCCGACGTCACCACGCACGTCCTCGAACTCACCCTGACGATCGCGGGTGGGCGCGCGTTTGGTGGCTGAAATCGAGGGGCAGCGCCTGGGCCAGCCTCGCCCCACGTGCTGACGCCAACCGCGCACTCCCCGCAGCACGTGCGTGAGCCTGTGGGTGATCAGAACTGCGCACTCTTCGTGATCACCGACACCTACGACGATATGGAGTCCGCTCGGATCCATTGGCCACCGCGTGGGGGTGGTGCGCCACCCACTGACCGGCGAGATCCAGCGGCAGACACGCCCGGCGAGCTCTCCGCCTTTAGTTCGCGGGCTCAGGCCGCCGACGCGAAGCGATAGCCGAAGGTAGCCCTTCCGAAGTAGTGGTACCTCAGCCGGAGGACCCCCGCGCGCCATCAAGAGTGGTGTGGCTGGGAAGGTTCATGGCGCTGTTTTCGGAACGGGCCAAACATCGTCAGTGTGCTCAGCAAGGATGGACGCGCGCGGTATCTCGAGGATGGAGTCCAGACCAGGACAACTTGCACGGACCGGTCGTATCTCGACAAACTCAGAGTCTATCGAGCCAACTTCAATCTCACCATGGATCTTGTCGGTGACGTTCGGGCAAAGACCTTGCAGGGCTGTGACTTCGGGAGCGGTTATGACCACGTCACCTACAACCACTTCAGGTGCGTGAAAGAGCACGGCGCCGAGAGCAGCTATCGTTAGGAGTGCAGCAACGGCTGCACCAACGAGAGCTCGAATAGTCCTCCTTGTAATGGTCTCCTGCGCCGCCGCCGCACGAGCGATGACGGTACTGACAAAGGCGTCGGCACCAACGACCTCGTCTTCTTTGACGGCAGGATCGACGGTGGCTCCTGGCGTGATGCCTACCGCACCCTCCTCACCGGCACCAACGACCTCGTCTTCTTTGACGGCAGGATCGACGGTGCCTCCTGGCGTGGTGCCTACCGCACCCTCCTCGCCGGCACCAACGACCTCGTCTTCTTGATCGGCGGCGGCACCTTCTTTTTGTTTAGGAGTCTTCTGATCTCTCCAGCCCCAAACGATCGCGTGCAGGAACAAGCCAGAAACGATGATCCACCCGACGACCGCAGCGGCCCCTAACGCACGAACCCAGGCCGGCTGATCCGCAAGCTGTCCTAGGACCGCCGCAGCGACAAGAGTGACGGCGATCGCATTCGTGATAGCAAACGCGCTCTGAGCACGTGCGCGGGCGGTGTCTGCCGACGCCACGACGCTGGCGTAGAAGGCCGGCGCCAGCGCCTTGGCCACGGCAGGGTTAAATCGCTGGGCGGGGGGGTCAGGCGGTCGTGCCGTCTGTTGCATCGATATACGATTCCGGCGTTACGGGCTGTTACGTCTTCTAATCGGTGGCGCGGGCCGTCCGTGATGTGCCGCGTCGAGGTGACGGCCGCCATCTGGTAACCCGAGAGGAAAGTTGAAGCGCCGCTGCACGCCCACGTTTGCTCTCAGGCAGGGCCGCAGCTTGGACCCCGTGGTCACGTATCAGCTCGTCCTGTCTTTGCCATGGATCCACACCCCATTGGATGCCGCCACGCGTGCCCGGCCAAGACCGTAGCCTATCAGGGGCATGAGGAGACGATGGGTAGGTTCGCGGCGGTCAGAGGATCGTCAATTCGAGTGTCGACGCCATGCTTGCCAACATCTCACTAAGGCCCATGCAGGCGATCGGACAGTGGGAGGTGGTCTCATCTGGGTCAAGGTTCTGGCCGGTAGCTTGCGGCACCACTCCAAGGCCCCGAGGGCGCAAAGCCGTGCCTCAGCTCAGGCACGCTGACACGGTAAGTAGACTCCACTCTCGATGAGACGGAGCCACATCGTCGAATGGATTGACACGGTCGCCTATATTGCGGCGGGAGTCGCTCTCGTGGCCATCCTTAGATACTGGGTCGGTCTGCAAAGTCAGGCCCTCCTTGTAACCGGGCTGCTCCTACCGCCCATCGTTGCCCTGGCGATCACGGGTCGGCTCTCTGAGTTGAGCGCCGGGAGCGTTGGGGCGAAATTTCGCGTGGCGGCATCGACGCCCGTTGCCCTTGCAGTTCAGTCAGCTGCGGAGGCTGCCGTCGCGGTGGCAAAGGGGACGAAATCCGAGCTCGATCGTTTTTTGGAGCATTACGATCATGAGTCGGACGCGTACATCGCCCTCACCCTTAAAGAAGGCGAAGGCTACCGCCCAGACATGTTCGACGAGTATCTGACTAAGCTCGCCCCCCTTTCCACTAAGCTCTTCGTGGTTGTCGAGGATGATCAGGCGAAAGTGATCGCATACCTTCCCTCCGCCCTAAGCGCTAAGAGAGTCGAGGCTGCCCTGTTCAGCGCCGTGACACACAAGAATCGGAAGGACCTACGCAACTTGGCGGGAGTGCGCCAGCCAGACTTCAAATCTTCGGATTCCCTTACTGCCGCGGTGCGCGACATGACCCGCAAGAACCTATCGCACGCGATCGTCGTAGACACCACAGGAAAGTTGATGGGCGTCCTCGACCTGGGTCAAGCCACCACGAGGCTCGTGGTCGCGCTCACAGAATAGCGCGGGTAAACATAAATCGCCGGTAATCGCTGAGGGTGTGCGACCGGCCGCATAGCTGTTGTTGATCTACAAATCCGACAGTGTGAAAGAGGTTGAGGCTCCGTTTGTTGTCGCACGCGATCTGTGCCCAGAAAAAGCTTCCCCAAGCGAGGGTCTGGGCGTCGCGTAACGCCGCCCGCAGCACGTACTCGGACAGCTTGCCGCCTGTTGCTACGATGCTCCCCTGGGATTTGCAGCTGAGCGCCAGCAGCAGGATCTCGTCTCCGCGGCCCAACTTCGAATCAACTCTTGCCTGGTGACAGGCCACTCCGGCAACATAGTCACCGATGAAGAACAGTAGCGTCCGAATACTTGTATCGTCATACGTGGTCAGCTGAGTGCGAACGCAGTGTTGTACATCATCGTCGTACCAATCTCCACGCGAGCAGATGAACCCGGCTAAGAGCGCTTGAGCCGAAGGCGTGGCGAGAGCAACCTCAGGCTCAGGGACGACGGTCGCGCCCAACTCAGTGGGAGTGTCGCCAGCGCAGTACCGGTAGCGGACCGAC
>Ga0307477_10003874_pt1 | contig 10997 bp, 6 predicted proteins | sample atmos_gasesECM2C_FD_203316 | JGI IMG/M metagenome (GOLD analysis project Ga0307477, IMG submission 203316) | Hardwood forest soil microbial communities from Morgan-Monroe State Forest, Indiana, United States - atmos_gasesECM2C_515 | ecosystem: Environmental > Terrestrial > Soil > Temperate... | reverse complement strand
CGGCATAGGGAAGGGAATCCATCATTTGCGGGGAGAGGGTTTGTACAGAGTCTTCCGGAGAGTTCCTTGATCGTGGCCGCCATGGGCCGCTATACTCGCCAGCATTTGATTGTGAAAGGATTTCCCGTTGCAATTCGAGCCGCTTGACCAGTTTGAGCAGCGCCAGAAGAAACTTGAGCAGATCCAGGCGCTCGGGTACGAGCCCTATCCGCGTGAATTCCCCTGGACGGATACGGCGGCAGGACTTGTGGAAAAGTTCAGCGAGAAGTCCGCGGCTGAGCTGGAGTCAAATCAGAGCGAAGTGCGCGTCGCGGGTCGGATCATGTCCTTGCGGCTGATGGGGAAAGCGGGATTTGCACACTTGCAGGGAGCGGGCAAGCGCATGCAGATCTATGTAAGGAAGGATGTTGTGGGAGAGCGGGGGTTTCAGCTGTTTCACCTGCTCGATTTGGGGGATTCCATTGGGGTGCGGGGTCATCTCTTTCGAACGAAGACAAACGAGTTGTCAGTCTGGGTCGAGGAACTGTTCTTCCTGTCGAAAGCGCTGCTGCCTCTGCCAGAAAAATGGCATGGCCTGACGGACGTCGAATTGCGTTACCGCCAGCGATATCTGGACCTGATCGCCAATGAAAAATCGCGTCAGGTGTTTGTGACCCGTGCGCGGATCATTCAGGAACTGCGGCGGTTCTTCGACGGGCGCGGCTACCTCGAAGTGGAAACGCCGATGATGCATCCCATCGCCGGGGGCGCCGCCGCGCGGCCATTCACTACCCATCACAATACGCTGGGCATTGATTTGTACCTGAGGATTGCTCCGGAACTGTATTTGAAGCGGCTGACGGTGGGGGGATACGACCGGGTGTACGAAATCAACCGCAATTTCCGGAATGAGGGTATCTCTACGCAGCACAACCCGGAGTTCACCATGCTGGAGTTTTATGAGGCCTATAGCAACTACCGGGATTTGATGGACATGAATGAGCAACTTTTCGCGTTGCTGGCGAAAAACATCAACGGCTCGACGACCGTGAAGTATGGCGAGACGGAGTTGGATTTTTCGAAAATGCAGCGGTTGTCGATGCGCGAGGCGATTGTGAAGTATTGGCCAGCTCACTTGGGAGCCGCACCGAGTGTGAGGCAGCTCGCCGAGCCAGGAGGGCCGCGAGCTGTTGGTGAACGACACTATCCGGCGAAGGACAAAATGAGCGATGGTGAGTGGACCGGCCTGCTTTTTGAGACCATCGCCGAGAATAAATTAGTTCAGCCCAGCATCCTTTACGATTTCCCAATAGAGATTTCGCCACTTTCGAAGCAGAAGCCGGAAGACCCTTCGCTGACGGAGCGATTTGAGATTTACGTTGCGGGGATGGAAGTGGCGAATGGGTTCTCCGAGCTGAATGATCCGGCCGAACAAGAGCGGCGTTTCCTAGCGCAGATCGCGCAGGGCGGCGAGGAGATGCCAAAACAGTTGGACGCGGATTACATCCGGGCTCTTTGCCACGGACTGCCGCCAACCGCGGGCGAGGGCATCGGCATCGACCGCCTCACGATGATTTTGACCGATTCGCCCTCGATACGGGACGTGATCCTTTTTCCCCTCTTGCGGCCCGAGGGCGGGGAAGCATCTTCTGCTTCCGAAGCGCACGGCGCGTAACGTATCCTTCCAACCAGCATGCAATTCGAATGGTTTGTGGCGCGCAGATACCTGCGGTCGCCGTACCGACCGGCGGTACTGCGACTGGTTACGCTGCTCTCTGTCGTGGGAGTGACCGCCGGGGTGGCGACACTGGTGATCGCGCTATCGATGAATACCGGCTTTCGCGAAACACTCCAGGATCGGCTGCTGGGAGTGACCGCGCACGTTTCCTTGACGCGACCTGGATCCGGTGGAATCCGGAACTACGAAGAAATGGCCGCGAAGCTTGCGGCCTTAACGGGCGCGCGTTCGGTGACACCCGCGGTCTACCAGACGGTGTTGCTGTCGTTTGCGGGGCAAGCACGCGGCGTGGTTACCAAGGGCGTTGACCCGGAACGCGAACGCCAAAGCGATGAAGCGTTGCAACGAATCGTAGCAGGACGGCTGGATTTTTCGCCAGACGCGGATGGCATTGAATCGATACTGGTTGGCAGGCAACTTGCCGAGGAATGGAGGCTTTTGCCGGGAGATTACGTCACTCTTACAAGTCCGCAAGGCAGGTTGACACCCTTTGGACTGCTGCCTAGGACGCGGAGGTTTCGCGTCGCTGGCGTGTTTGATTCGGGTTTCTACGACTACGACGAGAATTGGTGTTTCCTGACGCTGGCTGCGGCGCAAGAGCTTTCCGGCGCGGGTGGGGTTGCGAATGTGCTGGAGTTCCGGCTGAATCGTCCCGAGCGCGCGGACGAGATAGCGGAGCAAGTGCGCCAAGCCGCGGGGCAGGGATATGCGGCGACGACTTGGATGGAAGAAAACCGTGCGCTGTTCCGGGCGCTGCGGCTGGAAAAGCTGGTGACTACCATCTTCATTGGATTGATTACGTTTGTCGCAGGACTGAACATTCTGGTGGTGCTGTCGATGACGGTGACGGACAAAGCGCGCGACATCGCCGTGCTTGTGTCCGTGGGGGCGCGCCGCGAGCAGATCCGGAAGATTTTTCTTTGGCAGGGAATCATTATCGGAGCGACCGGAACGCTCTCCGGTTTGGTTATCGGCTATGCGTTCTCGTTTGTTGCGGGAAACTACCATTTAATCCCGTTGGACCCACAAGTCTACGCGGTCCCTTACGTTCCTTTTCATCCGAGCGTCCTGGACGGGGTTTGGATTACCACCATCGCGATGGGAATCTCGATCGGCGCGACGATTTTGCCAGCGCGCGCGGCGGTGCGGCTGCTTCCGGTAGAGATTTTGAGGTACGAATGAAAGGCAGAAACTCACTGACGATGAGCATGTTCTCGAAGGAATTTGGCGCGCCATTTGCTCCTAGCAAGTGCGAGAGGCAGGTGGGCAAGGCCGGGGAGCTTCCCTCATCCTTCGGCCGACGTGAATACCCGCCGCAAGCTATTGAAAATAGAAAGATTACAAGCGTTTCACTTTTGTTCAGAAATATCCTTTTTTCGGCAGGCAAAGGACTGGCGGAAATAGGAAACACTTTGGGTCATATTTCGCACGCCAACTTGACCACGCGCAAGGCACAGAGATCGGATGAGGAGCATCTAACTAAAGTACGAGAAGGCTACGAGGGAAAGCTGGAGACCGCGGCACTGAGATGAACCGGGACGCACAAGTCGTGAGAGAGCAACCGACAGGCAACGCTCCGGGCGGCGGATTTGTGATGGAATCACGCGGCTTGAAGAAAACGTACGGGAGTGGCGAGAAAAGTCTTCACATCTTGGTGGATGTTAACTTAAGTTTGACGCGAGGGGAGATGGTGGCGATTGTGGCCCCATCGGGAGCGGGGAAAAGCACTTTGCTGCACGTGCTCGCCGCGCTAGACACGCCAACGAGCGGTAAAGTATACTTCGATTCGAAAGCCATCGAGACAAAAGATGACTCGGCGTTGGCGGAATATCGAAATCGCGCCGTAGGATTTTTGTGGCAACGCCACCAATTGCTGGCGGACTTTACGGCTGCGGAAAACGTAGCCATGCCGTTGCTGTTGCGCGGCGAAGATTTCACTTCAGCGCTGGGGATGGCGCGGAAGTGGCTTGCGGAGGTTGGCCTGGAAGCGCGGGCTAATCACCGCGCAGGAGAACTCTCCGGAGGGGAACAGCAGCGTGTGGCGATCGCCCGGGCACTCATCACCGGGCCGTCAGTGCTGCTGGCCGATGAACCTACCGGAGATTTGGACGAGCAGAACGCTTGGGTTGTGTTCGAGTTGCTGGAACGGCTGCATCGCACGCACAAGTTGACGTCGCTGATCGCGACCCACAACTTGGCGCTCGCCGCGCGATGTGACCGGATGCTGGCGCTGGAACATGGCGTTCTGAATACGCGCAAGGCTGCGGCCTTGGCGAGCGATGTCCCTGGGGGAGAAGCGAGCTAACGTGTTCGAACGGTATACGGAAAAAGCGCGGCGCGTCATATTTTTCGCGAGGTACGAGGCCAGCCAGTACGGCAGCCCGTACATCGAGACGGAGCATCTGCTGCTCGGCTTGATGCGCGAGGACAAGGCGCTGGCCAACCGCTTTCTGAGGCAGCAGGGATCGATCGAATCGATTCGTAAAGAAATTGAAGCGCGGATCACGATTCGTGAGCGGATTTCGACTTCCGTGGAAGTGCCGCTGAGCGCGGAGTGCAAGCGGATATTGAATATGGCCGCGGAAGAAGCGGAGCGGCTGGGGCATAAGCACGTTGGCACAGAACATTTGTTGCTCGGGATTCTACGCGAGGAGAAATGCTTCGGAGCGGAGATTTTGATGGAGCGCGGCTTGCGGCTCTCGACACTGCGGGAAGAGCTGGCGCGCACCTCCGGGGAAAAGACGGCGGCGGCGCGGCCGAAAGAGACTTCACTGCTCGGGGAGTTCAGCCGCGACCTCACGCAGGCGGCTAGCGAAGGTTCGCTTGACCCATTGGTGGGACGCGAAGGCGAAGTCGAGCGGGTGATACAGATTCTCTGCCGACGGACGAAGAACAATCCAGTTTTGATTGGGGAGCCGGGGGTGGGGAAGACCGCTATCGTTGAGGGATTGGCGCAGCGGATTTCGGACGGTGACGTGCCGCCGTTCCTGGCGGACAAGCGCATTCTTTCCCTCGATCTTTCGCTGATTGTGGCGGGAACGAAATACCGCGGACAGTTCGAAGAGCGGCTTAAGACCATCATGAAGGAACTGATGGAGAGCCAGAATTCGATCGTGTTTATCGATGAGCTGCACACACTGGTGGGTGCGGGCTCGGCGGAGGGCTCGCTGGACGCGGCGAATATTTTGAAGCCGGCGTTGTCGCGTGGGGAAATTCAGTGCATTGGCGCCACGACGCCCGGTGAATACCGCAAGTCGGTGGAGAAGGATCGTTCGCTGGAGCGGCGGTTCCAGTCGGTAAAAGTTCCTGCGCCCAATGAAGAAGAAGCCGTGTTGGTGATTCAAGGCGTACGGGAGCGCTACGAGAAATTCCACGCGGTCAGCTACACGGACGAAGCCCTGCGGTATTCGGTTTATCTTTCGAATCGTTACATTCCTGACCGTTTTTTGCCGGACAAGGCGATTGACCTGATAGACGAAGCGGGTGCGCGCGTGAAGCTGCGGCAGGCGACCGTTCCGGAAGAAGTGGGCGAAGTGCAGAAGCGCGTGAAATTCATCACGCATCGCATGGAAACGGCGATCGCCAATCATGAATTCGAGAAAGCGCGTTTCTATTCCGAAGAAGAACGGAAAGAAAAAGAAAATCTGCGCGGCCTTCGCGAGCGTTACAAGCTGGACGACGCCTCGACGGGCATCGTGACGCGGGAAGATATTGAAGAAGTTGTTTCGCGCTGGACGGGAATCGGCGTTACCTCCATTAAAGAGGACGAACAGCAGAAACTGCTGCGGATCGAGCCGGAACTACACAAGCGTGTCATCAGCCAGGACAAGGCCATCACCGCGCTGGCCCGTGCGATTCGCCGGAGCCGAGCGGGATTGAAGTCGCCCCTGCGTCCGGTGGGCTGCTTCTTCTTCCTCGGGCCGACGGGTGTGGGCAAGACGGAAGTGGCGCGCCGGCTGGCGGAGTTTTTGTTTGGTTCGGAGAAGTCGCTGGTGCGTTTCGATATGTCGGAGTTCATGGAAAAACATTCGGTATCGAAACTGATCGGCGCGCCTCCGGGGTATGTGGGCTATGAAGAAGGCGGGCAGTTAACGGAGCGCGTCCGCCGGACGCCCTACTCGGTCATCCTTCTGGATGAAATCGAGAAGGCGCATCCGGACGTCTTCAATATACTGTTGCAAGTGTTTGAGGATGGGCAGTTGACGGATGGGCTGGGGAATACGGTCGATTTCCGGAACACCATCATCATCATGACGTCGAACCTGGGCGCGAGGCATTTGCAGAAGCGCACGGGTATCGGTTTTGCCTCCGGCGGAGATGAGGCCGGGCAGAAATCGATGGAAGAAATGGTAATGAATGAAGTCAAGCGAGCGTTCAATCCGGAATTTCTCAACCGGTTGGACGAAGTGATTATTTTCAATCCACTCGGCGATGAAGACCTGCTCCGCATCATTGATTTGCTGGTGGGCCAACTGAACGACACGCTGATTCACCGACAGGTGCAGGTGGTACTTTCCCCGGAAGCACGGCAGTGGATACTCGAGAAAACGTGCGCGGACCGCAATTACGGCGCGCGTCCGTTGCGCAGGGCTTTGCAGAAATATGTAGAAGACCCGCTCTCCGAGGCGCTGATCCAGGGCGGAATTCAAAGGCCGGCGACACTCCAGATTTATGTCGCAGGGGAAGGCCTATCGTTCCGACCTGTCGGTGAGGCAACCCCGGTCGTCCACTAGCGAATCTGACACAACGCAAGAGTGACTCCGACCGGGTTGGGGTCAACGCACGGCCGGCCCACACCGGGTCCGGCGGGAGAAGGACAACTTGGGTTTGGGGGCGCGGCCTTGACTACCTCATCGGCCGCTCGAAGCAAAGTTTGTCCGCGGTTTGGGATTTTCGCGGCTCGAATGCTGAGCATGATCGCCATGGTGTTTTTCGTGGCGATCACCTCACGCGGAGCGACGCCGCAGAATCCGCAACCCCCCTCGTCTCGACCTTCGCCGAAACTGCTCTTCTCCGCTTCCTTGGACCTGGTGACGGGCAAGGACGTCATCGAAGAGAGCACGCCGGCTGAACCGCAGTCCGCAGGATCGCAACAACCGTTCGTGATCGAGCGCATCGACTTTCTCGGGAACCGGCGGGTACGCAGCGACACGCTCAAAGCGCGCATTTTCAGCCGCGAAGGCGATCCCTACAATGAAGAGACACTGCGGAGGGATTTTCAGGCGCTCTGGAACACACAATTTTTCGAGGACGTAAAGCTGCGCGTGGAAGATTCTTCAAAGCGTCCCGACGGCAAGATCATCATCTTTGACGTGAAAGAGCGCCCGCAGATCCGGCGCATCCGCTACGATGGCATTCACTCGGTTTCCGAATCGGACATTCTGGATCGGTTCAAGGAGCGCAAGGTCGGGTTGAGCGTGGAAAGCCAGTTTGATCCCACGAAAATCAAGAAGGCTGAAGTGGTTTTGAAAGATCTGCTGGGCGAACACGGGCGGCAATTCGCGAAGGTGACGCCGCAGTATGAGCGCATCGCCTCCAGCAACGCGGTGATACTGGTCTTCAAGGTGGAAGAGGGGCCGAAAGTTAAAGTCGGCAAGATCAAGTTCACGGGGAACCACGCGTTCAGCGACCGCAAATTGATCCGCGCGATGCGCCACGACCGTCCGTACGCCATTCCGCTATACTTTTGGTACATCTCCGTACTGACGAAGACATACGACAGAGAAAAATTAAGCGAGGATCTCGAAGTTGGGGTGCGCGGGCTGTACCGCGACAATGGCTATTTCAAGGTCTCGGTTGGCGAGCCGATTCTGGAAAATATTGATACCCAAGGTTACCGTCTGGGCGTTCCGCTCATCGCCGGCAAATCACACGGCAAGGCCGTGAACATCACGATTCCGATCGAAGAAGGCGATCGCTACAAAATGGGCACGCTCAAGATCGTGAGCGCCGATCCGGACAAAGCGCTGTCGCTGAAAGTGGATGCGCTGAAAGCGGCATTCCCGCTCAAGCAAGGCGATATCTTTTCCACGGAAAAAGTGCGCAAAGCCCTGGAAAATTACGGGAAGATTTACGGGGAATACGGTTTCATTGACTTCACACCCGAGCCGGACACGGAAGTCGACGACGCGAGCAAAATCATCAACTTGACGCTGCGATTCGACGAGCAGAAGCAATATTTCGTCAGGCGCATCGATTTCAGCGGGAACACCACCACGCGCGACAAAGTCATCCGGCGCGAACTGCTGATCGACGAGGGCCAGCTCTTCAACAAGCGATTATGGGAATTGAGCATCCTGCGGCTCAATCAGCTGGACTACTTCGACAAGATCGAAGCGGACAAGGCCGCGGAACTGAAGCGCAACAATAAAGAAGGCACGGTCGACATCAATCTGAAACTCAAGGAGAAGGGAAAGCAGTCCATCGGATTGCAGGGCGGTGTCAGCGGGCTTGCCGGAAGCTTCATCGGGCTGACGTATCAGACCAATAATTTCCTGGGGCTTGGGGAGACGCTGACCTTCAATGCGCAGTTCGGCGATCTCACGCGTAGCTTCTTGTTCGGATTCACCGAGCCCTATCTTTTTGACCGGCCGATCTCGTCGGGATTCACACTGTTCTCCAGCCGTTACAAATTCGATCAAGCCCGGCAGGAAGCGTTGCTCTTCGGACAATCGGTCAGCCTGAACCCGCAATACATCCAGAACTACACGCAGAACAGCACGGGTTTCACGGTTTTCGCGAGCTATCCGGTCCGGCGTTTTTCCTTCACGCGCGTGGCCCTCAACTACGGCTTGACGCGCACGAACATCACTTCGTTCAACCAGGCCTCCACGCTGCTCTTTGAATCGCTACAGTTCCGGAGCTTGACTGGTCCCAGCGCATTGAACGGCATCGTCTCGAGCACCATTACGCCGACGATCTCGTATAACACGGTCAACAATCCAATCAATCCGACGAACGGGAAGAGCTTCTTCTATTCGCTGGCGGTGTCCGGACTCGGCGGCAACGTCAAGACGATAACCAACGTGTTCGACATGAAGTATTTCCACCCGATCCAAAAGCGGCGCAATGTCGTTGGCGTTCATTTCAGCGTGGCGCACACGACGGGCTATGCTGGCCAGCAAGTCCCGCCCTTCAGCCGGTTCTATATGGGTGGCGAGAGCGATTTGCGCGGATTCGACGTACGTTCCGTTTCGCCGGTCACGTTCATTCCAGAGTTAGTGAATCTCCCCGTCAGCTATCACGATCCCGGTTCAGGCGGTGCGGTGAGGTCTTTCACGGTACCTGTTCTGGAGTACGTCGCCACGCTTCCAGGGGGCGACCTCCAGAGCTATACCAATCTTGAATACCGGATTCCGATCGTCGGTCCAGTGACGGCCGGTTTCTTTGTCGACGCCGGAACGGTTGGCATACTGCGCCGCAGCGCACTGCAACTCAGCACGGCAGGCTTCCAGAGTCTTACTATGCCGGGTGCCTTCCCGTTTGCTGCGAACTCACCGAACGATCCCAATCCCCTGCATCGCGGGGATAATCTGACGCAACAGCTGGCCGTTTCCGGAGGAACAAGTTTCCGGGCGCGGGCGTCGACCGGAATCGAATTTGTCGTGCAACTCCCGATCATCCAGGCGCCGTTCCGGATCTACTACGCTTACAATGTGAACCGCCTGCACACGCAAATATTTGCCAAAAATCCGTACATTGATCCGGGGGAGTTGGCCACCTTGAAGTCCCAGTTTGACCCGCTGACCTTCAATGAAATCAAACAGCAGTTGAGTTTCAATCCCGGTTCACTGAATTATTTCGAGCCAAAAACGACATTCCGGTTCACGGTCAGCAGGACGTTTTAACGCATCGACTGGGGTGTGCATCGCTCGACGGCTTGGGGATGCGAGTTTTCAGAAGACGGCAATGTTAGCGCTAGCGGGCGATCCGCGGGGCGCATTTTCGTGGGGGTAATCGTGGGAACGAAGTTGCGGGGAATACGAACCTTTCTAGGGCTCTGGCTGGTCGTGCCCGGGCTGCTTTTGTTGAACGGCTGTGGGGGCAGCAGCTCGGCGAACGTCATCACCGTTTCGGTTACTTCCTCTGTCGGGACGGTGCTCATCCTTGGCCAGTCCACCACGCTTACCGCCACCGTCACCGGCTCAACCAATACGAGTGTGACCTGGAATACCGGGGTCTGCACATATACGATCATTCCGGCCGGCAGTACCAAGGCAAACCCCGCAGTGGCCTGCCCCACCGACGGTACGTTCGGGACGCTTACCAACGTACAAACTACCGGCACCGCCACCTATACCGCGCCGACTAAGCTTCCCGATCAAACAAAGTTTCCGAGCCTCGCACTCATTTTCACCGCGACCTCGCAAGCGAACACGGCCAAGACCGGCACAGTCACGATTGCCCTGACTTCGGGGATTGCTGTTCATCTGACCCCGGTCACTGCGACCGTGCCCACCAAAGAATCGAAACCATTTTTCGTGGCACTGGACAACGACTTGCAGACAAAGGGAGTCACCTGGCTGATCACGCAAAGCACGCCCACGTCGACCACAACCATTTCTCAGCTTCCGACGTGCAGCCCCGGTTGCGGAACGATTACGCCGCTGGCCAGTGATCCCATCCACCAGGCTACATATACGGCACCGGCTACGGTCCCCACCAGCACGACGGTTACCACCACGCCCGCAAATGTCACGCTCGTGGCCACTGCGGTCTCGGACAACAACTGCTCCACTTGTGTGGCCGCGGGGACGATCACGATCATCCAAGGCGGCCCCATCACCTTCAACGGCATCTCTCCGACGATCGCCCCGCAGGGAGCATTTTATTGGGATATCTATCTTGACGCTCCGAACATGTCGTCTTCGACACAGATCGCGCTCGATGGCGTTGCGCTTGATCCCAACGCCACGAGCTATGCACAGGTGAAGATCCTGTTTCCGATCCCGACCTCGGCAACACCAACGCCATCCTCGACTGGCGCTCGCCTCCGGCTCTTCGCTCCGCCTTTGATGATTCCCGGGCCGCACCTGATTACGCTCTCCGATTCAGGCCAGACTGTGACAGCACCCAATCCCGCAATCGCCTATACATATAATGTGTTGCCGGTGCGGGCGACCTCCACGGCAACTGTACCTGACGATGTCGTTCAGGGTAAACTGGCGCAAACGACCCGTGTGACCGTCGATGGCGGGTACTTCGGTGCGGGAGGCGGGCTTGCCAGTGTTTCTTTTCAGGGCAACACGGTTACCACAGATCCGAATACGTCCACTGCTCG
>Ga0307477_10003872_pt1 | contig 11001 bp, 8 predicted proteins | sample atmos_gasesECM2C_FD_203316 | JGI IMG/M metagenome (GOLD analysis project Ga0307477, IMG submission 203316) | Hardwood forest soil microbial communities from Morgan-Monroe State Forest, Indiana, United States - atmos_gasesECM2C_515 | ecosystem: Environmental > Terrestrial > Soil > Temperate... | reverse complement strand
GACAGCGCTCTTCACGCTGAAGTATCGCCCTCCGTCCGAAAAGCTGTCGGGCGTGACATTCAGGACGCCCATGACGAGCGTGCGTTCCCCAAGCACGAGCACGCGCGAGGGAAGCGTTAGCCGGAATGTTTTGCGTCGAATCATCAAAGGTTAGCAGTTTAGCCTAGGAGGACTCCCCTACAAACGGCCCGACAACGTTTGCAGGAAATACATCAAGTTGCCAATCGTCAGGATACAGACAGCCATTAAAAGCAGTGGCACATGGGGTTCAAGACCTCAAACAGCGCGCGCGGAGATGAGCACGCCGGCGAACACGATTCGCTGCTGGACCTCGAGAAAATATCGGACCCTGGGCCAGACCGCCTGTTTCCAGGAAAGCACATTGGTTGCCAAGAGCATCCTCGAGACCACGGGTTCCACTTAACGCAGCCGAGGTGCAAAGTCAGTAGCGAAACGAGACCTTTCAGACTTATGGAGTTCGCGGTTCTCCGTCGATTTGGTAGTAGCGGAGATCCTTTGCCGGGTCTGCAGGCGCAGGGTAGCTCAGGATGACATCAGATTATTTGGTTGATCAGTCCAGATCGATGTCGCGGACCGGCTTGCCCGCGGGCGCATCCTTGGCCTTTTTCATGGCTTCTTCGAATTTCTTGGCCAGTATGTCTTCCTTGTGGGTCTCCTGGAAGAAGGAATCCGCGAATTTGTCTTCGCGCTGCTTTTTCTGCTCCTCGAGGATGCTGGCAGCCTTCGTAAGATCTACGTCCGGCCCGGGCTTTACCGGCGCGGTATGTGAAAGGACCGCCCCGAAGATCGGATCGATCACCAGCTTGGCCTGGCAGCAGGGGCAAGTCACGTTCAGGTTTTCGCCGTCTTTCAGTCCCATGGCGCTTATTCTACTCCTCCCCAACGAAAAAAATAGGGCACGATTGCTCGTGCCCCTAAGAACGGCCGTCTGAACATTCGCGCTCAGGCTTTTGCCGGCGAATCGCGCGTGAAACCCGGTGCGGGCCGAAGCTCGGGCCGCACCACCTTCGGATCCGTCCCTGGAGCTGCTTGCGGAGGCGTCGTGGGAGGTGTTCGCGGCTTCTCGGGAAGCGGCTTGCCTTCCATCAGCATTTTCACTTCGTTGGCGTCGATGACTTCGCGCTCCAGCAAAGCCTGCGCGATACGGTCCAGCGTGTCGCGATTCGCTTGCACGATGCGCTGCGCCTTTTCGTAGGCTTCGTTCACGATGCGCTTTACTTCCTTGTCGATCTGGACGGCGGTGTCTTCGCTGAAGTCCCGGTGCTGGGCGATTTCGCGTCCGAGGAAGATAGCTTCTTCCTTCTTGCCGTAGGCCAGCGGGCCCAGATTGCTCATGCCCCATTCGCACACCATATTGCGAGCGATGTCCGTCGCGCGCTCGATGTCGTTGCCCGCGCCCGTGGTGATGTGGCCCAGGAAGATTTCCTCGGCGGTGCGGCCCCCCATAAGAACGGCGAGCATGCCTTCGAGATATTCCTTTGTATAGGTGTGCTTATCCGCTTCCGGAAGCTGCATCGTGAGACCAAGCGCCATTCCGCGCGGAATGATGGTGACCTTGTGAACGGGGTCGGCCCCCGGCGTCATCGCGGCAATCAGGGCATGGCCGGCTTCGTGATACGCGGTGTTCTTCTTTTCCTCGTCGGACAATATCATGGACTTGCGCTCGACGCCCATGAGCACCTTGTCCTTCGACATTTCGAAGTCCGCCATCGTGACGAATTTGCGATTCTGCCGCGCGGCCCACAGCGCCGCCTCATTCACCAGGTTGGCGAGATCGGCACCGGAAAATCCCGGAGTACCTCGCGCAATAATCGAAAGTTCGACGTCATCCGAAAGAGGAACCTTGCGCGTGTGGACCCGCAGGATCTCTTCGCGGCCCTTCACATCGGGGCGCGCCACCACCACGCGGCGATCAAAGCGTCCGGGACGAAGCAGCGCCGGATCGAGCACGTCGGGCCGGTTGGTCGCCGCGATCAGGATGACGCCTTCGTTCGATTCGAACCCGTCCATTTCAACCAGCAGCGCATTCAGCGTTTGCTCGCGCTCGTCGTGACCACCGCCGAGCCCGGCGCCGCGATGACGGCCCACTGCGTCAATTTCGTCAATGAAGATAATGCACGGCGCGTTCTTCTTGCCCTGTTCGAACAGGTCGCGCACGCGGCTGGCGCCGACTCCGACAAACATTTCCACGAAGTCTGATCCAGAAATCGAGAAAAACGGCACGTTGGCCTCGCCCGCGATTGCGCGCGCCAGAAGTGTTTTGCCCGTGCCTGGAGGTCCGACAAGGAGCACTCCCTTCGGAATGCGTCCGCCCAGTTTCTGGAATTTCTGCGGGTCTTTCAGGAACTCAATAATTTCCTGCAGCTCCTCCTTGGCTTCGTCGCTGCCCGCAACATCCTTGAAGGTGGCTTTCTTCTGCTGCGCGGAAAGCAGGCGCGCGCGAGACTTGCCGAAACTAAGAGCCTTGTTGCCTCCGGCCTGCATCTGGCGCATCAGAAAGAAGACGAACCCGGCGAGCAAAAGCAGGGGAAGAGCATTCAGAAGGATGAGCACCCAATCGCCGCTTCGCACTTCCTTGACGTTAAGCTGCACCGCCTTGTCGCGAAGAGCCTTGGTAATCTCGGGGGAGTTTTCCTTGGGAATCGTGACATGGAATTTGCGATTGACCGGGCGCACGTATTCACCCTGCAGCTCGTAGCTGTTGGGCGACAGGTACAGCGTTACTTCTTTCACATCGCCTTCATCAACCTTGGCCATGAACTCGCTATAGCTTGGGGTGTCTTCCCGAGCAGCCTGGCCGTTACTGGACACCAGCTTCCAGAGCATCACGCCCAGGAAGACGATGGAGATCCAGAAAAGAATTGTTTTTGCCGTGGAACTGGAGTTCACATTAACCTCACAATTTACCCGTCACCCGAAATGCTAAGAAAATGTTATGCGCGCGTCTAGCGCTTCTTCTTCCTTCTTTGCCCCGCCCTTCGGGAGCGTCTCGAAGCCGAAACCGCCACAAGATGCCTGCTATTTGGCCCCGTGCCATTGGCGGCGGCCAAGCCGTAGCCAGACCACAATAAGTTAGATGCAGTCCGGAAGGCAAAGTAATCGGGCTCGAGGGCAACGCGGCGCCCCGAGGTTTTGTCCAGCAGCACCGCCAGCCGCAAAGAGCGCGGTTTGCTCTCGCCAATGTGCCGCAGCAGAAAATCCTGCGTGACGCCGCTGTCGAGCACCGAGTCGATCAGCAAAACGTCGCGGCCCTTCAGCCCGGTTTGCTCTTTACGCCCACCGGCCGTCGAACGGCTGGCGAAAAAGACTTCTCGCCTCGGCTGGCCGGCGAGTTCGATGTCCCGCACGTCTTCGCGCACAAAATGCAGCGCGACGGGAACGCCAATGTGGCGAATCAGGTCGGCGGCGAATACAAAAGATCGATCCATAGTTACGACAACATCCAATTTGCGGCCATGGCAGGCACGCGTGATCTCGCGGCCGAGCGTCTTAATACGATTCGCGATGCGAGCAGCCGAGTAAGTTGCTACGTTCGCCATAGCTACGCTAACGAAACCTCGGTGATCACGACTCCTTTACGCGTGGACGCCTTGGCTGCGAAATCGGCAGCCACGGGCAACCCGCGGGCCCAGGCAACCGACCCGCCGGAAGTCAAGACCGGCCACGAAATCTTCTCCCACCGGCTGACACCCTTTTCGTTCAAGAGTCGCGACAATTTGTGGCGCTTCTGGTGGCCCAGGGGTTGCACCGTATCGCCTGGCCGCCAGTTTCGTACCACGAGGGGTGAACGCAACGAGTCACAGTCCAGGACCGCCCCTGTAGCACTAGTTTCTCGCCCTTCTGGAGGCCAGTCAATCACCCGAAACTGCAGGCAGCACGAATGTTCCACCAGCGGCACGTCGGCCTGACCTGTCTGAAGGTTCAGGGTGTGGGTGTAGCCGGAAACCGTCGATTTCGCCGTATTTTGCGTGGAAATTCGGGGCAGGGGTCGGAACGCCAGGAACTCGTGTTCTCGCCGCACTTCGACCCCGCCCGGAAGGGGTAGGGATTTGCCGCTGTCGGACTGCTGTGCAAGCCGCAGGATCGCCTCAACATGGGCCGAACTGAGCTGGCCGGAGCGCGGCTTCGCCTTTCTGACCAATAGCCGGATTATGCGTTTGCTCATCGCTTCCGGAGCGTGCCGGGACCACAGATTCCCCGTTTGATTCGCTTCGCCAACCTGTATCGAGGGCGCGACCAGGTCACGCAGACAAATGCGCCATTCGCCGTTCTTTTCTTTCGCGCTCAGAAAAACTCGAAGCTCCGCGGAACTCTCGAGCCAGGCGTCTTCCTCGCGCGCCAGATCGGCGAGCTGCGAGAGATGCTCCACCACGTTGCGCTGAAATTGCTTCTCGAGAAGCGGCACTAGTTTGTGGCGAATCCGCGCCCGCATTCGTTGCGTGTCGCGGTTGGTTGCGTCTTCACGCCAGGTCTGTCGGCCGGCGCGAAGGTAGGCGCGCAATTCCAGGCGGCGATATTTGAGCAAGGGGCGGAAGACAATCCCTGATTCCGGATGAATGCCGCCAAGTCCGGAAAGACCGGTGCCGCGAAGAATATGCGATAGGACGGTTTCGGCTTGGTCGTCGGCCGTGTGCGCGACCGCAACCTTGTCGACATGATTTTCGCGGGCAAGGCGTTCGAAGAAATCGTAACGGCTGCGGCGGGCGGCGTCTTCGAGATTGGCCCGTTCGCGCGTGGCCTTAGAGCCGACGTCTTCGCGAGCGACGAAAAAGGGAAGTCCGTGGCGCGCGGCAAGCGTAGCTACGAATTTTTCGTCGGCGTCCGAGGCGCGGCCGCGCAATTTGTGATTGAAGTGCGCCACGGAAACGACGATCCCAAGCTGTTCGCGTAGTTCGAGCAGAAGGAGCAGCAGGGCAACGGAATCCGCGCCGCCAGAAACGGCCACGCCGATTCGTCGACCCGGACGAGTCCACCGACGGCGTTCGAGATGATGCAAGAGCTTCTGAGCAAGCTCCGACCGTCTTCCCGCGCGGCGAAGCAAGGTTTTGTAGCGGCCGCCGTCTGTGGCGGGCACTTTTCCGCTCTTCTTCAGCATGACCTTCAGCGGTTATCGTAACAACCCACGCGAGCGCGGTCGAGCCAGACCCGGAAAGTTCTTTGTAGGGACGGCCTTCTGAGGCCGTCCACTCGCTCTCGCCTTAGTCTACTCGTGAGCAACAGCCCGGAAGGAGAACAGGGCTGTTGCGGCCGCCGTCTGCGGCAGGCACTTTCTGCGATGCCCGGCCACGTGCGCGAGCGTCACAGTTCGCGAGAGACGTGGAACAGGAACAGCGCGGACAGTTGCAGGTCGCGCAGGAGGTTCAGCGGTACCTTGTGCAACGGGATGCGGAACCAATGCCGGTCATCCCACCGCTGGCGAATGTTGGTCCAGAAAGCATGCAGGTCTGCGCGTGTGTACACCTTATTCTGGACCAGCAGCGGGCTCCATTTGGCCCAAAAAAGCTGCACTTTCGACGGCACGTGAAGGCTGGGAAAGTGTTCCTTGGCGCGCAGGAATGCGGACTGAAGATCGGCCACCTTAAGCTGATCGTATTTGCCCCGCAGCTTGGCGAGTTCTTCCACCACGCGCTGCTCGGCTTCGGTGGGATGCCGCGTCTGCAGCCAAAGTTCTTCCATCTCCGCGAGCACGTGAACCATCCCGCGAAGATGCGCGTAAATCTCCCTGGCGCGTCCCGTGTAATACTCCCAGCGCGGCACAATCGGAAAACCTGGGCGCCGGCTCGTTCGCCCCTTCAGACGGAAATAGCCGCACATCATCGGATGACGTCCTTCGGTCTGAATCGAATTCTTGTACCAGAGGAAACGAAGGAAATTGTTCCAGTAGTTCACGCGTGAGCCGCGGCGCAGGATCTCTTTCATGTTCTCGAGGCTGTAGAAGGTGCGCCAGGCTTCAAAGTAGGTTTCTTTCCACGAGCCATCTTTCAGGTAAGGATGGCGGGTCACTTCGTGCTGCGAATCATAGAGATTGAAATCCGGATGCATCCACTCGCCGCGATGCAGCATGTGCAGGTGGTCCATCGAGCCGGGCAGAGGCATCAATATGAAGAAGGAGGCGTGATCGGGCCGCACTTCTTCAATCAGGAATTTCAAGTCCCGCCGGATGGAATTTACGGTGTCGAACGGAAAACCGATGATGTAGCCGACATGGCAGGAAATGTCTGAATCGCGATAAGCCTGGATGAGCTGGCGGTATTCGCTCACCTGATTCTGCTTTTTGCCTGCCGCTGCCAGATTGCCCGGATCGACGCTCTCCATCCCGATAAAAACGTTGATGCAGCCGGCCTGCCGCGCCTTGGTGACGAAATTCTTGATTTTCCACGAGAGCACGTCGACCTGCATCATGAACTCGACGGGAATTTTTTCCTCGGTGCGAATCTTGATGAGGGCATCGAAGATTGCTTCCCAGTTCTTGTTGCGGGCAAAATTGTCGTCGGTGAAGAAATAGAAAGTGATGCCATTTTCCCGGTAGTTTCGGCGAATGGACTCGGCGATGTAGTCCGCCGAGCGGAAACGCATCTTGCGTCCCTGCACGTTGATAATAGTGCAGAAGGTGCATTCGAACGGACATCCGCGCCCGCAATCGAGCGTTCCGAAATTGGACGCGGCAAACTTGCGAAGATACTCTTTGCGGATCGCCGGAATGGGCTTCGTATAGAGATCGGGCTTGCTGTTCAGGAAGTCATACATGGGCTTGAGGCGCCCATGGATCGCGTCCAGTAGCAGGTCGCCCCAGGTTTCCTCCACTTCGCCCTTCACGACCGTCACCCCAGCATCCATCAGCTTCTGTATGTCTTGAGGAATGTCGGGCAGCAAGGCCAGATACCCGCTGACATGGAACCCGCCAATCAAAACCGTGAGCCCGGCGCGGCGAAACGCATGCGCCAGGTCCGATGCTCGCGGGAACTGGTTGGTCTGCACGCCCACAAGGCACACGATGCTCTTCGCCCGGTTCCACCGCTGTGACCGGCAAATGCGCTTCACCGGAACCTTGTCCACGGTCTCGTCAAACAGGTGGACTTTCACATCCCACGAATCACCGAGACGTTTCTGCTCGAGAAGATCCTCGGTGAGTCCGGCGAGGCAGGCCAGCGTGTTGCTCGGCAGAACGCCGCGCCAATGTCGCACAACGTAGCCGTCGTCGTCGTATTGGGATGGCTTGATAAGGTAGAGATTCAGTCGATTCATGCGACACCTGGCAAAGGCTGTCTGAAATACTTGCGGACGGTTCTGGGGAAAGGCCGCGTTTATCCTGTCATAGAACATGAGATGCGGCAAGTTCAAACGAGGACAGCCGAGGACAGCCGGCACTTTGCGGTGGTCTTTGCCGCAATCTTTGCCGCAGAGCATTGACTTCGAGCCTCCACCCGGCGCACGATACAGAAAGGGGAGAATAAACTCGGGCTCGGGACATGAACACGCTGGAAGCCGCCGTGGCGCACGCAGAGACACTGCAAGCGATCCGCAAGAAGGATTTGCAGTGCGGGGACCGTATTTTGGTCACGACCAGGAACTCCGTCTACACCGTCTGGGTGCTCGGCGACGGCGAGTATTGGGTGTGGGGCGGATGGTTCGATCAGAAGGGTTTGTCCCCTCATCGCATCGGCATTAATGGCTGCACCTGGGGAGGCAGCATCATCCATCGGGATATCGTCGCAGCTCCCGGCCTTCAACTCGAATTCGGAAACCGCCTGGTGACCACCCGTATTCGCCGCGTCCAAGTGATCCGCGCCGAAGCCACATATTGCCCCAACTGAACTCCTCTCGAACGCGCGGTCGTCATGCGCGGCGCAATCCTGCTGAGCATGTATCAGTAGCTCGCGCTAAGCCCTTTCATCTAGTCCATGCACGCATCGCCCCGGGCCGTCTGCCCGTGCCTCCAACAAACTCTATGTACAAGGCTTAACGAAAAGCGCAGCAACTTTTTTCTCGCAACCGGGTTCCACAAAGGACACCACGTTTGGCGAAGAAGCTCCCAGCGAACGCCAGAGGGAGCGCAACTTGGTTACGCTTGCCGCAAAGGTTCGCAACTTCGTCACGAAATACTTCTTCGCCGGAAGAGCAGCCGGCGCGTCCGCCTGCGCTGCCGTTGTTGCATCCTTCCTTGCTTCTCTCGCCTGCCCGCGCGCGTCGTACCCCGGCGTGGGGGTCGTCCTCAACGAATCGCTCCACGAAAGCATGGACCGCATCACGGGCACGGGTCACACGGCCGTCTATTTCTCAAACATCTGTCCGGATTCGCCCGTAAAACTCCGCCTGTGCCGTCCTGGCGAGTTGGGGTCGGTGATGAGCACCTACATCAATATCGGCGAGGATCAGCCGTTCGGATGGAACATCGCTCCGTTTAGCGTCTATCTTTACGGAGTCGAAGATCCGCGGAATCGCCCGATTTTCGGTTCCTACAAGATCAAGCATGCGTTGGAAGAACGATACCGCGACAAGTACCTCTCGGAATATTGCGCGAGCACCGCCTGCCGAACCAGTTTCAAGGCGGAATGGCGGGAAATGGTGGCTGCGACTCTTATCCGCAGCGTCTACATCTTCGCGGTAGATACCACGGAGGAGCAGGATCGAGAAATCATTGCCGAATTCAACGCCTCGGCAAATAAAAACAATTTCAACGGCGTCACGCGCAATTGCGCCGACTTCACCCGGCACATCATCAATGCGTATTTCCCGGGCGCCGTCAACCGCGACTACCTCAACGATTTTGGTATGACCAGTCCAAAAGCGGTGGCCCGCACGTTTACACGCTATGCCCTTCGTCATCCCGAATCGAATTTCCGCGTGATGCACTTCGCTCAAGTTCCGGGCACCATCAAGCGAAGCAGCGAGGTGCGCGCCGGAACCGAGCAGTTGTATCACTCCAAGAAACTTCTCGTCCCCATGCTGCTTTTTGCGGATCACGAATTGCCTTTTGTGGCCGCGTCCTACCTTCTCACGGGGCGATTCAATCCCGAGCGCGCGTTCGAGGCGCATCCGGCCCCGCAACCGGAAGGGGAGAACTCCGCCGCGGATCCCAGCGAGCAGGCGATTGCTACGCCAGAGGAGCGAGAGCAGTTCGTTGGCACGTCCGGCGAATGGAAGGAATACCACAAGGCCCTTGATTCGATGGTCGACGACAATAAGAGCGCCCTCGATCGCCACGACCTGTCTCGTTTCTTCAAACATCTCGACCGCGCTGGCACGGCATCGGTGGACACTGACGGCTCGGTGTGGATCGAACTTTCAGAAAATGGCGAGCCTTTCAAAGTAGGCGCGAGTGCGAACAACGCTCTGGCGGCAGGTTCCAACACGCAGTTGGCGTACAAACTGCTCCTCGCCCGCGCCAGCCGCGTGCTGAAAAGTCCGAGGCATAGCCGCGAAACCATGTTCGAGTTCAAGCGGGATTGGGCGAACCTGCAACGCGCGTCGGGAGGGATGGCGACGGTTTCCGCAGGAAACGCCACGCCCGCAAAGAGTCCTCACGCTGTGCTGGCGTCGCGCGGTGGTCAGGATTGACAACTTGGGGCACAGCCCTGCTGTACCGCATCTCCGCACCTCTTCTCGGTAGCCGCGGAATCTTCGTCGCACCGATCGCCTTCTGTCATCCTGAAACCTGCGCTCTTTGCGCGTGAAGGATCTAACCCTCGTGCGTCTTGTCTCCACGCGATCCCAGCCGCCGCCCGAATGCGAAGCGATAAGCTCTGGGTGCCGGGCTTCAGTCTCTCAAGTCCTCGAAACGCGCTTTCTTCTTCAGCACTCCGCTAACGACCCCGCCCTTCAGCCGCCGTGCCACCTCCGGCGAGCGGCAGCTTCGAGCGAATGAGCGACTCCACGCGATTCCAAACCGCCGGATCGCACTCTATTTCCGTGTGCTGCCTGGCGAAGACGCGGTCATACCACGGATAGTTCTCGCACCGGACCGATTTCGACCCGTACTCATAGCGGTAATTGCCCAGAATCCGCGTGCGCGACGGATCCACAGCATGAATTTCCGGCTGGCCATGAAGAAGGCCATCGGGCTGATAGAAATTCACCGCCTCGGCCACATTGGCCGGAATCAGCGCGTCGTCCTGCCCTCTTTTCGCGACGCTGTCCACCTGGATGGTCAGGAGCACCGGGATCTTTTCCGCCGCCAGCTCGCGCGCCAACTCCACCGTTTCCGAGCCGCCCCAGCTCATCCCGTAGATGACGATGCGTGCGTCCCGCTTCTCTTTGTCTGACAACGTCCCGTCATGATCCGTATCCAGAATTTTCACAATCTCCTGGTGAGCCTGCTCCCGCCGCCGATTCTCAAACACCTTTACATACACGCCGGACGGGTAAGCGTCGTGAATCCGCGCCGCCAGTTGCACCCCGCTGTGCACGCTGTCATCGTGCCGCACGAACCCGCCGACGAATCCAATCACGATCACGGACGCCTTCGCCGACATCTCTTTCGCCGTGAGCTCATCACCAACGAAAGCAGTGACCGGTGCCGTCTGCCCCCATTCCGGAAGCCCCGAGGCCAGCAGTAAGAGTGCCGGAATGAAAGCTCGTATGTGCCACACAGTGCGTTAAGCCCGTCCTCCAAGGACTGATGATTCCCATGCCATTGCGGTTGTGTTCCCAACGAGACCATTTGATTCAAGTTGCGAGATTTGCTGGGCCATCATGGCGGCCCAACCAGACCTGACTTTCCACGTCGCACACCTTCTATATACGCTTCGAAAACCCCCCGATCGTCGAGCCAGAGCGAGCCAGTCACTCGCGGCATCGGAAGATCTACGTCGCGCTGGTCGCCACCTTGTTTGCCGGGCTCGGCACCTGGCTGGGGCTGACGCTCACCAGGAAAAAGCCGGCGCTCGTCATCAAGGAAATCCCGGTGCCGGCCGCCGGTCCGTTTGTCGCTGACGAGACGCGCGTCAGCCAGCTCGGCATCACCGCGCGCGAGCTGGAGAT
>Ga0307477_10003870_pt1 | contig 11007 bp, 4 predicted proteins | sample atmos_gasesECM2C_FD_203316 | JGI IMG/M metagenome (GOLD analysis project Ga0307477, IMG submission 203316) | Hardwood forest soil microbial communities from Morgan-Monroe State Forest, Indiana, United States - atmos_gasesECM2C_515 | ecosystem: Environmental > Terrestrial > Soil > Temperate... | reverse complement strand
TGGTGGTGGCGATGGAATCCAAAATCACCGACGACTTTCGCATTTCGCTAACGAACGCGCCAGGCAAGGAGAGTTATCCAATTGTGAGTTTCACCTGGCTTTACGTGCCTGAGCATCCGCAGGACTTGCAGCGGAGCCATGCGGTCAACGAATATTTGAGCTGGGTGTACGCCTCCGGGCAGGAAATCGCGCAAGCACAAGGCTACCCCCCGCTGCCGCCGTCGGTTCTGCAAAAGGTGCGCGCGAAACTGGCCGCGCTGCACTAAACTGCGTTGACTACCTGACATTGAGGGGTTCCTCTTAAAATATCGCATCGAGGAACAGCCCTCCCGCAAGTGCTGCTCGCCAACTGCCCTACGCTCTGATACTCAGTGTGGGAATGGCTCCAAGGGGGCTACTGTGGAAAATTCAAAACGGTCAAGGCCAGTGTTCTGACTTATTTCAATTTCTGATCAAATGAACAGACACGGGGCTCGGACCGTTATAACGTCTTTGCGCTTTACCGACCAGAGCAGCCGTTGGCGGGAACCCGGGTCCCGTGTCGGTCACCTGATGTAATGGGGTTTCGAACGCAACTGATTGTTCGTCTCCAAGCGTTCTGGACCCTGACCATCTACCATCTCCCAAATCCCGCCTGTGAATCGATTCGACAGATCGAAGAAGATGGAAGCGAGATTGCGCCCTGTAACGACCGGCTGTATCCCCGCGATTGCATCGAAGGTTGATGTCGCGTGGAGGCAAGAACAGTTATCGTCAGCACGATCGTGGGTATAGCTGCCAGCGCTACCACGGCATATATCACGAGGTAGCTGAAAATAAGGGAGGAACGCAAGAAGTGGGACCGAGACATTACGCTTAAGGCTAGCGAATTAAGACACAGTGGACTAATACCTCGGGTCGAAACGGGGGGACGATGGTTGTTTCCTTCGGGAGGCAGCTTCAGGGTTAAAAAAGCCAGATAGAATATCTACCAAGCATCGATCGCTAAGCAACACTGCCACACTATCTTAGCAGCAATAGCCTCAAACGCAATCTGTGCCTGCACCGGATTTTGCACCTGCATCTTGCACTCTGGTCTACTGGAGGTCAAAGGCAACTCAGCGAGAGCCGGGCGGTTCAGGTTTCGTGATGCACTGTCTCGGACAACCAAACCTACCCTCGCAACCGACACGCGAAAGCATCAGCCCTTTAGTACAATCGGACATGTTCTGCGTCGAATTGCAATAGGTTGCAACGGCTGTGTTGGACCGGGTTCCCGTGTTCATCGCCTGCTTGAGCGATGTGTGTTGGGAGCAGGAAAATCGCCGGATTGTGTGGTGACTCCATACTTCTATACGGGTACAAGATGAATCATTTCTGAATAGACTGCTGCCCCGAACCGGCATAGTTCAAACGTAGTTTAGCGGTCGGTCTTGAAACTCTTGTACGACTCAGGAAGTGCTTCTGGATCGCACGCTCGTTCAATGGGCTGACAATCGTGGGTCGAACCAGCATAGGAACTTGGTTGCAAGCCAGTGATCGGTGCCAGACAAACATGGTTTTGCGGTCTCTTCTAGTCTCTTTATTTTTTTGTGTCGCGTCCGGGGCAATGCCTCAAGCCGCTGCCCCTTCAGCGGTTCCTCACGAATCCAACCCCGCGGACGCATTCAAACAAGCTAAGCTGTCGCTGGCCCAGGGGCAGCTGGACCAAGCCCTTTCGGAGGTCAAACTCGGGCTAGCGCGAGCCCCGCGCAGCGTGGTGGGGCTCAATCTGCTGGGCGTTATTTATAACCAACAAGGCAAATACGAGGAAGCGGCGATGGAGCTTCAGCAAGCCTTGGCGATTGCTCCGAATTCTGTAGAGACGCTGGTCAATCTTGCAAATAGTTTGGCAGCTCAGAACAAGCCCGAACTTGCAGAGCTAACGCTGAAGAAGGCCTTACGAGTCCACCCCGACAACGAGACAGCAGACTACAATCTCGCAGCGGTATTGTTGGGAGAGAACAAAGCTAAGGAAGCACTGACGTATCTTTCGCGAATATCCTCGCCCGATCAGACCACTCGCTTGATGGTAGTTCGGGCATACCTGGATGCGGGAATGCTAGCCACTGGAATGGAGGCTGCCGAAAAGCTGTCTAAAGATTTTGCCAAGGACACCAGAGTTCATTTTTCTCTCGGAGTGCTGCTGGCTTCCCACCGGCAATACCGGGAGTCTGCTTACGAATTTGAGAAGGCGGATGCTCTACAACCCGGGGACTTCGATATCCTGCATGACCTCGGCGAGGCGTATTTATTAAGCGGACAACTCCCGAAGGCGCAGGAAAGCCTCAATCAGGCTTTGCGTTCGAAACCTGACTCCGCAGACACGCTGTACTTATTAGCGCAGGCTGCGGCAGGGATGCACAGAGACGTGGATGCATTAGAACTTCTGGTTCGCGCACGAAAGCTTGCGCCTAACGACACCAACATTCTGTTCCTGATGGCGCAGCTGAGCATGAAGCAGTCGTTCTTTGAAGATGCCATTGAAGTATTGAATGAAGGCCTGAAAATTGATCCGCACCGCGCTGATTTCTATGCCGCTTTGGGCGAAAGCTACTTCACAATCGGCAAAGTTGACAAAGCACTGGAGGAGTTCAAGACCCTCATTTCCCTCGACCCTTCACCGCGCTCTTATGTTTTCATGGGCCTTTGTTATCGCCATCTCGGGCAGTTCGACGAAGCGAAGCGGTACCTAAAGCAGAGCCTCAGCACGGACCCCAACAACCTTACAGCGCTGTTCAATCTTGGATTCATCGGCAGAAAAGAACGTGACTACCTGCAGGCTGAGCAGTGCCTGCAGCGAGCGGTGCGGTTGGACAAGGATTATCCCGAGGCTTTGTTTGAGTTGGGCAGCTTGAAGATGGATCAGAAAAAGTACGACGAAGCGGTCCCATTGTTTCGGCATTTCGTGGAAGTGACTGAAAATCCCACACAAGGGTATTACAAGCTGGCGATTTCCGAGAGGAATCTTCACCAGCTAGAAGCCGCGGAGCGTGACATGAACGTCTTCAAAACGCTCTCGAAGAGTCCGCAGCCCGCGCCTTACCCTCTGCAGCATTTTTTTGACTACTTGGAGCGTCGCACCACCCTGACTTCAGAGCAGCAGAATGAAGCCGATCTTCGCGAGTTGCAAGCAGAAGTTCAACAGCATCCTGATCGCCCGCGCAGCCTTTATTTGTTGGCAAAATCGCTTCTGGAATTGGGACATACGAACGATGCGATGCAGATTCTGCAGCGCCTCGATGCCGTCAGTAGTGGAGATTTTCGGACGAAACTGAATACCGGGGTTTTGCTCGGCCGCTTTCATATTTATGGGGACGCAATCCGGTACTTCGAAGCTGCCCTGAAAATAAGCCCATCATCTGACGATGCCAAATACAATCTCGCTGAAGCGTACTTTCAGACCGGCAACTATGACGATGCGTTGAAGTCGCTCCTGGAAGTATCTCCTGATGGCCAGAGGCAGGGTGCCTATCTGGGCCTGCTTGGCGATGTATACGCCCGCTTGAATCGCTACGAAGACGCGTCCAAATGTTTAGAACGAGCTGTCGCCGCCATGCCGGACAACGATCAGTACTATTTGTCACTGGCGCTGGTTCAACTGCGAGCTGGTGATACTGAGAACGCAGATCGAGTGTCACGCAGGGGGCTTGCGCGCATTCCTAATTCCGGCTTACTGTATTGGACTGCTGGGATTGTATCGGTCGTTCGGGGTCACGATCGCGATGCCGAGAACTTGTTGAAGAAGGCATCGGAACTCAGTCCTTCTCTGGAAGCCCTTGCTGCTACCCTCGGAATCTTCTATTACGAGGAGGGGCGATATTCCGAGGCTCGCGATGTGCTGAAAAAGTGTGAGGAGATGTTTCCGCAGGGCACGCTCGATTTCCAGAAGATCAAGGCAGTGCTCGACGCAGCGTCGAGTTCGGGAGCGCCCAGACCGTCCGACTCTATCCCTCCTGATGCACGAAGAGAATTCTACGAACTGGCGCTCATGATGCGGGACCAGGAGCAGTAGCGGCTTCGGCTCCGAGGCGACGCTGATGCACACTCTAAGGATGCTAGATTCTTAACCAGAATGAGTGACAATTTTTTATTCGCCATCCCGCTGGCGCTGATCCTGGTGGTTGCAACTCTCGCGCAGGTCAAGGAGTCCCGACCGGTTCCGCCAACCCCAGCAAAATTCGACGATGTGACCTCAAGCCTTGGAGTGCGATTTCAGCATGCTGCACCACACACCTCAAAAAAATATCTGCTTGAGACGATGGGGTCTGGAGTCGCGCTTTTTGATTATGACAACGATGGCAGACTCGATTTGTTTGTAGTGAACGGCGCTGAAATTAACGACCCATCTCCACCCGGGACAATTCCGCAAAAGACCGGCCCGAAGTATTGGAACCGCCTGTACCACCAAAAATCTGATGGCACGTTCGAGGACGTGACCGAAAAATCGGGTTTGCAAGGGGTTGGTTACGGAATGGGAGTAGCTGTTGGAGATTATGACAACGATGGGTTTGAAGACCTGTTCGTCACCGGATATAGCGGCAATCATCTCTATCACAACAATGGCAATGGCACTTTCACGGACGTTACCGAAAAAGCGGGAGTGGCTGGAGGGGGCTGGTCCACGAGCGCGGCGTGGGTCGATTTGGATGGCGATGGACTGTTGGACCTGGTGGTTGTGCGATATCTGCAATGGGACTTTACAGACATTTGGTGCGGTGAAAAGAAGCAAGGTTACCGTTCCTTCTGCCATCCCGACGAGTTTCAGGCGATTGCTCCTCTCGTGTACCACAACGATGGCAACGGCCATTTCACCGACATCACAAAACAGGCTGGATTCGCGAAGCCCGGAAAAGGGCTCGGAATAGCGATCGCGGATTTTAATGGCGATGGGCACATTGGCGTTTTCATCGCCAACGATTCTGTTCCCGAGTTTCTTTACCAGAACAAAGGCGATGGCACTTTCGAGGACGTCGGACTGTTTGCTGGTGTCGGTGTTGACGGAGACGGACATGCATACGCCGGGATGGGCGTAGATTTCGCCGATTATGACAACGATGGATTGCCGGATATCGTCGTCAGCGATCTTGCGTATCAGAAATACTCGCTTTACCACAACAATGGTGATGGCACATTTGCGTACTCGAGCGACAGCGCTGGCCTGGGTCCAATGACGTTCCTCCATTCCGGCTGGGGGATGCGCTTTATCGACTATGACAATGACGGACGGAAGGACCTGCTGGTGGCGCAGGCCCACGTAATGGACACGATTGAATTGAACTATCCGCAACTGCATTATCGCGAGCTGATGCTGCTGGCGCGCAATACGGGACGAGGCTTCGTTGATGTATCAGGTCAGTCGGGCGCGATGTTCCATGAACCCTGGGCGAGCCGCGGGATGGCCATCGGGGATATCGACAACGATGGCCGGCTCGACGCTGTGGTTACGGAGAACGGCGGTCCCATCCACATTCTGCATAATGAAACTGAGAGTCAAAATCATTGGCTTACCCTGAATCTCGTCGGCCACAAAAGCAATCGCGACGCTATCGGCGCGGTAGTCAAGATCGTCACTCCGCAAGGCGAGCAGTATGCAACCGTCACCACATGCGGGAGCTATCTCTCTTCGAGCGACAAGAGAGTGCATTTCGGTTTGGGCCTTCAGTCCACGATTAAAGAGATCGATATTCGCTGGCCGAGCGGGACCACCCAGACCCTCCGCGACCTGAAGAGCGATCAAGTCTTACGCGTTGACGAGCCTGCCAAGTGAGCAACTACTGTGTGACGTTAGTCTGCGAAAAGATAACTTGCAACTTGCCTGGCACGATTTGCTTGACAAAGATGCTGCTTGGGGCCTAAAAGCGTGCACGTACAGCAGATAGTTGGATAGCGGACCGCGACCGTCCGGCCTATGACCCCACCGCGATCAATTTGTCGCACTATGGGCTTGCAGCTCTCTTCCAACCGGCGTGAATTCTTGCGCCATGCGGGCCTCACATTGGGAAGCACCCTCTTGCGTACTCCGTTTGCCCGCGCAGCCAACATCAATCCAAAAAAGAAATTAGTTGTGGTTACCTTCGGAGGCGGTGCGCGCGATCAGGAGACCTTTGCTCCCGAGGGGCAGGAAAACATTCCCCACATGATGCGGAAACTGCTCCCCGGCGCAACTTTCTTCACGCAGGTGGTGAATCGAGGAATTCTCGGACACTATGTTGCAACGGCAAGTCTCGCCACCGGCGTCTACGAAACGATCAACAACTTTGCCTCGCTTCCGCCCGAAAACCCAACGGTATTCGAGTATTACCGTAAGGACCTGAAGCGCCCATCTTCCGACGCTTGGGTGGTTGCTCCGAGCAACGGCTTCAATCGCATTGGGGAGAGCAATCACCGCTCGTATGGGCTGGGGTTTGGAGCACGGGTTGTTCTACCGAAATATTTGCTGAAAGCGGCAATGTCGGGAAGCGGCGCCGATTACCAACACCTGCTGCGCGACAACTATGAGAACCCTTATTACACGCCGGAATTGGGAAATAGAGAATTCGAACTGCAGCAGTTGGAAATGGTCCTCAAGCTTTCGGCAACCGATTTCAGGGCGCATGCCAAGACGCTCTCGAGTCCCGATGAGCTGTCGCTTTACATTGTGCGCCAGTTGATCCGGCAAGTATCCCCCAGCTTTCTGTGGATCACGATGCACGACATTGATGTGGCTCACGCAGGGGCATACTCGTTGTACATCGAGGGCATCCGCCGGACCGACAGGTTGTGCGGAGAACTTTGGACACTGTTGGAGAGCGAACCGGAGTATTCGGGCAAGACCACTCTGGTCGTTCTTCCTGACTTTGGCCGGGACGCAGACGAAGATGCCGGCGGGAACGGCTTTCAGCATCATCGGACGGGAGACGCGGCTGCGCGCACAACCTGGCTGATGGCGATGGGCCCTGGCATCCGAGAGGGAGTGGTCCACGATCGGGCCGTTGAATCGGTCGATCTCGTGCCCACATTGGGGACCATGCTCGGCTTCTCTCCGTCATTCGCGCATGGCAAACCGATTTCGGAGCTTGTGTAATGCTCCCGAGCGAACTCAAATCCGATGACTTTCGCGCATACCCTCCAGAGGCGCGAAAACTGGCCGTGGACAGCCTATCTGCGCTGCGGAGACTGCCGCTAAGTTTCTTGCCGAATTTGCTGCGCGAGCTCATTGAGTACGACGATAAGTTTCCCGCGGAACGCGTGGCGCTGGAAAAAGAGTTGGCCAACTTGGCGAGTCTCTCTGACTCCCACGTTGCGGAGCTGTTCGGCGACTTCTCCAGAATCACTTTGTCGCCTAAACTCGAGCGTACGGATTGGGTGAATTCACCGGCTCAGTTTGTGGAGCAACTGTCCGCAAATTTATGGATCACTCATCAGGTGGACGCTTTTCGCGTTGCGGCCACGAAGTATGCCGATCATTTAAGTGGAGCGGTCGCCGCTGAGCCGCCCCCAATTCCGAGGCTCGGAATCACTGTTATCGGTGAGGGTGTCATGTCGTCTGACATACCTCTGTTTCGCAAACTTCGACCTTACGGCACATATTTCAGCCGCGTGAAACCAGAGAATGGTCTCAGGTTGTTGTGCGAAGTGGTAGGCGCCAGGGCCAAGGCGCATCCCGTCCCGTATGGTCATTGGTACGTTGATGGCGGCGGGCCGGCGGGCCACGATTCGGCCCTCACAACGATTTCCTACGACGAACTCACGCCGATACGCGAAGCCTTGTTAAATCGAATTCATTCCGAGACTGAGCGGCCCGGAATGGGACCTGAAGCCCTGCGTAGCATCATGGCTCAAATTCAGCCCGCGGAACTAGGAATGACCCGGGATGGTGATCGAGTCTTGCAGCGCTTCCAAGTCAAGCTGCTCACCGAAGGATCTGGAACACAGGTTTTCAGTACGAGCTTCGTTCAGTGGACCGCTCGCGAAGCACTCCGTCGGGCACAACCGCTCACGCTGCTGGTCCGTTTCGCGCCGCGCCAACGGCAAAAACCGATGAACGAGTTACTCTCAGCCAATCCCAATCAGCCAGAACTGGATGTGGCTGGTTCCTTAATGGACGCGGATATGGGCGCCTACTACAACTGGCTCAATCAACAGCGTTTGCCAGGGGCGGAGAAGTCCTGCTTTCTCGTCTGGTTTGAAGGTCATCACTCTGCGCTTGCGATTGGCCCTTCCCTACCTCGCCAAACCGAATCAGAGTCAGAAGCCGACCTGGCCAAGCTTCTCAGCTGGCTGCTGTGACCTGAGAGCCCGAGGCATGGGGTTTCGGTGGAATCGTTTTCTCCGCGTCGCTAAACCATATTTCTCGAATTTCAGTGCATTTTTTGCTTGACAACAGTAGTACAAAGAGACTAATCGTGTACGTGCACGTAGCGTGTACGTACACAATCACTCGGAGGGGCTATGTCACCCGACACTCTGATCACACCACGAGGTGCTATTGTTGTCGCCCTGCTAGCGACTTTGCTGCTTTCCGCATCCGCGATCGCTCAGGTCGACGCCGGAGCGGTCCGAGGCACTGTAACCGATCCCACGGAAGCGGTGGTTCCCAATGCCAAAGTAACTTTGACCAACGATGCCACAGGCCTTAGCACATCTGCGGCCACTGGCTCCGACGGAACCTACACGTTTGGCCCCATCAAGATCGGTGCGTACACAATCAGCGTAGAGGCGGCTGGCTTTCGCAAGGAGACCACTCACGTTACGGTCAGTGTCCAAGATCAGGCCCGCGCCGACTTCCGATTGGTTACGGGCGCCATTACGGAGACGGTGGAAGTGACGTCGGTTGCCCCGCAGCTGCAGACGCAAGATGCGTCGGTTGGCACGGTCGCCACTAGCGAGCAGGTGAACGATCTGCCGTTAAATGGCCGCAATTACACATTTCTGGCGCAACTGGGCGCTGGCGTGACCAAGCTGAATCCGACTCGAGGGCTGGACGCCACCGGCAGCTTTGTGGCAAACGGCCTGACTACCGTTCACAACAATTACATGTTGGACGGAATTGATAACAACAACGACACCGTCGATTTCCTGAACGGCGCAGCATACGTCAATCTGCCTCCCCCGGACGCGATCCAGGAGTTCAAAGTTCAGACCAGCAATTTCAGCGCAGAGTTTGGGCGAGCGGGTGGCGCCGTGGTCAATGCTGCGGTCAAATCGGGTAGCAATCAATTCCACGGCAGCGCGTGGGAGTTCTTGCGCAATGACCTGTTCGATGCGACGTCTTTGGATCAGTGGTTTGTTAAACCTGTAACCCTGAAGAAGAAGGGAGAACTTCGCCGGAACCAGTACGGCGCGGCGGCCGGAGGGCCGATCATTAAGAACAAATTATTCATTTTCGGTGACTACGAAGGCACGCGCATACGCCAAAGCGTAGAAAAGAACCCCAGTGTTCCGACGAATGCCGAGGCAGCAAGCGGCTTCTTGGATTATCGGGACCGGTTTGCTTCGACGACCACAAACTACACAGATTTGCTTGCTAGATCATTCAACGGCGCCACGGTTTTCGATCCCGCCACCACACGGACTGTGGCTGCCGGTTCGGCAGATCCAGTCACCGGCCTTGTTGCTACCGGCGCTGGCTATGTGCGCGACCCCTTCTATACCGGCGGAAGCATCGCTGGAATGACAGATTTCACCACCGCCGCGCAAGAGAACCTGATGAATCAGTTGCCCTCCACGCGGATCGACGCCAACGCACTGAAGCTGTTGCAGCTTTATCCTGCGGCAAATGCCGCGGGTTTCACCAACAATTATTTTGCCAACCGCAGCCAGCCCGATGACAACAACCACTTCGACGTTCGCGCAGATGCAAACTTCAGCCAGCACGATCAGCTGTTCGGTCGAGTCAGCTATAGTCGGCGCCACGCGAATTTTCCCGGCGATTTCACGGGTCTTGGCGACGACACCGGATTTGGCGGGGGGGATTTCACGGATCGCTCGATTAACTTGGCTGTCAGCCAAACCCACGCGTTCTCGGCGACCCTGGTCAATGAAGCGCGTTTTGGTTACAGCCGCCTCCGCACTTCCTCTCAGCCAGCTAGCGCACTCGTCAGCGGAGTCCCGGCGCAATTTGGTATTCAAGGAATTCCCCAAATCGCCGAAAACGGTGGGCTGCCGACAATTGGCATCAGCGGCTTGACGGGGCTCGGCGCAGGCGCGTTTGCCAGCCCTAACCGGCGTAGTAGCGACACCATTCAATTCACGGAGAATTTGACCAAGGTCTATGGTGGGCACAGCTTCAAAGGAGGCTTTGAATACCAGAGGCTACATTTTCCCTGGGTTGACCCAGCTTGGTCCCGTGGCCAGTTCAATTTTGGAGGCTATACGGGGATGGCTCCGGGCGTTGGTGGTGCCACCACCGGCGGCGTGGGCCCGGCCGATATCCTGCTAACCCCGACGACAGCGACAGTTCCAAACGGAGTCAACAACGTCGGCGGAGCGAATTTTGCAGCCGCCTCCAACATCACTCAACCTGACGATTTGCGTCATTACTATGGCACATACTTCCAGGATGACTGGAAGGCGACGTCCAAGCTAACCCTAAACATGGGCCTGCGCTGGGAGATCTTCGGCGGTGTGGGTGAGAGCAGCGGCAAGCAGGCTGGCTTGTTAGTGCCTAACGCCAATGGGGTTGGCGCCCAATATGCGATCCTTTCGCAGCAAAAGAACGCGCCATTATCACCAGCTTTCGCTCCTCTGCTGGCAACTGACCGCATTGGATTGAAGTACCTCAGCGGCTCAAGCATCTTTACCACCCCCCTCACAAATTTTGCGCCCAGGGTTGGATTGGCCTACCAGTTCACGCCGAAATTAGTTGCCCGTGCCGCCTACGGACTGTTTTATGGCGGATTCGAGAACCTCGGCGGAGCGCCAGATCCCGGCTACGACTACCCATTCACGGTGAACCTTGCTTTCTCCGCGCCGAATGGCAACATTCTTCCGCTGCTTTATCCCAAC
>Ga0307477_10003869_pt1 | contig 11009 bp, 12 predicted proteins | sample atmos_gasesECM2C_FD_203316 | JGI IMG/M metagenome (GOLD analysis project Ga0307477, IMG submission 203316) | Hardwood forest soil microbial communities from Morgan-Monroe State Forest, Indiana, United States - atmos_gasesECM2C_515 | ecosystem: Environmental > Terrestrial > Soil > Temperate... | reverse complement strand
AGAAGCTGCGGCGGATCCCCACCATCGACCACGCGCGCATCCACGCGGCCGCGCCCGACGCGCAGCGCCGCCTCCAGCGACTCGAGCACCCGGCCGCGCTCGCTGCCCGCCAGGCGCAGCCGGTCCTGCACCACCTGCAGCGTGACAGCGGGCGGGGTGCTCCTGCGCGCACGCTTGCGGGTTGCAGCTGCGGGCCGCACTGCGGCGTCCGCCGCGTCTGCGGTGCCGGCGGCCGCCGCGGCGCCGGGGGGCGGTTCGAAGAACCGCGTGTAGCCCTGCCGTGCGAGCAGCTCGCGCACCTCGGGCAGGGTGAAATTGGCCGGGACGGGCACCGGGAACGTCAGCAGCACTCTCGGGTCACCCGCCGCGCTGGCCCGGGCGGTGAGGTCCTGGTAGATGCTCTGCGCGGTGTCACGCCGCACCGTCTGGCCGCAGCGCTGGCAGCAAAGCGTCGCGGCGCGTGCGAACAGGAGCTTCAGGTGATCATTGAGCTCCGTCATGGTGCCCACGGTGGAACGCGAGGTGCGCACCGGATTTGTCTGGTCGATGGCGATCGCCGGGGGGATGCCGGCGATCGAGTCGACCTGCGGCTTGTCCATCCGGTCGAGAAACTGCCGTGCGTACGGAGAGAAGGTCTCGACGTAGCGGCGCTGGCCCTCGGCGTAGAGCGTATCGAACACCAGCGACGACTTGCCCGAGCCGGACACCCCCGTCACCACGATCAGCTCGTTGAGCGGGATGTCCAGATCGAGGTTCTTGAGGTTGTTCTGGCGCGCGCCACGCACGAAGATGGCGTCGCGGGAGGCGTCGGTCATTCCGTCACCGTAGGCGTCGCAGGAGGAGGGCGCGCTCCGCGAGGGTCAGCGCGAGCGCAACGATTGTATAGGATCCGGAGGGTGCGGTGCGTCAAGCACGGGAAATGGGGGCAGGGTGTGCGAGTGCAATCCCGCCCGATGTTGCCCGGCGGCCAAAGCTTGCAATCCAGTACATTGTGCTCCGGTCTCCTGTATAAGGAGCCGCCTGTGGGGGCTCGTTTGTCGTGCTCGCGCGACACGCTGTGGTCGCGCCGCCCGGCGTTACAATCGGCGGCGCTCAACGTCCTGACTGAAGGAGAATGACGAATGAATTCAAGAATCCTGTCCGGTGTTGCTCTGGCCGCGGCCGCTGCGGTCATGTTCTCGGCGGTAGGGGCCACGACCGCTCGCGCCGATGAAGGCAAAGTGAAATGCGAGGGTGTGAACTCCTGCAAGGGACAATCCGCCTGCAAGAGCGCCCACAACGCCTGCAAGGGTCAGAATTCCTGTAAGGGCAAGGGATTCATGGAGATGACCAAGGCAGAGTGCGACGCTGCGAAAGCGAAGATGGCCAAGTGATCGCTCGCGGGCCGGGTGCCGCTTGAGGTGCCCGGCCCGCCTTTGTCCATGCTGACTTATCCGCCGCTCGGATTCGGCCTGGGACTGCGGGTCGATCATTACGAGGCGATCCTCGCCGGAAACCCGCCGGTCGACTGGTTCGAGGTGCTCACCGAGAACTACCTGGTGCCTGGCGGCAAGCCGCTGCACTACCTGATGCGCATGCGCGAGCGCTTCCCGCTGGTGATGCACGGGGTCTCACTGTCGATCGGCAGCACCGCGCCGCTCGACCGCCAGTACCTGCGGCAGCTGAAGGCGCTGGCCGAGCGCGTCCAGCCGGCGTGGATTTCCGATCACCTGTGCTGGACCGGGGTGGCCGGCCGCAATACACACGACCTGCTGCCGCTGCCCTATACCGAGGAGGCGCTCGACAACGTCGTGGAACGCGTGCGCACCGTGCAGGACTTCCTCGGGCGGCGCATCCTGCTCGAGAACGTCTCGAGCTACGTGGCGTTCCGTGACTCGCGCCTGAGCGAGTGGCAGTTCCTCGCCGAGATCGCCCAGCGCGCCGACTGCCTGATCCTGCTGGACGTCAACAACATCTACGTCAGCGCGGTGAACCACGAGTTCGACCCGCTCGAGTATCTGCACGCGGTGCCCGCAGCGCGCGTGCAGCAGATCCATCTCGCCGGGCACGAGAACCACGGCGACTACCTGGTGGATACCCACGATACCGAAGTACCCGATCCGGTGTGGCGGCTGTACGCCGCCGCGGTGCGCCGTTTCGGACGCGTATCCACCATGATCGAACGCGACGATCACATCCCGCCGCTTGCGGAGCTATGCGCTGAGCTCGATGCGGCGCGCACGCTGGCCGCGCGCACGCTTGCCGACGCGGCTGCGGGCGCCGCTGCCGCATGAGCGCGCTGACGCGCGTGCAGGGGGACTTTCAGGACTACCTGCTGCGCGGGGAACGCGCCATCGAGACCCACGTGGTCGGCAGCGCGCGGGTGCCGGTGGCGACACGCCTGGGTATCTACGGTAACGCCTATCGCAGCCGTCTGGCCGAGGCGCTCGCCAGCAACTTCCCGGTGCTGGCGCAGCTGCTCGGCCCGGAGGACTTCGCCACTCTAGCGGCCGGCTACGTGCAATCCCACGACTCGCCATACTTCTCGATCCGCTGCTACGGCTGCGACCTGCCGCAGTTCCTTGCCACGCACGCGGACTACGCCGCGGTACCGGTGCTCGCCGAGCTGGCACACTGGGAATGGGCGATGGCGGAGACTTTCGATGCCGCGGATGCGGCGCCGCTCACCCATGACGCGCTGGCGCACATCGCTCCCGGAGCGTGGGCGCAGCTGCGGTTCCGCTGGCACCCGAGCCTGCGGCGACTCGACCTGTCGTGGAACGTGCCGCAACTTTGGCAGGCGCTGACCGACGGGAGCAAGCGACCCGCGGCGGACCTGAGCTCCGCACCGATCGCCTGGCTGCTGTGGCGCGAGCAGCTCGGCAGCTACTTCCGCTCGCTGCCGCCGGAGGAGGCCGCCGTGCTCGACGGCGCGCTACGCGGCTGGCCCTTCGGCGAGATGTGCGAGTCGCTGTGCGCCGAGCTCGGCGCGACCGCCGCTCCGGCCCGGGCTGCGGCACTGCTTGCGACCTGGGTAGCGGCCGGACTGATCATCGGCGCCGACTGAGGTAAGTCAGCTCATGCCCCTGCCGACGCACGGCAACGTGCTGCAGATGATCGGCAACACGCCGCTCATGGCGGTGCGTCGGCTGGACACCGGACCGTGCGAGCTGTTTCTGAAGCTCGAGAACCAGAATCCCGGCGGCTCCATCAAGGATCGCGTCGGCCTGTATCTGATCCAGGCGGCCGAGCGCAGCGGCCAGCTCAAGCCTGGTGGCACGCTCATCGAGGCGACCGCCGGCAACACCGGCCTGGGGTTGGCGCTGGTAGCCGCGCAGAAGGGCTATCGGCTGCTGCTGGTCATTCCCGACAAGATGAGCCAGGAAAAGATCTTCCACCTCCGCGCCATGGGGGCGGACGTCATGATGACCCGCTCGGACGTCAGCAAGGGGCACCCCGAGTACTACCGTGACGTCGCCGAGCGGCTGGCACGCGAGATCCCCGACTCGTACTTCGTCAACCAGTTCGGTAACCCGGCCAATGCGCAGGCGCACGAGGAGACCACCGCTCCTGAGATCTGGGAGCAGATGGGGCACGAGCTGCACACCGTGGTGTGCGGCGCCGGCACCGGCGGTACGCTCGCCGGGCTGACGCACTACTTCGCGCGCACCGCTGCGCACGTGGACATGGTGCTCGCCGACCCCGCAGGCTCGGGATTGGCGCACTTCGCCGCGACCGGACGGCTGCCGCAGAAGATGACTCCGTGGCTCGTCGAAGGCATCGGTGGAGACTCGGTGCCGCCGGTGGCCGACTTCTCGCGCGTCGCGGTCACCTACAGCATCGCGGACGCCGAAGCGTTCCGCACCTGCCGCGAGCTGCTCGCCCGTGAAGGCCTCATCGCCGGCACTTCCACCGGTACGCTGCTGGCGGCGGCGCTGCGCTACTGCCGCGAGCAGCGCGCGCCGAAGCGCGTGGTGACCTTCGTCTGCGACAGCGGCAACAAGTACCTGTCGAAGGTCTACAACGACTACTGGATGCTCGATCAGGGCTTCCTCGAGCGCGAGCACCGCGGCGATCTGCGCGATCTCATCGCGCGTCCGCACGCCGAGCACGCCGCGGTCACGGTGAACTCGACCGAGAGCGTGATGGCCGCCTACCGGCGCATGAAGCTCTACGACGTCTCGCAGGTGCCGGTGATGCAGGACGGCCGTATCGTCGGCATCGTCGATGAGGAGGACATCCTCGTCGAGGTGGTCGGCAACCCCGCACACTTCAACGAGCCGGTGACGCGCGCCATGGCGAGCCACCTGGTGACCGTACCGGTGGATGCGCCGGTGTCGCAGCTCATGGAGATCTTCAAGCGCGGTATGGTGGCGATCGTCATGCACGGCAGCGAGTTCCAGGGGCTCATCACACGCATCGATCTGCTCAACTGGCTGAGGCGGCGGCTATGAACGAAGATTCCGAGCGGCGCTTTGCCACGCGGGTGATCCACGGCGGGCAGCACCCCGATCCGCTGACCGGGGCGGTGATGCCGCCGATCTACGCAACCTCCACTTACGTGCAGTCGAGCCCGGGCGTGCACCAGGGCTACGACTATTCGCGCACCCGTAATCCGACGCGCGATGCGCTGCAGGCGGCACTGGCCAATCTCGAAGGCGGCGGGACCGCCTTCGCCTTCGCTTCCGGCATGGCCGCGACCGCCACGCTGCTCGAGCTGCTCGATGCCGGCTCGCACATCATCGCCATGCACGATCTCTACGGCGGCAGCTACCGGCTGCTGGAGAACGTGCGCAAGCGCTCGGCCGGACACAGCGTCTCGTTCGTCGACCTGACCAAACCCGCGGCGCTCGAGGCGGCGATCCGCGCCGACACGCGCCTGGTGTGGGTGGAGACGCCGACAAACCCGCTGCTGAAGCTGGTGGACCTGAGCGCGGTCGCGGCGCTCACGCACCGCCACGGGCTGCTCGCCGTCTGCGACAACACCTTCGCGACACCCTTCATCCAGCGCCCACTCGAGCACGGCTTCGACGTCGTCGTGCACTCCACCACCAAGTATCTCAACGGACACTCGGACGCCCTGGGCGGCGCGGCCATCGTGCGCGAGGGCTCGGACCTCACCGAGCAGATCGCTTACCTGCAGAACGCGGTGGGCGGCGTGCCGGGGCCGTTCGACTCGTTCCTGACCCTGCGCGGCATCAAGACCCTCGCGCTGCGCATGGAACGGCACTGCGCCAACGCGCTCGCGGTCGCGCAGTTCCTCGAGAAGCATCCGCAGGTGGAGCGCGTGTTCTATCCGGGCCTGGCCAGCCACCCACAGCATCAGCTGTCGCGGCGCCAGATGCAGGGGCGTTACGGCGGTATCGTCACCGCGGTGCTGCGCGGCGGGCTCGAGGCTGCGCGCCGCGCACTCGAGCGCTGCCGGCTGTTTGCGCTCGCCGAGAGCCTGGGCGGCGTGGAGAGTCTCATCGAGCACCCGGCGCTCATGACGCACGCATCGCTGCCCGCCGCCGTGCGCGAGTCGCTCGGCATCGGCGACGGGCTCATACGGCTGTCCGTCGGCGTCGAGGACGTCGAGGACCTGATCGCGGATCTGCGCCAGGCACTCGGCTGAGCTAAAGGCCCGCCTGGCTGGTGAGATACACCGCGTAAGTGCCGAGCCAGTGACCGCCCTCGTAGTGCTCGCCGGTGACGGCGGGCAGTGCCGCGGCGGCATGCGCCCGCGCGGCGGCGAGCAGCGCCGGGATGCGTGGGTCATGCGGTGGCAGACCGTGCGCGATGCCCGCCAGCATCCAGGCGCGGCTCAGGTTCAGTCCGTCGATGTGCGCGAGCTTGGGATCGGCGCGGTCGGTCACGACGCCCGGTGATAACCACGGCACCGTCACGGGAGCCTTGCCGGTGTGCGGGATCTGCGGCAGGAAGCCGGACAGCCACGTGGCGAACTCCGGCTGCGACAGCACGCGCCGCATGAAGTCGGCCTCCGCCAGGCACGGCGAGAGGAAGTCCTCGCCCGAGGGTTCGTAGGCCAGCGGGCAGTTGCGATCGGCGCGGTAGAAACGCTGCGCCGCATCGGCGAGCAGCGCACGCAGGCGCGTGTCGCCGCTGACCCCGGTCCAATCCCAGATGAGCCCGAAGGAGAAAGCCGTCTGGTCGTGCTCGCCGATACGAATCGGGTAATGCAGCTTCGGCAGCCAGCTTGCGAGGCGGGCGGCCACCTCGGTTTCGAGCGGGGCGAGCGTGGCGGACCAGCGCCGCGCGTCCGCATCGTCGTAGCGCCGCAGCTCCGCTGCCAGCTGCAGCAGCCAGGCGAGTCCATAGGGGCGCTCGAACGAGGCGCGTCCTGCGCCGCGCAGATAGGCGGTTTCGGCGGCGATGTTGGCGCCCGTGAGGCTGCGGGCGATGGCGGCACGCGCGTCAGGCGCAAACGACGCTCGCGGAAACAGCCGCAGTAACCGCACCAGCAACCAGTGCCCGTGAACGTCAGAATGCCAATCGAGGCAGCCGTAGAAAGCGGGAGTCAGCTGGTGCGGGGCACGCACATCGGCGGGGCTGTCGAGGGTATGGCTGATGTGATTGGGATACTCCTGGTGCAGGCATTGCAGTGCGAGCGCGGCAAAGCGTCCGGCAGCCGCGGCATCGAGCGCACTCGCAGTCGCGGGGGAGGCGGCGGCCTGCGGCAGCGCCGTCAGCGCGGCGAGCGCGGTGGCCGCGAGGCATGCCAGCACGGCGCCGGCGCGCCCAATGTGGTGTTTCATGCGCGCATGTTACGCTCGTGGCCGTGACCGAGCCGCTCGCCTTGGTAATGATCCCGGGACTCCTCGCCTCGTCGCGACTGTACGCACCGCAGCTGCCGCAGCTGTGGCGCTCGGGTCCGGTGACGATCGCCGATCACACGCGCGACGACAACGTGGCCGCGATCGCGCGGCGTATTCTCGAGACTGCGCCGCGCGTGTTCGCGCTCGCCGGGCTGTCGATGGGAGGTTACATCTCGTTCGAGGTCGTGCGTCAGGCGCCGGAGCGCGTGGTGCGGCTGGCGCTGCTCGACACCAGCGCCGCCCCCGACACCGCCGAGCAGAGCGCGGGGCGTCGCGCGCAGATGGCGCTGGTCTCGCAGGGGCGCTTTGCCGAGGTTTGCGACGGGCTGTTTCCGCGCCTGGTGTACCGGGAGCGCCGCGCAGACGCCGCGCTGCGCGGCGTGTTTGATCTCATGGCGCAGGAAGTGGGCCCGGCCGCTTACCTGCGCCAGCAGGCCGCCAACATCGGCCGTCCCGATTCACGGCGGACGCTGGCCAGCATCCGCTGCCCGACGCTGGTGCTCGTCGGCGACGGCGATGAGCTCACGCCACCCGAGCGCGCCGCGGAGATGGCGCGCGGCATCGCCGGAGCGCGGCTGGTAAGCGTAGCGCGCTGCGGACATCTGTCCACCCTGGAGCGGCCCGATGAAGTGACGCAGGCCCTCGTCGAATGGCTGCGGGCCTGAACACCGTCCGCATGGAGCCGGTGATGCGGCGCGCGCTGCTCTATGCTCACCCCGACGCCGCGGGCGAATCGGTGTGGAGCATCAGCGTCGAGACGCAGCTCACCGCCGGCGCCACGCTTGCCTGCCACTACTCGCTGCATGCCGACATGGCACGCGTGCGCTTGCCGGGCGCCGGCGCCGGGCGCCGCGTCGACGGGCTGTGGAAACACACCTGTTTCGAAGCGTTCGTCGCGGTGGACGGGACGCCGGGTTATTTCGAGTTCAACTTCTCGCCGACCCTCGACTGGGCGGCATATCACTTCGAGTACTACCGCGCCGGCATGACGGTAGCGGCGCTCGCGCGGGCGCCGGGACTGCAGGTGCGCCGCAGTGGCGGGCAGCTCGACCTTACGGCCACCGTGCATCTGGCGGGCGTGGCGCCGCTCACACACGCGCGCGTGCTGCGCCTGGCGCTCGCCGCGGTGGTGGAGGAGAAGGACAGCCGGCTCTCCTACTGGGCCCTGCAGCATCCGCCCGGCAACCCCGACTTTCATCATCCGGACGGATTCACCCTCGAGCTGCGCGCGCCATGAAACTGGGCATCGAGCGTCTGCTGGAAGAGCCTGTGCTGCGCAAGCCGCTCGCGGGGCGGCGCGTCGCATTGCTGGCGCACCCGGCCTCCGTCACACGCGATCTCACGCATTCGCTCGATGCGCTGGCGACACTGCCGGCGTTGCGGCTGACGGCCGCCTTCGGTCCGCAGCACGGCCTGCGCGGCGACAAGCAGGACAACATGGTCGAGTCGCCCGACTACGTCGATCCGCTACACCGCATCCCGGTCTTCAGTCTCTACGGCCCGGTGCGCCGCCCGTCCGCCGCCATGATGGATGCGTTCGACGTGCTGCTGGTGGATCTGCAGGACCTCGGCTGCCGCATCTATACCTTCATCACCACGCTGCGCTACGTGCTCGAGGAGGCAGCAAGGCAGCGCAAGGCGGTGTGGGTGCTCGATCGCCCCAACCCGGTCGGCCGTCCGGTGGAGGGACTCACGCTGCAGTCCGGCTGGGAGAGCTTCGTCGGGGCGGGGCCGCTGCCGATGCGGCACGGTCTTACGATCGGCGAGCTGGCACGCTGGTTCGTCACGGCACTCAAGCTCGACGTCGACTGCCAGGTGGTGCCGATGCAGGACTGGCAGCCGCAGTCCGGACCCGGATACGGCTGGCCGCTGAGCGAGCGCAGCTGGGTGAACCCGAGTCCCAACGCCCCGAACCTGTGGATGGCGCGCTGTTACGCCGGCACGGTGATGCTGGAGGGCACGACGCTCTCGGAAGGGCGCGGCACCACGCGACCGCTCGAGCTGCTCGGAGCGCCGGACCTGGACATCGCCGCGCTCCTCAAGGAGATGCAGGCGCTGGCACCGGCGTGGCTGCGCGGCTGCCGCTTGCGGCCGTGCTGGTTCGAGCCGACCTTTCACAAGCACGTCGGCCGCCTGTGCGCCGGCGTGCAGATCCACGTCGCGCAAGGCGGCTACTACGATCACGAGGCGTTTCGTCCCTGGCGGCTGATGGCTCTCGCGTTCAAGGCGCTGCGGCGGCTGCGCCCGGACTACCCGCTGTGGCGCGATTTCCCCTACGAGTATGAGCAGGGCCGGCTGGCGATCGACGTCATCAACGGCGGCGAGGTGCTGCGTCGCTGGGTCGACGACCCGCACGGGATGCCTGCGGACCTCGAGCGTCTGGCGAGCGCGGATGAATCCGACTGGCTGGTGCAACGGCAGGCGGTGCTGCTGTACTGAAGGTCGCGACCCATGGCGCGTCGATGAGCGCAGTTCGCTGGCCGCGACGCCGTTTCAGCTGGCATTGCCCTTGCCGAGGCAGCTCACATACGGGGGCGCTTCGCCGGGGACGATCGGGCACAATTTGAGCGGGCGCAGCCGGTCGAACTGCTTCTTCCAGTAGTCGACATCGAGCGTCAGCGGCCGAGGCGAGTCGGGTCCGTGGCGTGCCCACTGCAGCGTGTAGTAGTCGGCGGTGCCCTTCACCGCCAGGATGATCGCCGTCTCACTGTAGGCTTCCGCACCGCTCTGCACGTGGCCGCAGCTGGCGATGACCGCGAAGCCCTCGAAGGCATCGACGCTCTCGCGACCGAGCTCGACGGACGCATAGGTATCCGGGCAATGGCGCCGGAAGCCGGCGGCCAGGGTCGCGGCGAACCCACCAGGGGTCGCGCCCGGGTTGGACGCCAGGTCCTTGGTGGCCGTGAGCGTGATCATCTGCGTCCAGTGATCCACGCTCTCGCCTTGCGGCACGTGCTCACGGATGTAGAAGAAACCGCTGGTTTTCTCGTAGGTCGCGTTGACGGACTTGAATTCCGGCGGCAACGAGAACGCGACCAGCTGGTGAAATACCGGGCTGATCGAGGTGAGGTGCGGCTCGTTGTCCGCCGGCGCGGCGGGCGCCGCCAGGGCTCCAACACCGAGGGCGAACAGGGCAGTCAGAGCGGAACTGATGCGCATCGCTTGCCTCCTCGTTACCTGCGCTCGGAAGGGTTTGAGGGCACTTTAGCCCACGGCCGCAGCGCCAGCACCAACGCCGTAGCGATCGGCAGCGAGCCGCTTCGCCGAGGTGCGTTTAACGGGACGGGTGCGGCGCACCGCGCAGTGCGCGGTCCATGACCACGATGAGCAGTGTGCTCGCCGCGTATTGCAGAAAATGCGTTGGCCATTGGCCGTCGAGCGCCGACAGCAGCTGGGCCAGAGCGAATACCGCGAGCAACAGGCAGGCGCCGGGCACTTGCGTGCGGCGCCACAGCAGCGCCGCCGCGGCGGCGATCTCCGTCGCTGCCAGCGGCACGATGTTGTGCCCACCCTCGTGGCCGGCGAACAGCGCCTGAACGCTCGCAATCAGGATCAGCGCGACGAAGGTCGCGCGGTAAATCGCCAGAATGCGGGCCGGGCTCACCGCACGGGATCCGGCAGCAGGAAGCTGCGGCGTGCGGTCTCGCAAGTGAGGCGCTCGTGAGAATACCAGCGCGCCAGTACGCGCTTGTCGAGCAGCTGCGGATGAGCATCCAGGAATGCGGCGAAGTCGGGGAAGTTGCCCGCGCCTTCGAGGCATTCCGCGATCAGCGACAGGAAGGCGATGGTGACGGTCTGGTTGAATGCCTGCGGCCGACCGGCCTTTGAGCTCATGAGGCGCAACGCCTGCGAAAAGCGCTGCACCGTCGTCACGAAGTCATGCCGGCGCAGCATCTCGAATGCCATGCGCACGTGCTCACGGTGCGGGAAGCTCGCGGCGTCCAGCTCGCCGCGTGCGAAGGCGGCAAGTTCCGGGCACTCAGGCAGTGTCATCGCCCGCCTCGCGCAATCGATGCGAGTCGCGTGCCGTCAGGTCGAGCCCATACACCGCCTTGAGCGCTCGGATCTTCTTCAGGGTGGCGCCGGAGAAGGGCGTCTTGTCCTCGAAGGCATGCAGCACAATGCCCTCGAGCAGGTCGCCGAGAGACAGATCGAGCTCAGTCGCCAGCGCTTTCAGCACCTTCAGCAGGCGGTTCTCCAGGCGCACGCCGGTCT
>Ga0307477_10003867_pt1 | contig 11012 bp, 7 predicted proteins | sample atmos_gasesECM2C_FD_203316 | JGI IMG/M metagenome (GOLD analysis project Ga0307477, IMG submission 203316) | Hardwood forest soil microbial communities from Morgan-Monroe State Forest, Indiana, United States - atmos_gasesECM2C_515 | ecosystem: Environmental > Terrestrial > Soil > Temperate... | reverse complement strand
TCATCCTGGACATCAACATGCCCGGCTTGACGGGGTTGAGTGCCGCGCAGGAGATTCTCCTGGAAAATCCCATGGCGAAGATTCTGTTTTTCTCCGTGCACGAATCGCTGCAGACGGTACGTGAGGTTGTCAGCGCGGGCGGGCAGGGCTATGTGGCGAAGTCACGCGCCGGCCACGACCTGGTGCGTGCCGTCCACGAGATTTTGGAAGGAAGAACCTTTTTTCCCTCCTTTGCAAACATCGCTCACTCGGTGCACGCCTCTCGCTGATCCGCCGCGTTAGTCTTCCGAAAGGGCTGCTTCCAATTTCGTGAGCGCCTTAGCCACCTCAGCCGGACTCCGGACGTGGTAGCGCGCCAGCGTCGGGCGCGGTTTGCCCACGTGCACCGAGATCCCGCGGCGGACTGCCGCGAAGGCTGATTCGTCCGAGTAGTCATCGCCAAAATAGAGAGGGAAGGCGAGCCGAAACGCTGGTTGGGCCAGGAATCGGCGGACCGCCAAACCCTTGCCGGGAATTGAGCGAGGCAGAACCTCCACGTCGCGAAGATTTTCCACGGTGCGCAGCGTCCGGCGAAAAGGCTTCAGCCAGGCGCGGAGCTCGCGCCGGATGTGCGGCTGAATCGCCGCCGGAACGTCAAGCAGATGCACCGAGAGACTGCTGCGCTTGCTCTCGATCCAGACGGTCGGATAGGCGCGAAGATGCTGCTGGAGTTGCACGCGAGCGCGGCGAAGGGCAGCCCGGACTCGAGCAGGAAGTGAACAAGTGCCAGCGCGTTCCCAGCCGTACAGGCCGAAGTAGTAGATGCCCCAGATGCCCACGTGCTTGAGAAGCTCGACTCGGCGCCGCCCGCTGATCATGACTAGGGTGACGCGTGGGTGACGCGCGAGACGCCGCAAAATGCTGCGGGCCGCGGGTGTGAGCCGCACCTGCTCGGGGCGTGGGGCGATAGCCACCAGCGTTCCGTCGAAATCGAGGAATACAACGACGCGAGAATGAGCGCGAATTTTGGCGGCGATGCGGTTCCACTGCGGCAAGAGTCGGGAAACCCCGCGAGCGGGCTGCCTCATTGCACTTCGATGCGTTCAGGAGCGTCGATGCGGATGTCGGTGAGGTCGGAGAGGAGATTCGCGGCCCAGCGATAGACGTTGTTTTCGCGCACGTTGGTGCGCATGTGCTCCATGCGCGTGGCTTGCTCCTCCGTAGGCATTTCCAGAGCGCGGAGGATAGCGCTCGCGACTTGCTGCACGTCATAAGGATTCACCAGGAGAGCGTCGCTGAGCTCCTGGGCAGCGCCGGCAAAGGTGCTGAGGATCAGGACACCGCGGTTATCGTCGCGCGAAGCGACAAATTCCTTGGCCACCAGATTCATGCCGTCGTGCAGCGCGGTAACCAGACACACGGACGCCGCGCGGTAAAAACGCGAAATCTCTTCATGGGAGTGATGCTTCTTCAGCAGAACGATGGGCATCCAGCGGCCGGCCTGAAATCTGGCATTGATCCGAGCGGCCTCCGCCGTGACCTCGTCCAGTAACTTTTGGTAGCGATCGATGTTGGTGCGGCTTGGAGCCGCAATTTGTATGAACGAAAAGCGCCGCTGATAGGAAGGATTCACCTCGAGAAAGCGCTCGATTCCACGGAAGCGTTCCGGAATTCCTTTGGTGTAGTCGACGCGGTCCACGCCGACGCCCAGCAGGGTTGCATGAATGTTGAGGTCATTGCATATGGCAGCGCATTGCTCGCCGAGGCTTTTTTGGATCTCGGGTGTGTGCCCATTTTCCGAGGACACGCTGATTGGGTAGGGGCGGACACGTGTCACGTGGCCCTGGCGGTTTACGTCAAAACGATCCCATGCGGTGAGGGCCTCAACGGCACGGTCCACGCAGGAGAGAAAATTGTTGCAATGAGACTGAATGTGGAAGCCGATTAAATCGGCGCCGAGTAGTCCGTCGATCAGCTCGCGTTGCCACGGGCAAATGCCGAAGACTTCCGGATTGGGCCAGGGAATGTGCCAGAAGATGGCGACGCGGGCGTCAGGCCGAGCTTCCTTGATCATGCGCGGCAGCAGAGCAAAGTGATAATCCTGCGCGAGAACGATGGGCGATTCGACGCCTTCCATTTCTGTCAGCACCGCGTCGGCGAAGCGTCGGTTGACTTCCTGATAGCATAGCCAATCCTCGGGCCGGAAAATGGGCCGCGTGTGGGCGATGTGGCATAGCGGCCAGAGACCCTCGTTGGCGAAGCCTTCGTAGTAGCCTTTCTCTTCTTCGGCGCTGAGCCAGACGCGCCGCAGGGTGTAGGCAGGATGATCGGGAGGGACGCGCAGCCGGTCTCGCGCATCCACGGTCTCGCGATCGGCGTTACCGGAGCCGTTGGCGATCCACGTGCCGTTGGAAGCGAGCAGCACCGGCTCGAGCGCGGTAACCAAGCCGCTCGCAGGCACGATAACTTGAATCGCGCCGCTGTTACCGTTGCTGAAAACGTGCATGTAAGGCTCGCGGTTAGACACCACAAAAAGCGGCTTGTTCTGGAGCTTGTTGCTGAGGCTGACGCGAAGGCGCTCGGCGGTCCAAAGAGACACGCCGGACTCGCGCAAGCGGGCCTCCTCTTCAGCGGTAGCGCGAGCCGCGTTAAGGTCGCGCGCGAGATGCGCGACCTCGCGATGGATCTGATCGAAGATCTCGCCCTGCCCAGCGGCGGGCGGAAGATGAGCCTGACCGGTGCGTAGCGTGCGCAGCCACTTGGCGGTTCTCGTCAGCGGCCCGGTCAGCGTCACGCGCACCAGCACGAGCGCGAGGACGGCGATGAACAGCGTCTGCACCAGAGCGTTCACCAGAGAATCCCGGAGCGTGTGCGAGACCTGGGTGTCGATGTAGCTGGTGTCGTGAACCAGCACCAACGTGCCCACCGCCTGCCCGTTGCGGTGCAGCGGCAGCGCATAGACGTGCATCGGAGAATTCTCTATGTTCACGAATTCGCCGAAGCCGGCATCGCGCAGAGCAGCACGAGTTGCGGTGGCCGGACGCGACTGAAAGACCGGCGCCAGGCCCGGTGTCAACGCCAGGGCCGTGCCGTTCGCGTTGTACACCGCGATACCCTTCAAATGCTCTCGCTGGCCAAAGCGGTCGACCAGACGCTGCAAGCTCTTGTCCGGCAGCGCACGGTCAAATAACGGTTCAACATTTTCTTGGAGGCTCTCGCCGAGAATCTCCGCGCGGCGATTCAGATCGTTGTGCAGAAGCCGCTTTTGCGTGCGCACCTGGTAGGCGGCAAAAAGTAAAGACACCAGCACGACGCTGACAATCAACGGCAGAACGATTTTCAGTGTCGTGCGCATAAAAACTTCCCCTTGGGCAAGAGCGAAGATACGCAGCGCCGGGGCCGGGGACTGAAAACAAACTCCTTTGCAGTGTCGCCGTGCCGGCGACCAGGACTACTTATACGCGAGAGCAGACGATTTTACGACAACGTGGACGGCAGTATTGTCGGCGCCGTCGTTGCGGTAGTCGACGGTGACCACGGATCCCACCGCGAGCTTGCCGTCAATTTTCGTCGCAGTATCGATCAGGAACCTGAGCGTCACGACGTCCTCACTCTTCTTCACGTCAACGGAGAACGAAGCGCCTCGGATCGCGGAGATCGTTCCAGAGACGGACCCCTGCTGCGTCGCCGGGTCGGATAGTCTGCCCGCAGGCAGGGAAGTGAGTGGTGTCGACCAGGCGCCGACCGTGAAACACATGAGGAACAGGGCTGCAGTAAGGATAGTACGGAAGCGCATATTTGTCCCTCCTATTTAAATTATACGCCGCTCAACTCTAATATTGAGATGGCCCGGCGCGCCGTAAGGACGCGCAGGTCAGGAAAATTCTTCGCAAACGCCGAAAAAGAAGTCGGATGTGCGTGAAGTCGATGGTTGGCAGACCGAGCGCAGGGAACGCCAGGACTGTGGCGAATTTTTCTGGAGAAGGTTCGGTACCATGCCAGCCAGCCTGGCCTGATCAGCCCGCCCCTAGCGGACTTCCCACGTGTCGCCGGCGTGCAGCAGCTTATTCAAATCGCCTGGACCCCGCTTGGCGATCACGTCCTTGATCTGCTGGTTCATGACGTCCTCATAACGCGGCAGATCGTCCCACGCGCGGAACACCCCTATGGGTGTCGGGAATCCAGGGCGATGCTCCATGTGCGAGAGCAAGAACGCGTACGACGGCCGTGGATGGTGCGCGTCGTGAACCACCAGGTCCGATTCGGCGATGCCGTTGCCGAGCGTGACAACCTCGATGTCGCCGTCGGACTTGCGGCGGATGCCCTTGTCGCGGCTCTTGCCAAAGACCAGCGGCTTGCCATGTTCCAGCTGGAGGATATGCTCGGTGCGGGCATCGCGCTCGGTGAGGGCAAACCACGCGCCATCGTTGAAGATGTTGCAGTTCTGCAGAATCTCGACGAACGCCGAGCCCTTGTGCGCAGCAGCGTGCTTGAGCGTTTCCTTCAAGTGCCCCTGGAACACATCGACGGACCGCGCCACGAAGGTGGCCTCGGCGCCAATCGCCAGTGATACCGGGTTGAACGGGCGATCCACCGATCCGTAAGGCGTGGACTTGGTCTTCTTGTTGAATTCCGAAGTCGGCGAATATTGGCCTTTGGTCAGCCCGTAGATCCGATTGTTGAAGAGCAGAACTTTCAAGCCGACGTTGCGGCGCAGCATGTGAATGGTGTGATTGCCGCCGATCGACAGCGCGTCGCCGTCGCCGGTGGCTACCCAGACTTCCAGGTCTGGACGAATCGCCTTGATGCCGGTAGCCACCGCCGGAGCCCGGCCGTGAATCGTATGGAAACCAAAGGTGTTCATGTAATACGGAAACCGGCTGGAGCAGCCGATACCCGAAACCACGACGAAATTTTCGCGCCGGATGCCAAGCTCCGGAAAAACCGATTGCACCGCGGAAAGAATCGCGTAGTCTCCGCAGCCCGGGCACCAGCGGACTTCTTGGTCGGTCTGAAAGTCCTTCTTGGTGAGCGGCGTGATTGGCGGCAATGTTGCCGTTGACATTTTTGAGCCCCCAGATGAACGAATCCCTACTAAATTCCGAGCAACTCCTCGATTTTTTCCTCGAGCTCGGCTTGCTTGAACGGACGGCCTTGGATCTTGTTCAGGCCGATCGCATCCACCAGATACTTGGCGCGCAGCACCCACAAAAGCTGGCCCATATTCAGCTCGGGAACCAAAACCTGCTTGTAACGCGCGATGACCTCGCCAAGGTTCGATGGCAGCGGGTTCAGATGACGCAGATGAACGTGGCCGATCTTGCGACCCTCGGCCCGCTGCGCCTTGACAGCGGCCGTAATTGCACCATGCGTCGAACCCCACGCAACGATCAGCAAGTCGCCCTGCGGATCGCCCACCGGTTCGACGTCAGGAATATCTTGCGCGACCGCCGCGACCTTTGCCGCGCGGATCCGCACCATGTTCTCGTGATTCAGCGGCTCGTAGTTGATGTTGCCGGTGACGTCCTGTTTCTCAAGGCCGCCGACGCGGTGCTCGAGTCCCGCGGTTCCAGGCACTGCCCACGGTCGCGCCAAAGTCTGCGGGTCGCGTTTGTAAGGCAAGTAGCCGTTCGGTGCATTCCGTTCTTTTGCGAATTTCACTGTGAAATCGGGAATCTCATTGACGTTCGGGATGCGCCACGGCTCGGCGCCGTTAGCCAGGTAGCCGTCCGAAAGAACGATCACCGGCACCATGTATTTCACCGCGATGCGGCTCGCTTCCAGTGCCGCCCAGAAGCAGTCGCTGGGTGTGGCTGGCGCAACAATCGGCACCGGCGCTTCCGAGTTGCGGCCGAACAGCGCCTGCAAGAGGTCGGCCTGCTCGGTCTTGGTCGGCAGGCCCGTCGACGGGCCGCCTCGCTGAATGTCGCAGATCACCAGCGGAATCTCGACGGCTACAGCCAGGCCCAGCGCCTCGGTCTTCAGCGCCATGCCGGGGCCGGACGTGGTCGTGATAGCCAGTGCGCCGGCGTATGCCGCACCAATGGCGGAGGTAATTGCGGCGATCTCGTCCTCAGCCTGAAAAGTCATCACGCCGAAGTCTTTGTATTGCGAAAGCTCGTGCAAAATATCGGAAGCGGGCGTAATCGGATAGCTCCCTTGGAACAGGCGCAGGCCGGATTTCTGCGATGCCGTTACAAACCCCAACGCCAGCGCCTGATTCCCGCTCAGATTGCGGTAAACGCCGGGAGCCAGTTGCGCCGGTGGGATTTCGTAGCTGATCTGGAAGGCTTCCGTCGCTTCGCAATAGGAATAGCCCGCCTTCATGGCCAATTTGTTGGCTTCCACCAGGAGGGGTTTGTTCTTGAATTTGTCCTGAATCCACCGCGTCGTCGACTCCATCGAGCGGTTGTAGAGCCAATAGCACATGCCCAGTGCGAAGAAGTTCTTGCAGCGGTCCATGGACTTCGCGTCCAGGCCGAGATGCTCTAACGCGACGCGGGTCAGCCGTTCCAGCTCGACCGAGAACACCCGGAACCTGTCGAGCGAGTGATCTTCCAGCGGGTTGGCGGTCATCTGCGCCTTGCGCAGGTCCGTTTCCTTGAAGCTGTCGGAGTTAACGATCAGGATGCCGTTGGCCTTCAGGTCGGCGATGTTCACCTTCAGCGCCGCCGGGTTCATGGCGATCAGCACGTCCACGGCGTCGCCGGGCGTATACACGTCACTGGAGGCGAAATGGAGCTGGTACCCGCTGACTCCCGGCAGGGTCCCGGCAGGGGCGCGAATCTCGGCAGGGAAGTCCGGGAACGTGGCGATGTCGTTCCCATAGAGCGCAACCGTATTAGTGAACTGGCTGCCGGTGATCTGCATGCCGTCCCCGGAGTCCCCGGCGAAGCGAATCACTGCCTGGTCTATCTTCTTTGGCCGAATTCTCGATAGCGGAGTTTCAATTACTGTCGACATGGACCCCTGACCCCATCTTGGATGAGCTCCCCGATTTTTCCACAGGGGGAGCGCGGCTCAATCGTCATGGATTAGGCGGTAAGCGTTATGAATGCTGTGGCCGACCGCCGATAGCCAACCTAAAAAGAATACCACACCGGCCCGTGTGTGGCGGTGCGCGAGGTCCGCCCGCGCGGCAAGCGTGTTCTCGGCCGGAAGATGAATGGGAAGGTCCGCGGCTTGCGTCTTGCGAAGATCGGCAGTCTGCTAGCCCACGATCCGTTGCACGTGGCGCTGCGGTCCGCCAGAGTGCCGCTTTCTCAGAGTAGCGAATCAAACACGAAAAATAATTTCTACGCTTGACGTTCGCTTTCTTTTCGCCTAAGTTGGTGTCAACGAATGCCGGCTACCGCAGCGCCAACCGGCAGTGAGATCAGCGGAGGTCGTCCCATGGCCCTGACCAAGCGGCAAAAGGAAGTGCTCGACTATCTGGTGGTCTTCGAGACCAAGCACGGCTATGCGCCGAGCTTTGAAGAGATCGGCAAGGGTCTGAAGCTGACCTCGCTAGCGACCGTCCACAAGCACATCACCACCCTGGAAAAGAAAGGCTTCATACGGCGCGGCTATAACCAGAGCCGCTCGATCGAGATTCTGCAGTTGCCGAAGTCCGTCAAGGAGCAGGTGATCGAGCGCAAAGTGCAGGAACTGCCGCTGGTCGGGCGCATTGCTGCCGGCCGCCCGCTCGAAGCTGTGGAAGAGCGCGAGACCCTATCCCTTGGTGACTTCGCTCGCGGGGGCAACTCGTTTGTGCTGCAGGTGAAGGGGAGCTCCATGATTGAAGATCACATCCTGGACGGAGATTTTGTGGTCTGCGAGCAGACCCAAGTGGCCAATCAGGGCGAGATCGTTGTAGCGCTGGTGAGCGGCGACGAAGCGACGCTGAAGAGATTTTATCGCGAAGGGCCGGGGAAGATTCGGTTGCAGCCGGCTAACTCGGAAATGGCCCCGATCATCGTGCCGGCAAGCGACGTCAAGATTCAGGGCCGCGTGATCGGAGTGCTGCGGAAGTATTGATGGAGGACGAAGCGAAACGCTCGCGTGAGCGAAAGAGTTGGGAACTGGCGGCCAATCGGCCTTTCTTTTTCTTCCGGCATTTGTCTCCGCAAGATACAGCTGAGCGGGATCTGGCCGACTTAGACCAGCACGGCCTTCCTTTCTTTCCGCAAACCATCAGGGCGTACATAGAGTCTATTCAACATGCTGGTAGACTGGGGCCCCGGTGGCAGCGAACGCACCGGGAGAATAGCGAGAACTGTGGACTTGCGAGGCGTGGCACAGATTGGCAAAAGGCATTGGGTGTTGCATGCAACCGGGGTTGGGCTAATCATCGCGCTGCTCTTCGGCTGGCCACTGCGATGTGCGGCGTACTCGGTGCTGACGCACGAGGCGATTATCGATGCGGCCTGGGACACCAACATCCGGCCGCTGCTTCTAAAGCGATTCCCGAACGCAACCCATGACGAATTGCGCGAGGCTCATGGCTACGCATATGGCGGAGCAATTGTGCAAGACATGGGTTACTACCCGCACGGCAGTTTGTTCTTTAGCGACTTGGCTCACTACGTGCGTAGCGGCGATTTCGTCCGTGCCTTGTTGCGCGATGCAAAGGACTTGAACGACTACGCTTTTGCGCTCGGAGCCTTGGCGCACTACGCCGCGGACAACGACGGACATCGAATCGCAACCAACCGCGCCGTGCCCCTTCTCTATCCTAAGCTCAAAAAGAAATACGGAGACACGATCACCTACGAAGACGATCCATTGGCCCACGTCAAAACCGAGTTCGGCTTCGACGTGCTGGAAGTCGCCAAAGAGCGTTACGCTCCCGACAGCTATCACGATTTCATCGGGTTTAATGTAGCCCTGCCGCTGCTGAACCAAGCTTTTCAAGAGACGTACGGCCTGGAATTGAAAACCGTCCTATCGAACGAAGACAAAGTCCTGAACTCCTATCGCTACGACGTCAGCAAACTCATTCCCAGAGCGACGCGAGTCGCCTGGAGTCTGAAAGCGGACGAGATCGAAAAAGACGTCCCCGGCATCACCAAGAAAAAGTTTCTCTACAATTTGTCTCGCGCCAGTTATGAGAAGCGATGGGGCAAGAACTATCAAAAGCCCAACGCTTGGGATCGATTCCTGGCGTTTCTCTATCGGATACTTCCGAAATTCGGCCCGCTCAAGGTTTTGCAATTGCGCACTCCAACGCCACAGACCGAGCAAATGTTCGAGGCCAGTTTCAATGCCACGATGGACCGTTACCGCGGGCTGTTGAAGGAGTTCGACGAAAATCACTTGGAACTGCTGAACGATAATTTCGACGTCGGCGAGGTCACCCCTGCGGGTCGATACCGCATGAACGACGATGCCCACGCCAAGCTGCTTGACAAGCTGGCCGCGCAAAACTTTGTTGGCGCCTCACCGGAGATGCGCGCGGAACTGCTGGCGTTTTATTCCGACCCTAACGGCCCGAACGCCACCAAGCGCAAGCCCAAGCTCTGGAGCAAGGTGGAAATCGAGTTGCAGCAGTTGAAGAATGCCCCGCCTGTTCCGGTGACTGCCGACTCCTCTGCCGCCCACTCTACATTGTCATCGGAAGACTTTCTTCCGCTGGTGCCCTAAGGTTTGAGATTGCCCTGACTTCAGCCACACTTCCTGTCCATGAATTTTGTTTTTGCGTCGAATCGAATAAACTGCTGCTGCGCCTCGCGTCGTTCGTGACACAATTTGAAGTTTTGCATAGCCTTTCGACCGCCTCCGGATGAAGAAGATTAAACCGATGCAAAAATTGCTCGCTGCCAACCGCAGCGAAATCGCCATTCGCATCTTCCGCGCGGCGACCGAGCTTGGACTTCGCACTGTCGGCATCTATTCGCAGGAGGATCGCCTCGGTCTTCACCGCTTCAAGGCCGACGAGGCCTACCAGGTAGGAACTGGCAAAGGGCCCGTCGAAGCCTACCTCGACATCGCCGGCATCGTGGCGCTCGCGAAGGAAAAAGGCGCTGACGCGATTCATCCCGGATACGGGTTCCTGTCTGAGAATCCCGCTCTCGCGCGTGCTTGCGAAGAAGCGGGCATCACCTTTGTCGGGCCGACGCCCGCGTTGCTCGAGCTTCTCGGTGACAAAACCGCCGCCCGCAAGCTCGCCGCCTCCGCCGGTGTGCCGGTGTTGCCCGGCACCGAAGATCCCGTCAAATCCCCGGCCGAAGCGCACAAAATCGCCGACGACATCGGCTATCCGGTCATCGTGAAAGCCGCGATGGGCGGCGGCGGCCGCGGCATGCGCGTGGTCCGCGATTCCGCACAACTCGCGGCAAGCTTGGAGGAAGCGCAGGGCGAGGCGCGTTCCGCTTTCGGGGACGCTTCCGTGTTCCTCGAGAAATATCTGCCGCGCGCGCGGCACCTCGAAGTGCAGATTCTCGCCGATCATCACAGCAATCTGCTGCATCTCTATGAACGCGACTGCTCCGTGCAACGCCGCCATCAGAAAGTTGTCGAAGTCGCGCCCGCCGCGAATCTTCCATCAAGCATTCGCAACGAGCTCTGCGACGCCGCGGTTCGGCTCGCCCGCAAGGCGAACTATCGCAACGCCGGCACTGTCGAGTTCCTCTATGACGTCGACGCCCAGAAGTGGTACTTCATCGAGGTCAATCCGCGCATTCAGGTCGAGCACACCGTCACCGAAATGGTCACCGGCATCGACCTGGTGCAAGCGCAAATTCTGATTGCGCAGGGACACCGTCTTCACGAAGAACCGCTATCTCTCCCCACGCAGCAGAAGGTGCCGCTCTACGGCGCCGCGCTGCAGTGCCGCGTCACCACAGAAGATCCCGAGAAAAATTTCGCCCCCGACTACGGAAAAATCTCCACCTATCGTTCACCGGCTGGCTTCGGCATTCGCCTCGACGGCGGTACCGCCTACGCCGGCGCGGTCCTCGCTGCCTACTACGATTCGCTCCTCGTCAAGGTCACCGCCTGGGGAAAGAATCTGCCGGAGGCCTGCCGCCGCATGGACCGCGCGCTTCGCGAATTCC
>Ga0307477_10003864_pt1 | contig 11020 bp, 11 predicted proteins | sample atmos_gasesECM2C_FD_203316 | JGI IMG/M metagenome (GOLD analysis project Ga0307477, IMG submission 203316) | Hardwood forest soil microbial communities from Morgan-Monroe State Forest, Indiana, United States - atmos_gasesECM2C_515 | ecosystem: Environmental > Terrestrial > Soil > Temperate... | reverse complement strand
TCGGGTGCCTTCATGCGGCTCCAGCGTTTCGAGCACTTCCTCCGGCTCGCCATACCTGGTGATCTGCGTGAAATCGCCGCGCGTCAGGCGGACGGCGTTGCCCTGCAGCAGATCGATCGACGGGATTACGTCCATTGCACGAAGTTCCTCAAAAGCCGCAGCCCGGCCGCTGACGATTTTTCGGGGTGGAACTGCACGCCGAAGATCCGACCGCTCTGCACCGCGGCGGTGAACGCGCCGGCGTAATCCGCGCGAGCGATCTCGCTCTGCGCGCCGAACGCGGCATATGAGTTGACGAAATAAAACGCGGCGGTGCCTTCGAAGAGCGGGTTGTTCGTGAACCGCACGCGATTCCATCCGATCTGCGGCACGGTCAGCGGCCCCTGGAACTTCCGCACCTCGCCGCGAATGAGCGCGAGGCCCGGCGTGATTCCCATCTCGTGCGACGCGTCGAAGAGAAGCTGATGTCCGACGCAGATCCCGAGCAGCGACGCGTGCCGCGAGACGGCGCGCCGGATCGCCTTGTCGATGTGGTTCTCGCGCAGCCATTGCATCGCGGCAGCAAAGCTGCCGACGCCCGGCAAAACGATCTTGTCCGCCGCGCCGATCGCTTCCGGATCGCGTGTCACGCGGAGGTCCGCTCCGACGTGCCGGAGTGCCCGGGCGATGTTCGCGACGTTTGCCACGGGCGAATCGATCAGCGTCACTTCCATCAGATCACGCCCTTCGTGCTCGGGACGCCGCCGCCGACGATCTGCTTCGCATCGCGCAGCGCAATCGCGAACGCTTTGAAGATCGCCTCGGCCGCGTGATGGCCGTTCCTCCCGCGGATCAGATCGACGTGAATATTGCACGGGCATTTGTTCGCGAAGGATTTGAAAAACTCCTCGACCAGGGCGAACGGAAAATCTTTGTGGATCAGCAGCATCTCCCGGTCGACCGGTACCTCGAAGACCAGGTATGGCCGTCCGGAGAAGTCGACCACGACGCGGGCCAGCGACTCGTCGAGCGGTACGTATGCGTAGCCGAAGCGCCGGATGCCGGCCTTGTCGCCGAGAGCTTTGCCAAATGCTTCGCCCAGGACGAGGCCGACGTCTTCGACGGTGTGGTGATAGTCGATGAACGTGTCGCCGGTCGCGTGGACGTCGATGTCCACGCGGCCGTGACGCGCGATCACTTCGATCATGTGCGACAGAAAGCCGACCGGCGTCTCGATGCGCGAACCGACGCCGTCGCCGTCCAGATCGACCGTTGCCCGCACGCTCGTCTCTTTCGTCGTGCGCTCGAGGATGGCCGTGCGGCTCATGCGACCTCCTTCAGCGCGGCGAGAAAGGCGTCGTTTTGCTCGCGCGTGCCGATCGAGACTCGGAGACAGCTCTGGAGCCGCGGATAGGACGAAACATCGCGGACGAGGATGCCGCGTCCGATCAGCGCTTCGAACAGGGACCGCTGCATGCGGAAGGTGATGAAGTTCGCCTGCGTCGGGAAGACCGCGATCCTCGGGATTGATCGCATCTCTGCCAGCACGCGTTCGCGCTCGGCGACGATGCGCGCGACGTTTCGATCGCGAATCTCGCGGTTGTCCAGCGCAACCGCAGCGATCGCTTCGCTGATCACGTTGAGCGAATAGGGGAGCTTCACCTTGCGGATCTCCCGGCAGTTCTCGTCGGTCGACGCGAGCCAGCCGACTCGCAGCGCCGCGAGACCCCACGCTTTGGAGAACGTGCGGAACGCGACGAGATTCTGTGGAGGACAGACAATCTTGTCTGTCCGGACAGGCAGGATTGCCTGTCCTCCACTTTGGAAGTCGCCATACGCCTCATCGAGCAGCACCATCGCGCCGCTGTCGAGCAGCGCTTGCAGTCCTCGCTCCGGCAGCACGCCGCCCGTCGGATTGTTCGGCGAGCAGACGATGGCCACTGCGTTGTCGTACCTCGGGATCGCGGAGAGCATCTCGTCAAGCGGCAGAAATCCCGAGTGGGGATCGAAGTCGATCGGAATCGGCAGACCGCCGGCGATCGTCACCAGCTTCTCGTAGAGCGCGAACGTCGGCCGCGGGAAGACGACCGGCGTTCCGGGTCCGACGAACGCTCCGATCGCGGCGGCGAGGAGCTCGTTCGATCCGTTGCCGACGAGGATGTTGTCTGCTGTCAGGCCGTACGCGTTTGCGATCGCGGTGCGAAGCGCGATCGATTCGAAGTCCGGATAGCGGTTCCATGCGCGCTGTGCCATCCGCGCGAGCGCCTGCTCTTTGAGCTCGAGCGGAAAATCGAACGGCGACTCGTTCTGATTCAGCTTGATCTCCGCCTCGCGAAGCTGGAGCGTGTAGGCGGTCATCGCCGCGACGACGCTGCGGCTCATACGAGGCTCCGTTGCGCGAGCGATTTCGCGTGCAGCGGCAGACCTTCGAATTCGGCGAGCCTCTGACCCAGCGGCGAGATCGTCTGCAGCGCCTCATCGCTGATCGTGACGACGTTCGTTCGCTTGACGAAATCGTAGACGCCGAGGGGCGAGGAGAATCGGGCGCTGCCGCCGGTGGGCAGGACGTGATTCGGTCCGGCGATGTAATCGCCCGCGGCAACCGGCGAAGACGATCCGCAGAAAATCGCTCCGCAATTCTCGATGCGAGCGGCGACCGCTTGTGCGTCGCGCGTCTGAACGGACACATGTTCCGGCGCGATGCGGTTGGCAATGGCGATCGCCTCGTCGACGGAGCTCGCAAGGAGCTCCAGTGGAGGACAGACAATCTTGTCTGTCCGAACAGGCAGGATTGCCTGTCCTCCACCGACCCAAATGCAGATCACTGCCGAATCCGGCCCGTGTTCCTGCTGCGCGGCGAGATCGGCGGCGACGAAGTCCGGATTCGCGGTCTCATCGGCGATCACCACCAGCTCCGTCGGGCCGGCGGTCATGTCGATGCCCACCGTTCCCACGAGCCGCGCCTTTGCGGCGGCGACGTACTGATTTCCGGGTCCGACGATTTTGTCGACGCGCCGCACCGTTTCGGTGCCGAGGGCCGCGGCAGCGACGCCGGCGGCGCCGCCGCAGCGGTAGATCTCGCGGATGCCGAGACGTCGGCAGGCGAACTGCAGCTCGTCGCGCGATGCCGCGGCGGGCGTGGTGATGGCCAGGACGTCGCGCACGCCGGCAATTCGCGCCGGAACGGCGGTCATGATCAGCGTCGACAGGTACACGGCCCGCCCCCCCGGCACGTAGATGCCGACGCGCTGCAGCGGCCGCACGCGATGCGTCACCTCCGTGCCCTCGTACTTCCACGTGTAACCGCGCGGCAGCTGCTGGCGGTGGAATGCATCGACGCGCGCGATGGCCACCTCGATCGCCTCGGCCATTTTCGGATCGATGGCAACGTCGCGCGGCGCCGTGAGGATCTCGGCGACTTCGACGCGGTCGAATCGCGCGATTTGCTCGCGCACGTAGGCGTCTCCACGCGCGCGAACCCCGGCGATCGCCTCGTCCGCCACGCGCAGGGCCTCCGCTTCGCTTGCGCTGCGCCGCTCTTCGATTGCCCGCAGGGCGGCCTCGGCTTCGGGCGAATCAGCTTTGAATATTGGCATTGCAACCTTCCTCGACCCGGGCGATCAATTCGCGGAGCCGTTTTCCGTTCGTTCGATACGAGTTCTTTCCGACGATCAGACGCGGAGAGACTTCGGTGATCAGGTCCTGAATCTCGAGCTGGTGCACGCGCACCGTTTCACCGGTCTCGACAAGATCGACGACATGCGACGTCAGGTTGAGCACTGCCGCGAGCTCGACAGAGCCGGCGAGCGGCACGATTTCGGCGCGGAGATGCTTCGCATCGAGATAGTGCCTGGTGATGCGCGGGTACTTCGTGGCGATCTTCGTCAGGCGCGGCGCACCCGGCGCGGCGATGAGCATCATGCGGCAGCGGCCGAACGCGAATTCGACCGGCTGATTGGCCGTGCACTCGCGCTCGAGGATCTGATCGAGTCCGGCGATTCCCGCGTCAGCCGCGCCGTGCTCGACGTAGGTTGTGACGTCGGCGTCCTTCACGAAAATCCATTCGACGCCGTCGCGCACGAACACGAGCTTTCGCGTGCGCAGGTCGGCGACCGTGGGAACGTCGTAGCCTGCCGCCGCAAACGCCGCGAGCGCGTCGTCCTGCAAGCGGCCTTTCGGAAGTGCGATTCGAAGTTCGTTCATCGTCAGTCCAGATCGTCGATCGTGAATGTGAATCCGACCGCCGCGGCGGCCGTGCCGAATGTTTCGTAGAGCCGGTCATAGCGGCCGCCCTGCGCGAGCTTCCTTCGCGACGCCGAGTCGTAAACATGGAATCGGATTCCCGTGTAGTAGTCGGCGTCATCGTCTTCGTCGACGTACTCGAACTCGGGGAACGTGGAGGCAGCGACTCCGCTGTAAACAACTTTCGGTGTCAGTCCGAACTCGCCGACGAGATCGGCCGCGATGCGCAGGATCTCGATGTCGGCGCCGACGGACGGATCGCCGACGATCTCCGCGCCGATCTGGAACATCTCCCGATTGGAGCCGAGGCGCGAGGCATCGCAGCGGATGACATCGCCGCGGTAGTAGACGCGCAGCGGAAGATCGGCCGGCGCGATCGACGGTGCAAGCGCGCGGGCGACCATCGGTGTGAAGTCGGAGCGCACCGCGACGAGCTCGCCCTCGCGATCGATGAAGCGGTAACTCTGCTTTGAGGTGTCGCGAGCCTGCAGCGGCCCGTACGGCTCCGCATAATCGATGATCGGCAGCGTCACCTCGGCGAAGCCGGCGCGCTCGAGCACCGCGACGAAACGCGATTCGATGCGCCGCCTCCGCGCCGTCTCTTCGATCAGCAGCGGCCTTACGCCGGTTGGATATCGAAATTTGTTTCCCATAAGCAAAAAACCCCTTCCCCGCGTGGAGAAGAGGTCGTGTCAGCGCTTATGGTTGCTCGCTCTGCGGCGCCCCTTCTCGACGAGGGGCGCTCGACAGTGCACCCCTACATCACGTGGTGATGATGGTGGTGCGACCGGTGAGCGAGATTGAAAGTCATAAAAACTTGGCGAGTGTAGAGACCGTGGCCGGGGTTGTCAAATTCCCACTTACAATGCAGCGCCGATGACTGCCGACGAACAGATCGAGTACCTGGCGAAGGGCTCCGTCGACCTGATCGATCGCAAGGACCTCCGCGCCAAGCTGGCGCGCGGAAAGCCGCTCACGGTCAAAGTCGGCTTCGACCCCACCGCGCCTGACCTCCACCTCGGCCACACGGTGCTGATCCGCAAGATGCGCCACTTCCAGCAGCTCGGTCACCGGGTCATCTTCGTGATCGGCGATTTCACCGGAATGATCGGCGATCCCACCGGCAAGAAAGTCACCCGCCCGGCGCTGTCGCACGAGGAGATCCTCGAGAACGCGAAGACATACGAGCGCCAGGTCTACAAGATCCTCGATCGGGAGAAGACCGAGATCCGATTCAACAACGAGTGGCTCGGCGCGCTCGGGTCGGCGGGGATGATCAAGCTCGCCGCCAAGTACACGCTCGCGCGCATGCTCGAGCGCGAAGACTTCCGCAAGCGCTGGGACTCGCATCAGCCGATCTCGATTCACGAGTTGCTCTATCCGCTGGCGCAGGCTTACGACTCGGTGGCGCTCAAAGCGGACGTGGAGCTCGGCGGCACCGATCAGCTTTTCAATCTGCTCGTCGGCCGCGATCTCATGCGCGAGTACGGCCTCGAGCCGCAGGTCGTGCTCACGACGCCGCTGCTCGAAGGCCTGGATGGCGTCGAGAAGATGTCGAAGTCGCTCGGCAACTACATCGCCATCAACGAGGATCCGCAATCGATCTTCGGCAAGATCATGTCCATCTCCGACGATCTGATGTGGAGGTACTACCTGCTGTGCACCGACCTGGCGCCGGCCGAGATCAACAAGTGGAAAGACCGGCCGATGGAAGCGAAGCGGAACCTGGCGCGGATCGTCATCACCGATTTTCATGGCGCCGACGCCGCGACAAAAGCGGACGAGGAATTCCGTCGCGTGTTCAGCGAGCGTCAGACGCCGAGCGAGATCGACGAGAAGACACTGCCTGCATCGAAGGAGCCGCAGTTCCTGACGAAGATCATCGTCGCCGCCGGACTGGCGCCGACGAACAAGGAGGCCCAGCGGCTCGTGGCGCAGGGAGGAGTTCTCGTCGATGACGCGAGAGTCGATGATCCGAAACAGACCATCGACTCCCGGCAGGGCAAATCGTATTTGTTGAAAGTCGGCAAGCGACGGTTCGCTCGCGTGACGTTTGATTAGGCGCAAGTCCTGAGCCGAAGGCGAAGGACCCCCTGCGAGCTTTGAATGCAGAACGCAGAATGCAGAGTTAAGAAAGAAGAAAGAGAACTATTTCTTTCTGCATTCTGCATTCTGCATTCTGCATTCTGCATTCTGCATTCTGCATTCTGCGTTCTGAGTCCGCGCCCGAAGACGAAGGACCCCCATTCTCGCGTAGGGGGTCCTTCGCTTCGCTCAGGACTAAAGACTCAGTGCAGCCGCACCGGAATCGTCAGCACTTCCGACACATTGCCGTAAGTCGCGAGCACCTTCAGGGTCATCGCGGGCCCTTCGGAGGGACTCGGATACCACTCGACCGCATCGGTCGTGACGAAGCGCGCATCATCGGGCGGATTGATGAACGAGAGTGACACCGGCTCGCCGTTCGGTCCTGTCGCGACCACGCGGAAGTAGGTTGGGAATCCGCTCAGCCAGAGGTCGATCGGCTGATCGAGCACGCCGTCGTGATCGGCATCGGTTACGTCGATCGTTCCGTTGGCGGCCAGGTCGACTCCCCAGTTCAGGCGGATATCGCTTTTCGCGCGGATGCCGGACACCCAGGTCGGATCGCCGCTCGCGTTGTTGATGGCGCTTCCGTACGCGATCACTTTTCCACTCTGGACCACCGCTTGAATCGCGTCGTCGTTCTCTTCGCTGCTGCCGAGGAGGGAGACGATTCCGTTGTTGAACTGAAACTGAGTCCCCGCCGCATAGTTCTGCAGGAGCGAGGTGACGAGCGTTCCGTCGGCGCGGACGAGGTCCCATCGAACGGTTGCCGCGGTGACCGCGTCGATGCCGAAGTTGAAGCGGTTGTCGGCGACGGACGACGGCGCCTGCAGCACGACGGTGTCGCCTGCGGCCGCCGCGTCATTCACGTCGATCGAAGGCACGTCCTGGCCGAACTGGCCGCCGGGCGACGCGTTGAACGTACGCGAGGTGATGACCACGCGATCGGCAAGCGCATCGGGGACGCTGATCTCAATGGCCCCGGTGGCCGCTTCCCGTCCGAACCGCGTGGCAACGATGTCGCTGATGGTGGTGGTGGCGCGGGGACTCAGGGTGACGCTGGTGCTCGGTCCGGCGCCGTTTGCATCGTGAAAGGTGAGGGTGACCACTGCGGTGCTGCCCGAAGTGTTGTGCAGCGTGAGCTCGCTCTGCCAGTGACTGTTGTTAAATCCCGGGCCGGTTCCGGCAGCCGGGATGATGAAGGTCGCCGCGCTTGCGGCAAGCGGCAGAATCGCAATCGATACCGCCGTGATGAGTTGTCTGAATTTCATGAAAGCTCCTTTTGGATTCCGCGTCCCGCCCGGGCGGGATTGCGTTTGATGTGAATACGAACGTGTGCACTGATGCGTCTAGACGCGGTGGTCATCCTGAGCGCAGCGAAGGATCTCAAAACGCGATCGTGTCGATTGAGACCCTTCGCCGTCTGCGCGGCTCAGGGTGACGGGCTACCGTCGAGTAAACTTGCGCCGGCATGGCAGTTCCTCTTCTCGATCTGAAGCTTCAATACGCCACCATTCGCGACGAAATCCTCCGGGTCACCGAGGAGGTTTATGACTCGCAATACTTCATCCTCGGCAAGCGCGTCGAAGACTTCGAGCGCGATTTCGCCGCCTATTGCCAGTCGAAGCACTGCATCGCGGTTTCGTCCGGCACCGACGCGCTTCTCGTCGCATTGATGGTGCTCGGCGTCGGGCATGGCGACGAGGTCATCGTGCCCGCGTATTCGTTCTTCGCCACCGCCGGCGTCGTCGCGCGCCTCGGCGCCACGCCGGTGTTCGTCGACGTCGATCTCGCGGACTACAACATCGATCCGGCACAGATCCGGAAGCACATCACGAAGCGGACGAAGGCGATCATGCCGGTGCATCTCTACGGACAGTGCGCCGACATGAGCCGCGTGGACTTCGGGATTCCGATCGTCGAGGACGCCGCGCAAGCCGTCGGGGCAGAATTCGACGGAAGGCGCGCCGGATCGATCGGCACGATCGGCTGCTTCTCTTTCTTCCCGTCCAAGAACCTCGGAGCGTTCGGCGACGCGGGCGCGGTGACGACGAACGACGACGCGCTTGCGGAAAAGCTGATCGACTTCCGCGTGCACGGCATGTGGCCGAAGTATTTTCACAAGTATGTCGGCGGCAATTTCCGCATCGACGCGCTGCAGGCCGCCATCCTGCATGTGAAGCTGCCGCATCTCGACACGTGGACCGAGGGACGCCGCCGCAATGCGGCGCTCTACGACGAGCTTTTAAGTGGAGGACAGGCAATCCTGCCTGTCCAGCTCCTTCGCAGAAAACACATCTTCAACCAATACGTACTTCGAGTTCCACAACGCGATCGCGTGATGGCCCATCTGAAAAGCGCCGGCATCGGATGCGAGATCTACTATCCGAAGACGCTGCCGCAGCAGGAATGCTTCGCGTATCTGAAGCCCGGCCGTTTTCCGAATTCGGAAACGGCCGCGGAGCAGTCGCTGGCGATTCCGATCTATCCGGAGCTGACGCGCGCGCAGATCGAGGAAGTGGTGAGGGAAATCAAGCGAGCGCTCGCGTGATTCCCCTCAGGCACACGCTGCCGCGCCACAGTGTTCCGATCGTCAACCGCATCCTGGTGGCCACGAACGTTGCGGTCTTCATCGCCATGCTTTTCATGGGCGACCGCGCGGAGATCGTCATGGACCGCCTCGGCTACATTCCCGCGCGGCTGATGAATCCGACCGGCTACGGCTACACGTGGTTCGAGGTCGCCGTGACGCTGGTGACCTCGCTGTTCATCCACGGCGGATTCGTTCATCTGTTCGGAAACATGATCTACCTCTGGGTCTTCGGCGGCCTCGTCGAAGACGTGCTGGGGCACATGCGCTATCTGTTGTTCTTCATCGCGTGCGGCGTCGTCGGAAGCCTCTGCCATACGGTGGTTTTTCCGCACTCGGCGGTCCCTTCGATCGGCGCGTCCGGGAGCATCGCCGGAGTGCTCGGCGCGTTCCTGGTGCTGCGGCCGCGGGCGCGCATCGTCACGCTCTTTCCGCTCGTGATCTATTGGGCGATGGCGGAGATCCGGGCGATCGTTTTTCTTCCGGTGTGGTTCGCGCTGCAGTTCTTCAACGGGTTCGCCGCGCTTGCAGCAGCGGCGCGGACGCAGGAGGCGATCGGCGTGGCGTGGTGGGCGCACGTCGGCGGCTTCCTGTTCGGAGCGGCGGTCGGGCTGGGAATGCGCGGCGTCAAACGCCGTAGTACTCCCGGTACCACTTGACGAACTCCGCGATCCCTTCCTCAACGGTGGTCTTCGGCCGAAAGCCGGTCGCTTTCTCCAGATCGCTCACGTCGGCCATCGTCGACGGCACATCGCCCGGCTGCATCGGCAGCAGGTCGAGCTTCGCTTTGCGGCCGAGGCACTTCTCGAGCGCGGAGATGAAGTGGAGCAGCTCGACCGGCCGGTTGTTGCCGATGTTGTAGATGCGGTACGGCGCGTTGCTGGTCGACGGATCGGGATCGTCGCTGTCCCATTTCGGATCGGGCGACGGAATCACGTCCAGGATGCGCACCACGCCCTCGACGATGTCGTCGATGTACGTGAAGTCGCGGATCATCTTCCCTTCGTTGTAGACGGGAATCGGCTCGCTGGCCAGGATGCCGCGCGTGAACTTGAACAGCGCCATGTCCGGGCGCCCCCACGGGCCGTAGACGGTGAAGAATCGCAGCCCTGTCGCCGGCAGCCGATAGAGATGCGCGTAGGAGTGAGCCATCATCTCGTTTGCGATTTTCGTCGCCGCGTAGAGCGAGACGGGATGCGCCACCGCCTCGTGCACGCTGAACGGCTGCTTCGTGTGCGCGCCGTACACGGAGCTCGTCGACGCGTAGACGAGATGCTGCGTCGCGTTGTGCCGGCAGCCTTCGAGCACGTTTTGAAAACCGAGGATGTTGGAGTCGATGTAGGCGTAGGGGTTGACGACCGAATAGCGCACGCCCGCCTGTGCGGCGAGATGCACCACGCGCTCCGGCCGGTATTCGGCGAACATTTCCTGCATCGAGTCGGTGTCGGCGATGTCCACGTGCGCGAAGCGGAACGCGGGGTGCGGCCGCAGCCGCGCGAGCCGCGCTTCCTTGAGCACCGGATCGTAGTAGGCGTTGAGGTTGTCGAGACCGACGACGCGCTCGCCCCGCTCGAGCAGCCGTTTCGAGACGTGATAACCGATGAATCCGGCGGCGCCGGTCACGAGGATCATGCGGTTGCGGGGTCTCGTGGTTGCGCGGTCTCGCGGTCAGCTCGCTCCGAGACCGCGCAACCGCGAGACCCCGCAACCATTGTAATGTTGCAGCGATGTCGAGACACGTCTTAGTTACCGGCGGCGCCGGCTTCATCGGCTCGCACGTGGTCGACGCTTATCTCGCGCGCGGCTGGCGAGTGAGCGTCGTCGACGACCTGTCGACCGGCGATCGGCGCAACCTGAATCCGAGCGCCGAGTTCTATGAAGCGGACATCCGTGAGGTGGCGCTGGACAAGATCCGTCCTGATGTCATCAGCCATCACGCCGCGCAGATGGACGTTCGCCGCTCGGTCGCCGATCCCGTCTTCGACGCGAACGTGAATATCATCGGCAGCCTGCGCCTGCTGCAGCAGTCGGTTGAGATCGGCGTGAAGCGCTTCATCTTCGCGTCCACCGGCGGCGCGATCTACGGCGAGCCGCTCTTCGCGCCGCAGACGGAGAAGCATCCGA
>Ga0307477_10003861_pt1 | contig 11029 bp, 9 predicted proteins | sample atmos_gasesECM2C_FD_203316 | JGI IMG/M metagenome (GOLD analysis project Ga0307477, IMG submission 203316) | Hardwood forest soil microbial communities from Morgan-Monroe State Forest, Indiana, United States - atmos_gasesECM2C_515 | ecosystem: Environmental > Terrestrial > Soil > Temperate... | reverse complement strand
GAGGCGGCTCCGGGCACTCCCGAGGATATAGAAAGGATTCTCGGTCGCATGCTGGCAAAGAGTGCCGAGGAGCGCTACCAGAGCATGGAGGAGCTACTCATGGACCTGGAGCCGGTGTGGAAGCGATTGCTTCAGGCGGACATCTCGATCTTGTTGGAAAACACCGAACGGCTCTTGAATGAGGGCGATGTTCTGGCTGCAAAATCCGAGATTGTTCAGATCTTGAACTGGGACTCGACCAACCCCCAGGCCAAACGCGTCTCCGATTTGATCAACACGGAACTCCGCAAGCAGAAACTCTATCCGCAAGTGAAGGTTCACGTGGAAAATGCCCAAAAACTGCTGTCGGAAGGGCACGCTGAGGAAGCCAGGTCCGAAGCCCAGCTGGCGTTGAGGCTGGATTCTTCCTATCAGCCGGCGGTGGAAATTGTGCGCCAGGCACAAGCTCTTCTCGAACGGTCCCGCGAGATCAGGCACGCGCTTCGTACATCCAAAGAACTCATGGCGGAAGGCGCCCTCACCGAGGCGGAAACTCAACTGGGCAAAGCTCTGGCGCTTGACCCCAGCAATGAGGTGGCGCGTGACCATCTCAAACACCTTAGGGACGAGCGGGAACGGCGCGAACTCCGGAGGCAGCGCGACACCCTTTTTCAGCGCGCTCGAACGCTTTGGACTAACCTCCAATACGAGGATTGCATCAGTCTTCTGCTTTCTTTGGACAAGCAGTTTCCCGACGATCTTGAGATTCTCAAGTTTCTTGACGCAGCGCGAGAGGATCAGGCCGAGCAGCAGCGGCAGGCTTTTCTTGTTGACATCCGCAACTTGCTGAGCACCGAGCAATTTGAAACTGCTTTGAAGTCGCTCGACACTTTCCTCGCGAAGTTCCCATCGGATGCGACCGCGAATAGCCTGCGGTCCCATGCGCTCCACGGCCGGGATCTGCACCAACGCGAGCAGCGGGTGAACGAGGGCAAAGCGCAGTTGCACGCCCTGATGAGTCAGGAGAAATACGAAGAAACAGTCGTTCGAGCGAAAGAGCTGCAGCGCGAATTTCCGTGGGACACCGAACTTTCCGATGTGCTTGTTTTGGCGCGCACCAAGCAGTCCGAGATTGAGCAGCGCCTCCGCCTGGAGCAATTTGCCAGGCAGATTCAGGAAATGATGAAGGGTGGACACTTCGAAGACGCGATCGAAACCTCAGAAACAGCGCTGTCTCTGTTTCCGGACAGCGCCGAGATTCTCAGTCTTGCCGAACGCGCAAGAAACGAACAAGCCGAAAAGGGGAAGCAGGAGTTGATCAAACGGCGTGTTCGTGAGGTCGAGAGGATGCTGAAGCACCATCAATTGACCGACGCGGTCGATCTCGCGCGTCAGACCATCACTACCCTCGGACCTGATTCGAGACTGGTCGCTGTTCTTCACCAGGGGGAAAAGGAACTGGAATTTCGCGAGCAAAGGAAGCAACGCCAGGCCGAGACCGTCCAAACCGTGCGTACCCTCCTCAACGACGGGAGACTCACCGACGCAGCCTTGCTCCTCAAGGATGCTATCGAAAGCAGGCTCTTCGCACCGGAAGACGCGCAGATCAAAGCTTTTTTTGAGGAAATTGGCGCAAGAAGACACCCGCCAGCCACTCCTGGCGTTCCTTCTGAACCGAGCGCTCCAACGGCAACCGTGGTCTCGGAACTAACTTTAGTCCTGCCCATGACTGACCCTGCCAAGGACTATGTATTTATGGGCGGCACGGCCCAGCCCGATGCTCCTGCTAACGCCGAACAGGGCGCAGCAGTTGGCGAAGTACAGGCTCATGGAACCAGCGGGAAGCCCGTGCAGTCGTCCTCGGCTCCTCTTCTGGAGTCGCAGTCCGTCGCCCCCGGCGTTGTGCCTTCGAGTCCTCAGATCATAGTAGAGGGAAGCGGCAAGGAGAGCCTGGACCTCGGGGCGATCGAAAGGCACCTGGCATTTTCTCTTGGGCCCATAGCAGGTTTCATCGTTCAAAAGGCTGCGGCGAAGGCGAAAGATCAGGATGAGTTGTTCGGGCAGCTCGCATCAATGCTTTCATCAGAACGGGATCGTCAGTCCTTCCTTGCCAAAAAGAAGGAGTTCCTTCGCATACCGCCGCCGGAGATACCCAGGGTAAAGGGAGCAGCAGGGGGTGGCGAAAAACAAGCTGCTGCGACCGTTCCACGAGGCGGGGAGTTGAATCCAGCTGATCTCCACAAGGCATCGGAATTGCTCGCACACTACCTCGGCCCGATCTCCCGCATTCTGACCGAACGCGCAGCGCGGCAGAGTGATAGCCTGTGCGGTCTCTACAGGATTCTCGCCGACCACCTGAAGGACAATTCCGAGCGAGCCCAGTTCCTGCGCGAAGCGGGTTTTCCGGAGTCGTAATCCCCAAACCAGCCTGCGGGTCAGGTCCGGAGCAGTTTCATCGCTTCCACCAGGCTTCTTCCCATCCGATTGAACGAATGCGATAGCTCGGCGATCTCGTCTTTGCCCGCCACCGGAAATTCCGTTATGTCAGACTTGCCTAAGCTCACGCTGCTGGCCATGGTGGACAACCTGTTCACGGGACGGATCACGAAGAAGATTAGAAGCAAGTTGATCGCGACAATAAAGGCCGCAAACAGCACCGCCAAGGAAATCATGAAGGTGCGGAGAACACTCGTGGCCCGCTGGGTCGCCAGCTGCGTCGGCACCGACACAATCTGGGCGGTCACGATGTCATTCAACTTCCAACCAAAACCGTTCGCTTCCCCATAGCGCTCGACCATGGTTCGAGGGGCGCCTTCTACGGTGTCATGACAAGTCAGGCATGCGGGACTTGAGACCTTCATGGGGCGAGCCATGTACAACGCTCTTCCATTCGGAGTGTCTCTCTCACCCACAATCTCAGTCTTGTCGCGCGACTTGCGGAATTCCTCAACGATGTCGGCTTCCCAGTCCGTAGCTCGATTCACTGGATTGGTCGGATTCAACGTGGCTTCTTTGTACGCATAAGCGGGAAACGCTTTCTGCAATTGGCTGAAGTAGGCGTTCGCCGAATACGCCGGCACCGACTGGGGCAGGAAGGAATACTTCATTTGCGTCTCGAGAAGAGGCTTGATCTGCGTGGCGGTGTACGTGCGCACGGCGATCGCTGCTTCCATCATTATCCGGGCGTTTTCCATGATTTCGGCTTTTGCGTTCTGTCGCAACAGCCGCTGGCAGACGAACCCCGTCGTGACAAGCCCAACAGCAAAAACCAGGAAGAGCACGAGGTTGAACTTCAACAGGAGTTTCATATCTTAATTCCTCACTTGCGGAGATTCGGAGTTCCTTTTCGGATGCAAAATCGGTTCCCATTCCGGGTACTCGTCCACATGAAGCTCAATTTGCTTTCGGAAGGCCGGGTCACTTAACCGTGGCGCGAACCGTTCCGCGAAGCCTCGCCGCCAGGCCGATGGGATGGTCAGCCACTGTTGAATTTCCTCGTAGGACACGGGATGTTCTGTCTTCGGTTCAATAGACTTGCCCGCAAAATGAGCCAGGCGCGACGGCAAAGTGTCCCGGAACTGCTGTGGCACGGCCTCACGAAAAGCGGGGCTGGGGCGCGGGAGGCTAGTGGCATCTGCCCCCTTCTGACGTGAGACAAATTGTCCCACCTTTGCGGCTATGGTCTGCCGCGAGTTCCCGCTTTGATTTACTTCGCTAATGGAGGCTGAGCCGGATTCGAGGAAGACATCGCATGCGTTTTGATTGCTTCGGACGACCACCGCGCCGCCTGTCGTGGTGATCACAAGCATCGGACTTCGATAACGATACAGCCGCTTACCGGCGGTTGACTCACCCTTCAACCATCCATTCAACATCACCAGGTCCAAAGCAACCGTCTGTCCGCTGCCTGCTTCACCGGTTGCGTATTGGAAAACATACAAGCGGCTCGCCGGGCCAAGAGCCACGATGGCGCCGTTCGCAAACTCCAGCTGTACGAATCCTCCTTCGGAGTTCTCGATGATATCTCCTTGCCTGACGTTCATCCCTTCGGCGCCCTGCAACACGGTTGTCCCGCGTATGACTCGTAGTGAGCCCTCAAGAAGGGTAACGGCACCAATGCCTTGCCCTGCCGGTGGAGGTGGGAGCAGCAGCAACGCCAAAGCTAACGCCCGCGGAATCATGGGTTATCTGAAAGCAACGTACGGAAATACCAACTCACCTGGATGCGACCGAGCCTATATAATCGCCCGGACAATCGGAAAGTCAAGTCTGTCGAAAATCCTTCGGGCACTGGTGAAGGACAGCGGCGTTTCGGTCAAAGGCATTTACGGGGAATATCGGCCATCACGAGCTTAACTAACTAGTCGGGAAAGTTCGCTGAGTCTCGTACTCGTTCGGCCTGCAGAAGATGACGGCGTTCGTGGCCGACAATAATCTCGAGTCCAGTCCCGACCGTGAATCGAATCCCAGGGACTAGAGGATTCCAAAACCGGATTCGGTTTACGTTCTTGCCGCGTTCTCGGACGATGAGCTCGCGGCACGATTTGTTGCCGGATAGAAATCGATCGAGAACGCCGAGGTCGACACGCGCTGCGGGCCTGATCTTGGGCGGTGCAGGAACACGCTTGCTCTTCGGCGAGGGCTCGACAAAGTTGCGGATAACCCAGCGCCCGAACCGCCCGGGAGTGATCTGTTCCACCGGAGAATACGGCGTATCTTCTAGCGCGGCGGAAATCGGCGACAGATAAGCTTCGTTTGTGATGCAGAGATGTTCAAGACACTGTCCCACGCTCCACGACCCCGGCGCCGGTTGCCAATTGAGCTGTTCATCGGTGAGTCCAGCAGCCAGCGCCTGTGCGGTCTGGTCATTTGCGCTTAGCTCAAAGGAAAGCCGGATCGACCAGGCAGGGGCGTGTGTTTGTTGTGGCGCGGCCATAGCGTGACTGCAGGGGATTATAAACCGGACGGCGGATGAAGTCTCGTCCAACCGCGGGCAACGCTCACCTCGATTCTCTCAGGGAAGCTTTTGCGCCCGAAGTGCGCCAAACCCTCAGGTCAAATGAGACATACCCCGGAAAAAGTGAGCGGCAGACCGGACTTATAGCACAATGATGGGCGCAAGGCGTCTCAAGCCAGTCGAGCAACCGTCTGAGCGGGGCACGGGGAGTTGCTAACTGTATGCGAAAGTTACCTGAGGTTCAGCAAGCCAAGGAACTGATGAACGACGCGATAAACTGGTCGGTCTTCACGTGGATGCTTGAGAAATCGAGAGTGCGGGAGACGGCCGATCAAGCGAACGCGGCCCTGGACCGCCTGGAGCGAGCTACCAAAGCGCGCTGGAGCGATGAGGTAAAAGCAGAATACAAGAAACTATCAGGAAAAACGGGAGCGGCACGAGGGCAGCAAAAAGGGCAACAACAGTTCGGGACATCCGACCCTCAAGTCAGACTTCTTATTGAAACGGTCGTGGAAGCGGACAGCATAGCGCGGCACGCCAGAATGGATGCAGAAAAAACCTTCGATGAAGCGGAAAGACAGTTAAGCAAGAGCCTGGCGAAGAGCCACCAACCTTAGTTCCTTGGCCGGAGCCCTGGGCAGGAACCCGGCGGAACAATCAACACACGAGCGGTACGAAGAATGACATGGTGCGAAGAATGACAGAGCGCGGACCGGAGGGCTGCTTGATCGACATGGCCGACGATGCGACCAACACGACCTGGGCGCAATTGGGGGAACAAGAGACCATCTGGGCGGTGGCGGATGCGCTGCGCGCGTGGATCGAGCAGTACGGCGTCCCCTTGGCACTGTACGTGGACTGGAAGAACTTGTACAAGCGGCCGGCCAATTCGCGGGAGCGTTTACGAGGGGAAGAACCGATCACGCAGTTTGGAGGCATGTGCGCGAAGCTGGGGATCGCGGTGATCGCAGCGAGTTCGCCGGAAGCCAAGGGACGAATCGAGCGGATGCACGGCACGCATCAAGATCGGCTGGTGAAGAAACTGCGGCGGAAGCAGATCCCCAGTCACGAAGCGGCGAATGTGTACCTGCGGAGGGAATATCTGCCAGAACACAACCGGCGGTTCGCCCGTGCGGCGGCCAGGCCGGAAGACTACCATCGGGGGGCACCGCGGGCTGCGGAACTGGATCGGATTTTCCGGCTGGAGAACGAGCGGACCACGGCGCGTAGATAGTCTCGCTGCCGTTGATTGTTCCGGAGCCGCTCGAAATGGCATCACCGATGGCGCTGAAATCGCCGCCCAGAGCTACCCAAGGCTTGAGTGCAACGCCAAAGTCGACGTCGAAGCCGTACTCCGTGAGGCTACGAGCTGGGCTAATCATTGAATCGAATCCGGTGTAGACGGTGTAACGGTTTATATCTGGTTCTCAACTCAGGCTTAAAGATGCCACTTCCCCTGCGTGGGAGGAGCTGCCGCGCAACTACAAGGAGAGATGACCCGATTTCGCCAGAAAAGCCGGATTTCTTCAGTGATGCTCGTCACCGCTACTCCCAAAAAGCTTCTGCGATTCGTCCTTATCATCCCTGCTACTCGAGAGCGAAATGATCCGGACTCTAAAGCCCTCTTTTGCTCTGGGTAAAGCGAAGTTCCAGAGTTTCACCTTGTAGCCCCATCCGTAGCCCGCTTAGGCGGAGAGCTTCACATCTCGCGTATGCCGATTAAATTATTTAGATTGTTTTACTTCCATGGTTCATGTGATGCACGCCCGTTCGCCATCACTTCACCGCGCCGACCGTAAAACCAGCAATGAAACGATCGAGAAAAAGGTTATAGAGGAACGCCACGGGAAGACTCGAAATCAGGCAAGCTGCCATCAACGCGCCCCAGTAGTACACGTCACCGCGCACCAAAAAGATGGGAATGCCCGTGCCGATCATCTGGTTTGATTCGGAGGAGAGGAACGTAAGCGCGTAGACAAACTCCTGCGTCACCAGGGTGAATGTAAAGATGACGACCGTAAGAATGCCCGAGGTGGAGATGGGAATCATCAGCTTGAGGAAGGCGCCAAAACGTGTCAGTCCATCTACCATGGCGGCGTCCTCGAGTTCGCGAGGGATGGATTTGAAGAAGCCCATGAGCAGCCAGATGGAAAAAGGAACTGTGAATGTGGGATAGACAAGGATGAGCGCCCACAGAGAATCCTGCAGTCCGAGAAATGCGATCACTCGCGAAAGTGGAATGAACAGCAGAGTCGGGGGAACCAAGTAAGTAAGGAATATCGCGATGCCGAGGCGCTCGCCCCAGCGCCCCGCAAGACGGGCCAAAGCGTAGGCCGCGGGGAGCGCGAAAAACAGCGTTATAGCGACAACGACGACCCCGACAAACGCGGTGTTGCCGAGCCAGCGCACAAACTGAGTCTCGTTGAAGAGAAACTTGAGGTGATCGAGCGTGGGCTTGGCGTTGAACCGGAAGGGATTGTTCTCCATCGTGTAGAGATCAACGTTCTGTTTGAAACTTGTGATGAGCATCCAATAAAAAGGAAAGGCAAGCAGGATAGTGAAAACCGCCAGGACCGTGGCGCGAACCAGTTTGCCGAGCAAGGCTCCAGAAACCTTCAGCGGCATTCAGCTTACCTCCGCTCGACGGGCGATGCGCAGCATGAAATAGGCGAGGATGACCAGCAATGGCACGAGAAACAGAGAGATTGCAGCTCCTGCCGCCAGGTCGCTGCCCTGAATGCCTAGCGCAAAGGCCAGAGAGGGCAGGGTCTGCGTCGAGTCGAACGGGCCGCCCGCTGTCAGGATGTAGACCACCGTCATGTCGGTGAACGTAAATATCAGGCCGAAAAGCACCGCCACGCTGAGGATGGGGCGCATCATTGGAATGACAATCTGGAATTGAGTGCGCCAGAAACCTGCCCCATCGACGGCCGCAGCTTCCGGAATATCCTTGGGAATCGCAGTGCGCCCGGCAAGAAGAATCACAGTAGAAAATGGAATGACGCGCCAGCTGTGCACAAGGAGCACCGAGGCAATGGCGAGGTGGGGCTCGCCTAGCCACATGGGCGCGCTGAACGGCTTGAAAAAATGAAGGGCGACGAGGGTCCACGAAATGACGCTGTAAATGGAATCGAGAATCCACTTCCATCCGATCGCGCCGAGGGATATGGGCGCCACCCATGGCAAGAGGATGAGAAATCGCACAAGCCCACGGCCACGAAACGTGTTTTCGAGTGCAATTGCAAGAATATTGGCGCTAACAATGACGACAAGTTGCGAACCAATCGTGAAGATGATTGAGTTGCGTATGGCCACACGGAAACTCGGGCTTTGCAAGATACTGCGAAAATTTTCCAGGCCGACGAAATGGAGTTCCGCGTTGCCTATGCGCGCGTCACTGAACGCGTAAAAGACGGCAAGCAGGAAAGGCCCGGCGACAAGCAGCAGAATGTAGAGCGCCGCGGGCGCAAACATTGCGGCGCTGAGAAAAGGGCTCTGTCCCGCGCCAACGGATTTGAATCTGGCAGACCCTATTGCCATTGAATGTCCCTCGGCGGTACGCGCTGCTGCGTGGCTGGGTCGAAAAACTTCAGCGTGCGGACCGGCACTACGAAGTCGTATACGCCGTCGAGTCCTAAATGCTGAGCCGAGGCCAGCCGCGAAACTGCTTTCTTCGAATCCAGTTTCCCGCCGACGATAGTTCCCGAAACAATCCACTCCGACCCCAGGTATTCCATGTTACCCACCTTAAATTGCAAGGGAATGGTCTCTCCGGTCACGTTGACCGACGGCAGGAAATGTTCGGGGCGGAATCCAACGATGACGTCACCCAGTCCGACAAGATTCATGGGTGGAGATCCGAGAAATGTAGCGACAAAGGTGTCGGCCGGATTGTCGTAGACCTCCGTTGGTGTGCCGAGTTGATGAACGACGCCTTTGTTCAGTACCAAAATCCGGTCGCCCATGGCCATGGCTTCAACCTGGTCGTGCGTCACGTAAATGGAAGTAGTGCCGACGCTCCGGTGGAAGCGCTCCAGTTCCTCGCGGGCGGAAGCGCGAAGTTTGGCGTCGAGATTGGAAAGCGGCTCGTCAAGAAGAAAGACCGCGGGCTCGCGGACAATGGCACGCGCCAAAGCAACGCGCTGGCGTTCACCACCGGAGAGTTCGCGCGGCTTGCGCTCAAGGAGCGCACCGATGCCGAGCAGGCTGGCGGCCCACTCCACTTTTTTGCGATGCTGCTCCCTGGGGACGTTCTGCGCCTTCAAAGGGAAAGCGATGTTTTTGTAAACGGAGAGGTGAGGATAGAGCGCGTAGCTCTGAAACACCATTGCAATGCGGCGGTCACGGGGAGAAAGATCGTTGACGAGTTGGCCGCCAATGAGGATTTCTCCGGAGGTGGGAATTTCGAGCCCCGCGATCATGCGAAGAAGGGTGGTCTTCCCGGAGCCGGAAGGTCCCAGGAAAACGAGGAACTCACCCTCGCGGGTTTCGAAGCTCACACGGTTGACGGCGCCGAGATGGCCTTCCTTGAATACCTTGGTTAGATTCCGAGTCTCGACGACAGCCATCAGGGTCGCGTCCTGTCACTTCCATCGGGCAAAGATCCGCTTGTATTCCTCTTCCGCAGCCTTGGCGGCATTTTCGGGCGTCTCGTCGCCGCGCGCGACCTTGGCAAACATCGTGGGGATGAGCCAGGCTTTAAAAGCTTCGTCAATTGCGGCAGTTCCGTAGCCCGGGTAGCCGACATTGGTGGCCCAATCCAAAACGTCGCCCAGCACCTTGTATTTGTCAGACGGAGTCGCGCGAGGATCGCTCGAGATTTCGTTCTGAAGGCTCGGAACCGTGCTCGGGAAGCAAGGGAAATTATAGAACTGGCCGGCAACGAAGCTATCATGAAACGCGTCGATGAAGTCGATGAGGAACTGTTGTGCGCCGTCTTTGTTGTCGGCAAAGTCCCAGATGATGTAGCAGTCCATGACGTGCTCGGCCGCAATTCTCCGCACTGGCCCCTTCAGCGCTCTCGACACCATGATCTTACTTTCGATTGGCAGATGTTCCCTTTCGGCTTGGCGAGTAATGGAGATGGCATTCGCCACGTAAGACACTCGTCCTGCCAGCATAGCCTGATTGTTCGATGGCGGCGTCCAGGTAAAAACCTCGGGCGTTTCGGATTCCTGGTACAGGGCTTTCATGTACTTGAGCGCTTCAATCGTCTGCGGAGAATTGATGGTAACGTTGCCGGCTTCATCCTGTTCCGCGCCACCAAAGGACCACAGCAAGGCGCGCATGGCCATGCTGGTGTCCAGTTCCTGTGACAGTCCGAGGCCGCACGGGTGTCCGCTTTTGTCGCGAATTTTCTTAGCGCCAACGCGGAGCTCTTCCCAGGTGTCTGGGCCACTCGGAAAGCCAGCTTCGGTCCACCAGTCCTTGTGCCAATTGCCGGGATCGGGCACGTAGGAATCGGAGAATGCAAAATAGCGGTTGGTTTTCGGGTTGTAAGTGGACTTGTGGGCAAGGTCGATTTTCCTACCGTGGCGCTTCTCGACTTCCTGGTAGACGGGCGTCATGTCGACAGTTTGCTTCTCATATGCCGCGGGGGGAGAAAGAAGCATGAACAGATCATGGCCTTTCCTGGCCGAGGCTTCGGAAGCGGCCTTGGCGGGCAGGTCAACCAGATTGATGTGGTCAACAATGACGTTGGTGTTGTGTTTTTGCCCCCACTGTTTACTGAAGGTGCCATCGAACCACGTATCGTAAGCGGGAACGAAATGGCTCCACTGGAGAATTTTCAGGGTCTTCTGCTGGGCAGCCGCACGTTCAGGGAACAGAAAGAACGGGCCCGCGCCTGCCGCCATAGCGAATGCGCCGCTGCCGGTGATCTTCACGAACTCCCGGCGCGTCAAGTTGCCGTTCTTATCATCGCTCATCGCACACTCTCCTTGCGCGGCCGCGGCTGCTCGCTCAGCTTGGGTCCGAGGCCAACACTGCCGTCGTCAAGAGTCGTTATGAAGCATCGCAAGGCGGAGCGTCCCAGAGGACGCTCCGCCCCTCTTCTTCTCCAACCCTTAAAAGTAGAAGATGGTTGAGATTTGC
>Ga0307477_10003860_pt1 | contig 11030 bp, 8 predicted proteins | sample atmos_gasesECM2C_FD_203316 | JGI IMG/M metagenome (GOLD analysis project Ga0307477, IMG submission 203316) | Hardwood forest soil microbial communities from Morgan-Monroe State Forest, Indiana, United States - atmos_gasesECM2C_515 | ecosystem: Environmental > Terrestrial > Soil > Temperate... | reverse complement strand
CGTACGCCGCGTGAAGTCGGCGCTGGGATCCGTCCGGCTCTCCAAGCTCACTACCCGACACCTCGACGAAACGTACCGCATGTGGCTCGGCGACGGTCTCTCGCCCGGGACCGTCCGGACAAGTCACGGCGTACTCGCGGCTGCCCTGCATCAGGCGGTCCGCTGGGGAGTGGTCGCGAAGGCAGTAACCGACAGCGCCTCACCACCCTCTGTCGTGCATGACGTTCAGGAAGCGACTGATCCAGACGTCGTCCGGAAGCTGGTCAGCGCTGCCGAAGAGCGTTATCCGGTGCTGGCCGTGACCATCGCACTCGCAGCCATCACCGGCTGCCGTCGTGGCGAACTTTGCGGGCTGCGGTGGTGTGACGTCGATACCGACAAGTCGGTACTCAGGATCGAACGAGCCATCCGACATGGGCTCGACCGGAAAGAGCTCGTTGTTGGCCCCACCAAGACCCGGCAGCGCCGAACGATTGCCCTAGATCCTCTCGGGCTCGCTGTACTCGGCTCTCACCGTATGAAGGCCGAGAATTTGGCAAAGACCGTCGGTGCGAAACTTTCGGAAGATGCGTACATCCTGAGCCTCGACGTCGTCGGGCGCGAGCCCATGCGGCCCGACACGATCACGGAGGAGTTCCGCCAGCTGTGCAAGCAGCTAGGGGTGAGACTCCGATTCCACGATCTACGCCACTTCACTGCCACTCAGCTCATCGGAGCCGGAGTGGACGTCCGAACGGTTGCAGGACGGCTCGGCCATTCCGATCCGTCCGTAACGCTTCGGATTTACGCCAATGCGATCGAGCAACGTGATCGGGAAGCAGCCGCTTTGCTTGGCGCGATCGTGGTGACAGGCCAGTAAGGCCTCCCCTCATTTTCCCTCTGATGCCTATGTTCATTTACGTGTCAGTTGGCCGCGCCTCAAGGGAGATTGAACCTCCCACGAGAACGGACACAGAATCGGGCGCGCGACATCTACTGGGTCGTGCTCCGTCCATTGCCGCTGCTCAGGTCAGCATGCTCATCTGCTCCGGTGGTCCGAGTCCAGCTAATTCGCCCCAGTCGAGTAGCACCGGAGTACAGCACCGCTTCCCACGCTCGCGCTGTCGGGCTTCCTTGGGGCGACGTACCCGACCCACCCCACGTCCCGTATGACGCCCGAAAGCGTCAGGTCGTCTCGTGTCGAGACATGTCACTTCAAGACAGGCCCTCGATGATCTGGATCAACTCCTCCCGGCGCACACCGTGGCGTCGTGCCACACGCAGCAGGTCCCGAGCCATGGCGATTACCGGGCTTCGCTTCGGAGCGGCACCGGTCACGGTGATCCCCCTCCCTCGGCGGAACTCCAACAGCCCCTCGTCCCTGAGGATGCGCAGTGCTCGGAACACCGTGTTCGAGTTGACCTTGAGGACAGCTGCCAGGTCCCGAGCCGGTGGAAGTCGCTCACCCGGTTTGGCCTCACCGTGTGCGATGGCCCGGCGGATCTCGGCCGCAACCTGATCGTGGAGGGGGACGGGATCGCTGCGGTCGACCTTGACATTCATAGATGGTGACAGTCAGAGTATCACCTTGTGAAGGGCTCCCTCACTGCTCCGGTTGCGGTCAAGACGGAGCCCGACGCGCAGGCGCTGATCGAAGAGGCACGCCGTCGACAACGCAGACGGCGTCGATGGTTTGGCGTGACTGTGTTGGCCGTGGGCCTTGCAGTTGTGGTGCCTCTCGCCGTGAGCGGAGGCTCCAAGAAGCCGCCCACTATCAGGTCTCATAACTCGGGAGGCAACAACTCAGCTGCCGTGAAGAAAACAAGGGCGAACTCCCTTCCGCCCGCCCCTCCGTCGGTCGTCGTCCTCCAGGCAGGTCGACTAGGTGCCAACTCCGGGTGGGCATCGAACGTCTCGGACCTCTTCGTGACCTGGGACAAGGGGGCCACCTGGCGAAGGCTGACGTTGCCACCGCTCATCGCCCATCTGGATCTGGCAGATCGCATCCAGTCGGTAGTTGCCAAGGGTCCCAACGATCTGTGGCTGGCCGTAGGGGACATCATCGGACTCGTGCCCTTCCGCCAGTCGGTAGACGGGTCGGACCGAGGGGAGGCGATCTTCAGATCAACCGACGGCGGGACCACGTGGTCGGCGAGCACCCTGCCCGGATGTCTTCAGACGTGTGGGGCTGGCCTCTCGCTTAGCTTCGTCGACGCACAGCACGGTTTCGCCACCGACGGTCCTGACCCGACGACGCACACAAGGGTCTTCTCAACCGATGATGGCGGGACCACTTGGCGTCAGGTCTCGGTCATCCCCAAGGTTTCCTTCGGTGCGGAGATCGCCTTCACCACGACGACCGACGGTTGGTTGCTGACCGGTCCTATCTTCAACCAGAGCGGGACCGTTGCTTCTTCTCCTTCGTACGGGCTTCTCCACACGACCGACGGTGGGGTGACCTGGAACCAACCAGCAAACCTGCCGTCTGCCGGTCAGTACGAGCTACCGGCGTTCTTCGGTCCAGAAGACGGCGCTGTCATGGAGTGGTCACCAACCCCCACGGTCTTCTCGACCAGCGACGGTGGTACGACCTGGTCGGCCCACTCCATCCCCGTTGGCAACCCACAGGCCCTCCCCAACGGTCCTCTTCCCTTCTCGGCCGCCGACGCATCGACCTGGGTTGCCCTCACGCGCGTCTCCCTGGTCGAGACGACCGACCGCGGAATGCACTGGACGAAGGTGATGACGGACGTCGGAGGGGAGAAGGGGGTCAAGCCCCTCGTGTTCTTCTCGGCCACGGACGGCTGGACCGCAACAGCACAGCCGGGCTGTGTGGAGCCCAACGGATGTCTTCCAGCCTTGCTTTCGACCCACAACGGCGGGCAGACCTGGACTGTGTTGTCGCCGTAGGGCATTACAGGCTGGCATCCAGCCTGCAGTTATCTGCTCTTGGCCCGAGTGAGCGATGAAGACCCTGAGGACGCCGGCGCAGTCGCCGACGAACGGCGCCCTCTTTGCCTTGAGGGTGCAGATGGCCGGCTACGGCCGATGGGGCCGCACGCGGCGGGTCGCATATCGGGGTTCGGCCGGGATCACCTACCCGAGGTTTCGACCACGCCGATCTTGGCGAGGAGCGCGACGCGTGGCACCACCACACGTCGGCCGAGGCGCACGACCGGCAGCTCGCCTCGAGCGACGAGCTCGTAGGCGAAGGCCCGGGATATCCCGAGCAACTCCGCGACCTCGGGCACGCTGAACACCAGGCGTTCGGTCGCCGACATCCGCTCTTCGACGGGTGACGCGCTCACGAACGCCTCCGCACGCCCGGGGCGGGCGTCTCACGCTCGTCACCGGACAGACGGCCACCGCCAGTGTCGTTGCCCCGTGACTCGGTGCGAACGACGGCGCGCTTCACTGGGACCGCACCCCTCCACCGAGGCTCGTACGCGGGGGAGTGCCCCGTGCACTCGGGGGCCTTGCTTCATGGCGGTCTCGTCGCATGACGACCTCCTGGTGTCACACGGACACGTCGCCGTCCACGGCGCAATACCGCAAGAGGCGGCGAATCAGCGAACCGAGCCAGACCGGGACGGCGTAGAACCCGCCCCGCCGTGGTTTCGTCAGTGTGCCGGCACCCCTCGGCCCGTCAAGGGCCCGGCTGTGGGCCTCCGCCCGGCTGCGCCGGCCTCCGTGTCCTCGCCTCGCCGCTGGCGTCCCTGGACGGCCGGGGGCCCCGCCGCTGACCCGGGCATCTGCCCGGCGGGACGGTCCCGCCCGGAGACGAGGAGGCCCTCATGTCCGTACTGCCAGACACACTCATGGTCGAGGAGTGGCGCGACCCGGTCGTCGCCGCCCACGGGTTCTCGGCTAACAGCCGCTACGTCCGCTGGATCTGGTCCGCCATCTTGGGCCCGACGGCCACGCTCACGCTCATCCTGCTCACCGACCTTCTGGAGTCCCACGACATCGTCGAGGTACGCAGCGAGGTCCTGGCCCGCACTCTCGGGGTGAAGCGCGACGTGCTCGCCCGGGGGGTCGATCGCCTGCGCCGCTTCGGGTTCCTCCGGGCGGGCGCGTCCGGCGTCGCCATTCGCACCCACGTGGGGCCGGTCCCCGAGTCCAAGCTCGATCGCCTCTCCGCCTACGGCCGGGTCCTGCACGACCGCCTCGTGGCCGAACGCCACCGTGAGGTGGCGTGACGAGGTTCATGCAAGCGCGCCCCACACCCGAGCGCCGACGCCCTGTCATTTAAGCCTTCTCGGTCATGCGGGCTTGTCGATGATGCGCCCTGCTCCTCGTCACCGCGATCGCACCACGGACTCGCCGGTCGGTGCCATCGCGCCCGCACCCCGCCGGCGGTCAAGGGTCGCTGTGGGTCTCCGCTCAGGGGTCCGGCTCCGCCGATGGCTCGGGGCCCCTCGCCTTCCCCTCGCTTCCCGTCCTCGCTCGGGCGTCCCCGCCCCCTGACCGCCGTCGGGGTCCCTGCGGGCCGCTTGCCTTCGAACCGGCGGGACGGTCCCGGTCGGAGAAGGAGGAAGGACCCATGAACAACACCACCACCCTGGCGGGGAACCTCACGCGCGACCCCGAGATCCGCTACACCCGTGACGGCCACGCGAACGCCACCTTCGGGCTGGCGGTCACCCGCCGCTTCCAGCACGGGCGCGACCCCGAGTGGGAGGAGACCACGAGCTTCTTCGACGTGGTGGCCTGGCGCGAGCTGGCCGAGAACGTGGCCCTCTCCCTCGTGAAGGGATCGCGGATCGTCGTGACCGGGCGCCTCGAGCAGCACTCCTGGGAGACCGACGCCGGCGAGCGCCGCTCGAGGGTGGAGGTCGTGGCCGAGGACATCGGTGCCTCGCTGCGCTTCGCCACCGTCGAGGTGAGCCGCACCGAGCGCCGCGGACACGCCGAGCCCCCCGAGGGCGACACCGAGTAGCTCCATCCGACCGGGGGCCGGGGATCACCCTCGGCCCCCTCGTCGCGTTCATCTCCGTCATGGGCTTCCTCGACCCGACGTGTCTGGTCGTGCGAAGGACCACGAAGACCTGCCGCCGGCCGTCCGCATCGTGCCGGGCACCCCGCCGTCGTCAAGGGTCGCTGCGGGTCCGCGCTCGCGTCCCTCGCGCTTGCGTCCTCGCTCGGCCGCGGGCCGTCCCCTGACCGCCGCGGGGCCATGCCCGGCCGGCCGGTCGCACCGGCGGGAGGTCCCCGCCAGACCAGGAGGTGCACAGCATGATCATCCGGTTTCCACCACCCAAGACCGCCCAGGAGAAGTCGCGCGAGCTCGACGAGTCTCTTGAGGTCCGCCACGGCGCGGCGTGGATGGTGCACGCGCCCGTGAACCTCATCACTTCCCACGGCGTTGTGGCATCGACCGACCACGCGTTTCTGACCGCCGCGTTGAGCGCGCTGCAGGCGACCCAAGAGGTCAAGACGAGCCGTCGTCGGGTCGGGACCCGACATCCTGCAGCGTGAGCGCCATGCCACCACGCGCCGATCCAAATCGGCGCGCCACGCCCGTCACCGGCCGCACTCATCACCGCGTGCTTCCACCCGAGCGCGCCGACGACACCGCGACCTCACGCGGCGGCTGGGCCGCCAACTCCGAGGAGCTCGCGCCCATCGATCCTGCGGAGGTCATGCCCGTCGTGTTCATCCCGTGGGACGCGCCCGGCGAAGACCGGCCGTCCGGCCGCCACGTCTGTGACGACCTGTGTGTGGTCGACGACCCGCCCGAGGAGGACGCCGTGTTGACCGTCGACGACGGTACGGCGGACGACGGCCTGGGGTAGCTCTCCTCACCGCCGATCCCGGCGACCGACGCTGCGTCGATCGGTGCGCGTTCTCGCCCGGCATCGAGCAGCACCGTGGCGGCACCGACGCTCTACTCGCCATCGCGAGGGATTTCGATCCCGCCGCCACGCATCGTCCCCCACCCCTTCACGCGTCCAGGGTCGCTGCGGGGCGCCGCCCTGCTGTCCCCGGCTGCGCCGGCGGCTCGAGCTCTCGCCTTCGCCACCCGGGCTCCGCTTCCTCGCTCGGCCGACGGCCGCCCCTGGACCCGGTCGGGGTCCCCGGGGGCGAACCCGATGCCATGGCGGGACCGGCCCGCCCGAACACGGAGGTCCACGATGTCTGTTTCAGCCGCTCGCAGCGCCACGTCCCGTTCCACCTCGGCCTCCCTCGACGACGCCCACCAGCGCCTCGTCTCCGCCGTCGAGGGTCTCGTGGCGGGGGAGGATTGGCGCCAGATGTTGGAGGTCGCCCGGAGGTTCCATGCCTACTCGCCGTCCAACGTCTTTCTGATCCTGGCCCAGCGGCCTGATGCCACCCGGGTGGCCGGCTACCGCACGTGGGCCACCGTGGGTCGCCAGGTGCGCCGGGGGGAGAAGGGCATCGCCATCCTCGCCCCCCTCGTCAGCCGTGCCCGTCCCGTCGACGCCCGGGAGGAGGCCGAAGCACCCGAGCTCGTGCAGGTCCTGCGGGGCTTTCGGGTGGTGCACGTCTTCGACGTCACCCAGACCGAGGGCGACGACCTCCCCGACGTCGCCCCGTCGTTGCTGGCCGGCTCCGCTCCGGGGGCGGTGTGGGACGCGTTGGCCGCCCAGGTCAGCGCGGCCGGGTTCGCCGTGGCCCGGGGCGACTGCGGTGGCGCCAACGGTGTCACCGACTTTCTCACCCGCACCGTCACTTTGCGCATCGACATCTCCGATACCCAGGCCGTGAAGACCCTCGCCCACGAGCTCGGCCATGTCCTGTTGCACGACGCACCCGACGACCGCGCCTGTCGGGGCCGGGTCGAGGTCGAGGCCGAGAGCGTCGCCTACCTCGTCTGCCACCACGCCGGCATTCCGAGCGACACCTATTCCTTCCCGTACATCGCCCGGTGGTCGAACGGCGATGTAGAGGTTGTGCGGGCGAGCGCCGAGCGGGCCATCACGTGCGCCCGCCGCATCATCAGCTTTCTGGAGGATCACAAGCCCGTGGCGGGTTAGTCGCTGACGGCGTGGCACTCTCATGACCAAGACCTACGGCTCATCACCGCGCACACGGGAGCTGCGCAGCGCCGAGAGCTCGCAGTCTCGAGCACCATCCCTGCAGGTCGCCAGCCATACATTCGGCGATCTCCGCGCATGATGGGTTTCGGCCGTGTGCCAGCAGGCTCAATCATACGGCTCGGCTGGCCCGATGCTGCTGGGAGCCATGGTGATACTCGAACTCGCACTGAACGCGTCCGACCCACCCCGGGGCTCCAGAGCTGGGCAAGTTGGCCCATGGAGCGGGTGGCTCCCACTCGGCACGTGGGGACAGCCGTCCGTTCAACGTTGTTATGCGCCCATCCAAGCGATCGAAAGGCGGCGGACAGGGGATCTGCACGCCCCTGACGCAGAATTGCAATCGTTCTGTTGAGCCATGAAAGATCAGGCTGGCTTGACGTATTGAAGGTTCATCAGCGCCGTCGGGCTTCCCCCGCTCCAGCACCTCGCAACTTGCATCGATGTTGGCGGGCGACCCAACCTCCGGTCAAAGGAAGGACGGGGGGGCCGGTGTCCGGAGGCGCATTCGCGTGGACCGTGAGCGCGTCACTCGGCGCCGAGATGCGTCTCAGGCAAGTCCAAGAAATTTGCGCAAGGTCGCGAATCGAGAACAGTTATAGCCGTGACTGACCACAGCTGGCGAGGTACCCAGCAGTGAGGGGGACCAGTCACGTACTCACTTGTTAGGCGGGACAAGGAGGCTGAAACGTGGCTTGCTGGGTGACCTAGTCGCTCCGACTCGGTCTGATGACGGATGGCACGACGTCGGCCGTTGCAAGGACTGAGCCCTCAGATCCAAAACACAAAGATTGATCGTGTTCTGGGGGATCTGATCGCTGTTCGGCTGGTTGTCGACACCCTAGCGGTGGCTCGCCTTCGCGGGTCATCTCTTGACCCTTGTCCTTAACTCTTCCAACTCATTTCAAGCTCGCTCGTTACAGGTTGTCCCCATGGCTCTACATCGCCGCTCTCGCGTTATTCCACTGGTCGGACTCTTCCGGAGCCGTCCACGCGCCCGGCGGCCGCGACCATCGGCGCTCGTTGTCCGTGGCGGCCTTGCCGCTCCTCTTGCTGAGCATCTTCGACGCCGCGGTCACACGAGCAGGCAGCACCTACGAGTCCTTGAAGGAAGCTGTAGAGCCTCGCGCGCTCAAGTCAAATGTGTTGCAGCTGCACTGGTCCTCGCGCTCGTGGCGACGACCCTTGTTTCAGTTGTCGATCTCGTTACCTCTACCCCTCGCGAGCCAGCCACACTGCTTGGCTCCCAGCCACATGTTCGACCCACATTCACCCCGGATAGAGCTGCCAACCTCCCGTATTTCGCCTCGCAGGCGAAGAAGCCGCGCCGACCGCCTCACACGGTCGCGAGGTCATTGATCCGCCAAAGCGCGAATGCACGTGTCTTCCGCGACACCAACGGCATGATCAACGTCCAGGACTACTCCGTTCCGATCAACTACTGGACCCAACGGGGGTGGAAGCCGATCAGCAATCAGGTGAGGCCGCTCAATAGCCGTGCGGGTTGGGTCGGCACCTCTTCCAATTCCTGGACCGTCGCCTTTGGCGCCTTCGATCAGGGTCTTTCATTCCGAACTCCGGTGGGCAGCCTCTCTCTTGTTCCCGGTGCGGGCGGGGATCGATCTGTTCCGCCTTCCGGAGCGGCCCCGGTCATCCAGCCCGCGACACCAACTCGAAACTCCGGCCTTCCGGCCCCCGGCGTCGTCAGCTACCGAAATGCCTGGCCTGAAGTCACCGTGCGCGACACCGTGCGATCGAACTCGCTCGCCGAGGATCTCGTTCTGGCAAGCCCGACGGCGGGCAGTCGATTCTCCTTCGTGGTGGGAGGACCGCAGCTCACATCGGGCGTCGACGGCGGCGTGAACCTCTCAGGAGACATGGGTCGCTATTTCACGATTGCGCCTCCACGGGTGCTGACAGCTAACGGGGTCGATGTGACCAGGACCTCACTCGCGCACTACGAGCTGGCCGGAGGATTGGTTGGGACTGCACTGACGGTCGTACTCAGTCCGTCATGGCTGCAAGCGCAACCAGCGACGGCGTTTCCGATCACCATCGATCCAGACATCACCACGACGAGCGCATCGGTCGTGTCCTACTCGAACACCGGGGGAAGCATCCAGGGCGGAAGCGTCCAGATCGGAGTCGATACCTCGGGTGCGGTTTGGCGCTCAGCGTTCTCGTTCAACCAATACGACCCGTACCTGAACCAGAACCCCGGCTACCGGGTCTACGACGCGGTCCTCGCCTTCGCGCCCGAGGCCACGGGTCCGCCCACCACACAGATCGCCTTGTACGCCCAAGGACCAAAGCCGTCGGCCTTCTCCCAGATCGGCGCAGGTGTTGCGGGCATCGGTTCGATCCTCGATCCCAACCCGAACATCCTCTCGATCGACGTGTCATCCACGATGGACACCTGGGTGACCCAAGGCTTTGCCGACCAGTGGTTCGGCGTGCAGGGAACCGAGACTCCCGGGAGCCCCCTCCGTGACTACAGCACCGTCCAGCTCGACCTCTGGATCTATCAGCCACCGGCGGCTTCTCGGGTCACCAACCTCACGAGCAACTCGGTGCTCTCCACGCTGACGCCCACGCTGCAAGCGCAGGCCGTCTCGGGCAGCTCGGACGGGGCGCAGTTCCCGATGTACGACTACGAGATCACCACCGGGTCCAATCCCGGAACCGGGCTTGTGGTCAGTTCGGGCGAGCTCGAAGGAAACATCGGAGGCTCGGGCTCGGTGCCCTCCTGGCAAGTACCGGTCGGAGGGTTGCAGCAGGGGGTCACCTACCACGCCTGGGTACTCACCGACTTCTCCAACAACCAGCCACCGGTGCCCCAGACACTTCCGCCGACCTCCTGGGGGGTGACCTTCACTGTCAACCTCGGCCTCGGCGACGGCGGTCCGTCTCCGACTGACGCGGTCGGCTCTGTCCCCGGGCAGACCAACACCCCCTCAGAAGGCGCACCCAACCCCTCGGTTCCCGGGTCGAAGGTGACGGTCAACATGGTGGACGGGAACGCATCGGTGACCGTCGGAACCCCGAAGAAGAACACCGTCTCGGGCGGCCTCTCGCTCGGCTTCACCTACAACTCGCTCGCCGTGGGTGCCGGGGCGACGGCTCCAGGACTGCTCGGTTATTACTACGACGACGTCAACAACACCGGCATCGTCCAGCCCGGGGACCCCCTCGTCGGTGAACGCGTGGATCCCACCATCAGCTTTGACTGGGGATCCGCGGCGGGGATCGCCGCTCAGTTTGCTAACCGAGCTCTCGCCCAGTGGACCGGCTACCTGACCCTGCCGAACAACCATCAATGGAAGCTGGGCGACATCTCGTCGGACGGGTTGACGATCACGCTTAGCGGGAACAGCGTGCTCAACGACAACTCCACCCACCAACCTCAGGCTGCGCCCACCTTCGGGAGCGCGTTTACGCCGACTGCGGGATCGCCGATGTCCATCACTGTGAACTGGCGCCATTCCAGCTCCAACCCGGCGGTGGCGGAGGTGGTCGCAGAGGACGTCACGGCCAACCAGGTCTACCCGTTGTCGCCGGCGTGGCTGACCCACAACCCACAGGTTCTTCCTCCGGGTTGGACATTCAATTCCCGCGGAGGCCAAGCGAACTTCGTCGGGCTCGAGGACCACGGGACGTCGGTCACCGTGTTCGGCAATGACGGAACTGGCTACGAGTTCCCCACTGGTCGCACGGGTGGCTACACCCCCCCGCCCCAGCTGCCCAACGACCTCCTTCACGTCGATTCGTCGGGCGACTTCGTCTTAGACGATGCATCAGGCTTCATCTACGTGTTCGCACCGACTGGGGCCTTGCAGTCGGTAAACAGCGCGACCGACGACCAGCATCCCGCGGCTCTGGTCTACGGTTACAACCAGGCGATCACCCTCGTGGGCACCACCTCAGGAAAGGACCTCACGGGGACCAGTTCCTCGATGACTGTCAATCTGCCTGGCGGTACCGCGTCGGGCGACC
>Ga0307477_10003859_pt1 | contig 11031 bp, 7 predicted proteins | sample atmos_gasesECM2C_FD_203316 | JGI IMG/M metagenome (GOLD analysis project Ga0307477, IMG submission 203316) | Hardwood forest soil microbial communities from Morgan-Monroe State Forest, Indiana, United States - atmos_gasesECM2C_515 | ecosystem: Environmental > Terrestrial > Soil > Temperate... | reverse complement strand
CGCCCGGCACGCTGTATTCATACGGCCCGTTGTAAACCACGGGCGTATGCCCGCCGAAATTGTCATGTGGAGGCGGCGTCGCCGTGGTCCATTCCAGCGTCGTCGCTTCCCACGGATTGTCGCTGGCCTTCTTACCGAACTTCATGCTCCAGAAAAGGTTAAACAAGAAAATGAATTGTCCCGCGATGGTGACGATCGCCGCGTAGGTGATGAACTTCTGAAGCGGAATCAAGTCACGAAGATAGGCGAGTTCGGTGAACTGAGAGTAGCGCCGCGTGGCCCCGGCCATGCCCAGGTAGTGCATGGGCATGAAGATTGCGTACGTCCCGATGAACGTGAACCAGAAATGCCACCGCGCCAGACTTTCACTCATCATGCGTCCAAACATTTTCGGGAACCAGTAATAGGTCGCCGCAAAAATCCCGAAGATAGACGCCACACCCATAATCAAATGGAAATGTCCCGTCACGAAGTACGTGTCGTGCAGTGGGATATCCAGCGTTGGCTGCGCCAGAAACGGCCCGCTAATTCCGCCCGAGACAAACAGCGAAACAAACCCGATGGCAAACAACATGGGCGACGATAAACGGATTCGCCCGCCCCACAGGGTCCCCAGCCAGTTAAACGTCTTGATGGCCGACGGCACGCCGATGGCCATGGTCATGATCGAAAACGCAAACGCAGTATAGGGACTCATCCCGCTCATGAACATGTGATGGCCCCACACCATGAAGCCCAGCAGGCCGATGGACAAGATCGCGTACACCATTGCCTTGTAGCCGAAGATCGGTTTGCGCGAGAACACCGACACGAGCTGCGAGCACAGGCCCATCGCAGGCAATATCGCGATGTACACCTCGGGATGTCCGAAGAACCAGAACAAGTGCTGCCACAAAAGCGGCGAACCGCCTTTGTGCGCGGCCAGTTGCCCGTTCACCACCACCAGCGGCACGTAAAAACTCGTTCCCGCGTTGCGGTCGAGCAGCAACAGAATTGCCGCGGACAGCAGCACGCCAAACGCCAGCAGTCCCAGAATTGCGGTAACGAACCAGGCCCAGCACGTCAGCGGCATGCGCATCATGGTCATGCCCTTCGCGCGCATATCCAGCGTGGTGGTGATAAAGTTCAGCGCACTCATCAACGCGCCAATGCAAAAGAGTCCGATACTGATCGCCCACAGGTCTGCGCCGAGGCCTTCTCCCGGTCCCGCCGAAGGCAGCGCGCTCAGCGGCGGATAGCCCGTCCAGCCGTGGAGCGGTGCGCCCCCGGTAACGAAAAACGCCGCGAGTATCACGATGTATCCCAGAAACGTCACCCAGAACGAGAGCATGTTCAAGACGGGGAAGGCCATGTCCGCCGCGCCGATTTGAATGGGCAGGAAGTAATTGCCGAAGCCGCCCTGCGGCGCTGTCGTCAGCACGAAAAACACCATGATCGTGCCGTGCATGGTCAACAAGCTGAGATACGTCTCGGGCCGGATCTCCCCCACGAGCGGCAGCGCAACTGTTGGCCAGATCAGGTGAATGCGCATCAGCAGTGAGAGGAACATGCCGACAAACACCGCCGTCAGCGCGAGAAAGTAATACTGAAGACCGATTACTTTGTGATCGAAGCTGAAGACCCACTTGCGGATAAATCCTTGGGGCGCCGCATGCGCGTGAGATTCGTGCGCAGCAAAATCCCGGGTTGCCATTATTGTTTCTCCGCCTCCCGTGCCGCCAGCCATTTTTCAAACTCTTCCGCGCTGACGACCTTCAACATGCCGTGCATCTTGTAATGACCCAGCCCGCAAAGCTCCGCGCAGGCGATCTCGTAGTCGCCGGTGACCGTGGGCGTGAAATGCATGCGAATCGCAAGGCCCGGAACGGCGTCCTGCTTGAAGCGCATCGCGGGCACAAAAAAACTGTGGATCACGTCGTGCGCCCGCAAAATCACTTCCACTTCGCGGTTCACAGGCACGTACATCGTCCCCGTCACAACGTCGTCTTTGGAAGCAGCGTCCGCCGGATCGAGCCCGATGGCCGCCTCTCCTCCCGCCGATGGGTCGATCAACTCCGGCTTCGTCGCGCCGAATTTTCCATCGGGTCCCGCATAGCGGAAGTACCACGCGAATTGCATCCCCGTGACTTCCACCTGCAAAGCCCCGGGCCCCGCGGGACGAAATCTTTCCGCCGCCCAGATCGAGCTGCTCATCAAATTCAATCCGATGAACAGGATGGCGGTAAGCACGGTCCAGACAATCTCCAGCGTATTGTTGCCGTGCGAATAGCGCGCCTTGGGAGCGGATGCGCGGTCGCGGTACTTCCACGCGAAATAGCCCAGGAACATCTGCGCCGCCACGAACACGATTCCCATCAAAATATAAGTGACCGTGAAATGGTGATCGATTGCCGCCGCTGAAGATGACGCCCCCGCCGGCAGCCACCACGTCTTGGCGACGAAGAAATACGTGCTGGCGAAGGTGATCAGCCAGATGATCAGCAAAAGAACGAGGCCCATGGTTCGCGACCTCCCCAGTTATTTCCCGGTGTTACCTGCGCACGCAGCCCGTTTTTTCCACTCTTACGGAATTGCGGGCTGCATTCAGCGCGAGTCTATCACAGCTCATTTAGAGCGCAAGCCGGTTCTTACATGTTTTTTCGCCACAATTCTCTGCAAAGCCCTCGCAGATTCTCCCCGCAAAGCTCGCGACTTACAAATTTAGACACATGCATTGACGAATTTTTCCGTTTTGAGTAACATCCGTCCCGTTCTCGGGGGGTCCCGCGGAATGTTAAGGGCCTCAAGATGTTTAGGTACTGTCTTTCTTCAACTCGGCAGGCCCGCGACGCTTTCAGCCGCCGAGCCTCGGCTGCGTTCTTCGCCATTCGCTGACAAATCCATCGCGCACAACTTATTTTTTTCGGACGCAAAACATTTCTATCTCGATTGCCCGAAGAAATCTGCAAATTCTTGCGCGCGGCTCCAAGGCACACGGCGGACTCACGACCCAGGGAAGAAAGGCGCGGCACGCTGCGTCGCCCTTAGCTGATTTAGAGAACTCTTTTTTTGGAGGTATGCATGGCGGGCCCGGAAACCACGTCGGACAAACCCAAACCCGATGCAGCCAAATCTGCTGCCGGCGCCGCGGATGCTACCAGTTATGTCGGTTCGCCCGCTGTGGGCACTTCGAAAGCCGTAGCCGCCGCTGGCGTCGCCTCCATCGGCCCTGAAGACAGCAAAGTCAACGAGCGCCGCCGCCGACTTGTATGGAGCGCAGTCGCCGGCTTCCTCGCTGCCTGGTTCATCGCCTTCCTCCGCTTTTTCCTTCCCCGCACGCTCTTCGAACCGCCCACCGTCTTCAAGATCGGCTATCCCTCGGACTACGCGTTGGGAGTGGATACGAAGTGGCAGCAGAAGTACCGCATCTGGGTGGACCGCACGCCCGATCGCATCTTTGTTATCTTCGCGCGCTGCACGCATCTCGGCTGCACCCCAGACTGGAAATCCAGCGAAAACAAATTCAAGTGCCCGTGTCACGGCAGCGGCTACGACAACGAGGGCGTCAACTTCGAGGGACCCGCGCCGCGTCCCATGGACCGCGCTCACGTGGAGCTGGCTCCCGACGGCCAAATCATCGTGGACACTTCCCGGCTTTATCAGTGGCCCAAGGGACAACCCAGCCATTTCGGGGATCCCGGGTCGTTTTTGCAGGCGTAGGCGGGAGCACACGGTATGCCTGATGAAAAAAACGCGAACGGCAAGAACGGCAAACCGGTCGGACTTGTGGAGCGGATCACCACGGGTGTGAAGGAAGACCTCGACTCCCTCAAAACCGACCTGCCCGCCAAAGCCAAAGAACAAGTGGAGTTGCTGAAAAATCCCACCAAGACCCAGGTCTACACCTCCATCTTCCGCCACAAGCATGACGAGACGCCGCGCAATCGCGCCCTCGGCGTCCTCTCCAACGTTTTCCTGCATCTGCATCCCGCCAAGATCAACCGTGACGCGGTGCGCTACTCCTACACCTGGGGCATGGGCGGCATCACTTTCTATTTGTTCCTCGTGCTCACATTCACCGGCGTCCTGCTCATGTTCTACTACCACCCCAGCAAAGTGCAGGCCTTCCGCGACGTCCTCTACCTCGAACACGACGTTCCCTTCGGCAAGTTACTGCGCAACATGCACCGCTGGGCCGCGCACTTGATGGTCATCGCCGTCGAGCTCCACATGTTCCGCGTGTTTCTCACCGGTTCCTACAAAAAGCCCCGCGAGTTCAATTGGAACGTCGGCGTAATCCTGCTGGTTCTGACTTTGCTGCTTTCCTTCACCGGCTATTTGCTCCCGGATGATCAGCTCGGCTTCTGGGCCGTAACCGTCGGCACGAACATGGCGCGCGCCACGCCGCTTCTCGGACATGAAGGACCGTTTGGTTCGATGTTAGGCATGACTCCCTACAACGATGTTCGCTTCGGATTGCTCGGCGGCTCGATCGTGGACGCCAACGCCTTGCTCCGCTCCTACATCTGGCATTGCATCGGCATCCCCATCATCGCTTTGGTCTTCATGATGGTGCACTTCTGGCGCGTGCGAAAAGACGGCGGCATCTCCGGACCGGCGGCGGTCGTCCTTGAATCTGAGATCAAGGAGGCGCGGAAGTAACCCGCGGTAATTGAGCATGGATTGGAAGCAGCTCTGGGAAATCGTCTCCGCGCCGGACAATGTGCCCATCATTGCCCTGATTCCTCTTCTTGCTTTCTACATTTATCTGGCTTGGCGACAGGCTCACGCCAACGATCAGCTCATCGCGCAGCTCGAAACCAATCCTGCCTTGGCGAAGACGCATCACCGCAAAGCCTGGCCTTTTCAGCCCGGCTGGCAGAAAGAAATCCACGTCTGGCCGTTTCTTCTGCGCGTGGAGTTTCTTGCCGCCATCATCGTCACCATCATCCTGATGGTCTGGTCCATCACCCTGAACGCCCCGCTTGAAGAGCCCGCGAATCCCAACCTGACCATGAACCCCGCGAAGGCCCCCTGGTATTTTCTCGGCCTCCAGGAAATGCTCGTCTATTTCGATCCCTGGATCGCCGGCGTGGTCATGCCCACGCTCATCATTATTGGCCTCATGGTGATTCCCTACATTGACACCAACCCGCTGGGCGCGGGCTACTACACTTGGAAGCAGCGCAAGTTTGCTATTGGAGTATTTCTTTTCGGCTTCATCATCCTGTGGGTCTCCATGATCGTCATCGGCACCTTCATCCGCGGCCCGGGCTGGCAATGGTTCTGGCCGGGTCAGACCTGGGATCACAACCGGCTCATCTACGAAGTGAACCGCGACCTCCCCGACCTTTTCGGCATCACTTCGAATTGGGCAAAGGGCATCTTCGGCGCTGTCGTCGTCGGCGGCTTCTTCGCCATCGGCGGGCTTCTCGTTCACGCCTTTTACCGGCGCCACGACCCGAAAAATTATCAGCGCAAGAGCCTCCTGCAGTACTCCATCATGATGGTCTTTCTGCTCACTATGCTTGCGCTGCCCATCAAGATGCTCTTGCGCCTCTTGTTCCACATTAAATATGTCTGGATTACTCCCTGGTTCAACGTCTAGTGCCGTTCCAACTGATTGAAGCTATGAATTACGTATACGTTTTGCAGAGCTTGAGGGACAGTCGATGGTATACGGGGAAGGCCGCTGATCTGCGAAAACGAATTCACGACCATGAAACGGGCCGTGTCCACTCGACTCGCTATCGGCGTCCTCTCCGATTGGTCTACTACGAGGCTTGCTTAAGGACGTCTGACGCAGCACGCCGCGAGCGATATCTGAAAACGGGGCGAGGAAAAAAATATCTGGGCCAACGGCTCCGCGATTGGATCGCAATAAATAGTTCCAATAAGTTGGAACGGCACTAGGAGGCATTGGTGCCCGAGAAGCCCATCTCCGAAAACGATCCGGTAGTCAGTAAATCCCTTGCGCCTCATTACGTGGTGGCCATGGTCGTCTTGATGGCCACATTATTCTGGGCGCTTTGGGATGAGGACTTCGGCCAGCGCCCCTGGAAAACATTTCAGAACGAGTGGAAGGATCGCTACGCGGCATTTTTGAAATCGGCGCGCTCTCAATCCAGCGCTTCGCAAAAAGACATTGAAGGCAATCCCGAATACCAAGCGCTGAAGCAAGCTTACGACAAGTCCTATCAGGACGCGGCCCCGCGAGTGAAAGAGCTGAACGAAAAACTCCGCGAGGTCGGCGCAAAAATCCTGTCCGCGCAAAATGTCTTCACCGACCGGCGCGCCTACGTCAATGCTTTGACCTACGAAATCGAGACCGAAACCAGCGCGTCGGCAAAGCAGAGCAAGCAAAAGGACCTCGATAAGTACAAACTGGAAATCACTCCCGTCGAGTATCCCGACGGCAGCAAACAGAATTACAACTACCAGCAGCTCGAAGAGGCGTACAACTCACTAAAAGACGAGCGCACCAAACTGAGCGTCGAGCTCGGAGAAGTGATCAAGCCGGTCAACGAGAAAAAAGAAAAGCTCGATGCTTACGTCTCTGATCACATGGTGAACCTTACTTCATCTCAGCTCATTGGTTTGCAGGACAAAACCGAAGTGTGGAGTCCGAAAATCCTGCAGATCAACGTCCCCGAAGCCAATATCGTGGACCGCTGCGAGTCCTGCCACATGGGGATTCGCGAGCCGGTCAGGCTGACTGCGGCCGCGATGTCCTTGAAGGGCAAGAAACCCGACGATTATGCCCGCGCGTTCACGAGTCATCCGAATCTCGACCTTTTGAAGACACACGATCCCGAAAAGTTTGGCTGCTCGCCTTGCCATCAGGGTAATGGCCGCGCAACCACCAGCGTCGAGAAGGCCCACGGCACCTATGAGCATTGGCTGTGGCCGCTACTTCCCAGGGGAAATGTCGAAGCCGGCTGTCAGACCTGCCACGCCGCAGACATGGTGCTGGTGAGCAACGAGGTCGGTTGGACGCTCACCGAAGGCAAAGATCTCTACCGTCAACGCGGTTGCGTCGGCTGCCATCGCTACGAGGGCTACGACAAGGAGCCCGAAGACCTTCTTTCGATCGCGCAACAAATCAAGCAACTCGAGCAGGAGAAGAAGGACAACCTGAAGCAAGCAAACTATTTGATGAAGCAAGCAGACACTGCGGAATCCAATCAGGAAGCCAACCGGCTGAACGATCAAGCCGTGGCATTGAAGGTTACCAACAGCAAGCTGGACCTGCGCATTGTTCAGCTGGACCGCACCACCAAGAGCTTGCTGCAAGACACGAAAAAGGTCGGCCCAAATCTCAAGGACGTTCGTCTGAAGCTGAACAAAAACTGGATTCCGGTGTGGCTGAAAAAACCCAGCGACTTCCGTGCCACCACCAAGATGCCCAACTTCCGCCTCAACGACGAGCAGCTCAAATCCATCTCCGCCTACCTCTGGCAGTCCGCGCTCAGTGATCCTCTGCCAAAGCACAAGGCGGGCAATGCGACGCACGGAAAAGATCTTTTCGAATCGCGCGGTTGCCTCGCGTGCCACTCCATCGGCGAAGGCGACCAAGTGCAGGGTGGCACATTCGCCGCCAATCTCACGCGCGTGGGCGAGAAGGACAACTACGATTATCTCGTGCGCTGGGTCCATAACGCGCGCGAGCGAACCCGCCCTTATTGCCCGCTCGAAAAGAAGGACATCGGTCCCGAGGATTACGCCAAGAAAGGTCTGCCCTTTGTTTTCGACTTGAACCACAGCCGGTGCCCCAACGACGGCCACGAACTCCAGGTTCAGAACATGACGGTGATGCCTAGCCTGCGCCTCGCTCCGCAGGATGCCGAAGACATCGCCAGCTATCTGATCACCCTGAAGAGTCAGGATGCCGCGGCCTATTCCGAGGCGCCGTTCATGGACGACGCCAATCTGAAAGAGGAAGGGAAGAAGTGGGTGCGCCACTTCGGCTGCGCCGGCTGCCACGAGATTTCTGGATTCGAGGACGAGGGCCGCATCGGTACGGAGCTTACGTTCGAAGGCAGCAAGCCCATCGAGCGTCTCGATTTCGCCCTTCTGACCGAGGTCGCTCAGCGCGGCGGTCGCGAACCAATCACGGATCCCGAAGATCTTGCTCGCCTGCCGGAAGGCCCGGCCAAGCAGCCCTGGTACGACGGCAAAGGCTTTTTCGAACACAAGCTGGCCGAACCCAATGTTTGGGATCTCGGCAAAATCAAGCCGGAAACAGAAAAATTGCGCATGCCCAATCTGCATCTCACCAAAGAACAAGTTCGCGCGCTCACAACTTTCTTGATGGGCAGCCAGGAGAGCGCTCTTCCCCCCGGCTATCAATATAAACCGCTCGATTACCGTCGCGATGTGCAGGAAGGCTGGTGGGTCGTCAAGAAATATAACTGCATGGGCTGCCACCAGCTCATTCCCGGCCAGAAGACTTCGCTCATGGAAATGGCGCGCTATCAGGACATTCAGGAACAGCTTCCCCCCAAGCTCCTTACCGAAGGCGCCCGCGTCGATCCCCAATGGCTCTTGCGCTTCCTCACCAATCCGGCGCTGAATGACACGGACACCAATCGCAACGGCGTGCGTTCCTATTTGCAAGTGCGCATGCCAACTTTTTCTCTTTCTGAAAATGAGCTGGGCAAATTGGTGCGCTTCTTCCAGGCCCTCTCGCGCCAGCCCTTTCCGTATATCCCGGAACCCGCGCCGGTGCTCACGGCGAAGGAAACCGACATGGCCCGCAGTCTTTTCAGCAGTCCTGCGGCGCCCTGCCTGAAGTGTCACGCCACCGGCGATCCGGCGCATGATCGTACCGCCACGGCGCCCAACTTCTTGCAGGCCAGGGGGCGTCTGAAGCCCGATTGGGTCGAGCGCTGGATTATCGATCCGCAGGCCATCAGTCCCGGCACATCCATGCCCTCCGGCCTCTTCAAGCGCGAGAACAACCGCTGGGTCTTTTCTGGTCCCACGCCCGCTTCGTTCAAGGGTTATGATAAGGATCAAACCAAACTGCTGGTGGATTACATTCTCCAGCTCACTCCAGAAGAACAACGGCGAGTAGGCGCTACAGCAGGACGCGGGGCAGCAACCGGTGGCGGTTCATCGTCCGGAGCAGAAATGGCTGGTGGCCTGGGCCATCACACTCCGTAATTGCGCGTGGATTCGTGACGTCTTACTTTTAAGAGAGGGACGGTATCAACATGAAAAAAAGAACATTTTTGGAAATCTGCGTTTTGTCTGCTTTGCTGGGAGTTACTCTTCTGGCCGGATGCGGCAAGAAGGAGACCGCGGAAGAACAGCCCGCAGCTCCGGCCGCTGCGGCAACTCCCGCCGCTACTCCGATTGATCCCGCAACTGTGGCGATCGTCGTCGGCACCGTGAAGTTTGATGGCGCCGCGCCGAAGCCCGCCAAGATTGACATGAGCCAGGATCCCAACTGCAAGGGATCGAACAGCGCCGAAAATCTCGTTGTTGCTGATGGACATCTCGCCAATGTTTTTGTCTACGTGAAAGACGGCCTGGGCAACCGCACATTTGAAGTGCCCAAGGACGCGATCACGCTGAATCAGAGCGGCTGCAGATACCATCCGCACGTGCTTGGCGTAATGGCCGGGCAAACCATCTCGATCGTCAACGGCGATCCGACGACTCACAACATCCACCCGACTCCGAAAGACAATCGTGAATGGAATGAATCACAGGCGCCGCAGGCCGCCGCGCTCGAAAAGAATTTCACCCGCGAAGAGATCTCGCTTCCGGTGAAGTGCAATCAGCATCCTTGGATGAAGATGTACGTCAACGTCGTGAAGAACCCGTTCTACGCGGTTACCGGCCCGGACGGCAAGTTCGAAATCAAGGGACTTCCGCCGGGCGACTATACCATCGCCTTCGTGCATGAAAAACTCGGCGAACAAGACCAGAAGGTAACGCTCGCCGCGAAGGACACCAAAACCGTCGACGCTACTTTCAAGCCCTGATCAACAGAAGTAGTGGCGCGTCATTCTGAGCGCAGCCGACGAGGATGTGCGAAGAATTTCAAATGCCGCAACGGCGACACACGCGGCTGAGATAATTAGTCCGTGTCTCGCCTGCGGGTCTTCAAGGTGGGGTCTCGGTAGGAACTTGAGGAGGTCCATTGCGTGCAGTGATGCTCCTGCTTTCCATCGTTCTCGCCATTATCCCTCTCGCGGGAATTGCCTGGATTCTCCTCGCTGGTTCGATTACCAGCGTTGATGGCATGTTCATGAGCCTCATTTTGCTGACGATCTCCGGGATCTTCTTGCTGGATATTCTCTTGGAGCTGCGCGATCGCGGGCTGCTCCCATTCCTGCAAAAAAAGAAGCTCGCTCCCACAAAACAACCTGCGGCGTCGGAGGGGGAGTAGCCGGCGTACAAAACTTCGCTTCCAGAAAATGCCGCACTAAAGTTCACGAGCACACAGTTTGACTTCATCCTCACACTCGAATCCTTCCTGCGCGGCAGAAAATCTTGCAGCGGCTCCATCGAATTCCTCCGCGCCCGCGCGGCCCCGCATGTCCACGCGCAATCGCATACTTTTTTTCGTAACGGCATGGCTGATTGTGCTTATGCCGTTTTTATTTTGGTGGAACACCTGGTTCGGACGCCAAATTTCGGGTAAGCAAATCACCGAATACCTGAATGACGACAAACATCCGCGCCACATCCAGCACGCTCTCGTGCAAATCGGCGAGCGCATGAGTCGCCACGATTCGAACGCCACGCGCTGGTATCCGGAACTTCTGCGCCTCGCTTCTCATCCAATCGAAGAAGTCCGCAACACCGATGCCTGGGTCATCGGGCAGGACACTTCAGGCGCAGGCTTCCATGAAACGCTGCTGAAGATGCTGCAGGATTCTTCTCCCATGGTGCGCGGCAACGCTGCGCTGTCGCTGGTGCGCTTTGGTGATGCAACAGGCCGCGCCGAGATCGTGGCGCTGCTGCGGCCGCTTATAATTACGGCTTCGGCCGCGGGACGCGTCGTCGATGCGGACAAAGTCGGAATGTCGATTCATCAGG
>Ga0307477_10003858_pt1 | contig 11032 bp, 14 predicted proteins | sample atmos_gasesECM2C_FD_203316 | JGI IMG/M metagenome (GOLD analysis project Ga0307477, IMG submission 203316) | Hardwood forest soil microbial communities from Morgan-Monroe State Forest, Indiana, United States - atmos_gasesECM2C_515 | ecosystem: Environmental > Terrestrial > Soil > Temperate... | reverse complement strand
CCGCTCGCTTGTGTCTTGTTTGGTAGAAGCTATTGGCTCACAGCGTGTTGCGAGCGGTTATGGCGAGCTTCACCGCCGACGATGTTTGGAGCGGATTCAATCTTAAGCTTTTCGAGGCTAAAGACGCGAGCTCAACGGGGCGTCACGGGCGCGGCAGGCTCAGGACTTGGTGCGCTCCCGAGGAATATGCGGTCATAAAGATCCTCGCCATAGCTCGTCTCCAGCGGCTCCCCTGGGGACACTTTGAACGTGCGCTCCCCACCCGCCTTCCTCTCGGCTCGGAGAAAGACGGCGTTCGCCATCTCCTTCTCGTAGAGGCTCCGAGCGAACTCGTATTGGTGGGTGACGAAGAACACCTTGACGCGCCTCTCCAGCAGCGCGCCGACTATCTGCCTGGAGATCTCGGAGCCCTCCCTCTCGTTGGTGGCGGCGAAGGACTCGTTGAACAAGACGGCGCATCCCGGCGAAAGGTGGTCCACGATGTCGCTCATCCTCTTCAGCTCCTCGTCAAGCTTGCCGCTCTTCATGGTGATGTCCTCCTCGCGCTTGAAGTGCGTGAAGAGGCCCGTACACATGTCGGAGGCGAAGGACTTTGCCGGGACGAACGCGCCGCACTGCATCATCAACAAGGCCAGCCCGACGCTCCGCAGGAAGGTCGACTTGCCGCCTCGGTTGGCGCCCGTGATCACCACGAGGTCCTTCCCCTCGGCGCTCAAGTCGTTGGGCACCACCCTCTGCTCCAGCTTCAGCGTGAGGCATGCGTCGTATAGCCCCTCGAAGGCGAGGGCGCGGCTGCCCCGTTCCAGGGGTGTCGGGAAGCACGTCGGCTCCCCCTTGCGGGCCAGAGCGTCGCTGAGGTTCAGGCAAGCGACGTAGAAGGCGAGCTCCGTCCGAAGCGATGTGAAGAAGCCGAGCACGTGGTCTGAGGACTGGGCGAGCGTGTTGGAGACGTTGTTTATACCCCTGTCGCGGAGCTGTGACAGCATCTCCGTGCCCGTGTTATCGTTCGTGTCCAGGCTGTAGGTGAACTGGCGGGGCTCGTTCGTGCCGAAGACCCTGGCGATCCTGCCCTGCTTCTTGTCAGGCTGCCTGCAGAGCGCGTACTTGGTGCCCTTGTTGCCCGCTCCCAGCTCTGCCCTTATGAGGGTCCCGTCGCTCGATTCCAGCCCGTTCAGGAGCGATTGGACGCTGGCGAGGTACTCGTCGGAGAGCTCCTCTTTGAGCATGGCGAAGAGCGCCCTGAAGCCTTCGGACTCGAACTCGCCGGAGTGCTGGTCGACTATGGCCCGCAGCTCCTTGAGCTTCCCGACGCAGAGCTGGAGGACCTTCACAGACCTACCGAGGATTTGGTCGGTGGACTTGTAGGGGTTGTACATGCCCCAAATCCCCTTCTCGCCCGCGGTCGTCTCTTCCGCGACCCTGTAGATGTCTCGGACGACGCCGGGATTCTTCAGGCTGTCCTTGAGGGTGCTCTGGCGATAGAGTATCTGGTCGAGGTCGACGAGGCTGGACAGGAGCACCCTCCTCGCCACCTGGTAGAGGAACTTGTCTTCGCGCGCCATCGCCCCGAGGAGGACGTCCAACTCCACGTCTTGCATGAGCGCCTGCTCGTTGGGCGGCAGCTCGCCCCCCATGTCGAAGCTTCGGTCTCCATGTAGGAGGAGGACCTTCATGACCGTATGCGCTCCTTTATGTTCGCGTAGGAGAGCCGGTACTTGTTGGCTATCGACTGGGCGTAAGCCAGGCCGTCGGCAGGCCTCCTCATGATCTTGAACGTGCACACCTCGGGGTTGTCGGGCCTCACCATGCTGAGGACGCTCACGGTCTTGTCCAGTGTGGACAGCTCGTCGAGAAAGGTCACGTAGACACAGGGACAGTCCAGCTGAATTATCCTCTCGAGCACCTTCTTCCCCAAGAAGACCGCGTCGGGGAGGGCGCTGGAGCTGAAGAGCTCGTTTATGATGACGATGCTGCTGGGCGTGCACTTGTCCAGGATGGAGTGGATCCTGACCAGGTCGTCTTCCAGCTTGCTCCTGAGGTCGCTGATGTCCTCCTCACGATCGAAGTGGGTGAAGATCCTGTCAAACAGGAAGAGCTGCGCCTCCCTCCCCGGGACGGGGCAGCCCAGGTTCGCCAAGTAGTGCATCTGCCCGAAGGCGCGCGCGAAAGTCGTCTTGCCGCCCTGGTTGGGGCCGTTAACCACGAATATGCGCTCCTCGCCCTTCAGGAAGAAGTCGTTGGTGACGACGGACGACTTTTCGCGCATCAGCTTGATCGCGAGGGCAAGGTCGAACCCTTCCCGACTGGAGACCTCCTTGCTCCTGTCTGAGACCCCCGGATAGCAGAACTGCAGGCCCGTCTCCCTGAGCTGCGCCACCAGGTCCAGGGTGGCGAGGTAGAACTGTATCTCGCGGTCGAAGGTCGCGACCTTCCCGTCGAGAAAGCCGGCGTGCTTCGCGCAGTAGCCGTCGAGGCCTTCGAACACCTCCGGATACAGCCGCGCGACGAAATCGAGGGCGGCCTCCTCGAGGTGGTTCACGTCAAGGTAGTCGGGGATCTCGATGCGGTAGTCCTTCACCGCGCCCTGCTTGAACTTCTGGAACGTCTTCTCCACCTCCGCGCTGTATTCCGGCTCCCCCTCGTACTTGCGGACGGAGAACTGGTTGCCCCTGATCAGGAGGGAGTACTTCGCCGTGGACAGGTCAGCCCTGACCTTCTTGGTGTCCGCGACCAGCCAGCTGAACTCGCTCGACTCGGCGTACTTCTTCAGATACTCGAGGAAAGAGGAGAGTCCCCGCGACTTTGGAGTGAGGGCGTCAAGGTCGCGCGCCAGGCCGCTGACGGCCTCGCAGTAGGCCTCCGCCGCGTTCAGGAACCAGCCGTTCTTGACGTTCTTGTTGACGACCTTGCCAGATATCCCTCTGAATCGCCGCGCCCTGCCCATCGCCCGGGCGAACGACTGGATGGCGTCGCGGACCCCGGCGACTTCGAGTTCCTGCATTACCTCATGACGATACTCTATCGCGTCGACGTTCTTCAATGGAGCGAAGAAGAAAGGCCGCAGGTCGTACTCCTCCCTTCCGACTATGATGGCCTCCACAACCTGGTCCAGGTTCAGGTCGACCAAGAAATCGGGCGTCGCGGGCCCCGGTCCCTTCACGGCGTCCTCCGGCCTCTCAAACAATATGCTGGTGAAGGTCATCTAGGACGCGACCCCGTGGCGACCCATCCTTCGACGACGGCGCGGCTCCCCACCGCCTCGTTGCCGTAGCGAATCAGTTGCTTGGTGAGGTGCCTCTGTGCACGGGGGGACGGAAGATAAGTGCCGGGGTGGACTCCGGTGGGTGCAGGCTTGTGAACTCCCGTTTCGGCCGCCTCGGCGGTCTTGTGGCCGCACCTCTTGCACTGGTGACCCTTCCCTCTCCCCTCTGACTTCATTCCCGACCCGCAGAGGACGCACCGCGGGGTGGTCTTAATAGGTTGGTGCGAGGTCGAGAGGACGTCTATCTTCTCGACGTTGATCACCGCGGGGTTCTTGGACGACGCCCTCCTGACCCCGCCAGAGACCCTGACCGAGTCCCCCGGCCTCAGGAGGCGGGCGACGCGCCTGAGGTCCCCCGAGGGCTCGTAGACCATGCAGCACAAGGTCGAGGAGTCCTGGGCGCGAAGCCGGAGGATCAGGTGACCGCCCAGGGAGGACTGGACCGAGGCGACGTCTCCTTCCAGCCACCCAGCCGAGAACGCCTTGAGCGGCGTCGCGAGCCGGCCCCTCAGGTGCGCATCGGTGCACTGGTTGGTCGCGTAGACGATGTGCCCGAGAGGCGCCTCACCCGTCCGGATGCTCCGGAACGCCTCGAGCACGGTCAGAGGAGAGTCCCCTCTCACCCCTAAGAGGACCGGGTCGGGGCCGGTCGGTGCGACGAGCACCCGCCCTGACTCGTGGTCGTAGCTGTTGAAGGTGTGCGGGAAGGTCTCGGCTTCCATCTCGACCACGGACCCGGGTTCGACGGCCCTGCGCCTCCCGCAGTTCTCCGGCCTGCGGTAGGCGATGAGCTCGTAGGTGTGGTCGTCCGAATCGCAAGAGAACCCCAGACTCGCGGAAGCGCCGACGATTCCCATCCCGTTCCCTAACAGCTTGTGGCGGACCCCGAGCTTGGAGACGGCGCGGATGACGCCCCTGTAGTTCACGAGGCCGCTCACCGCCCTCAGGTACACGTGCCTGAAGAACTCGGTCTCTCCGGCTTCCTTCGACGCCATCACCAGGGCTGGGTTCGCGCCGTTCTCCACGTCCGCTTCCTCATCGAGAAGACCCTCTGCGGCTGCGAAAGCCTCGTCGCGGAGGCCATCGGAATGGACTTCGAACTCGACGCAGACCGCCGCGTTCCCCCTCGTCTTGAAGGGCACGTTGGGGTTGAGCCTGACCAGGCGCGGGTAGGCGGGGAAGGTGCAGCCGATGCGGGCCAGCTCTGAGGCTATGAGGTAGCCGAGGTGGGTCGTGCAGTGGCCGAACCTGGAGTCTGTGTCGTCGATGCCGAGGAGGTATCTCATTTTCTCATGACTTTCCGAAGAGCTCGACGTATATCCCGTTCGGGTCCTTGATGTAGGTCCAGCGGCTGGTCTTCGTCTTCATGTCGAGGACGACCGGATAGCCCGCCTTCGCGGCCTCCGCCAGGGCCTTCTTCAGGTCGTCGACCTGGAACGCCAGGTGGTCCAGACCATCTCCAGCCGAGTACTTCGTGTGGAATTCGCTCCCCTCCCCGTAGTAGTTGAGCTCGAGGAGGTGCCCGCCCTCCTCGCTCACGAGGCCCACGGTCTCCCCCTTGGTCGCCTCGATCTTTGCCCGCCCCGTCACCCTCATCCCGAGGACCTTCGTGTAGAACTCGATGGACTTTTCCATGTCCTTGACCCTTATCCCGGTGTAGATGAGCTTCGCTTCCATTTTCTCGGTGACCCGTGATGCTCAGCCGGAGATAGATAAGCCGTATCCCCGGCGGCAGTGTCAATTCTTGGTCGGCTTTGTCCTCCCCTAGTAGTCAAGTTTCGTCGGCGGGGCGTCCTTCTTTGAAACCACGGTATCGACACGAAAATTGTAAGCGCGGACAGGCCAAGGAAGATGAAGACGAGCAGGGGTTGAACGCTAGACCCGACCGACCCGAGAGAAAAGAAGAGGTCGATCAACATGATCACGACGGTCGGAACAGGGTCGATGATCTTCATCCTCCTTGCTCTGACCTCCGCAAGGGGGATCAAGTCGGTCCGAGCTTGGTTGCTCTCTGCCCTATCCCACGTTGCTCTCGATTTCCCTCCAAGACATCCTGCGGCGGGGAACATGACCGAAAGAGTTAAACTCGCAAAGGACCGTCTTGTCCACCGACAAGATCAGTTGGTCAGCCGGACAAGGGCGGCGGCCTCAATCGTCGGTGTCGTTGCCGGACTGGTCGGCACCTATCACGGATACAACGAGACGCTTCAGGGCAACACCACGCCGAGCGGCATCCTGATTAACGCGATAGGCCCCCCTTGTCAGGGAAGCGGCTGCTTTCCCGCGATGACCGTCATCCCGGACTTCTTGGTGACCGGAGTCGTCGCCATACTCTTCTCCATCGTTGTCCTGGCGTGGTCAGCGGCCCTCGTGCAGAGAAAGAACGGCGGGGTCATCCTGATTGTTCTCTCGGTCATACTCCTCTTGGTCGGCGGAGGCTTCTTGCCTCCGGCGCTGGGCATCATTGCGGGAGCTATTGGGACGAGGATAAGGCGCATCTGAGCGCCAAGAGCTTCTGACCTTAGGTTCCTTGCTGACCTAGCTTACTCTCTATTTCCTTCTCCTTTGCGCGGGCCTCCTTGATCTGCCTCCCCAGGCGCGAGGCGAAGAGATAGTTCGCCACCCCTACGTAGAGCCACGCGAAGGTCACGAGAATCAGGACGACCTCGAGCGCCAAGAGCGTCGGGTCGGTCAGGTCCACTGTGACCACCTTCGTCCCGGTGGTGAATGGGGTGAGCACCTGGTCGAAGTACGAGGCGAGGAGGAGGAAGGCGACGACCATCGTGACCAGGGAGAGGGCCTTCATCCTCGCCTGCCCGTCCTCGATGTGCTTCACGAACGAGCCGTGGGCCTCGATTATCTCCACCGACGGCTCCAGTCCGCCGGCCTCGGGATCGGGCCTCTCGCTATCGGGGCTTGACAAGGATTCGGGGTTTCGCCCCGTTCCGCGGATAAAACTGTTCCTCATCTAAGATGAGTCCGGTGATATCTTCGTCCACACGCTCTCCCACTCTTGGAGGAGCTGACCCCCGTCGGAAGTGATGACGTAGACGTTCTGGCCTTCTCGCACGGACTTTTCCACGAACCGCCTCGACTCCAACAAGCTCGCGAGCTCAATGAACTTGTCGAAGCTCAGGCCCGTGGACTGGGCGAGCCTTGTAGGTCCCATTGGCCGGGAGCGCAAGATGGAGAGTATCTCCATAAGGATGAGAGTCCTCTCCCGCTTCTTCAACTAGCTCTCCCCGTGAAGGGAATCGATGTAATAAAGCCGAGGAGCGGGCAAGGCCTGGTTCTGGCGCTTGCGCAAGATTTTCCTTTCGTTCAGAAGGAGATATTGACGCCGCGCATCGCGATCAAAGGCTTCCCTTTGGGCCGCCCCTGCGCCTGGCAACTAGGGCTAGGAGTATCACGGCGATTATCGAAGGTGTGGCCACGCCAGCCTCGAAGAGCGACGCGGAGACCGTCCCGTTCTGTGTGCTCTGGGTCGTGCCGGTGCCGGTCGACGATCCGGTGGTCTGCGTGCTCGCGATGGGAGGGCCGAGGATGAAGACCAGCGATGTCCCTGTCAACTTGAGGTTGATGTACGTCGTCCCGTTAAAGTACTGGACGTAGGCCGCAAGGTCCGCAGTGAAGTTGTTCTGCGAGAAGTCGCTCGGAATCTTCAGGGAAATCGTGTTCGTGATGGCCTGACCTGGGGAGAGTCTGACCGGCAGGCCTGTAGCGGATTTGGACTGGGACGCCGGAGGGAACGCAGCGGCGGTGAGCGTCTCGTTGATCAGAGTCACGTTGCCTGCAGGCGGATGGTCGGAGTTGATCACGAAAACGTGGAACGTCTCGTTGCCGCCTGGGTAGTTCCCCTGGCTCCCGGCGTCTAGGGTGGCCCAGACCGGCTCGGCGGGGACCGCATAAGGCGGCGCGATGCATTCAGCCGCATTCTTGGCGCACGCCGCATACGCCGGAGCAGCGGCTATGAAGGACAGCGTTAGGAGCGCGAGCACAATCGCCCCCGCCAACTTCGGAAGCCGCTTGTCCATGACCACGCAGGGGCCAAGGGTCGATATAACGTATGCGGTGTCGGGCCACCGAGACGGCAATCGCCGGTTTCGACGACCATCGAGGTCAGGGCGCTCCGGCCGCCGAGGATGATGCCGACGCGGAGTAGACCGAGAGCTTGTCGGTGATGGCCGCGGTGGCCGTGGCCGAGACCGTGGAATTGCGCCCGTCTTGAAAGACGCCCACTATGGATATCTGATAAGATTTCCCGACTAGAATGACGGGACCGTTGCTCCCATTGATGATCTCTTGGCTCAACGGGACCGTGCGGGCGGTCTCGGTATAGGTGTTGTCGCTCACTATCGTTGTGCAGGAAGACTGACTCCCGTTCCCGTTGCACTGGGTCTGCGTGAACGACGGAGCTGTGAGGTCCCAGCACTCTGACCCCTCGACTGAGCCGTTGACGTAGACGTCCAGGCAGCTCAACGGAGTCCGCGCATGGACCGAGACCGTCGCCGTGAGGACTGCCTCCGACTGGCAAAGCGGCGTGCCGCTCGTGCATCCCGTCTGATTCTGGGGAATCAACAGCATGAGGTTGCTCACGACCAAGGAGGGGGGCGTGACGCTGCTGGTCGGGCTGGGACCGGCTGACGCGGAGACGAAGGCGTACCCCACCGCGCCTGCTATGACTAGGACCAGCACCACCAATGCAAGCGAAGGCGCCCGCTCGAGGTTCACCTGTCTTGCCTCTCCCATTTCTAACGCACTGCTTCGGACAAAGCAGCGAGAGGGCGGGAGCTTATTTGCGGTTCGGTAGATTCTTCTGGTGTTGCGGCGCGGGTCAGCCTTCGACGACGATCATCGTCAGGGTGCTCCTGACGCGGTCGAGCCTTCGGATCTTCCAGGTGATGGTCTCCTTGACCTTCTCCATCGTGTCGGCCTCAACGCGAGCAATAATATCGTAGACCCCGTAGACAACGTAAACGTCCTTTACAAACTCTAATCCTCTCAAACTCTTCAGCAACTCCTCCTCTGCCCCCAAGTCAGCGTTGATAAGAACGAAAGCCATTGGCATGCGTTGTTCATAGGTATTTGGCTCAACTCGGTATAAAAAGACTTCATTTCAAGCCGCAAAAGGCGCGCGGAGGCCGAGGAAGTTCGGTCGGAGATGACTTGTCCTGCGCGTGCCGCCATAGCTGACCATCTCGTCTGGTTTTCTCGTAGCCGAACATGTCCATCTACGTCGCGGTTTCGGTCCCCTCAAGGGTGGCGGAGATAGTCACTTCGACGACAGGGATTAACGTGGTCACCACCGGGGACCACGACGGCGTCGCCCCAATAGTGATCTGACGCCTAGGATGCGGATGAAACAAGGTGGCCGTAAATCGTTCTCCGGATCCCATTCCAGAGCAGGAACTTTCCGAGCCAGATCGACCTGATGATTCCCGCCCACACCACAAACGATGAGCCTGACAAGGGGTTCCCCTGGTCATAGGTTATCCCAAAGATTTGCAGGGGCTGCGAGACGCCCACCACGATTATCGCGGCGGTCAGAAGGTCGAAGGCGAGAACCTCCCAATACCTGCTCACGATTGGCGCCAAGGCCAAGAATGGCAGGATCATCAGGTTCATCTGCGGGGTGAACACATAGCTGCTGAAGAGCACCGCGAAGGTCGAGAGCCATGCCAACGTCAGCGGGTCGCAGGGCCGCCTGTATGAGAGGATGAGAACCGCCCCCAGCAAGGCTGCTGCTGAAACGATGAAGATCGGATGCCTGAGAGGAGAGTAGAGGGATAGGAAGAGCCGCATCCACGAGCCTTCGATATACCAGTTGGACTGGAATTGCCAGTATGAGATCCAGAGCTTCGGATTGATTATCACGAACGGGGCATTCAGGGCAAAGAAAGTTACAAGGGCGCTCCCTGCAAATTTGACGGCCTCCTTTGTGTTTCGAATGCCGAAGAGCAAACCGATCGCGGGGGCGGCGGTTATCATGTTTGAAGCGGCCGAAAGGCCGAAGAACACGCCCGAGAACGAGGATCTCCCCTGCAGGAACATCCGCAGACCGAGGAGCATGAAGTAGACGCCTATCGAATACCAGTTGACGAGCAGCAGGAAGACAAACGTCGGCGTGACGACCAGATACCGCACGACTCGACTTCGGTCTGACCCCACCAACCTGCCTATCTTCATGGTCTCGTCGACCAACAGGAGACTCGGGACCGCGAGGACTGCCACGGAGGCCAGGTAGTATCCGTCCACGGTCGAGATGGGTAGGGCGAGTCCGACGATTCCCATCGCGTAGACGAAGATGCTTACGAGAATGGGATACTCGATGAAGCCGTTGACGTACGGGATGGTCATGCAGCTCCCGCTGCATTCGTTTACTTGGAAGACCGAGGCTATGTCGCTGTAGATGTGTCCGCCCCCGTGTGGAAAGTGGAGCCACACGCCCACTACATAGAGGACGGCAGCCGCGTTGAGCGTCACGCGCCTCGAAGAAAACCCAAGGCCCATCAAGAGCGGGAACGAAGAAGTCTAGGGCTCGTGAGGGTTAAAGGCGTTTGCAGAAAATCATTATGACCTTCGTCGCTGTCACTAGTCTAGTCACCGAAAGGTTAAGCCCCGAGGAAGCTCTCAGCCGCAGGGCGAGCGCGTTGAGGGACGATGTCCGCCGCGAGTTGCTCAGGGCCGCCAGCGATGGCAAAACCGTGACCTACGGGCTACTGATGAGGAAGTTCCGCATCTCCCGCGGAGCGCCCGGGGGGAAGGGCATCGTCGGCGTGATAGGCGAGATTGACAGGCACGAGGCCCGGAAGGGGGCCCCGGGCTTCGCGGCGATGGTGGTCCGCAAGGACACGGGCTTTCCCGGCGGTGGATTCTTCACGTGGGAAGGCCTGCCTTCCGGCCTGAGGAGGCCGAAGCGCGAGGGCTCGAACCCCAGGCTATCGGACGCCGAGAGGCGGTTCATCAAGAACCAACAGGAGGAGATTTGGAGCTACTACAAGGGGGCTAGGCGGCGGGTCGGCACAACCGACGACTCGCCGAAATAGTCGGACGGAGCAAGCCGCTACTTGGACTTGGGTTTCTCCGACAGCGTCTGGGCCAGCACCAGCCGCTCCTCGTATTCCTCGTCCGTCAGCTCGCTGAATGGCTTGCGCTGGAGATAGTCGTAGCGGGCCTCCGCCTCTTTGGGAGTCAGCGCTTCGAGCCTCTTCCTCAGCACCGCCTCCTCCTCCTTCGTACTCGTCTTCGCTTGTGCCGCCTCAGGTTGAGACCGGATCTTGAGCGATTCCTCGATTTCCAGCTTCCTCCCTCTAGCCCACTTCTCGACCGTGCCTCGGAGGCTCGCCCATTGCGCCGGACTCATGTCTTCGGGAAACTCGATGGTCCTCTGCGCCTTGTCGTAGCTCGCGCCCGCAAACCTCTTTTCTTCCAGGTGCCTCTGGAGTTCCTCGGCCAGCTCCTCCGACGACAGCTCGATCTTCATCAAGGCCTGCTCACTGCGGCAATCTCGCGCGACCGCCGGATATCCTTTCCCTATTACCTTCTTGCGCGTTTCTCGGGTTCCTGCTTGCGTCTCTCGCGCACAAGGCCGCGATCTAGGTCGACGTGACTGAGGTCAGCCAGGCCCGGCCGCCCTCGTCGTCGAAGGTGGTCGAGAATCTCGCATCCCGGACGAAATTGATCTTCCAGCCGCGGCTGAAAGCGCTTCTTATCTCGCCTCGGGAGACCCTTCGAGGTCCGCCCCATATCGCTGACTCCTTGTCGCTGAAG